>Ga0265297_10001258_pt1 | contig 61417 bp, 49 predicted proteins | sample Munlanlwell13791_FD_192502 | JGI IMG/M metagenome (GOLD analysis project Ga0265297, IMG submission 192502) | Leachate microbial communities from a municipal landfill in Southern Ontario, Canada - Leachate well 137-91 | ecosystem: Engineered > Solid waste > Landfill > Unclassified | place... | reverse complement strand
ACCAAAGCGGCAATACTAACTTCCATATGTAAAAATCCGTGAGTTATAAACATAAGAATTACAATGCCTAAAACGATTAAGCTTTTCTTGAGTAATTGGACGTCGGTTATTTTGTATTCTTCTTTTAGTTTTTTCAGAAGTACATCAATATTTTCTACTTTTGCTTTTGCATATTCTTTTCCAAAGTAAAACTTCATCATGAATATTAGTACAATCATACAAACTATTATTATAGGTGTAAGGTGGACTACAAACTGATTAAAAGTGAGTCCCGCATAAGAGCCAATCATAATGTTTGGAGGATCGCCGATTATTGTTGCCGTTCCGCCGATGTTTGAAGCAAGAATCTCAGGGAGGAGAAAACTAAATGGATTAATGCCAAGAACTATTGCAATTTCAATTGTAACCGGGGCTATAAGAAGCATAGTCGTTACATTATCCAAAAAAGCGGATGCTATTGCTGTTATGATTGTGAGGAGAACTACTAAAATCCAGATATTTCCTTTTGCAAACTGATAGGATTTATAAGCAAGCCACTGGAATACACCCGTGATTTTCATTATGCCGACGATAATCATCATCCCGAAGAGGAGAAAAATTACATTAAGATCAATAAATTTCATTGCATCTTCAAAGGAAATTATGAAGTATGCGTTATTGAATGAACCGAAGGTATATGTGACTAGAAGTATAAGAGCTGCTCCAAGAAAAGCTGCCAGAGTTCTGTGACATAAATCAAATCCGATAAGTATATAAACGAGAAGTAATATGATAACGGATATATAAAAAGCAGGTCCTAAAGTATGGTTAATTGTAATATCAGAGAACAAGGAATAAGTGCCTTCTTTATAAGCTAATTGAGATTTTTGTATTTCTAATTTGGCGTTGTTATAAGTAGGTTTGGAAGTAGTAATTTCAATATTATTGAAAGCTTGTAAACTATCGATTTGAAAGATAAAGTTTCCCTCGGAAGATGTTTTTTCTGTTTTATAGTATTTGCCGTCAATGGAAATATCTATTTCTGCGTCAGAGATGTTTTTTTTGTAAGAGTCAAATACCCTACCTGAAATATTTAGTTTATTTAAGCTGTCCTGCCCTGTTGATGCAAAAGAGGGTAAAGAAAACAGAAAGAGGCTAAAGAATAATATTTTTTTTAGCATTTATTTTTAGTTATTTTAATTTGTAATATGGAAAAGTCAATTTAAAATCCTTTTTTCAGAAAGTTATTATTTTTTCAATAACTTTTCATTTTAACTTGACTTATATGAATATTTAATGTTAAGTATCCTAAAAATGATTATAAATTTCTTTAGTGTATTTTTAAAATACTTTATTGATATTTTGCCTTCCCTGATACTTGGATTCACTTTAAGTGGGATAATTCATGAATTCGTTCCCCAGAATTTAATCAACAAGTATCTTACGGGTAGGGGAATTAAGCCAATTTTGCTTATTACTATTATTGGTATGATATTGCCGTTGTGTTGTTTTGGTGTTTTGCCTGTGGCATTAGGTTTCAGGAAAAAGGGAGTTCCTTTAGGTCCGATACTTGCCTTTATTGTTGCTACTCCGGCAACCTCATTGACGGCAATTCTTGTTACGTGGAGGTTACTTGGGCCATTAGTTACTTTATATCTTTGTCTGTCGGTTATATTAATGGGTTTAGTAATTGGTATAATAGGAAATGCTTTGCCATTTAAACCGGTGGACACGGCAACGGAAGGGTGTCCTATGTGTAATGAATGTTCGGATGTAGAAAAACACCAACATCATAAAAAGGGAATAAAAAGTCGTATTATTTCTATAATCACTTTTGGGTTTGTAGACGTTCTAAAAGATTTGTGGCGTGAGTTACTCATAGGTATAATTTTAGCTGCAGCCGTTGCATCCATAACGCCTTTAGGGGACATTGTAAAACAGTATTTTACGGGTTGGCAGGCTTATTTGTATATTTTAATTTTTGGATTACTTTCTTACGTTTGCTCTACAGCAAGTGTTCCTTTGGTTCATGCGCTTGTTTCTAAAGGTTTAAGCATAGGGGCAGGATTAGTATTCTTAATATCAGGGCCTGTTACTTCCTATGGAACGATGTTAGTTATTAAAAAAGAATTTGGATGGAGAGTGTTGATAATTTTTTTATTAGTTATTTCTATAATTTCATTAATATTAGGTTATTTATTTACCCTGATTGCGCCGCCTGACTTCTGCTCAAAACTACCCGCCGTGTTTAATGGACAACAGTGTCATTAAAGATGCGGTAATAAAAATTTGGCATGAAAATCATTATGAAAACAGAATTAGGTATTGATATATGTGTTAAAAATAGGTTTAAGTTATTTAAAGATGACAAGCTGGGACTTCTCATAAACTCTGCGTCTGTAGATTCGGATCTCAAATATACCCAGGATTTATTTATAAACAGTAGATGCAAGGTTGCTGCTTTATTTGGCCCTGAGCACGGAATAAAGAGCGATGCACAGGCTTTTATAAAAACAAAAGGGGTTCGTGATAATAAAACGGGAATACTGGTTCATAGTCTTTACGGCGAAACGCTTGAGCCAACGAAAGAAATGTTAAAGGACATTGATACAATGGTAATAGATTTACAGGATATAGGGACTCGTTATTATACGTATATATGGACAATGGCGCTGGTTATGAAGGCGTGCTCAAAGTATAATAAAAAAGTTATAGTATTGGATAGACCGAATCCGATAAATGGAATAACGTTGGAAGGCACTATATTGAATAAGAAATTATCTTCATTTGTGGGGATATATCCAATTCCCGTAAGGCATGGAATGACAGTAGGGGAGTTGGCAAAAATGTTTAACGAGGAATTCAAGATAAAAGCTAATCTTCAGGTTGTTAAAATGAAAAACTGGGAAAGAAAGACGTGGATGGATGAAACCGGGTTACATTGGGTATTGCCATCACCTAATATGCCAACGCTTGACACAGCTACTGTATATGCCGGGATGTGTTTATTGGAAGGGACTAACATTTCTGAAGGCAGGGGAACGACAAAGCCATTTGAAATCTTTGGAGCGCCGTGGATTAGAGAGGAGGAGTTATGTAAAGAGTTAGAAAAAGAGAACTTGCCGGGAGTTAAGTTTAGACCTCTTAGTTTTATTCCTGTTGCAGATAAGTTCAAGAAAGAGAGGTGTGGTGGTGCGCAAATGCATATTTTGGATAGGGATATTTTTTCAAGTTTTATTACGGGAATAATCATAATTAAAACGATAAAAAATTTATATCCGAAATTTTTTGAGTGGAAGAAACCACCTTATGAACCTGTAATAGGGTATACTTTCCCTAACTCTATGCCAATTGATTTATTAGTAGGCAATTCTGATATAAGAGTTCAAATAGATAGAAATTCTTTGCCTTCAAAAGAGGTTTTACAAAAGGAGTGGAAAAAAGAATTACTCAAGTTTAGCAAAACAAGGGAAAAGTATTTACTTTATTAGGTTATAAATAATATGGAAAAGTCAAAAGGGGATGAGTTTGTAATCATTTTTGAAGGGGAGCAAATGGATGCGAGTTTTCTAAAGGGTCTATTAGAGCAAGAGGGAATCTCGGTATTTTTAAAGGATGAAATAATGGGAAGCCTTTATCCATCATTTGTTGTTGGGGGAGTTAAGGCGATTATTAAGAAAGAAGACCTTGAAAAGGCGCAACCTATAATCAAAGAGTTTTTAAACAATCATTACGATAAGCCACAGGATTAAGGCAATATTGAGGTTATTTCATTAAAACCAATTTTTGTGTTTCCCTATAATTACCTGCTTGGAATTTAGCAAAATAGATACCTGATTTCAGTTTTTCCGAATTTATTTCTGACGTATAATAACCTAAATTTTTTATTTCATTTACCAATGTTTTTATGCATCTCCCGGAGATATCATATAATTTCAAGGATACATTGGTTGTGGTTGGCAAATAATAGCTAATGGTTGTTGATTTAGAAAATGGGTTGGGGTAATTTTTATATAATGTGAAAACTTTATCCGTTATTTTTTCTTCAACAGCCGGTCCATGTTTTGAGGAATAATAGACATAAGCGTTTATCATCAAGTCTCCCGGTAATTTTTTATTAGTTCCATAATCTAACATCCAACCTGTGTCTTCGGTTGTGTAGTTATAATAATTAACAACATTTTCATATGTCAAATTTTTTGAGCGACTTGAGTCAGTGCATATTGCAATGCTCAACCATTGAGAGGGGTGGGGGGAAGATACAGTTATGTGAAATTCCTCATCCATTGCGATAGAGGAATCAAAATTAATATATTCCCAATCCGGAGAAAAATGAGATGCCGTAATTTGTTTTTGGTAAACAAGGGAAGTCGGGGCCCCCTCATAATCATCTGTATATACCGAGACTATAAAGTCTGTTGAATTTGATGTGCTATCTTTATAAAGCATTACGCGGGCTTTTCTCAGTGTGCAAAGTTCTGTAGGCTGAAATCTCACGCCATAGCTCCAGATACTGTCAGAATTTCCCGTATATCCCGGGTAATAATGGTATTTAGGAGAACTGTCATCATAGGCTAAAAGATATAATTGGGTGTCGGGTTCAATTATTCCTACAGAATCAAAAGCAGCATTTATTACGGATTCGATATTTAAAGATACCGATGGATAAAGGTCAATAGCAGATTGAATCAGGGAATACCTTAAATCAATAAAGTATGAACTCTGAACGAGATAAGTTGTTAATGCCCTATACCATAGTTGTTCAGTTGTATCTTTGGTGATTAGGTTACTCATAAGGTATCCCGCATGGGCTGGAATAAGCATATTATAATGGACTCCTCCATTATCCGTATTGGAAGTTTTTGGGTAATATATATATTCTCTCATATGTGCAGGTAGGGGTCTAGTTCCAGCGCCTCCATTATGAGGATTAGTAATGTCTCTTAATGCATCTCCCGGAATCCCGGGTGTATAACAATCTTCTCCTGTGAGCCAGTCTTCTCTATCAATCAGGCAACCGAATAGGTCTGAAAATGCTTCATTAAGTGCGCCGTGTTGCCCGAGATATATAAGGTCTGCAGTTGACTGGGTTACGGCGTGAGTCATCTCATGTGCCGCAACGTCAAGAGCTCCTGCAAGGCAAGAAAGTAAAGAATCGTCACCATCTCCGAAAACCATATATCTGCCATTCCAGGAAGCATTATTATATTTATTCAAGTAGTGGACTACGCTTACTAACGAAGCCCCTGAATCATTCCAGCTATTTCTTCCAAAGGTATTGTAATAATAGTTGTAAATACTGTCCATATTGTATTGTGCGCTTACTCCTGCCGGCAGACGTGAATTATCGTTAAAGTTTTTATCCCCATTGGGATCTACTATAAGAGTAGCAGAATCGGTTCGCCACTTATTATGGCAATCCCACGTACTTATTGTCCCGTTGGTGTAGTTTTTCCTTAACGTATCCTTGTTAGGGAGAACTCCTTGCCACATTAATTTTGAAACATCAGCAAGGTAATAATTGCCGGATGCTTCGTATATACTAAGATTTACGGTATCTCCATTAACGAGAATACCTGTTCCGTTTGTTCCGCCATCGTATTTAATATTATCATATTTGAATATAACGCCGGAGTTTTTTGCATCTATAAAATATTCCCAGTCTCCTTGTGGAAAGTCTGTTTTTAGGGTTACTTGCCATGCAAGAAAATATTGACCATTGTCATGATAAATAGTAAGTTTGCAAGTAGGGGCTTCTAAGAAATCCCCGGCGTGTTTTAAGTCTTCTTTAGCTTTTGCAATAGCTATTTCTTTTGAAATTGTTGGTATTACATCAATAGTAGGCGTTGGCTCATACCTACCGTTAACCATATATATATTTGAATTTTTATCAAAGTGCACTATAAGTTGGCTTGCCCATACAGGAATTTCTTTATAGAACAGGTCTAATTTTAGATGAGTCATTCCTAACTTGTCTTTTTTCAGAGAGTGTAATTTTAATTCGCTTGAGGGTTCGCTTAGTTTAAAAAGTTCCTTATATTTCCCTATAAACTCAATTGCACTTGTCATTTTATCTGCTTTAGATGTGTTTGAAAATGTGCCTTTCAGAAAAGTGGGAGTGCCGTTATCACCACTAAATTTAATTTTTATTTTTTCTTTGGAATCATTTTTTAATGTCTGCATCAAAGTTTCTCGATTATTTACGGGGACTTTTTTATCTTGGGGTAGTTTTTTGCTCATACCACATAAGAAGAGTGTAGAGAAGCAAATAATAAAAAAACACGACAATATTTTATTCATTCGACCTCCTTTTTAAAAACAGCGAGTTTATGATTATATATGTGTGGCGAAATAGTTGTCTTGTCAACGCCTTTTATTTGTTTTTAAAGGAATAAATATTAAAAATTATTGATAAATAATTAAGTTGACAGTTAAGAATATTTTTTTAATATGTAAAATTAAATACGGAATAAAGGGAAAAATAAAAATGATGCCCCTGTAGCTCAGATGGATACCTGCCTGCCGGCAGGCAGGGAACACCGGTTTAAGACGGTATTAGTTGACAAATATGTATGTTTATGTAATAACAAACAATAAGAAAAGAATATATGTTGGAATGTCAAAAGACCCTAAGAATCGTTTGATAGAACATAATGCAGGAAAAACAAAGTCAACAAAAGGGTTTAGACCATGGAAGTTGATGTATATTCAAAAATGTAAAGATCGGGCAGAAGGAAGAAAACTTGAGAAAAAATTAAAATCTGGGTCAAAAAAAGAAGAATTAAAAAAGATGCTAAAAAATGCCCCTGTAGCTCAGATGGATAGAGCACCGGTTTCCTAAATCGGTTGTCGCGCGTTCGACTCGCGCCAGGGGTAGGTAGTAATAATATTAAAAATTAAAAATAAAAAAGAGGAGCGATTAATATGAAAGCATATATAGAAAAAATTGCGGATTACAAGGATAAAGAAGTCGAGATTAGCGGATGGCTCTATAACAAGCGTTCAAGCGGAAAGATACATTTTCTTGAAGTTCGTGACGGAACCGGGTTTATACAGGTAGTTGTGGTAAAAGGACAGGTAGATGAAGGCATATTTGAGCTTTGTGATAAAATTTCCCAGGAGTCTTCAATTAAAGTTGTAGGTAAAGTCAGGGAAGAACCTCGCGCGCCGGGAGGATACGAATTAGATTTAAAATCCATTCAGGTTATAGCGCAGGCAGAGGTTTACCCGTTACAAAAAAAAGAGCACGGTATTGATTTTCTCTTATCTAACAGGCATTTATGGCTGAGATCAAAAGCGCCGTGGGCAATTATCAGAATCAGGGATGAAGCAATTCGCAGTATCATAGATTTTTTTCACTCGAAAGACTTCATAAGACTTGATGCGCCTATTTTTACACCTTCTGCCTGTGAAGGGACGACTACTCTTTTTGAAGTTCCATATTTTGACCAGAAAGTTTATTTATCTCAGTCCGGGCAATTATATGCGGAAGCAGGTTGTATGGCATTTAATAAAGTATATACGTTCGGACCTACTTTTCGTGCAGAGGCTTCTAAGACTCGCAGACATCTTACCGAGTTCTGGCAAATAGAGCCCGAAGTTGCTTATGCAAAGCTTGATGACATTATGGAATTAGCGGAACAATTGGTAAGTTATATAGTCCAGAGAGTTCTTGAAAATAGACAGAAAGAACTTAAAATATTAGAAAGGGATGTTACCATACTTGAAAAAATAAAGGCGCCTTTTTATCGTATTAGTTACAAAGATGCTCTTGCTTTAGTTGATTCTGCAGGCGAAGACGTTCCCAAACTTCAATGGGGAGATGATTTTGGCGCTCCACAGGAAACGTATATAGCATCCCAGTTTGACAAACCTGTTTTTGTGCATCGTTATCCTACAAAATGTAAAGCATTTTATATGAAACCTGACCCTGAAAACCCTGAGGTTGTTTTGTGCACTGACTTGCTTGCTTCGGAAGGATATGGAGAAATAATAGGTGGTTCACAGAGACAGGAAGATATAAGTGTATTAGAAGAAAGAATAAAAAAAGAAGGATTATCAAGAGAAGCGCATGAATGGTATCTTGATTTAAGAAAGTATGGTTCTGTCCCGCATTCAGGCTTTGGGCTTGGGCTTGAGAGAGTATTATCCTGGATATGCGGATTACATCATGCTCGTGAAACAATACCATTTCCAAGAACTATAGATAGGGTGTATCCATGAAAAAGACAAAATCCAACCACCGCCAAGGCGGGGTGTCGCTTTGCGCCAAATCAAAAATCAAAAATTCCAATACTTCTTTTGAGTTAGAGGTTAAGGAGTATAAGTTTAGGATAGAGGAATTTCTTAAAAATTATTTAGAGGGAGAGAAGAAGAAGTTAGCATCTATAAGTCCGGTATCGTTACAAATAATGGACTTTGTGATTGAATTTTGTATGAGAGGCGGGAAACGATTGAGGGCAATACTGCTGATAAAAGGATACGAGGCTGTAGGCGGTAAAAAAGAAACGGACATTATTCATACTTCCATATGTATGGAGTTAATGGAGGCTTTTTTGCTGATACACGATGACATAATAGATAATGATCCTATAAGAAGAGGAGGGCCTTCTTTTCATAAGCTTGTAGGAAATTGGCGAAAAAGTGGTACTTTTGGTGTTTCTGCAGGCATAATGGCAGGGGATATGTTGTCAAATCTTGGCGCAAGCGTTATTTTATCTTCAAAGTTTAAAGAAGAGTTTAAATTAGGGGCATTAAAAGAATATAATGACTCTTTGCTTAGTTGTTTCCAGGGGGAATTATATGATGTAATTCTTGAAAATGAGAGCAGGGTTAGCGAAGAGCAGCTTTTAAGAATGATAGGCTTGAAAACTTCCTCCTACACTACTGTTGCTCCTTTGGTTATCGGTGCGATGTTCGGTGGGGCGAATTCCTCTAAAGTTGAGGTCTTTCGTAAGTTTGGGATTTTATTAGGGGCAGCTTTTCAAATTACGGATGATATACTTGGTTCGTTTGGGGAGGAGAAAAAACTTGGCAAACCCGTAAATTCGGACATCAGACAGGGCAAAAAAACACTTTTATCCATATATGCGATGGATAATGCTTCTTCTTCCGAAGCGAGAGTATTAGAAAGAAATTTAGGGAACAAAAATCTTACAGAAAAGGATTTTGACGACGTAAGAGAAATATTTATTAAAACCGGTGCTCTGGATTATGCAAAAAGCAAAGCAAGAGGATATATCTCAAAGGCTAAGAATCTTTTAATATCAGCGAGATTTGAATCCAAAGCTACTAAATTTTTATTGGAATTATCTGATTTTATGATTACCAGAAAACTATAAAGGGTTATTTTTTATCAGTGACTTTATTGAGTCCAAAATCCACGATTCCGGTTAGGGTTGCATCATCTTTATTGTCTCCAGACAGTGCGGGTATTTCCAGACAAGGTGTATTTTGTGGGATAGTTGTTGCCCATAATGTAGGACTATTAGAGGACGCGGAGATTTCTTTATTCTTAAACCACTTGTTCGTATAGTTTTTGAAATCAGTTGTTTTTATAAAGTATTTTCCTGAAGGAAATCCGGTTAAAGTATATCCTTCGGGGCTGCATTCTGCGATTTGGACTATATGCCCGGATGAATCATAAGCTATAACCTTTCCACCGTAGATTGGATTTTTAGTTTTTTCATCATAAACTTTACCGGAGATCTTTGATTTTCTTGGAGCAACACTAAAGTTGAAATCAACGGGAGTCAAACCCGTTATTTTAACAACTTCTGTTTTAGGGTCATTAAAAGTAGTCCCACCTCCGAGCCATATAGCGGAAAATTCAGTCCCGGGTGCAAAAGCGCATACTTTGTATTCTCCTATTGGAACACCCAGTATTTTATATCCTCCCGTGAACGTATTTTTAGAGGAGAAAGTTTCGCCTGTTTTTACGTTAAAAGCTACGATATAGAATCTTGTGCTATCCCCGGAGAGCAGATTAGTATTACAGAATACAAACCCCTGGATTATTCCGGCAGGTTCGAGTTTAAAATTAATATTGTCTGTAATTGAGCCGGATTTTACGGAGATTTTTTGAGCATTTTCAAATTTATATGTATTTTTATAATACTTGCTATAATAAGCTTTATTCAGGTAAGGCACAAAAGCATTAATCTTTAAGATATATTCTCCCTGAGGGAGGTTATGAATTTCGTAATATCCGTTAGAGCCATGTGACAGTTCTGAACCTTCAATTCTGTTCCAACGGGTATCATAGATTTCAAAATCATAATTTTCCAGAGGAATATTATTTCTATTTTTTACCGTTCCTGAAATTATTCCTTCTTGTTGCAATTGAAAATCTATATTTTTAAGGGTATCTTCTTCTTTTAAGCTTACGTATGTAACATTTAATACATTGTTTGTATCTTTCCAATATTTCCATGCATATTGACTTACTTTAGGTACAGGTTTTACTTTTATTATATAATCACCGGAAGGTAAGCCTGAAATGATATAATTACCTACTGAATCTACTTGTTTCTCAAGAGCTTTGTTATTTCCGATTACCTGTATCCATGTTTGTGTAGCGGGGGTAACTTTTCCGCAAACTGTGCCGCCTTTTTTAACTTCGAAATCGACCCCTTTTAAGGTGTCAAGTATAATATTAATCGGAATCAGGGTGTCGCTATGAGATGTGCCTATCCAGCCTTCCGGTTCTATAAACACGTGATATTTCCCGGGTTCAATTCCGCTTACAAGGTATTCACCGATTGAATCCGTTTGGCTTACATAATCTACATAAGTATTTTTTGATTTGTATAACTTCAGGAAGAACGGGGTATTTGGGATTGGCGTTTTGGAATTTTTTTCTACGAGTTTTCCTTTTATAACTGCTCCTTTATCGAGCAGAAAATTAATTTCCGAGGTAACGTTGTTATCTTTTACTATGACAACATTAGCTTCTTCCCAGTTATATGCGTTTTTATAATATTCGCCGACATATTTTCCGCCAGTTGAATATTCTCCGGAGTGGATTCGTAATATATACATTCCCGGAAGTATATCAGAGATGGCATATCCGCCTCTAATATTTGTGGTAGCGCCGTTTACCAAGTATCCATATTTATCGTAAGCTATTATGGGAACACCGGGTATTGAGTTTTTTGCGCCACTTTCATAGACCAGTCCCTCTATTTTTTTTATTGGCGAAGATAATTGTTGAACGACAGGTTCCTGTTTTACGCATCCCGATATCAACAAAACGCTTATAATGAGATGATAGAGTTTCATAGGTTATAAAGATGTTGTTATCAACTGTACGGGTATTTTGGAGCGTAAGTCCGCAAGTAATTCTGCTTCTCTTGCGGTTCTCTTTTCTTGTTCCAAATCCCACGATACTCTTGCTTTTACCTGTTCAAGTGGTTTCTTTTCGTATTTAGTCTTATTTTTATCGTAATATGTTTTTAATTCTTCATCTGTAGGACTGCATTTTGCGTTAATTTCTTTTTCTCTATATTGTTGAACCAATAAGTATTCCTGTCTTTCCACGAGTTGTTTTTTTATATCATCTCTTTGGTCAAACTTATATCTTGCAGCGGCGGCAGGTAAGAATTTTTCAAAAATGAGCCATCCTTCCATATAATCTTTTATAGCTTTTTCGCTATCGAATTTTCTGCCTCTTGCCATTTCCATATCCGCTTTTTTCTTAAAATCGTCTACTGTAATTACGCCGCCTGCCCATTTAACGAGAGCAGCAGGTCTATCAGTTTCTTTTATATCGTTCTTTATAATCTTCTTCATAAGATTACGATTATAACGCATATGCGCCATAGTTTTCAGGTATTTCAGGTAACCATCGCTTAATTTTCTGGTTTGTTCTCCTTTTAGTTTTTCTATTATTTTATCTTTTTCTTTTGAGAAATCGGGGAGTGGTTTATTTATTTTCTCATTGAGTTTTATTATACGATAGTTCTGAACGGGATAGGCAGAAGGTTTTGCAAATATTTTACGGTGCCATGGTATTATAGGAGAGGGTATTGGGCGTGAAAAAGCGCCAACGGTATGTAAAGAGAAAGCAATTTTTTCTACTTCTTTATCTCCGCTTCCTCTAGTAATATCTGTTGCCCCGCCGCCGTATTTTGCCGAATAATCTTCGGAGTATTTAACTGCAAGGTCTGAGAAACTTTTTCCTTTTCTTAATTCTTTATATACTTTAATTGCAGTATCTTTATCTTTTATGGTCATTTGAGATATTTTAAGTGTAGGTGTCATACGATGCCATTCTTTTACCAGTTTCCATGTGCGTGGAGTTTTTACTTTATTTAGGACGACTGTTTCATAAAGAGCGTTTATTGTTAGTCTGTTGGTAAGGTCTGTCATAGCTGCAGTTGTAAGGGTGTCAAATCTTTTTTCTTTGGCATCTATGAGCATAAGTTTAGTTGTAATCAACTGTTCCATAGCTTTGTTTTTGAGAGAATCCACATTAGTGCCAGCGCCGGGTTGATATACTTTATTAAATTCAGTCATAGTAATAACTTCGCTGCCTATTTTAGCAATTACCTTATTGCTATCATTGGGCGTAGCAGATAAAAGCCCTGAAATGAGTAAAAATGCAACCATTTTGCCTCCTTGAATAACCAGAAAAAACTATTGTTTTATAGTTTGATACTTTTATATATTTAATAGCCTATAATTAGAGATATTCTATTAAAAGTCAAGCATTATTTTTGCTGGAGTTGTCCCTAACTCTTATTTGTTATTTTCTCTCTTTATATAATAATAAACATAATTGACAGATTAAAGAAATCATTTATACATTAATCGTGAAGGATAGAATTATTTTTGCCATAATAATAACCGGGTTATCGGGTATTATAGGGCAATTGCTTTTTATCAGGGAACTGCTTATAGTTTTTCACGGAAATGAATTTTCTATCGGAATTGTGTTGGCTAACTGGCTATTTTTGGAAGGGGTGGGGGCTTTATTAATAAGCAGGACAAAGATTTTTAAAAATAAAAATACGGTTAGTTCTGTTTTTGTCCTGTTGCAGCTTATTTTTTCTGTTTATTTACCGATTGCCGTTTTGTTAATCCGCAACCTGAAAGCCATTTTTGGAATAATGTCGGCAGAGACTTTAGGATTGCTGCCTATTTTTTATTCATCGTTTCTTTTTTTATTGCCTGCAAGTATCTGTCATGGAGCGTTGTTTACACTTTCCTGTAAGTTATACGATAATGGGGTTCCTAAAACCAGCAGTAAGTCTATAGGTATTGCTTATGTATATGAGACTGCAGGTTCAATTATCGGGAGTTTGTTATTCTCGATTTTACTTGTAAGGTATTTTGATTCTTTCTATATAGTTTTGGGAGTAATGGTTTTGAATGTTTTGATGGTAATGTTATTGCAATGGGGGTATAAGAGCTTGTTTTCAAGGGTTTTGAACGGCATAGCAATTATCTTGTTTATAAGCGGTATTTACTTTATTTTCAAGACGGACACAATACGGCAATTTTCTATTTCCCGACAATTCGCATCAAAAAATGTAGTATTCTATAAAAATTCCATATACGGGAATGTTGCAGTCATCAAGAGCGAGGAACAATACAGTTTTTTATATAACGGAGTTCCAAATATAAACGTGCCTGTTCCGGCTGTTTCGTTTATTGAAGATTTCGTAAATTTTCCATTATTGTCGCATCCTGCGCCAGAATCGGTCTTAATCATTGGAGGAGGAGCGGGTGGTGTAATAGACAAAATATTAAAGTATAACGTTAAATCCATTGATTATCTTGAGCTTGACCCGTTGTTGATATTTACAATTAAAAGGTTTCCGACACCGATGACTTCTAATGAGCTTAGTTCGGAAAGAGTTCATATTAAATATGAGGATGGCAGGTTATTTTTGAGGGAAAAGGAGCAGGGAAAGTATGACTTAATTTTTGTCGGGGTATCCGAGCCTGTCAGTCTTCAATCGAACAGGTTTTTCACGGAGGAGTTTTTTGAATTAGCCGGGCGCAGGTTAAGACAGGGGGGTATATTAACCATAACTTTACCGGGGTCGTTAGAGTATATGGGAAAGGAGCTGGCGGATTTGAATTTATGTATTTATACAACTATAAAAAAAGTTTATCCGTATGTAAAAGTAATCCCGGGTGATTTTAATATGTTTTTGTGCAGTAGCTCGGATATGTCGGTAATACCTGATACAATACTAAAGCATTTAACCGAAAGAGGGGTTGAATCCAGTGTTTTTACGGAGGGGTATATAAAATACAGGTTAGACAATTATAAAGAAAAGAAATTTTTGAGTTCCATTTCAAAGGAGAGAACAAGGACAAACAAGGATTTTCGTCCTATCGGTGTATTTTACAGTCTTGCTTACTGGGGCGCACTTTTCAACCCGGGTATGGATAAAGTATTTAATTTATTTTTAAGATTTAATTTGTGGTTTTTTGTTTTGCTTGTGGGGATAATTAGTTTATGTTTTTTAATTATTCACATTAAGCTTAAGAATAAAGGCAGTCAGGTTATTATACCTTTTTGTATTTTCACGACAGGTTTTACGGGAATGGTATTCAGCCTGGCGATAATCTTTGCTTTCCAGTCGGTGTACGGGTATGTTTTCAAGGAGATAGGGATATTAACGGCGGCTTTTATGGGAGGAGGGCTGGTTGGAGGGTTAATTACTACGGTGTTTTTACGAGAAGAGAAAAAGAATTACAAGAGTTTAATATTTTTTGAATTATGTTTGGTATTATTTGCGCTAGCGTTCCGGTTCATTATAGTGCCGTGGAGTTTGATTTTTGTGGTTTTATGTTTTGTGATTGGGTTATTGGTTAGTGCGGAGTTTCCGCTTGCGAACAAGATATATTTAGAGAATTTCTTGGGCATTGAGAAGAGTGTCGGGGTGCTTTACTGGTTTGATTTATTGGGAGGGTGGTTTGCGGGGCTTATAACGGGAATAATTATGTTACCGGTAATGGGGCTTTCGGGGACTTGTGTAGCGGTAGCGGTTTTAAAGATTAGCAGTGTGGGGTTGATTATAGCAAACCGCTTGAAACGGATAAAAAATACAGATTGAAACTACCTACCTAAAAGACCTGTAGTCAGGCGAGATTTCACAAGATTGGCACAGAACGAAAAGACGCAGAGGGCGCAGAGAATAAAAAAAGGACAAAGAATTTTTTTATTTTTCTTTTGGCATAGATACTGTAAGGACCGATTTGGCGAAATATTTATTTGCCACTCTTTGAATATCTTTAGCTGTAACTTTATGAATATTATCTAAAAACTTGTCAAAAAATTGATAGCCAAAACCAAGTGTTTCCCGCGAGACTGCTTTTGATATTTGTTGAGCGTTAGTTTGATTGTAGATAGGGTATAAGTTTATCAGTTCTTTTTTAAAATCTTCCACTTCTTTATCAGTCAGGGGTTCATTTTTCAACTTTTCAACTTCTTTTTTTAAGATGGATACCACTTCTTTGTATTTTTCCTGAGAAGTTTGGGCAGTGATTACAAATGCAGAGCGGTCTATGCTAATAGGTTGATAGCCATAAGCATAATATACTAGATCTTTTTCACCCCGTAAAGCTTTATATAATCTGGAACAATTGCCTCCAAAAATGTTAGCGATTACACTCAGAGCATAGATATCTTCCTCTGCACCCTTTACTGTTGGAAAGCCCCATAAAATCATTACTTGTGGGTGAGAATAATAGTTAAAGACTTCCTTGCACTCAGACAATTCAGGTTCAGGAGGAATTTCAGGTATAAATATTTCTTTGGATTTGAATTCCTTAAATGCTTTTTCAACCGTTGTTACAATCTCTTTTTTATCAAAATCACCAAAAATACCTATAACCATATTGTTTGGAACCACAAATTTTTCATAATACGATTTTATATCATTTCTAGTAAGTTTTGAAACACTTTTTTCTGTGCCCATTAAGGTTAATCTATAAGGATGTTTAGTATATAACTGTTGGGAAAAAAATTGTTCGGCCATAGTCTCGGGGTTTTCTTTCTGTCTATTAATATCAGCTATAATTTCTTTTCGTAGTTTCTCAATTTCCTTTTCCGGGAAAGTTGAGTTAGCGAGAACATCTGCTATGACATCCATAACCTGATCTATATCATTCTTTAAAATATCGGTTGTCAGACAGGATATGTCTTTACTTGCTGCAACACTAATAGAACTTCCTATTTTTTCAAACTCTTCAGCTATTTCTTCAGCAGTTCGTTTTTTTGTTCCTCTAAGCAACATTTTTGCTGTAAAATTAGTAATCCCATTATTTTCTTCTGTCTCATATCTGGTGCCGTCCTTAAAATCTACTTCAATAGAAGCTGTTGGAAAATTAGGATTTCTTTTTAATAATAAAGTAATCCCATTATCCAGTTTGATTTTTTGAATTTCTTCTTTTATTTGTTTTTCAGAGAGGGTGTCTTTAGTCGCAAGTTTTTCCGAGCCGGTTGGTTTTACTGCTACAACGACCATATTTCCGTCATAAAAATATTTATTAGCTACTCTCTTTATATCTTCGTTAGTTACTTTTTGGATTTTTTGGATATAGGTATCATCATAAAAGCTTGGGTCATAAGTAGCAATCCAATTTTCACCAATATTGGATGCTTGAGTTTCTATATCTTGTGAATAAAGAAATTTTCTAGCCATAATTCTTTTTTTAGTTTTTTTAAGTTCATAGTCAGAAATTCCATTTTGGCGGACATTTTTAATTTGCGTAGAAATAATATGTTTTGTTTTTTCTATATTTTGGAGGTCAGATATTTCCGTACCAATTATAAAGGCTCCTTTTACAAAGGAAGGCACATTAGAATAAGCGTAAATATAATTAACCAGTTGTTTTTCTTCTTTTAAAATCTTATTAAATCTGGAATTTTTGTCTCCGCCTAAAACATCTGCAAGTATATCAAGAGGGTACATATCTTCGTCAAAGATATCAACGGTATGATAACCTATTGTAAGATTCGTAGCACTAACATCTAATTCAGTTTCCACAACTCGTTTATTTACTTGTTGAGTTTCTACAGGTAATATTGGTAAATCTATTGGTTTTTTCTCGAAATTCTTGAATGCTTCTTTTATTTTCAGAAGTACCGTGTCTTTATTAAAGTCTCCTACTACAACAAAAAGCATATTATTAGGAACATAAAATTTTTTATAATACGCCAGGATATCATCACGAGTGAGTTTTTTGAAAAGTTCAGCATAACCAATTATTGGGTATTGAACGGGATGAATTTTATAAAGGGTATTATTAAAAATCTGATTAGCTTTTCGCTCGGGAACTTCACGCATTAATATTTCTTTGAGAATCACACCTTTTTCCCTTGCAATTGCGGTAGAGTCAAAAGCGCAATTTGTCAACCAGTCAGCCAACATTCCCAGAGCCTCGTCAAAGTATTTGCTATTCACTGTTATCTTATAACAAGTACACTCAAAGGAGGTATATGCATTATAATCGGCTCCAATTTCCTGCCTTAATTGATTAAAATACTCTTCCGTATGATTTTTTGTAGTTCCCCCTGCCAGAACATGTTCAAAGTAATGCGATAATCCGGAACCGAGATGTTTGCCTTCATAAAGACTACCTGCTTTAACGTAAGCGCGTAAAGCGGTTATTTTTGCCGTATGATTTTCTTTAATCAGAACCGTCATTCCATTATCCAGAGTAAATTCTGAGATATCATCTTGAGCAACAAGGATGACAGGGCTCATAATAAACATTAAATAAAGAATGGTGGATTTAAGGTGTTTTGCAAACATTACAAACCTCCTATTTTTGGCAGTTTCAGTTTCGTTTCTAAAGAGTTTATAAAAAAACAATTATTAACCTTTAACCTACTTTATTGAAATTTTTTGTCAAGCAGATAAAAGGCATCCAGTAAAAGATTTGGGACTATAGTTGTAACAGAACTGAGGAGGAAAGGTGTTTGTTGTAGTAATCGTATTCTTAAAATTAGTGATTGACAAAACAAACAATTGAAAACATATAGATACGTATAAATGCGTATAAGGATAAAAGATAAGATAAAGAATGCTTTTTTCCAATTTCCTAAAGAGAGGAGAAAAATGAAAAAAATTATATTTATAGCGGCAGGGATTTTATTTTTTTCTTTTGTTTATGCGGAGCAACAACCTTATATCTTAGCAAAAGTAGATATTGTAGATATAGGTAAGATAGAAGACTTAGGTTTAGATGTGGTAAAAGTGCATAAAGATAACCGGGTGGAGTTTGTTATACATCCCGCACAATTATCTCAAATCAAGGCGAGAGGAGTGACGGTTGATATCCTGATTGAAGATATGGAGAAATATTATTCGGCACGAATGAGCAAAAAAGGAGCTAATTTTGGGAATTTTTACACTTACTCGGAAGCCAATAACATACTTGACTCCCTGCACACTTTGTATCCAAATATAACAACTGCTCGTATCAGTATTGGCAAGACATGGGGGAACAACGATATATGGGCAATGAAAATCTCGGACAATCCTGACTCACAGGAAAACGAGAAAGAGGTTTACTTTGATGCGCTTCATCATGCAAGGGAGCCTGTTGGCGTAAACATAGTGGTTGAATTTGTAAGATATCTATGCAAAAACTATGCCGTAGATTCAGAAATAACGGATTTGGTAAACAACTTGCAAATATGGGTTGTTCCTATGGTAAACCCGGACGGGTATCTTTATAATGAAGCGAATTACCCTTCCGGTGGCGGGATGTGGAGAAAAAACAGACACGGTCTCGGGGTTGACATAAATAGAAATTATGGGTATCAATGGGGCTGTGATAACATAGGGTCTTCTCCTGATTCTACAAGTGAAGCTTACCGCGGTACGGCTCCATTTTCAGAGCTTGAAACTCAGCATATAAGGGACTTTTGCAACCAGCATAAATTTATGGCGGCATTAACTTATCATTCATATGCAGGGATTTTGATTTTCCCATGGGGCTATAGGAAATACTATACTGATGATGACTTACTTCTCAGGCAAATGAGTGGAGATATGACTGCACAGAACGGTTATATTTATGGGACTGTTCCAGATATTCTATATACTTGTAACGGTGTATCACTAGATTGGTTTTATGGTGAACAATCAACAAAGCCCAAGATACTAACTTTGTCTCCAGAGGTAAATGGCAATAGTTTTTGGGATGAAGCTGCCATATCTACAAATATACAGGAGTGTTTACCTATGAATCTTTACCTGCTTAGATTTGCCAGAAATTCAGTGTGGAAAAATACCGGTGTTCTCTATAGAAGCTATACAATCATTGATTCTCTTGGTAATAACAATGGAATTGCAGACCCGGGCGAATCAATAAATCTTTTATTATATGTTAAAAACTCCGGAGATACTACTGTTTACGGTGTAACAGGAATCTTAACTTCAAATGACCCTTATGTGAGCACACAAGATTCCATGAAATCCTTTGGAGACGTACTAAAAGGGGATTCAAGCTTTGCAGAGTATAAATTCTTGGTAGCTTCCAATTGCTACAATAGTCATCGGATAAACTTTAATTTGTTGTGCAAGGATAACAAAGATTCTGGTGGGTCGTCAAATTTCCATATAAAAGTAGGACTTGAATGGGCAAATCATGACACAGGAAATAGCATATTTACTGTAACCTGTAAGGGGATATGTGGATTTACAGAGTTTGGCGGGGAAGGCTCGGGTTTCATATACCCCAAAGTTGGTGGACAAAACAGTCTATCTGTCGGAAGTTTATGGGTTGGGAATTCAGAGGATTGGGTTGCGAACCGTGATTATGACGCTGATCCCAACAAAGAATGGGAAACAACGGTCAACCCTGATGGTGGAATACATATAGACAGTACTCATATTTCTGATCAGGATATATGGGGTATGTATGAAGATACTACTACAGGAATTAGAGTTAAACAAAATTCCTGGGCATGGAGTGACAGTTCCTATAAGGATTTTATAATAATGGAATATATTATCCGTAATAAGTCGGATAGTGGAATAAACGGACTATATGCCGGGCAATTTATGGATTTTGACATTGGGAGTGGAGGAAATAGTGGAGACATTGATTCTACCCGCAGACTTGTTTATATGTGGGGTTCTGGCTTGCCATATTCAGGGGTAAAAATACTTGAGCCCAAAAGTGCGAGAAATTTATCATTTATTAATGGAAATTATGTGTTTCCGGATGGATACATACTTGATTCCGACAAATTCAGCTTTCTCGATGGGGGTATCAGGGTCCCTTCAACCTCTCAAAATAGTGATTGGTCGCTTATTGCTTCTGCGGGACCTTTTACGCTTCAGCCCGATAGTTTATTCAAATTTGTAATTGCAGTTATTGGGGGAGGCACATTATCGGATATTAAGAAAAATGCTGACAGTGCCCAGAGCAAGTATGATAATATGCCTATTATTTCTGTTGAAGAAATAACATCGCTTTCTAAGGTTATATTATGCCAGAATTTGCCTAATCCTTTTCATGGAAAAACTATGATTAGTTACCAGTCAATATCAAAGGGAAGGGTTTCGCTTAAGGTATATGACTTGTGTGGTCGAGTAGTAGAGACAATCGTAGACGAGGAACAATTGCCGGGGGCTCATAAAATCCTATGGAGTACAAAAAATAAATTGTCTGCAGGGGTGTATTTTTACAGATTGGAGAGTAAGAATTTTAAACTTACAAAAAAGATGATTCTTTTGTGATTGAAGAAAGCAACAAAAAGTAAGAAGGAAGCGGCGTAGAGTTTGGACCCTTGTCAGAGATTATTTTATTTTCATAACATTTAAGCTAATAGTTTTTTTAGGGCTTAAAGATGGGGATGGGGGATTTTTTATGGGCAGAGCATTGAATAAATTTATTAACTTTTGATAGAATGGATTTTTCTATTCCTTTATAATTGCCTGTTTCTATTGCGGTAATGGCTTTGTCGAGTTCTTTATAAGTAATTCCCATTTCGTTTTCATCCGTTTGACCTTTCCATAGTCCTGCAGAAGGTGCTTTTTTTATGATAGAAGCGGGAATTTTTAATTCTTTTGCGAGCTGCCAGACTTCTGTTTTTAAGAGTCCGCCAAGTGGTAGCAAATCAACTCCTCCGTCTCCATGCTTTGTGAAGTATCCGATGGTTAATTCGCTTTTATTTCCAGTTCCGGCGACAAGATAGTTTAGTTTGTTGGCGAAGTAATAAAGAATAAGCATTCGTAGTCTTGGCTTTAAGTTAGCGTAAGCAAGGCGGTTTGCGTCGGGTAAAATCTTTGTAAGTTCGTAATAGATAGAATCTATTTTTACTTCTTTTGTTTTTATGTTAAATTTTTCAGCTAAGATCCTGGCGTCTTTAAGGTCTTTTTCAGAGCTGTGGCAAGGGATTATAATGGACAGAATGTTGTTTTTGAAGGCTTTTTGTGCCAATACCGAAACTACAGCGGAGTCTACACCGCCTGATAATCCGATTACCAGGCCTTTTGAGTTGGCTTTTTTTACTCGAAGTTTAAGCCAGTTAGTTATTTTATTTGAGAGAGACATAACAATAAACCAAATATTAAAAATCAAATATTAAAATGTCAAATAATAAATTCTTTATAACATGGATTGAAAGAGATTTTATTCTAACAGTCATAAAACACTACAATCTACATAGACAGACAAGTCACCGCCAAGGCGGGATGTTCCAAATGTCTATTCTACCACTGACAGACAAAGAGGAAAGGAATGGATTCCGCATCAAGTGCGGAATGACAAACGACAGGCTGATTAGTAGAGAGCACAATAGTTAGAATTTCCAATTTAAGCCTATGTAGGGAGCGTAGTCGTATTTGAAGTCACCCATTTCAACAAGAGGAATAGCGCAAGTTGCTTCTAAAAGCAGTTCGTGTAAAGTTTTCTGGTAAAGAGATCCGCCTTCGCTTACCGTTTGCATGAGTCGGTATTTAAGTCCGGGATAACATCGTAAAGAATAATAATATGTATCTCCTGCTGTGGAAGCTAACCCGTCAAGTTCGCATAGTATCATAACTTTATTGAATATGAAAGGGGATTCGATAGTAAAATTATAAAATATCTCATCAGTTATATTTTCATCTTTTGAGAGCAGTCCATTAGACCAATATCCAAAAGTCAGGTAAGCGGCGCCTTTGCTGTCTCCAAATCTTCCCAGAATACCTAATTCAAGATCCGTAGAACTTTTAGTTGGGGAAAAGAAAGCTGATTTATCACCTGTAGGGAATCTTATACCCAGAAATGGAGAGAATTCAAGATAATAAGTACCTACAAAACCCATTTCTTTCGTTGGATTGAAAAGATTATATTTAGTATCTAGTGTGATACCCCCGGGTGCAAATTTCGAATAAGTAGTATCAAGCTTCATATTTTCAAAAGTCACAGGTATTGTTAATCGGAGTGTCCAATTTTTTTCAAACCCGTAATCAATCTGTAATACATTAACCATTCTTGTAAAAGAGGAATCTGCACCGATTTTTATATAAGTTGTATCGTTTAAACGTTGGGAAGTATAATTTATATACATAAAATGTTCTCTAAACATAAGTCCCAGAGATGGCATTGTTGTGGGCGTAGAGCCAACTATAGGTTCAGCTATGGCGTTGGTGTTAACGAGCGTGAGCAATGTAAAAACGGCGATTTTTTTAATAATTCTATTCCCTAAAAGCATCTTCAATATGTTGAATTTTTTCATTTTTCACCCCTATAACATCAAATCTGACGTTACATTTTCCGAATAATTTACGTTTAAGGAGATAAGCTTGGGCAACATCAATGATATTACTGGCCTTATTGCGGTCAACTTTTTCAATAGGTTCACCGAAATCATTGTTTATATTGGATTTAACTTCTACGAAAACTATAACACCTTTTTTCTCGCATATAATATCTACTTCTTTATGATGGAAGCGATAATTCCTTTCAAGTGTTATATAGCCTCTATTTTCAAGGTACTTTACTGCAAGGTTTTCACCGGCAGCACCTGTCTTCATCTCTTTTTCTTGCGCAGGTAATAAAGTTTACCTCTACGAACCTTTTCGTGTCCGAGGACAGAAATTTTTTCTATTGAGGGAGAATGTAATGGGTATATACGTTCAACTCCGAAGCCTTCAATGATAGCTCGTACGGTAAAAGTGCTTGCTATACCGCTATTGTTGCGAGCTATTACGATACCTTCGAATTTTTGTTTGCGTATATGTTCGCCTTCCATTAATTTTGTTTGTACTCTAACGACATCGCCTATATTAAGTTTAGGCAAAGTAGTAGTTAATGTGTCCATTGTTTCCTATTAGTGGAGTTCCACTGATTAATTTTTGTATGATGACCTGAGGTTAATATTTCCGGGACTTTAACGCCTTCAACTTCAGCGGGTTTTGTGTATAAAGGTGGGTCGAGTTCACCGAGAGAGTCAGCGAACATAGACTCGGGGTTTTTAAGAACGCCCGGGATAAGTCTGGTTATAGATTCAACGATAGACATACAGGCGAGTTCGCCACCAGAGAGGACATAATTTCCTACAGAGAGCTCCATCAAAGTTTTATCGGGGTATTCCATATTAATTATATCTTTGACTCTTTCATCAACGCCCTGGTATCTGCCACAAATAAATATCAAATGAGATTCTTCCGAAAGTTCCTGTGCCAATGATTGATTGTACAATTTACCTGCGGGGGTAAGTAGAACAACTCTGGCATCGGGAGTCATAACTGAGCGAACAGCTTTAAGAATGGGTTCTGCTTTTAAAACCATTCCAGAACTACCTCCATAAGGATAATCATCAACTTTACGATGAATATCATTAGTGAAATTTCTCAAGTCCCAGACATTAATGGAGACAATTTTTTTAGACTTAGCAATTCTAATTGTTCCCCAATCAAAGGGACTTTCGAACATTTTTGGAAAAATGGTAAAAATATCAATCTGCATTACTCAAGAATCTCCAATACTGCGCGTCTTCCACTTTTCATAGATGCGGCAGTCAATATTGTCCTCATAGCTCTCGCGGTTTTACCTTCTTTGCCGATAACCTTACCGAGGTCAGTTTTTTCAACCCTCAGTTCATAAACGACTGTGCGTTCACCTTCAATTTCCGTAACTTTTACTTCATCTGGTGCATCCACAAGGCTTTTAGCCATTGCTTCTATTAGATTTTTCATTTAATTCGCCTCCTTGCGCTTAAGCAATTTAGATACTATCACAGTAGGCTGGGCTCCTTTTTTAATCCACTCCTGAGCTTTAATCGAGTCCAGTTCTAATTTCCCCCCGCGCGGGTCATACGTACCGAGATTATCTATATATTTACCATTTCTTGGACTTCTTGCGTCCATAACAACGATTCTATAATACGGGCTATTAGTTTTTCCCGTTCTAAATAATCTAATTTTAACCATAGTTTTTGCAATTTATACTTTATTGTGAGAATGTCAAGATATAAATTGAAAAAAAGGAGAAGAGTGGAATAAAAAATGAAACCACGAATGAACACGAAAAAAAGAGATATTCACCGCAGAGACGCAAAGGACGCAGAGAAATTTAATAGGGTAGATACAGGGAGAGTAAAGAGGGGGGAAATCTAATTAAAGTTGACAAGTGATTATATAAGTATATTTTTAGCGAAATATAAAAAAAGAGGATTACTATGGAAGAAATAAAAATACCGAAAGAGTATTTTATTAATGTTGAGGGTTTGCGTGAAGGGGGAAATGAGTTCAAATATACTACGGATGGTTTGTATTTGGAGATAAGTGAACTGCAGAAAGGGATAGAAATTCAGCTAAAAGTAACAAAGATAGGTAAAAGGCTTATCGTTAGAGGAAAAATAATTTTTAATTTAGAGTTGGAATGCGCAAGATGTCTGGAGAAATACGTACTTAATTTTGCCGAAAGTATAAACAGTGTTTTTCTTCCGAATAATCCTTCCGGTTTAAAAACAGAGGAAGAAACGGAAGATCCAGATGTCAATTTTTATACAGGCAAGACAATAAACATAGTACAACTAATCAGAGACATAATTCTTCTTGCGATTCCGATTAAGCCACTTTGCGGAGCTTCTTGCAAGGGGATTTGTCCCCTATGCGGTAAAAATTTGAATGAGGCAGATTGTAGGTGTTCACCGAAATAAATGAAAGCAGTATTTAAGATATTATTGAGGATAGGAATAACTGCGCTACTACTTTTTTTAGTATTGCATAAGGTAGATTTCGACAAAATATTGCATATTCTCAAAAATGCGGATATGGGATTTTTGTGGGCAGTATTTTCGGGTAACATTTTGTTGTTTCTCTTATGTGCTATGCGATGGCATTATCTTCTTTTAGACCACGATATAAAAGTTAATTATATTCACACATTATTATATTATCTTATAGGATTTTTTTATAACAATTTTCTTCCTACAGTAATTGGTGGTGGATTGGTTCGTGCATTCTATGCCGGAAAGAGAAATAATAAAACAAAACAAGCATTTTCGTCTATGCTTGTGGAAACGATTATCGGTGGGTGGACATTAATCCTTTATTCTATAGTTATGGCTGTATTGTGGTTAAGCGGGCACCGAAAGATAATTTTATCCATACTTGTTATTTTTATCGGAGCAACTATTGCTATATTCTTGTTTTTTGAACGTAGGTTTATGGGGAAGTTCCGGGTTATTGTAGAAAAGATAAAAGTACTTAATTTAGGGGAACAGTTAAAAGAACTTTATAACGAGATGTATTTTTATAAAACAAAAAAAGGGTCAATAATTAAAGTTATTATAATTTCTTTTGGGATGCAATCGCTTCTTGGGGTTATGAATTTTTTTATAGGATTAGCACTTGGATTTAAAATACCCTTTATGTGTTATATGGTATATCCTGCAATAATAGGTGTAATTACGGCTTTGCCGATTACAATAAATGGATTGGGATTAAGGGAATGGGGATATAAAGTTTTCTTTCATTTCAATGGTCTTTCAGGGGAGCAGGCAATTACGTTATCATTAGTATTCTGGTTTATTGGTGTAATAGCCAGTTTTTTGGGTGCAGTTGCGTTTCTTTTTGTAAAACTTGAGAAACAGAAATGAAAATCTGCATAATTGGACCCGGGAAAGTAGGAACCGCGCTTGGAGAAGCCTTCCAAAAAGCAGGATATGAAATTGTAGGAATAGTATCAGAAAAGGAATCAAACATTAAAAATCTCCCGCAGAGCGGGATAATGATCCCTAAGGACTATCGTCCAAGGGCTTGTAAAAATATAAAAATAACAGAAAGGGAACAGAAAAAATTAAAAGAGCTTCAAAGGTGTATAAAGTTGACGGGATGTAAGACTTGGTCGGATAACCCGAGAGACTTAGTAAAAAAGGCAGATTTAGTTTTGATTACAGTCCCGGATTCTGAGATAAAAAAAGTAGTGTCGAATATAAGAAGTGCAATAAAATCAGATACCATTCTTGTTCATACTTCCGGCAGTTTATCTGCGAGTGTTTTAGGAATAAAAAATGGAATAGCAATGCATCCGATATCGGCGTTTGTGGGTGGAAAGTTATTGCTCGGTACGTATTTTTCAATAGAGGGAAATATAAAAATTGGGAAAAAACTTGTTTGTTCAATAGGTGGAATACCGATTGTGATTTCTCCGAAATTAAAGAAAGCGTTATATCATTCAGGGTTGAATTTTGGTGCGGCTTATTTTGTTACACTTTTGAGCATAGGAAAAGAATTACTTGAATTAAGCGGGTTTAAGGAGTCAGAAAAGGTAATTTTATCGCTTGCGGAGTCTGTTCTAGCGAATGCGAAGCAGTTCGGCATTAAGAATTCTTTTACGGGGCCGATAGCGAGAGAGGATAAAAGGATAGTTGGAGAGGAATTAAATGTTGTAAAAGAATCGGCACCGGCGGTAGCGGAAATATACGAGTTACTGATAAAAGAGACGAAGAAATGTTTGAAAAAGAGTAAGGGCAAATGACAAAATCCAAAATTCAAAAAAAACAGAAAAGTAACTACAAGATTATACACGATTAACCCAAGAAAAGAAAAACAGATAAAATTGTCACGGATAAAAACGGATAAAAAACAATTGGAAGGGGGATCTACCCAACAGAAAGGTAGATTGGCATTTTGAGCTTCTGTCAGAGGGGGCAGAAGATTAGTTTAGTTTTATGAGTTTGCCATTAAGGAAGTGGTAATTTAAAGAGATTTTAGTCACAGATGGAAAAAGTAGAATTTAATAAGGGTGGCAAAAAGGGACTTTCGCTCGGCAGCGAGATTCAATATGTAAAAGGGGTAGGTCCTGAAGTAGCGAAGCTTTTTAAAAATCTCGGCATAAAGGTTGTGGAAGATTTGCTTACATTGTCTCCCAGAAGGTATGCAGAAAAAGTATTTATAAAGGATATCCAGAACATACAAAACATACAGGATATAAAAGATATACAGGATATAAAGCCCGAAAATCTTTCCGACTTGCAATCGGGCAAGGAAGTGCGTATAAGCGGAAGGATTATAGAAACGGGTATGAAGTATACGGGTTCAGGAAAATTATTTGTCGTTAAAATATCAGACGGGACGGGCGTTATCAGTTGTGTATTTTTTCATTATTCGCCCAAGATGAGAGAAAGGTTTAAGTGGGGTTTAACGGTTTCGGCAGAAGGGACGGTATCCAACTGGGGCTGGGATTTACAGCTTATTAACCCGGATATAAGTTTAGCCGTCAGCGATGAAAAAGATAAATACTTACCTGTTTACCCATTGACGGGCTGGTTAACGCATTCGCGTATCAGGAAAATAATAAGAGCAATTTTGGATACGAAGATTGAAATCCCGGAAACGCTTCCTGCGTATTTAATAGAAGAGAGGCATCTTTTGAGCAGGGAAACTGCCATTCGTAATTTACATTTCCCGCCAAACATAGAATACGTAAAATCAGTCCGCGAAAGGTTGGAATTTGAAGAGTTGTTTTTGCTTGAAATTATGGTTGCTTTGAGGAAGAGAGAGATACAGAACAACGGGATTAAATTTCAGAAAGGAAGTGTTCTTGCGAGAAAGTTTTTCAATCTGTTGACATTGGAAAAACCCGGATTCAACTTAACTAAGGCACAGACACGGGTTTGTTGGGAAATATTTACGGATATGGAGAGTGATAAGAAAATGAACAGGTTGTTGCAAGGCGACGTTGGTTCGGGGAAAACTATTGTTGCGATACTTGCGATGTTGAAAGCCATTGAATCCGGTTATCAGGCAATTCTCATGGCTCCGACAGAAATTCTTGCGGAGCAGCATTATTTTTGTTTAAATCAATATTTATCGAAAATAGGTGTAGAGAGCAGTTTATTGATGGGGAAGACGCCTAAAAAGGCAAGGGATAAAATATTAGAAGACATAAAGAGCGGGAAAAGCCAGATAATTATAGGGACGCATGCATTGATTGAGGGGAAAGTTGAGTTCAAGAATCCCGGATTGATAGTAATAGACGAGCAACATAAATTTGGTGTTGCCCAGCGGTCAAAGCTTATGGAAAAGGGGACGCTTCCGGATACTCTTGTGTTGACGGCTACACCGATTCCGCGTTCGTTGTCTTTAATATTTTATGGTAATCTTGACATTTCAATTATTGATGAATTGCCGCCGGGAGTTAAGCCGATTACTACAAAGTGGAAGTATGAGAACGAAATCGAGGAAGTGTGGAAATTTGTGATTTCGGAACTTTTGATAGGGCACCAGGCGTATATTGTTTATCCTATTATTGAAGAATCCGAGAAATTGGATTTGAAAGCGGCACAGGAAGCGTATGAAATGTTAAAAGAAACGGCTTTTAAGGATTTTAAAGTAGGATTACTTCACGGTCGGATGAAGAGTGATGAGAAGGCAAGAGTAATGGAAGATTTCAGAAAAGGCGCAATACAGGTTCTTGTTGCAACGACTATAATTGAAGTCGGGATTGACGTGCCGAATGCAAGTTGTATGGTAATAGAGCATTCGGAGCGATTTGGACTTGCGCAGTTACATCAGTTGCGAGGCAGGCTTAATCGTGGTTCTAAGAAATCATATTGTATCCTTGTATCTCCGGAAAACATATCCGAGTTATCAAGAGAGAGGTTGACGACAATTGAGCAGGAAAGCGACGGGTTCAAATTATCGGAGAAAGACCTTGCGCTTCGTGGACCGGGAGATTTTTTAGGAACGATGCAGCATGGTTTTCCCGAATTTAAGTTTGCGAATCTTACGAATGTAAGATTTATATCAGAGGTTAAGGATATTGCTTTTAGTATTATAGAGAAAGACCCTTTACTGAAGAATCCTCAAAACGAACCCATTGCAAAGGCATTAAAAACTACATACGCAGATAAGGCAAAATTCCTTACGGCAGGTTAGTAGCTGGAAGTGTCTGCTATAAACCATGTAAGAGCGACAGGTGGCAATTCAAGTGTTTTTCCCATTCCAAGTGTTAATCCTCCGCCGACATCGAATATAGTGTAACCTGCGGCATTTTTATATAGCATAAAGAGTCTAACATCTGCATATTCTGTGTATTTATATCCTGTAATGTTATTTGCGTCAGCCTCTTGCCCAAGAAATATGGTATCAGCAAATTCTCCTTTTGAGTTCGTATAGGTTTGTATATCGGCTCCCTTGTAGGGAACTTTAGATTCCGGATCACTTTCTACCCATACTTGAACGCCTTCAACCGGCTCTAAAAAATCCCAGATATATACATAGTGCCCTGAATTATCGAGACTAGAATCGATTGGAATTGCGTATTTGTATACTTTCCCTTTGATGATTGCATTTTTATCATCGTCCATATTTTTTTTGCAACCTATAAAAAAGAACATTACTGAAACTAAGATTAGAAATCCTCTTTTCATAATTCCTCCTTATTTTATATTTTTTTAATAAATAACTCCATAAGCATTTTTTAATTCGTTACCATTTGGACTTGTTACGGTTACGGATAATTTACAGTTTCGTGCTTCTACCGTATCGGGCTTATCATCCATAAGCGTAAAGGAAAAGCTTGTCCAGTATGGGTCTTGAGTGTCATCAAGAGTAATATTTGTTTGCCCTCGTAACTCACCTGCATTAGCAGAAACAGAAATGTTTGTGCCTTTTGTTAAAGGATTACCATTGAAATCATTTACGCTAATTGCAAAAGCTTGGCTCCCGCCATTTGATATGTTGAAAGTTAGTGGTGTAAGCGTTAATTTAGTGGGGCCACTCCATAACAATCTTGTTGAATCTCTTAATGTATTACCATTTCCATCTTTTGTCTCTCCAAACACATAGAAGAATCCATTTGTAGTATTTGGCCATGGGGCACAAGTCAAAAGTGTATTACTTGTAAGACCTGTTACTGTGCTTCCCATACCTGTTTGAACTAAACCACATTGTGCAGTAAACCAGACTCCCGTGTTATTTTCGACATTATTGGTATACTTATCTCCCACATAAGCCGTTATTGTGTTTGTTACGCCTGCTATGTATAAAGCATAAGTATTAACGGTTTTCACAGCTATTGAAAAATGGGAAGAATCGGGCGGTCCGCTACGAATGACAATTTGACCAATGGATGCTGTAAGTGAAGTTCCCTGGACAAGGGCGTCTATTCTTATCGTTCCGGGTTTTGTGCCGCTATTTAAGTATGTGCTAACTAAAGCTAAATCCATTGAAGTAACTCCCGAGGTTGGATATATATACTCTCCTCCATTTGGTCCACCTGTAATCTCAAATGTTACGTTTTTTGTCCCACTAATGGGTTTGCCTTCCTTATCTCTAACCTGGAAAGTTAACATTGACGTTTCATTCTGTCCGGTCCCCTGAACTCCAAGGTAAAGATTATCTAGTGCATATAAAACTATACCTGCCGGGGTCGTGTCTCCTAGTGTCGTCGTAAATAATACATTTGTACTGTCAGTTATGGAACCATATGTAACCTTTACAGTAGCTATTCCTGTGCTATCGCCGCTGACTAAATTTGTTGTTACTTTGCCTGAAGAATCTGTGGTATCGGAGAACGGGGATATAGTTCCCATAGTAGTCGTGAAAAATACAGGGATATTTATAGCCGAGATATTGTTTGTGTATTTTAGGAAGGCGGTTATTGTAGAATTATTTTCGCCTCCGACAGAGATTGTTTGAGGACTTGCAGTTATGGAACTTATATAGATGGTGGTATTCCCACTTGTAGAATAAAATTTGAGTTGAGCTACTTTTGATGTCCCTTCTGCGGTAACGGTTATTCTTGCTAAACCTGTGGTTGCTAAACTTGTGAGAGTAGTTGTTGCAACGCCATCTGAATCTGTTGTATCGGATGCCGTTATTGACCCAAGCGATGTTTTAAAACTTACTACCGTTCCGTTAACGCAAGTGCTATCGTCTTCCAGTCTTATCAGCGCTGTTATTGTGCTTGTGCTGGTTCCATCTGCCAGTAAGCTATCTTTTTCAGAAGTAATAGTTATAAAGACATCTTTTGTTAGTGAAACGAGAGATTTTTTCTTGCATCCAAATACCAGAAAAATAGAAACCAGAAAACATACTAAACCAACGATTACTAAATTTTTACTTTTAATCATTTGTCCTCCTTAATATCGGTTTTCTTTTTTTCATTTTTCCCTTTAGTAGAATCTTCTTTAGGTGGGTATTTTGTTTTATCTTCTACAAATTTTACTTTTATTTCAAATTCTGTAGTTTCAGTTCCTGCAATTTCGTTTCTTTGGGTATAGGAAAGTTTTACATCAGTAAAATATTGAGAGCTTTCCAATTTCTGCATAAAATTAGAAACTGCAAAATTAGAGGTAGTTACACCGTGTACTAAGAAACCAATATACCCCAGAGAATCTACATTATCCTCAGCTATTGCGGTGAGCCACGTATATTCGGGCAACAAGCGATTGATTTCATCAAAAAATTTAATCCTTGCATACTTTGGATTACTCAATTTTTTTATAATATTAATCTTATCTGCTATTGCTTTTTCTTTTTGTATTAGCGCTTGTACTTCTGCTACTTTAGGAGCTAATTCTTTTAATTCTGTTTCCTTAGTGGCAATTTCTTTTTTTATACGAGCTTCTTTCCTTGACAGCCCAAGACCTATAAGCCCAAGAATTAAAACAGCAATAAGCGGAATATAAATTAAAAATCCTGTTCTTAAAAAGTCTCTTAATTTGTTTTTCTCAACTGCTCTTTCTTCCAGCGGTAATAGGTTAATATTTACTTTTTCCAATCTTGAGATAGCAAGACCAATAGCTATATCAAAAGCGGTTGGTACTTCAGGGGGAGTTATTGCGCATTCTATTGTTTTTAATGGATTACCAATTGCGCATTCTATTTTAAAATGTTCAGTAAATACTTCCTTGATTTCCTTTATTGTAGTGCCTCCACCCCCAATGATTATGCCATTCCACTCGGAAATTTCCGGCAATACTCTTTCTATTCTATTTAATAGTCTTTTTGCTGTGCTATTTATTGTGTTGGATGCAAGCTCTTCATTTACATTTTCTATTTTTTCGCCCCTTATAACTCTACTGGCTTCTTCGGCTCTAATTCCACATACTCTTTGAAGCTCTTCGACAAAAGATCGAACTCCAAGGGGAATTTCATCATCCATAAGATAAAAATTATCTTTAACGATTGTGATTAATGTATGTTCAAAACCTACATTTATAATTAAATAAGTACCTTCCTTTTTCACATAGTCATTTGCCTTATAAATAGCGTGTAAAACTATAGGTGCGATATCAATATTTACCGGGTTAAGTCCTGATTCTTTTAATACATCTATCCATGGGTAGACGCTTTCATTTTTTACGGCAGTTAATAATAATTCGAACTGTCCTTGTTTATCCTGTAACCTTTTGGAGTCCATAACGACTTCTTTTAAGTTAAAAGGAATATTTTCTATTGCCAATTTTTGAATAGTGTCATTGAGTTCGCGAGGTTTGGGAGATTTAATACTTACCTTTTTAATAATTACGTTTTTACCAGATACAATTATGGAGATATTTTTCTTATCCAGACCGGTTTCTTTTATTAGGTTTTTGAAGCTTTCTACTAGTACTTCTCTATCCATAATTTCGCGGTCAACGATTATTTCAGGAAGTAATTTTATGACTCCATATTTCTCAAGAATATATTTGCCCGATTTTTTCTTTATTTGAGCAACTTTTATATAACGGGTCCCTATATCAAGACCAATTGCGTAAGGCTCTCCCGTTAGAGATTTTTTTAGGTATTGGAATATCTTATTATTTTTCATTGTATATAAGGTTTAAGCATTGCCCTCCTGAGCAATATTTCTTCTACTATTTTATCTGAAGGCGTTTCATTCTTATATTTTGAGTAGGCTACTATTTCTTTAAAAATACCCTCGAGTTCCCGCACATTACTCATTACTTTTTCTGCTATTGCCGTAACGATAGAATCGGAGATTTTCGCAGCCCTTGCTTTGAATTTTAAGATACTTATTCGTGTTTCAAGATCCGGGGGGTCTATTCTTGCAATAAGACCACCTTCAAATCTTGACTTGAGTCTTGCGGAAAGAGTTGGTAATTCTTTTGGTGGACGGTCAGAAGTTACAACGATTTGTTTGGAACTTAAAAATAAATCGTTAAAGATATTAAAAAAATGCTGTTGCGTGACTTCATCTCCCGCAATAAGCCCTATATCATCGATAAGCAGAACGTCTATTTTGCTAAATCTTGTTCTGAAATTTTCTAATTGTCTTGTTTCCACTGCTTGTTTAAGTTCTGTGGCAAATCTGTCCGATGAGTAATAAAGCGCTTTTCTCTGGCTTTGTCTTTCAATTATATAATTCCAGATAGCTACCAGCAAATGAGTTTTTCCCATTCCGCAATCTGAAAATATAAATAAGGGATTGCATTCTTCGGAGTAACTACGGGCTACAGAAAGGGACATAGAATATGCAAAATCGTTACATTTTCCTGTTATAAAATTATCGAAATTATATTTTCTGAGCGGGGTAAAATCAACGGAACTTTCTTCTACTACTTCTTCCATTTCTTTTTCAGGCATATCAACGCCATAATATTTAAAGATAAATTGTTCTATTTCACTTTTAGGTGCAACAAAAGGTAAAATGTCGAGATAAGTAGCTTTCTTTAGATTGTCCATTGCTTCTCTGTCAAGAGGATTCATCATTGTTACAGCTAAACTTGTGCCGGAACTTACAATAGGAATGACTAAAAAATGTTTTACAATCCAGGACGGTATAATTTTCAACAATTCTTGTTCAGGGGTAAAGCTAGATAAATCAAATGGGTAATATTCAAATTTACGCGTAAGAATTGTAAACAAAATATTTTCATTAAAATAACCTGACTTTATAAGGTTTTCTTCTAATTCCCCGCCATTTTCCCATTGATGATTAATTGCATTGTTTAATTGTTCCTGACTTAAAAGCCCAAGTTCAAGCATTATATCTACAACCGACTCTTGCATAAGATTTATTTATAAAAACAAACTTAACGAACTTTATTCATACAAGACTATTTTAACTATATTTTTTTGTCAAATGTTTTCTTATTTACCGATACAAAATTCTGAAAAAATTTGATTCAAAATAATTTCATTAGTTATTTCACCTGTAAGTTCAGATAAACAGGTTGATGCTTCTTTTATCTCATAAGCTAAACATTCTGGAGTTAATTTTCTCATTCCCGATATAGCTTTTTTAATAGATAAATTTGCTTTTTCCAGTGTTTCAATGTGTCTCATTTTTGATACCAGTGGTGGAATATTGTCTAAAATTACTAATTTAGATATAGATTTTAAGATTAAATCTATATTGGTCCCGTTTAAAGCAGAAACCGATAAAACAGGAAAATCGAAATTTTTTGCTACAATTTTTTGATGAGGTAAATCGCATTTATTAAAGATACCGATTACTTTTTTGTTTTTAATATGTTTCAAAAGGTTAATATCTTCTTTTGTCACTCCTTTTGTTACATCAAAAACAAATAAAACTCCATCAGATTCGCTTATTGCTTTTTGGGTTCTTTGCTGACCTGCTATATCCATAGGATTGTTAGTTGTCATCAAACCTGCGGTATCAATAAGTTTTAAGGGTAATCCTTTAACATCTAACCATGCTTCTATTGTATCTCTAGTTGTTCCGGGGTATTTTGTAACGATTGCCTGTTCTTTTCCTAATAAGGAGTTAAATATGCTTGATTTTCCGACATTTGCTTTTCCTATGATTGTAAAAGTTATGCCTTCTTTTAAGAATTTTCCTTGTCTGCTTGAAATTAAAAGGTTATTAATTGATTGATGGACTTCTTTTAACATAGGAGCAATATTTTGAATTTTTATTTCTTCTTCTGAGAACTCTATATCTGTTTCAAGGTTAGTTATTATTTTCAATAGTGTATCTTTTAATTTTTTAATATGGTTGGAAAGTTTCCCTTCAAGTTGGTTTATAGCCATTGTTAATGCCTTTTCTGATTTTGCTTGTATTATATCTAAGACTGCTTCTGCCTGAATAAGGTCTATTTTACCTGCCATAAAAGCACGTTTTGTGAATTCTCCGGGTTCTGCTAATCTGGCGCCATTTTTGAGTGCAGTCTCGAGTATTTTTCTTAAGGAAACAACTCCACTGTGGACATTTATTTCAATCGTATCTTCTGTTGTGTATGTGTTTGGTTTAAGCATTATCATCAGTAAGCATTCATCTATTTTTTTGCCGGAAACATCTACTATTTTGCCATAATGAATAGTATGTGTTTTAACAAGACTTGGTTTAATCTTGCCTTTAAAGATTTTATCTGCAATTTTTAATGCTTTTGTCCCGGAAACTCTTATAATTCCAATTCCACCTTCTCCTGAGGGAGTAGATATTGCAGCAATTGTATCCATATAAGTCCTAATATTTAATAAAAATCAGCTTATTGTCAATAATTCTGTTTGAAATTTTGGAATTAGGGCGATGAATAAACTCCAAAAATTCTTATTCTTGACAAAATTTTGTTTAGATATATAAGAGCACTATTATGAAAAACTTCTATTTTATTTTGATAGTAGGCGGATTATTATTTTGTGGTTGTGCTTCGCGTTCTGTATCTTTAAAAGAATCTAAAAGTGCAGATTCAACTTCTGTTGCACCATCTACGAATGTATCAGGCAAAGCAAAACTGGAAATTATAGAAGGACAGAAGTATCAAGATATTCTCGTAGAGCAATTAAAAGAAATGATTGATAAAAATGAAAGTTTTGTACTTGTAGATGTTCGCCCGACAGAAGATTATAATAAAGGTCATATTGTTAAGGCAATAAGTATACCCTTTATTGATTTAAAAAATAAAGCAGGAAATATTGGGTGTAAATGTAAAAAAGTAGTGGTTTATTCCAAAACTACTGAAGAGAGTGGAAAAGCTGCAGATGAACTTGTCCAAGCAGGATATAGAAGCATGCTGAATTTATGGGGTGGATTTGATGCATGGAAAAGAGAAAAGGGAACAATAGTTGGTCCTATAACAGAGTAATAATATGCCGACTTATGAATTTAGGTGCAAGAAGTGTAATAAAAAATTTGAAGTTTTTACGAGTATAAGCGATAAGGATAAGACTGTTTGTCCAAAGTGTAAAGGGAAAGCGCTTGAGCAAATATTAGGCGGGTTCTATTTGTGCGGCGTTAAAGATATTTCTTCCGGAAGTTCAAAGGCTTCATCCTGCAGTAGTTGTGGAAGTTCAAATTGTAGCAGTTGCAGTTCCCACTAAAAACACCGTAAACTACTAACATACCGGAGAGCACAATTTGAAATTGTGCCTACATTTTTTTTACTAATCGTCCGCCCCAGACGGACTCAAGGGCTTCGTATAAACGGTTCTAAGTAAATTGTTCCTTGTAGAAATGATGCCCTGATTCCTATATCAACGGGCAGTGTAAAGAATATTTTAGTTTCAAGATGAAGTTCCAGTCCTTTAGAAAATTGCGTGGCTTCTCTTGGAGCGATTGCTTGATTTAAGAATATTACTCCCCACATATCTTCAAAGAAAATATTAGGATTCCATAAGCCTTTTCTTATTTTAAAAATTGGTTGCGAGTATTCAAATTTTAGTATTACTCCTGTTCTTGCAGGTATCGGTTCTTGAAACCCATATATTTTTGGTAATACAGTGGCAGGATTATCAGGGTCATAAATACCTTTAATATTAACTGAATATTGGTTATTTGATAAATAATGTATTAACTTCCAGCCTGCATAGATTCCCGTCCTATTAATTTCAGAATTTATTTTTTTACTTTCTATGGGAATATCAATTAGTAGTTGTTGATGGATGTTAGGTGTTTCTAAAGTTGTTGTCATATACGGCTCAATTTCTTTGCGGGAAAAATCGTTGTATAAATTACCTGCTAAGCCGAATAATAATTTGGAAGAAAGTTTATTAACGAATGGGTATTCCGTTCCGAGTTGCAATTTGGCGGCGTTAAAATTATCAAAATTAATGTAAGAAACGAGCGGAGCAAAGAAATTATTTGTAAAATTAAAATAGCAAGTAGTTTTTTCTTTCCCGAGGTCATAAAATATGTTTGTAAAATAGGAAAAGTCTCCAACCGCATCATTTCCGTATAACATCATTCCTAATTCGGTTGTCTGTGTATCTGAAAAGACCAGAGGTATGTGTATTTTAGGAAACAAAGTTTTCAGATTGTCGAAGTAGTTGCCTCTATAGATTTCATTATCATTCAAGGTAAATACGGGTGGGGTAGTAAATTGTGAGTCCGACATTGCAAATTCTTTAAGTTCTACTTTTTTGCGGTAAATATCATTTCCATAAGAATTTAACCCAACAAAGAAAAGAGAACTATCTTTTTCGTTATATGCGGAAGAAGAAGCGAATCCATTTTGAGTAAGCCTGTATGTTTTTTTATTAGACAAGTCATAACAATAGATAGAATATATTTTTTCATAATTCGAGGTAAAAAAGAGTTTATTATCATAAGCGGAAAGCGAGCCCTGACAATAAGGAGTATGAATTAAAGGAGTAAATTCCCGAGTTTCTATGTTCAGGTTATAAACATTAAAGTTCTGCCAGTCTTTACGGGCGGATACAAATATCCGACTACTGTCGGTGGTTTGTCTATTTGGCGCAAGTATTTCATCAACTAAAAATTCCGTATTGAAAAGTAGTTTTTTGGTTTTGGTACGTGTGTTATAAAGGTATATTTCTGAACCGAATTTTCCTTTTATATCTTTGGAATATAGAATATTATTATCTGGAAGAACATCAAAAGCTCTTATTTCATCGCCGATAATGGTTGTAGTTTTTCCCGTAGAAATATTTTTTTTATAAATGATGGAATAAAGTCCATAAGTTGAATAGCTTGAGTTAGCGTATCCTTTTTTGATTTCATTAAGCGCATAAAACAAATTTCCGTTATGAATTCTTATTGGCATTGAGAAGGGGGGAACCGAGGAAATAATCGTTTTTTCTTTGCCGGTGTTTAAATCTATTTCTATAATTTTATTTGACCAGTGTTCGTTAAAGGGTGCAGTTTTTGTGGCATATTTTTTTTGATAAAAGAGTTTATTATTATATATTACAGGGTAATTAATATACCACCCGAAGTTGGTTAGTTTTTCCCCTTCCATTGAGAAGTTTTTTGACTTTTCTTTTTCATACTCGTACCAATTATTCCATAAAGTTGTTAGTGATTTCCCGTATATTCTTTTAGATGTCAAGTCTAACCCTAATGACGGTAAGATGGGGGAAGCATAAGAGAGCAAAGAAGACCCGTAGGAATTAAAGAATTTAGCAAATTTATCTTCTCCATAGGTTTTTGATAAGTAATTAAAAAATTCGCTTCCATAAAGGTAAGGGGCTTCGCCGCCCGGAAATTCCGAGGGGGAGTATGTTGCTTTGATTATGGAGGGAAAGTTATTATCTTTTATAGTTGCCCCGATGTAAGCATCAAAAAAACCATCGTTAAGGCGTCCGTTGTGTTCGGAAAATTGGGATTCGCTGTATACGGCAATTCCTTCATCTATCCATTCCGGGGAGAAAATATTTGGCGCCAAAAAAGTTCCATAAAAAGAAGTTAAGAAATTCGGAATTCCTGAGGTGTTAGTAAGGTGAAGCATATGAGTGTATTCGTGAACTCCGACATCAGCCCACCAGTTTTCCGTATATCCAAGAGAGCTGATGGATGGGGGATAAGTAAATAAATGAATATTAATAAATACGGGATTTGTTATCCCGTTTGTTAATGTCCCGACATCTTCGATTACTATTGGGGTGTTAGTTCCATAATTCCCGGTGAGACGTTGTATTTTAGGACGATAAAATTCAAGAGTCTTTAGAATCTCGAAAGCGTAGTCTTTATAACCATTTTTATATATGATTGTGAAATTTCCGGTTTTAATGGTTTCCCAATTAGTCCTGCCAAACAGGGGAGAAGTAAAAATGAAACATCCCGCCGTGGCGGTGATAAAAATGCCAAACAGGGAGAGTTGGAGTTTTTTTAAGAAATACATTGAATCAAGATAATTTTATGGGTAAGTGTTTTGATTTTTTATTAGAAAACAGATATCCCTGTAATTTTATGTGGTATTTTCCTACTGTGCCGGAGAGTGTTCCGTCCGTATTTTCTAACCATTGATAGGTTTTAGAGGCGTGATTTATTGCAATAATTATATGTATATTAGGTTCAGAAAAGGATTTTAAGTCTAATTTACTTGGTTCCGGAATTGCTCTTACATCTGCAAAATCAGTATGGGAATGGAAGTAGCCTACTATTTTATTTTTTGTTGAAAGAGCAGCATTCATATTTTCTATAGTATCTTTTAATTTCTGTTCGGTATTTGTAATTATTGCCCATGTAAACTTACGGACGGCTTCTTGCTGGGGGATTGCATATTTTACGTGGCAAGTATTTCCTTCCGCGCTACTTGTGCTTATCAATATTCCGATTACTTCTTTTCTATATACTTCCATAGCGGAAGTGACCATATGGAAAAAAGCCGATTCGCTGAGAATGATTTCATTGTATACGATACTCATTTTATTAGGTACATTATTTTTTTTGTAGATGTAAATTCCATAGTTTTTAATATATAGAAATAAATCCCTGCAGCTGCTTTTTTACCTGAATTATCTTTTCCATCCCATACAAGAGTATAATAACCTGCATTCTGTGATTTATTCAGGAGGGTTATTATTTTTTGGCCGGATGAGTTGTAGATATTGATAGTTACATTAGCATTAATAGGTAGCCCGTATTCTATTGTCGTTGAATTTGTAAAAGGGTTTGGGTAATTATTGGAAATGAAAAACGTTTTTGGTGTAGCAATAGAAGTGTCCTGAATCTCTACAGAATTTATAATAATTTGCCATATTGTCGAGTAGGGTGACCATCTTCCCGTATTATTACCTGCTTTTACCCGCCAAAGATGAGTAGTTTTTGATAGAGCAGTGGAAGTAAAGGCTGTATCAGAAATTTCTGTGCTGTCAGAATCTATTTTAATCCTGTATTTTGTTGCTCCCGTTGATTTATGCCATACAAAAGACGGAGTAGAGTCATTTGTTGTATGCCCTGAATCCGGGGCTATTAAAGTGGGCATTTCCGGGGATACGGTTATTTTAACAGTGTCGGATTTTGATACATTAAGGTCGGTTACCGTTAATATGTAATTAGTAATCACTGCGGGGGATGCTTTTGGAGTTTTTATTGTTGGATTGGATAGACCTAGCGAGGGCGTCCAGTTATATGTATAATTATTAGGAGCCGTTTTTGAGTAATTGGGAGCGCCGCCTGTAATTGTTGGGCTAAGAGTGATAGAATCTCCCGACAATATTGAAGTATCTTTTCCGGCATTTACTGATAATGCGGTATAAGTAGCCTGGCAATAAAAATATCCAAGACTGCACTGTCCGTATTTTATTCTAAAATACCCATTTTCACCCCATGTAGGGCTCCATGAGTTTTTTACATTAAAGCAGGAATCTTTGTTGTTCCATCCGGTCAGGACGACAATGTGTGCTCCTAAAACCAGACCTGTTAAGTGTTTATAAACGCCTGATGCGTAAGAAAGAAAATCTTCATAGATGTTCATATAAGAACTTATTGGACCAGATGAGAGGGCAGTTTGAAGTTTAGATATGTTTATATTACTTGCTCCGCTTCCAGCCTGTCCTTTAGCATATGTTGTAATTTTTCTTGTTTGGGATAACCAATCCGTGCATCTGTCGCAGACACCGTTACAGGCAGTGTATGGGTCACAGGATTCAAGAGGAATCCCGGTGGATTTTATAAAAAGAAGAGAAGTCTCATCATTACCACCGGCGCAATCTCCACAGCTAGTGCAACAGTCGGTAACAAGAGTTTGTTCCGCAAGGTCAAGGTCGATATCCGGATTGTTTTCCCCTATATTTGTAGCCGCTTCTGCTACCCCGACAGCTCCAAAAGCCCAGCAGCTTCCACAAACACTCCCCTGGTCTTTCACAGGAGACATCCAATCTTTCCCGTCTTTAGTGTGCCAATCGAAGGAATCGGGTAACGCAAGAGGGGAGACGAAAGATTTTTGGGTTGTAGAATCGGTTGGTTGGTGCATTCCCTGAAATAGGTTATTGCGTTTTTCATCAGGGAGCATAAATATTTTGTTTAAACCTGCGGTCCAGTGAGCGTTGTTATCTATTATGGCTTTACGAATGTTTCTAAGTTCATCAAATCTTTTAAATGCCAAAAGTTTCAGTTCATTATCGGTAGTTGTTTCGCTTATGTATTGCGTTTTAGAGTTTTTATAAGAAAAAACGGCAGAGTTCGTTATTTCTATAATATTTTTATTGAACGCGCCTTGTATTAGTATGGAAATCGTAAATTTATCGGATTGGATTATTTTGTCGGATAGTGAAGGATTTAGGGGAATATTTCCATCAGAGATATTCTTTTCTGATAAAGCAGTTAAAAATTCATTATTCAGGTAGATACAACCAATTGGTTCTTTCAGCAGGGGTTGTGGAAAGTATAAAGTTAAGCCGGATTGTTCTTTGACCAAGGAAAATGGCGTAGAAAATGCAGTGATTGAGGATAAAAGCAGAAAGGAATTAATCATAAATTTTAATTTAATGTTCATAGGTTCCTCCTTTATTCCTTTTTAATGGATTATTTATTATAGTAACCATACTTTACAAATAATTCAATGTCAAATGTTTTTATGGTATGGATGTTTGAGTTGGAAATAGTTTTAATTAGAATTTTTTAAGAGCGGTAAATTTTAAAAACGGGTTATCATTTTTAAAACCTATTTGTATGTCTACATCCTTTATCCAGGATAGTTTTTTATTGTTTTCCTGCGCAATAGAATACGCATCTGCCATATTCCAGATATGCAAGCCTATTGCGGTTGCAAATAAAGCTATTGTTCCTGTTGTTTTTATAACGGATGTGTTTGATGCTTTATCTTGAATAAATTGTAGTTTTTTACTACTGAATTCACTATTTATTATCCAGCTATATTTTTGTAATTCTATCCCGGACAGTGAAACTGCTAACATAAGGCATCCTATTTCCGAAGAAAGATAAAGGATACCTCTTTTATATTGTCTGCAATAAATTTGTCCGAGTCCCGGGCAGTTCAAAGAAAGTAATCCTGCAGTTAAAGGCTCTTTTGAAGATGTGTGGACTTCCTTATCGGTGGAATTTGTTGCAATTTTAATCAAATCTTCCTGTTTTAGCGGTATATTTGTTAATGTAGGATTATCTCCCAAAAGGAGATTTGTTAGAAAGAAGTTTATTGCGACAATCATTATAATCTTTTTCATTTTATATTTTCTCCTTTCAAAGAGGGTATATAGCAAACATTGTGTCAATAATTGAGGGGTGTCTGTTAATGGCTGAGAATAAATGGAATTGAGGAGAAAACAAATATAACTAAAGAGGTTTTTTTAGTTCTTCTGTATCAAAAGTGATACAAACATTGTGTCAAATTTTTATAGGGATTAAGGGGGAGATTAAAAGACTTTAGAGATTATTTTGCATATATTTTCTAGAAAATCTTTATCTTCCTTTGTAAAGGGGGAAGTGGCGTGTGAGTCAATATCGAGTTCGCCTACTATTTTATTATCTTTGAAAATAGGAACTACTATTTCGGACTTTACGTTTATGTTACAGGAGAGATAATTAGTTTCTTTCGAGACATCCTGAACGACAAAAGTTTCTTTTCTTTCTGCTGCTTGTCCGCATATACCTTTTCCAAATGGTATTTTTGTATGTTCGGTTGGGGTTCCTATATAAGGGCCAAGAATGAGTTCCGGTTTTGAGTTTTCCGCAATATAAAATCCGACCCAATTATAATGAGGAATATTATCTTTAAGTAATTTACAAATATCTTTGAGTTTTCCGTCTCTTTCTAAATTGTTGTCAACAATTACTGTTATTTTATCAATAAGGTGACTAAAGTTTTGCATTTCTTTTTAATTCTTTCCAGAGTTTGAATATTTTTCTTATGTGGGGGATAGTGATTGAGCCGCCGACTATTAGTCCTATAGAAATGGCTTCTTCAAGTTCATTATCGGTGATACCTTTTTCGTAGCATTGAATTGTATGATATTTAATACAATCATCGCATCTCAATACAAGTGAAGATACAAGTCCAATAAGTTCTTTAGTTTTCTCGGAAAGTTTACCTTTACGATATACCTGAGAATCAAGGCTAAAAAATCTTTTCATACTTAACCCGCTGTATTCCATTACAGTGGTATTAAGTTCTTTGCGTTCTTTGTTGAAAGCGTTAATTGATTTACCAGCCATTAACCTTATCTTTTTATATATTCTAAAACAGATATCTAAATTTTTGGTTTCAATAAAGAAAAAAGGTTGTTTATATAAGAACTTCTTTATCTTTATAATTACCGCATTTCTGACATCTTCTATGTGGTAATATTAGAGTTCCACATTTTGAGCAAGCTATAAGCTGAGTTGGTTTACTTTTCCAGTTTGTTCTTCTGTCTCTGCCTCTTGTTTTAGTGACTCTCCGTCTTGGTGCACCCATTTTTTTACCTCCTAATTAAAATTAATGTGATACTTATAACCTACAAATGATTTTTGTCAATTTCTAAAATAAAATTATAAAAACATTTAAAAGCTATCTTGAATATGGATAGATTGTAAATCTTTTCAACAGTTAACGGTTATGTTATCTATAAGCCTTGTTTTCCCGTACCATACAGCTATTGCAATTAAACATTCGCCTTTAAGTGTTTTGGGTTGTTGTAGATTATTTTTGTTTATAATTTCTATGTAATCTATTTTTAAACTATTCTCTGACGGGGAGGAATATGTCATTTTTGTTAATATTCCATCTTTTATAAATTTTTTTAGTTTTGGAATATTGCGTTCTCCTTTATTAATTTTATTTGCTGTTTCTCTAAGAGTCTTATAGATAATTGAGGCATTTTGTTTTTGCTTATTAGTGAGATACTTATTTCTGGAACTCATAGCAAGCCCATTTGGTTCCCTTATTATCTTTCCTGTTATAATTTTTGTTGGGAAATTAAGATCTTTTGTCATTTTCTTTAGAATAATTACTTGTTGTGCATCTTTTTCGCCAAACACCGCAATATCCGGATTAACAATATTAAATAATTTAGCTACGATTGTGCAAACGCCTTTAAAATGAGTAGGCCTTGATTTTCCGCATAGTTTGTTTGAGAAACTAGGGATATCAATGTATGTTCGGTATCCTTCGGGATACACTTCGTTGTTTGTTGGTGCAAATAGTATATCTATTTTTTTTTCAGATAAGAGTTCGATATCTTTGTTAAAAGTTCTGGGATATTTATTAAAATCTTCTTTTGGCCCAAATTGTGTTGGATTAACGAATATACTTACTACTACAAATCGACTATGTTTTTTAGCAATATCTATGAGTGAAATATGACCTTTATGTAAGGCTCCCATAGTAGGCACGAATCCTATAGAGATATTTTTCTTGCGAATCTCTTTAGATATTTCTTGCATTTCAGAGATTTTGCTAATTATTTTCACTGTCGGGGCGGGATGTTTCATTATTGTTTTCATTTCGAATCTTTGAAAATGACAACTTTATTTACATTGCTTTGTGGCGTTAAATTCCCGTCAACTTTAGTAAAATAAATTCCAGAACTATATTTTGAAACATCAAACTCTGCAGAATGAGTTCCTTTTGTCTTTTTTCCTTGAGATTGTTTAATTACTTGTCTTCCTGCTATATCATATAAAGATATTGAATAATTTCCTGTTTTGGGGACGGTATATCGTACGGTAAGTTTTTTATACACTGGATTAGGAGATATAATAATTTTAGTTTGAGAATTGTCTTCAATCGCTGATTTTTTCCCAATAAGTTTTGCGTAGATGTCCCAGCCCTGAAGTCTCCGGTTATCCATCCATGTGAATGCTATAAGTTCATTATTAGCAGCAATATTTCTTCCGCTTTTCCCCCAACGTTGATTAGAAGCGTGAAAAGGAGTTTCATTGACTACGAAATTGTTATCTATAAAGTTACTTGTGCTATCCAGTATTTGTGCCATTATTTGCATGTTTACATTTTTTGAACTTGTCCAGCTAACTATGAAATTTCCGGATTCCGGAATTACCGTTACGGCAGGAAATCGTTGTAGAGAAGAATCGAAATCCTGGTTTATTCTAAAATTAGAACCTATTGGCAAGGCACTTGAATCAAGTCTCTGGCAATAAATATCTGCATTACCGTTTCTATAATCTTCCCACACAACTATAAATTCACCATTTTCTTTTAAAACTACAGTTGGATTGTATTGTTGAACGGCGAATGCTGCGTCATCATTTATTATGAAATTTGTTCCTATTTTTTGTCCAAGCGAATCAAATCTTTGTCCTTCTACATCAAAATGGACTTTATCCTGTAAATATTCTTCTTCTTGCCATACAACTATGAATTCTCCATTTTTTTTCATACTTATATTTGGTAATATGCTTTGGTTTCCGGTTACTTCATTAACTTTAAACAAAGTGTCTATGGGTGTACAATCTGCAGAATATTTTTGCCCGAATATATCCGGAAATTTATTATCTAACCGGAGGTCTTCCCACACTACTACGAAATTACCTTTTACATCTACTGCGATTTTAGGTTCACTGGATGCCATTGCAAAGCCTGCAGTTAAACAAATTACCTGAAACGGGAGACTTGTTGGATTTCCATTTGTGTCATATTTCCTAGCAGATATAAACATATCCGATTCTCTCCATACTACTATAAATGCACCATTTGTATCTATTGCTACTGCAGGCATTGCGTTATTGTCGTAATGCGTGCTATCATTTACTTTTATATTAGTGCCGATGGGGTTTCCGGTTTTATCATATCTTTGAGCAAATATATCACAATGATACCATTCCCGTCTATCTTCCCAGACAATCACAAAATTACCATTTTCATTTATTGCAATTTGAGGCTGTGTTTGCGGGCGCGTACCGGCTTCCGGGACTATATTTATATTATTCCCAATCGGATTATTTGCGTTATCATAAGTTTGTAACATAATATTAATATCTTCGCTGTCCGGTTTATCTTGCCATACAACTGTCGATTGAATTTGGGTGTTATGTTTTTGAGTAACAATCATGGGGGCGGAAGATAATAATTCAGTGTTTGGGTCATCTGACGGGGAGTTATTAACTAGTGTATTATTGCCAATGGGATTTCCATTTGAGTCATATTTTTGGATATAGGTATCTGTGGCGTTTTGTGTTCGTCTATTATCCGTCCATACTATGTTGAAATTTCCTGCACTATCTACTCCTACTGAGGTAAGTTTTGTTAATGAATGCCAGCAACACTTACCTGTCAGATTAACACAAAAATTTGTTCCTATTAAACCCGTACTTGGTTGATATTTTTGTCCCCATATTCTTGGATCGGAAAGTTTTATGCGGTTATCTCTCCATACTATTACATTTTGGTTATTAAGATTGCTATTTATAAAAGGATACCATCCAAAAAAATTATTTGTTGTATCATCATTAACTTTAAAATTAGTATTAATTGGAGTTCCTGATGATGTATATCTTTGGCAAAATATATCTAATTCATTTTGTCTGGAATCGCCCCATACTACGGAAAAAGTATTTGGTCCATCAGGAGATATATGAGGAGTTCTTTGTCCTACCCTTGAACCATCATTGTTAACGAAGAAGTTATTCCCGACTTTAGTTCCATTTAAGTTGTATATCTGACAATAAATATCTCTATCTCTTGTAGTTCTATTGCGTTGGTCTGTCCATACTACTGCAAATTTATTGTCTGCTAGGAATGCTACGGCCGGCTCATCCTGTGTTTCCCCGCTGTTATCATCGTTTACGATGAAATTATTCCCTTGGGGGATAGCCTGGTTGTTATATAATTGACCATAGATATTGGGTTCCCCATCTCTAGTATCATTCCATACGATTACAAAATTACCTATGCTGTCTGCCGATATAGATGGAGTATTTTGTGCTGAACCGCCGGAATCATTATTCACTCGAAATATAGAAGTTAGCGGTATTCCATTTAAGGCATATTTACACGCATAGATGTCATAGTCATTCCCATTTCTCATATCTTCCCATGCTACTAGTATGTTACCGGAATAAGACATTGCGACTGTTGGGTTGGCTTGTTTGCAACCGCCACTCGTATCATTATTAACGAGGAAATCATTCTTAATATTTGATAACTGGCTAGTCTTTTCCTGAGGAACAACATTAAGATGTGAGAATGTGATTTGTTCTGAAATTATAGCTTTGGCTAGAAAAGTAATAAATAAAACAAAAACAATTGTTATTCCGGAGATTAAATATTTTTTCATATTCCTCCTGTTATTATATTAATGTTATTTGTATGCCTTGTCAAAAGCCATGCGAATTATTTTTTTAGTGATATTAAGTTTTTTTATAGAATTTAAGTTAAATTTACAAAAATATATCCCCGGTGGCACTGGTTGTCCCAAATTGTCTTTGCCATCCCAAGTTATCGGGTTACGTTCCGATTCAAAAGCAATTAAAGGGAAGGACTTAACCAATTTACCACCTATATTGTAAATTGCTATTTGTTGATCCGTATATTCGTTATCCGATATGTTTTTTCGATTAACTATCCCTGAGTATTGAATAATGGTTTTATTATGGAATGGATTCGGTGAAACAGTTAAGTTGATTCCGCCATAGCGGGATGTTGTTTCGCTCCACTTTTCTTCTATTCCTGCTGGTGTAAATAAGTTTGCATAAATATCATAATCATCCCAGCTATTATTTCTGTTGTCTTGCCATACAGCAAGACAGTTGTTTCCTATTGTGGTCAGTTCAGGGAAGAATGCATCTTGTGAGGAATTAGAAATTGAGATATTGTCATGAATTATTTTATTATTTTCTACATATACAATAACCCATCTATTTCCGTTCCAAACTACTTTTGGGGAATATAAACTATAACCTAAGGTTTCTGCAAATAAAAAATTAGTTCCCTTAATAGAGTTTGATGTATCCAAGAATTGAGCGTAAATGCTGTTGTAAGAGCTACCGTTTCGATAGTCGGACCATACCGTTAACCATTCTGTTCCATTTGAAGCGATGTCTGGGTAAAGCTGATTTTTAGTTGCCTGACAAATTGGGAAATTACTATTTACAACTATTCCTGATGTATCTACAATTTGTCCCCAAATATCTGAAGTGTCGGAGCGTTTATCTTCCCATATAACCAAAAATTTTTTTTTAGTTTCCGACCATGCTAAAGCAGGCGCCAACTGTTCTTTTGTAGTTACAGCTATTGGAATGGCGCTATCTATAAGCACTCCATTCAAATCTATCATTTGTCCATAAATGTTAAGATCATTATTATTTCTGGAATCAGCCCATACTACAAACCATTTGTTGTTTCCAAAGCTTATGGCTGGTTGTTGACTTTTATTATTTACTGTGGATATAGGTATTTCAGAGCCTGTCAGGTTCCCGTTACTATCTATTAACTGTCCATAAATATGAAAATTTCCACCTCCTATGCCCTGTTCCCATACTACAAGATATGATGTTTCTCCCCATTGAACTACCGGTGAACGTTGGTCATTAGGGTTATTATATATAGGGAAATTGCTACCTACAAGGTTGCCTGAAAAATCTACGAGTTGAGCCCATATATCTGCATTAGAATTACGATAATCTTCCCAAACTATAAGAATATTGTTGATTCCTTGTGATATATCCGGTACAGATTGTTTATTCTGTGCGTTCGAAACAATAAATTCATTAGCGTATATCAAATGAGGTGAACTGAGTAACAACATTAACAAAAAGCGATTAATCATTTTATTTGGTGTATTTGGCAGTTAATTCCTGTAGAAATTTAAGTATAATTAAGCCACCTTCGCTGTCTGCGCATAACATATAGTTATTTTTGATAACAATATCTCTTGTATATCCCGGAGTATCATACCATCCTATTTCGATAGGATTAGCCGGTTTTGTTATATCTGCTACCCTTACTCCTTGATTTCCACAGGCAATATATAAATAAGGTTCAACTACGGATACATTCATAATACATCCTGAAACAGATAATTTCCCTATCTTTGTAATGTTGGGAGTGTTAGATATATTTAATACGCTTATGCCATTTTCTCCATCTGCTACATAACAATAATCACCGAAAATATCGAGTCCCCATGCATATCCGTCAGTGATAAAACTCCCAACTTCCCTTGGAGCATTTGGATTAGTTATGTTTATAACTCTTATCCCTCCTTTACCTGTGGCAAGGTAACAGTAGTTTCCTGATACACATACATCCCAGGTGGGTGTATTGGTGACATATTGAGATATTTTTATGGGATTAGAGGGATTAGAAATATCAACGATAGCAAGTCCACCAATGTGTGCAGCTATGTAAGCGTAATTTCCTACAATTTTAACGCCTCTTGAATATCCGTCTGGTTTAATGCCTCCGAGAAGGGTAGATTTTGTGATTTTTTTACTATCAGGAGGACAAGAGGAGTCTTTTTTTACGTCTATAACCCATACCCCAGCTACATCATCCGCAATGCAGACATAAAATTCTACGGTATTGATTGGTATTACATCTAATGCCCATGCAGCACCAGGAGTATCATAAATACCGATAGTTGTAGGTTCCTCTATGTTGGTTATATCTAATATTTTTACACCATCTCTATAATTAGTTGAGAAAAGAGTATTGCTTTTTATGTTTAGTGCATAAGTTTGTCCCGGCGATTCATACCTGCTAATTAATTCTGGATTAGAGGGGTTTGTGATGTCAAGAATATCCAATCCATAGCGTAATTTTCCTACAAAAGCTAAAAAATGATTCAAGGAAACAGAATATATATGGGAAGGGATTTTTATATTTCCAACCATTATTGGTTTCGCGGGATTTGTTAAGTCTGTGACGATTATTCCAAAATCAGGGTTCGTAAGGTATGCATACTTGCCGGAAATATCAACATTTATTGTAGGTCCATAGGTAGCGGTTAATTCAGAAAAATAAGAGGTAAGAGTAGGGTTAGATGGATTGGAGACATTTATTATGTTAAGTCCCCCCGTACCAGATGCTATAATGGCAAAAGAATCATAAAGGGCAATTTTTAGACATACGCCTGCTACAGGACAATGCCCTATTTTTAGTGGCTTATAGGGATTAGATATATCAAGTATCAATAGACCTTGAGTATAATCAGTAAGGTATGCATATTTTCCGGAGATTGCTATGTCATATACTGAACCTGGTGTAGAGTATTCTGCAATTTTTAATGGAAATTCGGGATGAGATATATCTATTATTATCATACCTGATTTACAATCTGCTACATAGAGATAATTATTTTTATTCGTAAGGTCTATAGCATATCCTTTTGTATCAATATTTCCTGTTTCAACAGGATTATGTGGGTTAGAGATATCTAGTATCCTTAATCCACGTTCTCCATCAGCTATATAAGCATAATTATCCAGAATTTTAATAGCCTCCGCTTGACCTGGTGTGGGACAAGAACCAATAGAAAGGGGATTATTATAATCTGAAAAATCGATAATTTCAATACCTCTTCCCGTAGCACAATAAAGAAGGTTGTTTTTTAAAAATATGTCTTTAAAAACACTTGTTTCGAACATAGAACCAACAAATTCTATATTTGAAGTATTTATTGGAGCATCAGAACCTCTATTCCATAATGTTTGAGATTGATCCCCCGAACCGAAATTATTATTCAAAACTAATAATATAATAAATAGTAAATTATGCATTATTTCCCCCTATTAATATAATTATACTTATTTCTTTATTTTATATATGATATAAATAAGTGTTAAAGTCAACTAAAAAATTGAATTAATTTCAAATAGAAGATTAAAATTATCGTATGAAAATTAAAAATATTTTATAAAAGAATGCAATAGCATATAAAATTTTAATTGACTCTATTGTTAAAACAGGATAGTTAGATAAACAGTAATTTTTTAAATGTATGGGAAATAAATTAAATAAAAGTGTTGCTTTATTTGTTTCCACATTGTGTTCTTTTCTTACGCCTTTTATGGGGTCCTCCGTAAACGTTGCGCTACCTTCTATTGGCAAAGAATTTGGTATGGATGCAATATTGTTAAGCTGGGTTACAACTGCGTATCTTTTATCTGCGGCTATATTTCTTGTCCCGTTTGGGAGAATTGCGGATATATATGGTAGAAAAAGGATTTTTAGTTATGGGGTGTTGATTTATTCCATAGCGTCTTTTTTTTCTGCGATCTGTAAAACAGGGTATTTGCTTATCTATTGCAGGGTGTTACAGGGAGTGGGCGGAGCAATGATTTTTGGGACAGGGGTAGCAATTTTGATATCTGTGTTCCCTGTCGGAGAACGAGGTAAAGTTCTAGGAATAAACACAGCTTCAGTTTACTTGGGGTTATCTATCGGCCCGTTTGTTGGGGGCTTTTTAGTGGAACACTTTGGCTGGCGAAGTCTTTTTTGGGTTAATGTGTTGCTGGGGGTAGTGGCATTTATTTTTATTATCTGGAAATTAAAGGGAGAATGGGCAGAGGCAAGAGGAGAACGTTTTGATTTTACGGGTTCTATAATTTACGCTATTTCTCTTATTATGCTTATGTATGGATTTTCACAATTGCCATCAAAAATAGGTTTAATATTAATTTTATGCAGTGTTCTGGGGGGATGGAGTTTTATACAATGGGAAATGAAGAATAAAGTTCCTATTTTGAGTATGAGGCTTTTTAAGGGTAACCCGGTTTTTGCTTTTTCTAATTTAGCGGCTCTAATTAATTACAGTGCTACTTCTGCTTCAGGCTTTTTATTAAGCCTTTATTTACAATATGTAAAAGGGATAGGTCCCCAAAATACCGGTCTTGTTTTAATTGCGCAGCCAATTATTATGACTGTCTTTTCTCCATTTACCGGCAAGTTATCAGATAGAATTGAGCCGAGAATTCTTTCTTCAATAGGTATGGGATTAACGTGTTTCGGACTTTTATTGTTTGTTTTTTTGGGGAAAGAAACATCGCTGGGGTTTATTATATTTAGTTTGAGTATTCTTGGTTTCGGTTTTGCTTTTTTCTCGTCTCCGAATACCAATGCAGTTATGAGTTCTGTTGAAAAAAAATGCTATGGGGTAGCTTCTGCGACACTTGGGACTATGCGGATTATAGGACAGATGCTAAGTATGGGTGTTGCAATGTTATTGTTTGCTGTAAATATGGGGAAAATTCAAATTACACCTGAATGTCACTTGCTTTTTTTGAACAGTATGAAGACAGCATTTATAATTTTTGCTGTTATTTGTTTTTGTGGGATATTTGCATCACTAGCGAGAGGAAATATAAAAAACAAATAATCTTATTCATTTGTAATTAGTTGAAGCATATTGCAACGGAGAGGGCGGGATTTGAACCCGCGACCCCAATCGCTTGAGGCACATGATTTCCAGTCATGCTCTTTAAGCCGCTCAGACACCTCTCCATTTTAAAAAAATCTATCAAAAAGCTTGGAGATTTTATTATTAATTTTATAAAATGTCAACTATAAAGTCAAAAATGCAGTTGTAATAAAAAAATATAGCTATATTCCCCTCTCTAAATCGTTTGAAAGAATTTTCTTTTTCCGCTTGACAAATTACATTTTAAGCAACACTTAACTAGATTAGGTATTATAGGTATTGTTATTGCTATTATGAAGAAATATAGTTTGCTGTTTTATATTTTTGTTTTTGGGTCTATCCTCCCAAGGAAACTAATAGGGAATGATATTGCAATTTGTACGTCTTCTTTTAGTCAGACATATCCTTATGTTGTTTCAAATAAAGAAAATTATCTTATTGTGTGGCAGGACAAAGTAAATTATTCAACTACAGGGCTGGATATATGGGGACGTATTGTTCTGGAAAACGGAACTAAAAATGACAGTTTTCCTGTATGTAACTCAAGTCAAAATCAGTTTTTACCCAGAGCGGCTTATGATGGTAATAATTATCTTGTAATATGGATAAATGATGGTGGTGGAGTATATGGGCAGTTTATAGATAAAAACGGTACCATTATTGACACTAATTTTTTAATTGTAAATGGCCCGATATCACAAGCTTCATTATGGAGCAATGGAAAGAATTATTTAATTGTTTGGGTTAATGATTCTATTTCTTCCAATGCGAATATTTGTGGATCTATTGTATCTAAAATCGGTACCACTGTGGTATCCTCTTTTTTTATTTCGAATGCTCCAGATACTCAGTTATACCCGGAAGTAACTTCCATAGATTCTAACTATCTTGTTGCATGGTCAGATAAAAGAAATGGTAATTGGGATATATTTGGTCAAAGAATAGCTTATGACGGGACGTTTCTAGGGAATAACTTCCCTATTTCTCAAAAATCAGTCTCGGAGCAAAGAGCTAAGCTTGCAAGTAATGACGCAATTAGTATGATTGTTTGGGAAGAAGATTATGGTCTTTTTATCGGGTGGGACATTCATGCTTCCATTATTGATAATGATATGAACTATCTTTACAAGGACAGTGTTATTTGTGATGCCCCATGGGATCAAAGAGCTCCTTCTGTTTGTTGGTCTGGGAAAGATGGAAAATTCATTGTAGGATGGAATGATTATAGAGTCCCGATAATAAATAAAGCTAATATATATATTGCAAAAGTGAGCCCATCCGACAATCCTTCGGAAACTCAAATTACGAATAATAATAATTTCGAAAAAAGAGAAACAAGCATTGCTTCTTCTACAAATTGTTTTCTTATTGTTTGGGAAGATTGGAGACAAGGAACTTCAAATGAAGACATCTATGGGTATATCCCTCAATTTATGTTTACAGAGGAAAGTATTTTATCAAAAACCAATTATGTAGAAATTGTTCCCAACCCTTTTTTAGAGTATGTTGTATTCAAGGGAATGGGGAATAGAATTAAAATATTGGATAAAAGTGGCAAAGTTGTAAAAATTATAAATCACAGCAAAGTATGGTATGGGGACGATAATAATGGAGAGAAGTTACCTAGCGGAACATATTTTATCCAATTATCAGACAAACCTTTATTATTTAGCAAGATAATAAAACTCTAGATCGTGTATTAATTTAGCAGTAATAGTTTTCGAGTTTGAATAATTTTATTTTCTGTTTCTAAATTACAAAAGTAAACTCCGGATGTTAATTTTTGATTTGAGTTGTTTTTTCTATCCCATAGAATTTTATTTTTTTGTAATGTGGGAAAAGTTTTAACTAATTTTCCACTTATATTGTAGATTTTAATAGTTAACCCATTAAGCTTATTTGCAGATTTGTTTAGTTGTAAAGAAAAGATAATGTTTGTAATAGCCGGGTTAGGATAAATTCTTAATTGTAGATACTCGATGATAGGGGTGGAACTAGAATTTTCTTCGATTGTTTGTATTGGTGAGGTTGCAAGACAGAACCCACTTTGGGTTTCATACACCATTTTATATTCATTTTTATCCCGTACTACATCTGGTGCCCAAGGACCGGCACTATCATAAGGCAAGTCAAAACTGGATAAAATTGGATTGTCAAAGTATTTATTCCAATTTATTCCATCCGTAGATGTGGCATACCCCGCACGAACGGTATCTATCACAGCATCCATTTTATCGGCAACCGAAATCCCGCTATACCACATTTCATAAAGCGTATCAGTTTTTATTACAGCCGGAACCGCTGCCCACAAATCTTCCCATGAGCCTGCAGTCCCGACTTCTAATACAGGATTCAATGGGTATTTTGTCCACACTTTTCCATCCGGAGATGTTGCATATCCGATTCTGATTTTCCAGTCTTTTGCAACTCCGGTGTACCACATTTTATAAATATTTTCGTCATATAATACTGCAGGTGATTCAATCCAAAAACCATCCCATTGAGTAGAGTCACCTTTTTCCAGAACCGGATTGTTAGAATCTCTTTGCCAGTTTATTCCATCGGACGAAGTTGCCAGACCAATTGCAGAGTGTATTGGCGGGGAACTGTCTGTGGGTGCACCAAAATAATAAAGTTTATATCCCATAGAATCTCTTACGATTTCAGGTGTGTCAAGCCAGCGCATATCCCATTCCCCCTGTTTCCCGACATCCAGAACGGGAGTTCCATTATTGTGTTTTACCCAATTAATAGCATCTGTAGAATGTGCGTAAAACACTCTTCCTTTATGGTCAATACCTGCCGCACAATACCACATTTTAAAAGTATCATTTTCCATAATACAGGTGGGTTGTCCTATTGCAAAAAATTCCCAGATAAAATTTGTTTTTACCATAACAGGATTATTTGCATATTTTGTCCATTTTGTTTGTGAGAATAATGTGTTTTCACATATAAATAAAATCAGAAAAAAGAAAACGGATAACGATATTTTTTTCATTATTCCTCTAATGCTAATCTTGCCAGGGCAGAAACAGGAGATTTAGGGTACTTTACAAGAATCTGATTATATATTTTTACTGCTTCTTTTTTATTGCCTGTTTTTTCATACAGAGTCCCCTCTTTCATCAGAATTTCAGGCGTTTTAGGGGCATCTTCGAATTTGATTAAAAATTCTTTGCATTCATTAATCGCTTCTTTTTGGTTTTTCTTGGATTCAAGGATATCTATCAAAAGGATATAGGAAAATAAATTAATCGAGGAGTGTCGTAATTTAAGCTTTTTTAGGATTTCAATAGATTTGTCAAATTTATCTTCACCGCCGGGGCGAGATGTTCCATTTCTATATAGAAGTTCGGCGTTAGCAAAATTTGTTAAATCTTCTTTTGTATTTCCGTTTAAGAGTTCTATTCTATAAAGAGCATCATTACAATCGGGAGAAAATGACGGAATATTTTTATAGAATTTTAAAGCATTTTCAAAATCATAATTAAAATACATAAGTTCTGCCAATAAAAAAGTATCTTTAATTGTATTAATATCTATTTTTTCAAGCTCTCCTTTTCTCAAGTATTCTCTATATGGGGGAATTACGTTATGATTATTTGTTTGAAGAGGGACATTAATTATAAAACTTAATAAATAGACGAGTAACATTTAATTTATATAAAGTTTTTTATCTTTTATGTATTTTTCAACATTATCAGGGACAAGATGTTTAATTGATATTTTTTGTTTTAGCATTTTTCTTATTTTTGTAGATGAAACATCAAGCATTAATGGCAAAAACTTCATATTTTTGGAAACTTCATGCTTTATCCCAGGTCTTCCAACTGCTATAATATTAACGAATTCAGAGATTTTTTTATAATCTTTCCATTTATGAAAGTTTTTTGCCTCGTCTATACCTATGATTAAGAATATGTTTGAAGGATAGTTTTTTTTACTGAATTCTATGAGTGTATCTATCATAAAAGATAATCCCTTTCTTTTTATTTCAATATCAGAGATTTCAAAATATGGACTATCGGATATCGCAAGCCTAACTAAATTAAATCTATGTGCTGCGGAAGCATAAGTAGGAGATTTATGAACGGGGGTATTTAGTGGTATCCATACTATTTTATTTAGCTTGAATTTTTGTCTTGCTTGCTCGGCAATGATAAGATGTCCAATATGAGGCGGGTCAAAAGCGCCTCCAAAAATCCCTATATTAACCATATTCATAACATAATATTTATTAAATAAAAATGCAAGTTTTAATTAATAAAAAAAACAACTCAATAAAGATGACTTGATATTTTTCTTGACAATCCACTTTTATATATTATCCTGTTTCTGCGATTGTCGCAAAACGTAGACTATAGAGAGAAAAGTCATGGGAAATGTTGATGATATTTCAGATAAGATAATGATTTTGGGGGCGAAGGTATATCCCCTGTTTCGGCAGATTTTCGAAAATTATCATCCTGATGAAATTGCTATTCTGCATATTTTAAGAATGGCCGATGGTAAGCTTGTGAGAAAAGAGCTTTTGAAAGAACTTAATGTAGAGAAGAAAATAATTTCAAGAAGAATTAGAAACCTGGTGTCTATGGGGTTTGTAAAAAGTTATAGAAGTCAGCTATCAGCTCGAGAGGTTGTAGACGAGATAACTGAAAAAGGAAACAGGGAATTTAACGATTTAAGGAAAAAAATTAAATTTCTATTAAAAGGAGGTATGGAATTCCTTGATAAAGAGGAACAACGTGTTTTGCAAAATATTATTAACCAGTCCGGAAATAAGATAAAAACGATTGAAAAGATTGTAAAATTAGGAGTAAAATAAATAATGAAGAAAATTTTTCTTATTGTAGGAGCAAGACCTAATTTTATGAAAGCAGCTCCTATTTTAGAAAAATTAAAAAAGTGTCCCGATATTAAATCTGTTTTAATACATACTGGTCAACATTATGATTACGCTATGTCTAAAGTGTTTTTTGAGGATTTAAATATTCCTGCGCCGGATGTAAATCTTGGAATTGGATCTTGTGGACACGCTGAACAAACCGGTAGGATAATGATTGGATTAGAAAAAATTTATTTAAAAGAAAAACCTAATTTAGTCGTAGTGTTCGGAGATGTAAATTCTACTCTGGCTGGTGCACTTGTGGCTTCTAAATTGAATATTCCAGTTGCTCATATTGAAGCTGGTGTTCGTAGTTATAATAATATGCCGGAAGAAACCAATCGCCTTCTTACAGATCATATTTCCGATTATCTTTTTACTACTTCTAAATATGAAGATGAAAACCTATGGAAAGAAGGGATATCTGTAAATAAAATATTCTGTGTAGGTAATATAATGATAGACAGTCTATTGAAATACAAAGAGGTAGCGATTAAAAGACAGATTACTGAAAAATTACTTTTAGAAAGAAAAAAATATGTTCTATGTACACTTCATAGGGTGGAAAATGTAGACGATAAAGACAAATTTAAGAATATTATCCGTGCTTTATCGGAAATATCAAAAAGTATGTCTATTATATGCCCTGTTCATCCAAGAACCAGAAAAAATATAAATAATTTTGGGCTAAATAAATTTTTCACAGAGTTTAAAGCGGGAAAGCTTGGGAAAAATACTGGTATAAAGCTTATAGAGCCTTTGAGTTATATTGATTGTTTAAATTTAGAAATGAACGCAAAATTTATTATTACGGATTCAGGGGGAATACAAGTAGAAGCAACTATTTTAGGAATTCCTTGTCTTACCATTCTTGATAAACCTCTTTGGGTTGTTACTCATAAAGAGGGAACGAATATTTTAGTTAAGGAATATGGCAAAGAATTAATAAAACAGGCGATGAAAATGGTCAATAAAGAATATGTTAATAAAAAAGGGGTAAAGTCTCCAAGATTATGGGATGGAAAAACAGCAGATAGAATAGTAAAAATTTTAATTAAAAAACTATGAAAAATAAAATCGTAATAACCGGTGGCGCCGGATTTATTGGCTCTCATTTAGGAGATGCTTTGCTTAGTAGCGGATACGAAGTTGTCGCAGTGGATAATTTATCGATGGGGAAAATAGAAAACATTAAACACAATTCAGCGAATCCTGATTTTCATTTTGAAAAAGTTGACATCAGAGATATTGAGTCATTAAAAAAAGTGTGCAAAGACGCAAATATAATAGTTCATTTAGCGGCTTATAAAATTCCGAGATATGGTAATGCAGTAGAGACTTTATTGGTAAATGGAGAAGGCGGCGTTAATGTTTTTAAAGTTGCAAAAGAATTTAATTGTAAAGTTGTGTTAGCTTCTACATCAGATGTGTATGGGAAAAGCGAAGAATCATTTTTTCAGGAAGATGGGAATTTAATAATGGGACCAAGTTATATTCCAAGATGGAGTTATGCTGTATCAAAGTTATTTGAAGAGCATTTAGCTTATGCTTATCAAGATGCGTATAATATACCGGTAAATATAATAAGGATTTTTGAGTGTTATGGACCACGCTATCACCTTTCATGGTGGGGTGGTCCAATACCTGTTTTTATTTCTGCAATACTAAGCAATAAGGAAGTGGAAATTCATAATGACGGTAAACAAACAAGATGTTTTATTTATATTAGTGATTTGGTTGATGGGATAATAAGTATTATAGAAAAAGATAAACTATCCGGTGAAATTTTTAATCTTGGAACTAAGGAAGAGATAAGTATATTGGATCTTGTTTATTTGATTAAAGATTTATCAGGAAGCGTTGATATGCCTAAGATAAAATTTGTTCCGTATTCCAGTTTTTCAAATAAAAAATATGAAGACATTAAAAAACGTACCCCTGATATAACAAAAGCTGGAAATTTATTAAAGTTTGCCCCCAAAATGTCTCTAAGAGAAGGTTTATTAAAAACTATTGATTGGCAACGTGGAATTATAAAAAAAGAAGAATAAAATGGTATTAAAAATACAAAATAAAAAAGTTATTTGGGGGATTAGTCCCTGGTCTACTATGTGGAGTATGGGTGAAAAAAAAGGCTACAGAGGATATTATTATATTTTAAAAGCTTTTGTGAACGCCGGATACGAGACCCATTTATTTTGTTTGAACGATAGCGATTTCAAAAACGATGAACTTTGTGAAGGCATATATATCCATCGGTTTAGAGTGCCATTACAAAGAGTAATCAGGCAGTTACAGATAAAAAGTATGCGCTTAAAGATTTTTGGATTTATTGGAAATCAAATTTTACAATTTTTATTTGTTTTATTATATGTTATTTCAGTAGTAAAAAGAATATTGAATTTCAGCAAGAAAGGCCCTTCTCTTATTTATGCATATAGTGCTTATGATGTCTTGCCGGCATATATATTAAGTAGACATTATTCTGTTCCCAATATTACCAGATTATTTGGGACATATATTACTCCTCGCGATTTCAAATTACGATTGTTAACAAAATGGCAGGAAATAATAGCGTTTAAGATGCCATGCAGATATTTAATTGTTTTGAATGATGGAACTCAGGGAGATAAGATTGCTAAGATGGTGGGAGTTCCTCATGAAAGACTGAAGTTCTGGTATGATGGTGTGGATAAACAAATATATAATCCAATTTTTAATAGTGATGAATTTAAGAAAGAACTGGGTTTAGATAATTCTGTTAGAATTATTTTAACGCTTAGTCGTCTTGTTAACTGGAAACATTTAGAAAGGATTATAAATGCTATGCCATATATTGTATCGGAATTTAAAAATGTTGTCTTGTTGATAGTAGGCGATGGTCCGGAGAGAAAAAAATTAGAAAAAATAAGTCAAATTTTAGATATGGAAAAATATGTTAAATTTACTGGTTCTGTTAATATAAAAGAAACTTCAAATTATATGAATTTAGCAGATATATTTGTATCGGTAAATGATGTCTCGAATGTTAGTAACGGTTTGCTTGAAGCTATGGTGTGCGGGAAATGTATTGTTACTTTAGATGTCGGAGATACGAAAAGATTGATAAGAGATAATGAGACGGGAAAATTAATATCAGTAAAGAATCAGAAAAGTATTATTACGGATTTATCTAAAACAATTATAGATATTTTAAAGGATGAAAACTTAAGAAAAAAATTAGGCGATAATGCTAGATTTTATGCGGAAAAACATTTTAAAAGTTGGGAAGAAAGAATGGGTATTGAATTAGATTTAATAAGAAGCTTAATTACACATAATAATTATGTTAAAATAGAAAATAAAATAATTTAGCAGGTAAAAAACAATGATAAAATATAAGGTATAAAAGAATTGACAAAAACTTTTAAGAAAGTAGCTTAGATGCAATTTAAGAATATAATATAAATTGAAAAAATGTTAAGTAAAAAAATATTGGGAGATGTATAGATTTAATATAGTATCTATATCTTCACGGGAGGAATGATGAATTTTTCTGACAAAACAATTTTAATTACCGGAGGGACAGGTTCTTTTGGGAAGAAGTTCACAGAGGTAGTATTCAAGAAATATAAGCCTAAGAAAGTAATTATTTTCAGCAGGGATGAATTTAAACAATATGAGATGG
>Ga0265297_10001257_pt1 | contig 61494 bp, 57 predicted proteins | sample Munlanlwell13791_FD_192502 | JGI IMG/M metagenome (GOLD analysis project Ga0265297, IMG submission 192502) | Leachate microbial communities from a municipal landfill in Southern Ontario, Canada - Leachate well 137-91 | ecosystem: Engineered > Solid waste > Landfill > Unclassified | place... | reverse complement strand
AAAATACGCCGTTGATAGGAAAGAAGCTCAGCGGCTTGGCGGTTATCACGATAGTCGGCGGAAAGATAAGATACGAGAACGGGAAATTCGCCTAAACGAAAAGGAGGAGGTCGATGGGTATCAGGATTATCAAGGTTCTGGCGTCCGTTATGGTTATTTCGCTCGCCATTGGCTGCGCCGCCCCCGCAAATATGCTGTCGGGCAAGGAGAAGCTCGAGGCGAAGGATTGGCTCGCCGCCGGCGACCTGTCTTTTCATAACAAGGATTGGGACAATGCCCAGTATTTTTATGACCTCGTGGTCAAGAAATACCCCGATTCATATTACGGCAAGAAGGCCCAGGAAAACCTTAAGTACGTCGATTACCACAGGAGCCCTGCCGGAAAGGCGATTGACGCCGGCAAGGATGCCCTTTCGCCTGTATTCTAGGGGATAAAACGGGAGACGCATGAAAGCACACCTAGTTCTCGAAGACGGGACCCATTTTGCCGGCGAGCAGTTCGGAGCCGAAGCGGAGGCGTTCGGGGAGCTCGTCTTCAATACATCTATGACCGGATACCAGGAGATCCTTACCGACCCCTCGTATAAAGGGCAGGTGGTCACCATGACGTATCCGCTTATAGGCAACTACGGGGTAAATGACGAGGACGTCGAATCGTCGAAGCCTTGGGCGGAAGGTTTTGTCGTGAAGGAGCTGAGCAGTATCGCGTCGAACCACCGCAGCAGAGGTACGCTCGACGGCTATATGAAAAAATACGGGATTGTGGGGATACAGGGGATCGATACAAGGGCCGTCACAAGGATCCTGCGGACCAAGGGCGCGATGAAATGCGTAATATCTTCCGGGGACTCCGACGTAAAGGCGCTTCTTGAGAAAGTGAAGGCATCTCCCGGCCTCATAGGAAGGGACCTCGTAAAAGAGGTCGCCTGCGCGAGGCCTTTCGACTGGCCGTCGCAGCCGGGGCAGAAACCCGAGTTTACCGTAGCGGCCGTCGATTGCGGGATGAAACTGAACATCCTCAGGAACCTGAACAGGATCGGATGCAGGGTAAGGGTCTTCCCTGCCGCTGCGACAGCAAGCGATATTATGGCCGTTAAACCGGACGGCCTCTTCCTTTCCAACGGCCCCGGCGACCCCGAGGCGGTGCCTTACCACATAAAGGCGGTCAGGGAACTGAGGGACAAGCTGCCGATATTCGGCATTTGCCTCGGCCACCAGATACTCGGCCTCGCGTTCGGCGGTAAGACATATAAACTGAAATTCGGGCACCACGGCGGCAACCATCCGGTAATGGACCTCCGGACGAGGAAAGTCGATATCACGTCGCAGAACCACGGGTTCGCGGTGGACATAGATTCGATACCGGATAAGCAGATGGAACTGACGCACGTAAACCTTTACGACAAGACCGTAGAGGGGATGGGGCACAGGGAACTGCCGGTCTTCTCCGTCCAGTACCACCCTGAGGCCTGCCCGGGGCCGCATGACGCGGAATATCTTTTCGACAAATTTGCGGGAATGATGAGGGAAAACAAACATGCCTAAGAGGGCCGATATACATAAGATCCTGATAATAGGCTCCGGGCCGATAGTCATCGGCCAGGCGTGCGAGTTCGATTATTCCGGGACACAGGCGTGCAAGGCGCTCAGGGAAGAAGGATTCGAGGTGGTGCTGGTCAACTCGAATCCCGCGACGATAATGACCGACCCCGATACCGCGGACGTCACATACATAGAGCCGATAACGCCCGAGATACTGGCAAAGATAATAGAAAAGGAAAGGCCCGACGCGCTGCTGCCTACGCTCGGCGGGCAGACAGGCCTCAATTGCGCGATACAATTGCACGATTCCGGCGTGCTGAAAAAATTCGGCGTCGAAATGATAGGCGCGAAAGAGGATGCGATCAAGAAGGCGGAGGACAGGAAACTTTTCAAGGAAGCGATGCTTAAGATAGGCCTCGACCTCCCGAAGAGCGGCCTCGCGTATAATATGGAGCAGGCGAAAGAGATAGCGAAAGAGATCGGGTTCCCGCTCGTCATAAGGCCGTCGTTCACCCTCGGCGGCACCGGAGGCGGGACCGCGTCCGATTGGCAGGAGTTCGAACAGATAACGCAGCGCGGCCTGAGCTACAGCATGATAAGCGAGGTCCTTATCGAGGAGTCCCTCATAGGGTGGAAGGAATACGAGCTCGAGGTCATGCGAGACCTAAAAGACAACGTCGTAATAATATGCTCTATCGAGAACTTCGACCCTATGGGCATACATACGGGAGATTCCATAACCGTCGCGCCCGCCCAGACGCTGACGGATGCGGAATACCAGAAGATGCGCGACTCGGCCATCAAGGTCATCCGCGAGATAGGCGTCGAGACCGGCGGCTCGAACATACAATTCGCCGTGCATCCCGAAACCGGAAGGCAGATAATAATAGAGATGAACCCGCGCGTATCGCGGTCATCCGCGCTCGCGTCGAAGGCGACCGGGTTCCCGATAGCGAAGATAGCGGCAAAACTCGCGGTCGGGTATACGCTCGACGAGATACCGAACGACATAACGAAAGAGACGCCGGCGTCCTTCGAGCCGTCCATAGATTACTGTGTCGTGAAAATACCGCGCTGGGCCTTCGAAAAGTTCCCGAAGGCTGACCAGGCGCTCAGCATACAGATGAAATCGGTCGGAGAGACGATGGCGATAGGCCGGACGTTCAAGGAAGCCCTGCAGAAAGGCATCCGCTCGCTCGAGATAGGCAGGTTCGGGCTCGGGGCCGACCCTAAGGACGAATATGAGGCGAGATCGAAGAGCCCCGATTTCAAGACGGAGATCTCGAAAAAGCTCAGCACTCCGAACCAGGACCGGCTCTTCTACATAAGGTACGCGCTGAAGGAAGGGTTTACGGTCGAACAGATATTTGCGCTTACGAAAATAGACAGGTGGTTCATCCAGAACATCAAGGAGATCGTCGAGCTGGAAGACGAGATAAAGGGATCCGCGATGTGCCCGGAGCTTATGCTGAAGGCCAAGCAGTTCGGCTTTTCCGACAAACAGATCGGCCACCTGCAGGGCTCCAGCGAAGCGGAGATACGCGGCCCGAGGATCAACGGCGGCATCAGCGCCGTCTACAAGCTCGTCGATACATGCGCCGCGGAGTTTGAGGCGTATACGCCCTACTTCTACTCTACATACGAGAGGGAGGACGAGGTACGCCTGTCCGGCAGGAAAAAGATAATGATACTGGGCGGCGGGCCGAACAGGATAGGCCAGGGCATAGAGTTCGACTATTGCTGCGTGCACGCCTCGTTCGCGCTGAAGGAGATCGGCTACGAAACTATAATGGTGAACTCGAACCCGGAGACGGTCTCGACCGATTACGACACCTCGGACAAGCTCTATTTCGAGCCGTTGACCATAGAGGACGTCCTCAATATCGCCGACAAAGAGAAGCCGGACGGCGTCATCGTGCAATTCGGCGGGCAGACACCGCTGAACCTTGCGGTAGCGCTTAAAAAAGCCGGGCTAAGGATAATAGGCACGACGCCGGAAGCGATAGATATAGCGGAAGACAGGGAGAAGTTCAAGGTCCTCGTCGAAAAACTGAAACTCAGGCAGCCGGTCAACGGAACCGCGTTCACCGTGGAGGCCGCAAAAGAGGCCGCGAACAGGATCGGATACCCCGTCATGGTCAGGCCGTCATACGTGCTGGGCGGAAGGGCCATGGAGATCGTCTATGACGACGAGTCGCTCGAATATTATATGACGCACGCGGTCAAGGCGTCGCCGGAATTCCCCGTCTTGATAGACAAATTCCTCGACGACGCGATAGAGGTTGACGTCGACATGATAGGCGACGGAGAAACCTTCGTTATCGGCGGGATGATGGAGCACATAGAGGAGGCCGGCGTGCACTCCGGGGACGCGGCGATGGTCCTCCCCCCGCATACTCTGACCAAGAAGATAATGGATGAGATCAGGCAGGCGACGTATGCCCTCGCGAAGGAACTCGATGTAGTCGGGCTCATGAACGTCCAGTACGCGGTCAAGGACGGAAAGGTATATATACTGGAGGTCAATCCGAGGGCCTCGAGGACGATACCGTTCGTGAGCAAGGCGATCGGTGTTCCGCTCGCGAAGCTTGCGGCCAAAGTGATGTCGGGGGAGAAGCTTAAGGGCCTCGGGTTCACCAAAGAGATAATCCCGCCGCAGATATCGGTAAAGGAATCTGTATTCCCGTTCGTTAAGTTCCCCGGAATAGACATAATACTGGGGCCGGAGATGAGGTCGACCGGTGAGGTCATGGGCATAGACGTGGATTTCGGAAGGGCTTTTGCGAAATCGCAGATGGCCGCGAACAGCGCGCTCCCGATGGGAGGCAAGGTGTTCATAAGCGTCCAGGACAGCCACAAGGAAAAGATAGGCCCGATAGCGAAAAGGCTGCGCGACCTCGGTTTCGAGATGATAGCGACGAAAGGCACCGCCGCCGAGCTCAGGAAGAAGGGCGTCGAATCCGAGGAGATACACAGGATAAGCGAAGGCAGCCCGAACATAATCGACCTGATGAAGAACGGCGACATCAAGTTCATAATAAATACGCCGTCCGGAAAAAAACCCAGGCAGGATGAGGTCAAGATAAGGTCTCTTGCCGTAGCGCTCGGGATCCCGTGCGTCACGACGATACCCGGCGCGGACGCCGCCGTCAAGGGCATAGACGCTATGCAGAAATACGGGCCCGAGGTCAGGCCCTTGAAGGAATGGCACAAGGCATTGCAGGATAAACTGAGGCAATAGATGAAGCAGGCAAAAGGAAAGGTCTTATCCAACAGGGAAGTGAAGCCCGGCTATTTCCTCATGTCCGTAAAGTGCCCGCCCATCGCGAAGGCCGCAAAACCGGGGCAGTTCATGACAATCAGGTGCGGCAATTCCACGGAACCGCTCCTCAGGAGGCCGTTCGGCTTCCACAGGGTGGAAGGCGGCTCGTTCCGTATACTTTATGAGGTGTTAGGGAAAGGCACGAAAAAATTATCATCCGCTAAAGCCGGCGAGATCCTCGATATCCTGGGGCCCATGGGCAAAGGGTTCACCGTCCCCGAAGGGAAGAAAGACATAGTGATAATCGCCGGCGGTATAGGCGTAGCGCCGCTCGCTTTCCTCGCGGAGGAGCTTTTAAAGGATAAAAAGAAGGACGTTTCGGTTATAATAGGGGCAAAGGACGGGAAGTCGCTCCTTTGCAGGGAACATTTTGAAGGCCTCGGCATAAAAACGCTCGTGGCGACCGATGACGGCAGCTGCGGAAAGAAATGCTTTGCAACTGACCTGCTTGGCAGGTCGATCGCCGGGAAAAAGCCCTCCGGGACGGTCGTGTATGCCTGCGGCCCGTCACCGATGCTTAAAGCCGCCGCGAACGCCGCGAAAAAACTCAAGGTAGAGGCATACGGGTCTTTCGAGGAATATATAGCTTGCGGAGTGGGCGCGTGCCTCGGGTGCGCGATAAAGACGAAGTCCGGATACAAGCTCATCTGCAAGGACGGGCCGGTATTCAAACTGGAAGAGATGATATGGTAAAACCATCGCTAAAAGTCATGATAGGCGGGCTGGAACTGAAGAACCCGGTCATGGTCGCCTCCGGCACTTTCGGCTCAGGCGAGGAATATAAAGGCCTCGTGGACCTCGATAAGTTAGGCGCGATAGTCACCAAATCGGTAACGCTTAAGGCGAGGGAGGGCAACCCGCCCCCGCGCATGGTCGAGACGCCTTCGGGCATGTTGAATTCGATAGGCATACAGAATGACGGCGTCGACGCTTTCATAAAAGACAAGATGCCGTTCCTGAGCAAGCTGAGGACCGCCGTGGTCGTGTCGATAGCGGGGCATTGCATAGAGGATTATGCGCGGCTCGCCGCCAAGCTCGATAAAGTAAAAAGGGCGGACGCCATAGAGATAAACATCTCCTGCCCGAACGTGAAGGGCGGCCTTGAATTCTCGAGGGAGCCCGGTTCGGCGGCGGATGTCGTAAGGGCGGTAAGGAAAGCCACCCGCAAGCCGGTGATTACCAAACTTTCTCCGAACGTGAAGGATATAAGCGAGATAGCGCTCGCGGCGCAGGAGGCAGGAACGGATGCCGTGTCGCTCGTCAATACGTTCACCGGGATGGCGATAGATATCGATTCACGGACGCCTGTACTCGGTAATATCGTCGGAGGGCTCAGCGGGCCCGCGATAAAGCCGATAGCGCTCCGGATGGTGTGGGAGACGGCCCGCAGGGTCAAGGTCCCGGTAATAGGCATGGGCGGGATAATGGATTGCAGCGACGCGCTCGAGTTCATAATAGCGGGAGCCGCCGCCGTGCAGATAGGCACCGCGAACTTCGTGGACCCGTCGACAGCGGCAGGGATAATCGGCGGCATGGAAAAATACATGCGCGGCAGGAAGATAAATGACATAAAGGAGTTGACCGGATGCCTGAAAACGTAGCGGCCGGAGACAAGCTTATAGTAGCCCTCGACGTGAAAACGCTCGATGAAGCCGCCTTGATGGTCAAGAAGCTCGGGACTGCCGTGCGCGTCTTCAAAGTAGGTATGGGGCTGTTCACGTCTTACGGGCCGGACGCCGTTAAAATGGTCCACGATAAGGGCGCGAAGGTCTTCTTAGACCTTAAATTCCACGATATACCGAATACCGTCGCGCATGCCGTCAGGTCGGCGGCAAAATTAGGCGTGTTCATGATGAATATCCACGCTATGGGCGGTTCCGAAATGATGTCCGCCGCATCTTCTGCGGCAGCCGAGGCCGTTGCCGCCGCAAGTTCCGATAACAAGCCGATATTGCTTGGCGTGACCGTCCTGACCAGCATGGAACAGGCATCTATAGGCGAGATAGGAGTGGACAGGAAGATTGGCGAAGAGGTCATAACCCTTGCCAGGCTCGCTAAAGACGCCGGGCTCGACGGAGTGGTCGCCTCGCCGAACGAAACTTCGCTCATCAGGCAGAACCTCGGGAAGGATTTCATCATAGTCACGCCCGGGATACGGCCTGCGGGCGCGGAAAAAGGCGACCAGAAGAGGACGATGGCGCCGTCGGACGCCATCAGGGCCGGGGCAAATTATATAGTGGTGGGCAGGCCGGTGATCGAGGCGAAAGACCCGGTATATGCCGCGAAGAACATAATAAAGGAGATGGAAGGTTGAACCAAAAGGCCGTCTTGGATATATTCAGGAAGTGCAACGCGTTCCACAAAGGCCATTTCAAGCTCTCGAGCGGCCTCCACAGCGAATATTACATGCAATGCGCGCTTGTATTGGCCGATACGAAGATGTCCGCAAAATTATGCAAGGAGCTGGCCGGCAAGTTCAAGGGCAAAAAGGCGAATGTTGTTATAGGCCCGGCTATCGGAGGCATAACGGCAGCGTATGAAGTCGCCCGCGCGCTCGGGATAAAAGGGATATTTGCCGAGAGGGAAGACGGCAAGATGGCACTCAGGCGCGGCTTCACGCTGTCTCCCGGGGAGAAGGTCATCGTGATCGAGGATGTGACCACCACCGGCGGTTCCGCGCGCGAAGTGGCGGACCTTGTCAGGAGTCTCGGCGCTAAGGTCGTCGGGGTAGGAGCTGTAATCGACAGGTCGGCAGGGACGGCAAAATTCGGCGCGCCGTTCAAGTCGCTCGCCAAATTGAAGATAGATACGTTCCGTCCGGAAGAATGCCCGTTATGCAAGGCGGGAAAACCCATCGTAAAACCGGGCAGCAGGAAATAAGCCCTACAGCTCTATCAGTTTCTTCTTCGGGAATACCACACGCAACAGCGGAGGCGTGACAAGCGTCGTTATCAGGACCATTATCACCATCGCCGAGAAGACGTCTTTCTGTATTATCGCGTGCCCGAGGCCGTAACCGGCGACGATAAGACCGACCTCGCCTCTCGATATCATGCCTACGCCGACCCTCAGGGATTCCCTGTTATCGAATCCCGTAGCCCTAGCGCCCGCCATACAGCCGCCGACCTTCGTCAAGATCGCTATAAGCACGATCCCTATGACGAACGGGATATCCCCTCCGAGTTCTCGGGCATTCGCGCGCAGGCCTATATCGACGAGGAAGACCGGGACGAAGAACGGATATGCGAATGTCTTCGCCGAATGCTCGATCTTCTCGAAATGCTTCGACCTTGTCATCATGACGCCGCAGATATACGAGCCCGTTATCGCGGCGACCTTTCCGAAATACTCGGCGCCTATGGCATAAAGGAAACACAGGACGAGCGCCATGGCAAAAAGGGCGTGGGAAGAAGTAAGCTTGACCGCATAATCGAGTATACCGTCAAAGAATTTAGCGCCTATGAAAACAGCCACCGCGAAGAAAAGCGCGATCTGAAGGCCCAGCCCCGCTATAGGCAATGCGGCCGAGGATATGCCCCCGGACGCCTGCGGCGGGTTTATCGAAAACGCGACGACGAGGGACAGGACTATGATACCCATCACGTCGTCTATGACCGCGGCGCCGAGTATGGTCGAACCTTCCTTAGTCTTAAGCGCGCCGATCTCGAGCAGCGTCTGGGCCGTAATTGAGACCGATGTCGCGGTCAAAATAGTGCCGATAAAAACCGATTCAGTGAAGGGGAAACCCATATACATCGAGAACCATGTCCCGAAGCCCATAGGCAGGACGACTCCGCCGACTGCCGCCCAGAAGGCGTTCTTCCCTACGGCGATTATGCCTTTCAGGTCGGTCTCGAGACCCGCGATGAACATGAGCAGTATAACGCCTATCTCCGCGATATCGTGGACCACCTCGCTGATTGCCGGGACAGCCTCCGTCCCGTGCGGAACGAAAATAGGCCAGCCCATCATATTAAGGACGCTCGGACCCAGCAACAGGCCTACGAGTATCTCGCCGAAAACGGGAGGCTGTTTTATGGCAGCGCTCAGGCTTCCGACTAATTTTGCGGCGGCTATAATGATGCCAAGAGCGAGCAACAACTGGAGTATGTGGTTCATCGGGCGATCTCCGCGTCATCCACCATACTGATCGAATCCTCGATCAGTATACTGACGTTGTTTTTAAGGACTTCCAATATGCCTGTGCTCCTGCAATCGAATACCGTGCTGCCTGAGGTGCCGTACTTTATCGTGATCTTCCCCGGCCCGAGCAGCGCTATGAGGGGAGCGTGGTCGACAAGCACGCCGAAGTACCCGGACTTCCCGGGCGCTATCAACGATGACGCCTCACCGTCGAAAATGGATTTTTCGGGCGTGGCTATGCTTATCTTGAAGGTCTTATCTGGCATCGGTCTGCTCGCTGTCGCTCTTGAGTTTTGCGGCCTTCTCTATCGCTTCCTCGATGGTGCCTACCATGAAGAATGCCTGTTCGGGAAGGTCGTCAAGTTTGCCCTCTATGATCATCTTGAAGCCCTTTATGGTGTCCTCGAGCTTCACGTATTTTCCCTTCAACCCGGTGAACGCTTCCGCGACGAAGAACGGCTGCGAGAAGAACCTCTGGACCTTCCTCGCGCGCGAAACGACCTGCTTGTCCTCTTCCGAGAGCTCGTCTATGCCGAGGATGGCGATGATATCCTGCAGGTCCTTATACCTCTGGAGTATCTTCTGCACGTTCCTCGCTGTGTTGTAATGGTCTTCGCCGAGTATCCTCGGGTCGAGTATCCTTGACGTCGAGTCGAGCGGGTCCACGGCGGGGTATATGCCGAGGTCCGATATCTTGCGTGAAAGGACGGTCGTGGAGTCGAGATGGGAGAATGTCGTAGCCGGGGCCGGGTCGGTAAGGTCGTCCGCCGGGACATATATGGCCTGCACGGACGTTATCGAGCCGCGTTTCGTGGAAGTGATCCTCTCCTGCAGTTCGGCCATCTCGGTGCCGAGGTTCGGCTGGTAGCCTACGGCCGAAGGCATGCGCCCGAGCAGGGTGGAGACCTCGGAGCCCGCCTGCACGAACCTGAATATGTTGTCTATAAAGAGAAGCACGTTCATGCCTTCCTCATCGCGGAAATATTCAGCCATCGTCAGGGCCGAAAGGCCGACACGCAGCCTTGCCCCCGGCGGCTCGTTCATCTGCCCGAACACGAGCGCGGTCTTCTTGACCACTCCGGATTCGTTTAGTTCGAGCCAGAGGTCGTTTCCTTCCCTCGTGCGTTCCCCGACGCCGCCGAATACCGAGACGCCGCCATGCTCCGTAGCGATGTTGCGTATGAGCTCCATGACGATGACCGTCTTGCCGACACCGGCGCCGCCGAATAAGCCGATCTTCCCGCCCTTGGGGTACGGTGCGAGCAGGTCGATGACCTTAAGTCCCGTCTCCAGCATGGAGGATACCGTAAGCTGTTCCTCAAATGAGGGGGGGTCGCGGTGGATCGAATATCTCTTGTCCGGGCTCGCCAGCATGCCTTTGTTATCTATCGGCGTGCCGAGCAGGTTGAATATCCTGCCGAGCGTCTGCTGCCCGACAGGGACGGTGATCGGGGAACCCGTATCGAGCGCTTTCATGCCGCGCACAAGGCCGTCTGTCGAAGCCAGCGATATGCACCTTACCGTGTTGTTGCCGATATGCTGGGCAACCTCAAGCGTCAGGCCGATGTCTTTTTCCTTGTCCTCTATCCTAACGGCATTGAGGATCCCCGGCAGTTCATGCTCGGGGAACCGTATATCGACGCTGGGGCCTATGACCTGAATTACTTCTCCGTATGCCATTGAAATCCCCTTTTTGGAAGTTGTGGTTTCATTTCCTTATTTAAGCGCTTCTGCGGAAGATGCCACTTCAAGCACCTGGTTCGTTATTGAGGCCTGGCGCGCCTTATTCCTCAGCATCGTCAGGCTGTCTATGAGTTCCACGGCGTTGTCCGTCGCCGACTGCATCGCTATCATCCTCGAGGAATGCTCCGTCGTAAATGCGTCGAGCAATATAAGCCGCATCTTTACCGACAGGTACCTCGGTATAAGGTCCTTAAGTATCTCGTCTATGCCCGGGTCGGCGATGAACTCCATCTCGCCCTTTACGGGGTGCGGAGGAGTGATGCTCAGGAATTTTCTTATATCCGGCTTGTATTTCGTAGCCGACTCAAAATGGCTGTGGGCTATATATATCTCGTCCGCCTCATGGTTCAGGAACATGTCTATCATGTCTTTCGCGATCCTGTCGGCGGTCTCGGCGGAATAACGCCCGTGCAGGCCTATGTAACTCTTGACTATCTGGGCGCCCCTCTTGCTGAAATGGACGAAACCTTTCCTGCCGACCGCGATTATCCTGACGTTCTCCCTGCCGTGCTGCTTCAGCATCTTCTCAGTCAGGCGTATGATGTTGTTGTTATATACGCTGCAGAGGCCGCTGTCGGATGTTATCATGCAAAGCGCGAACTTCCTCGCGCCGTCCCTTTCCTCGAGGAGAGGGTGCGCTTTTAGCTGTTCCGGGCTCAGGCTCAGCAGGAGTTTTATGAGTATAGAGTCGAGCTTCCGGTAATACGGCCTGCCGGTTTCGAGCATCTGCTCGCTGCGCTTGAATTTCGCGGTAGAGACCATCTGCATAGCGCGCGTGATCTTCTTCGTGCTCTCGACGCTTTTTATCCTGCTCTTTATCTGCCTAAGCGATAGTATCATTTTTTGTCAGCGCTTCGTTGAACTGCCTCTTGAACTCCGAGACCGCCTTATTGAGCTTTGCGGCCGTGCTGTCGCTTATCTCTTTCTTGGTCTCTATCTCGTGCTCTATCTCGGGATATTTCTCGGCGGCAAAAGCGTAAAGGCCCTCCTCGAACTTCTTTATGTGTTCTACAGGCATGTCGTCAAGGTAGCCGTTCGTACCGGCGTATATTATTATAACCTGTTTCGACAGGGGAAGCGGCTCGTACTGGCCCTGCTTGAGCAGTTCGGTCATCTTCTCGCCGCGCGTCAGCTGCGCCTGGGTCACTTTATCGAGCTCGGAACCGAACTGCGCGAACGCCGCGAGTTCCCTGTACTGCGCGAGGTCTATCCTGAGCTTCGCGGCTACGCTCTTCATCGCCTTTGTCTGCGCTTTACCTCCTACACGCGATACCGAAAGCCCGACGTTTATGGCCGGCCTGACGCCGCCGTAGAAAAGGTCCGTCTCCAGATATATCTGCCCGTCGGTTATCGAGATGACATTCGTCGGGATATAGCTCGTGATGTCGCCTGCCTGTGTCTCGATGAACGGCAGGGCGGTAAGGGAGCCGCCGCCGAGCTCGTCCGAAAGTTTAGCGGCGCGCTCGAGAAGCCTAGAATGCAGGTAGAAGATGTCCCCGGGATACGCCTCGCGCCCCGGCGGACGCCTCAACAGCAGCGAGAGCTGCCTGTATGCCTGCGCGTGCTTGGAAAGGTCGTCGTATATGACCAGCGCGTGCTTGCCGTTATACATGAACTCCTCACCCATCGCGCAGCCCGCGTATGGAGCAAGGTACTGCAGGGGGGCGGGGGCTTCGGCCGGCGCGCTGACTATCGTCGTGTATTCCATCGCGCCGTATTTGGTAAGCGTCTCCGATACCGAAACTATCGTCGAAAGCTTCTGCCCGATCGCGACGTATATACAATAGACGCCCTTGTCCTTCTGGTTTATTATCGTGTCTATGGCTATGGCGGTCTTGCCGGTCTGCCTGTCGCCTATGACCAGCTCGCGTTGGCCGCGCCCGATAGGTATCATCGAATCTATGGCCTTGATGCCCGTCTGAAGGGGTTCCTTGACCGGCTGGCGCTGGATGACATTCGGCGAGTGGCCCTCTATAGGCCTGTACCTGTCCGCGACCACCGGGCCCTTGTCGTCTATCGGGTTGCCGAGCGCGTCGACGACCCTGCCGACGAGCGCCTTTCCGGCCGGGACCTGCGCGATCTTGCCGGTCCTCTTCACGGTATCGCCGTCCTTGATATTCTCGTCGGAGCCGAAGATGGCTATACCGACACTCTCTTCCTCGAGGTTAAGGACCATGCCCATTACCCCGCCGGGGAGCTCGACGAGTTCTCCCATCATCGCGTCATCGAGTCCGTAGACCCTCGCGATCCCGTCGCCGACCTGGAGTATCGTCCCGACGGATTCCATCTTCATCTTGGACTTGAATTTTTCCAGTTCGCCCTTTATGACTGAAGTCACTTCTTCCGGTCTTAGCGCCATTTCAATCCACCTTTATTTCCATTAGATGTTCCCTCAATTCGGAAAGTTTCCTTCTTACCGAGCCGTCTATTACGATATTCCCGACCGTGGCCTGCACCCCGCCTATAAGCCAGGGATCGACCTCGACCTCGACCTCGAGCTTCTTGCCGATCTTATCTTCGAGTTTTTTCTTGATGGACTCGAGCGTGGCAGGGGAGAGCGGCTTCGCGCTTTTTATGAGCGCGTGCTCTATCCCCATCTCGCGGTAGTAAAATTCCTTTGCTTCAAGCGCGATGTTCGGGGCCTCTTCGCTGCGGCGCTTTTCCACTATAAGCTTCATGAATTCGCGCGTCTGCTCCGAGAAGGTCCCCGTGAACACTTTATCTATGAATGCCGCCTTGTCCTTATAAGATATCTCCGGGTTCTTGAGGAATTTCAGCAGTTCGGGGTCCGCTTCGAGCATCTTCCCGAGTGACATCAGGTCCTCGAGCCCGGCCTTCGCGCCTACGTTCTCCTTGGCGTAATCAAGGAATCCCTCGGCGTATCTCCTGGCGACCGAACGGTCGTTCATTTCACCTTCTCCAGCTCGTCGAGGAAGTCGGAAGCCAGCTTCCTGTCCTTCTCATCGGTGATCTTCTCTTTAAGCAGTTTTTCCGTGGTGCCGAGCGTGAGCTCGACGACCCTCTCCTTGAGCTCCTGCTTCGCCTTAGAGACCTCTATCTCGATGTTCTCCTGCGCTTTGTCGAGTATCGTGCGCGCTTCCTGCCTCGCGCCTTCCCGGATCTCCTGGGAGACCTTCTTGCCTTCGGCCACAGCTTCCTGTATCTTCGCGCGGGCCTCGGCCTCTATACCGGCAAGCCGTTTGTCGTAATCGGCCCTGAGCTTCTCGACCGCGGACTGCGCATCCTCGATCTTCCTGAACTCCGAGGCGATCCTCTCGCGCCTGTCGTCGAGCATCTTCAGCAGTTTTTTCCAGGCGAATATGCGCAGCAGGGTAAGCAGCAGCAGGAAACTGACGACCTGTGCCACGATCTCGTTAGCGCTTAAAGACTTTAAGAGTTCCATCGCGGGATATTATATCTTCCCCAGCAGAGAGAACGAAAGCACGAGCGCGTATATCGTGAGGGCCTCGATAAGGGCGCAACCGGCTATCATGTTGATGAGTATCTTCATTGATGCCTCGGGCTGCCTCGCGGTCGCCTCCATCGCGGCGGCTACGGCCTTTCCGAGCGCTATAGCGGAACCGAACGCGGCGATCGCCAGCCCTATCGGGACCGATATGGAAAGCATTGCTTTGTAGTCCATCTTGTTACCTCCTTTTAAGGTTAGCCCCTCAAGGGGGCGGTCATTCCTCGTGGTGCGGCAGTATAAGCGCGAAATACACCGTGCTTAACAAGCTGAAGACTACCGCCTGCATCACGCTGCTCAGCAGGGTCAGGAACATGTTGAACAGGAAGAGGGGGACGCCCCCTATCCCGAATTGCGCCGATACCGCCAAAAGCATATCCTCCGCCCAGACGTTGCTCCGGAGACGAAGGGAGAGGCTCAGCGGCTTCACAAGCTCCGATATTATATGTATGAAGAAGAGCAGTACAGGTATGAAGACCGTGAAAGCTATTACGCCCCTCGGGTTTCCCATCAGGTGGTCTACATATCCGATAATGCCGTTCTCCTTTATTGCCGTGAACTGCACATACAGGAAGACGCATATCGCAAGGGCGACGGTGGTCGAGAGGCTAGATGTAGATGACTTCAGGAACGGCACCATCCCCATCAGGTTCATCAGCAGTATATAGATGAAGAGCGTGCCGATGAACGGCGTGAACCTCTTTCCTTTCGGACCGAGTATGCCGCATACGAAATCATCGAGCCCGCCTACGACGATCTCCATGAAAAGCTGGAGCCGCCCGGGTATCATCGAGCTCCTGCGGGACGCGAAGAATGCCAGCAGGGATACGAGCGCGACGATCATGAGCGAATATATTATGTTCTCGTAGAGGTGAAGGAAGTGCGCGAAAGGCGTCCCTTCGAGCTTCTCCGCCAGGAGCCCTACGAGGTTAGGGAGTTCAGGTTGTGCCGCGTGAGTCTCTGTCATCTTTGTTTATTATCTTGAGTATTTTTATTATCTCTCTTACGCTTGTGTAGAAGCCAAACCCCATGAAAATGAGCGAAAGGTAAGGCGCGAACCCGATCTTCTTCTCCAGGTATTCTCCTAAGAAGTATCCCGCCAGTGGGCCTGCCGCAAGGACTACGGGGACGAAGGTGAGAAGCCCCCAGACTTTAGTCAGCCTGTAGAATTCCGCCTTCTTTTTATCCTCTTCCCGCATATTATACCACAGTCATTTTATCGTCTCAAGGACAAGCTTCCCGTTGGCCACGTCCATCTTGATATTGAAATTGCCAAGGAACGACATCCCGAGCAGGCCGTCTATGCCGTGGCCCGGCGGATTGTCCGAAACGGCGACCGGCACGTCATAGGCGATTGAATTGCCGACTTTTATGCTCTTGACCATTATTACGTCGCTTTGCGTGGTGCTGCCGTCCGCAAGCGTAAAATTCACGCCTTCTATCGTATCGTTCGGGTTCGTCTCTATCTTCTGCGCTATATCGCGCGATATCACTACTATCGATGCGCCCGTATCGACGGCCAACAGGCAGGTCGTGCTGCCGTTCAGTACGGCCTTGACCGTCATGCCGTTCGCTGTTTTTGTCAGTGCGACAGAGTCCCTGTTAAGGCCCTTCTCGATATCCGAGATAGCTTTTGACGCTATGTCCGCGTAAAGGGCTTCTTCCTCGCTGATCCCGCGGCTCTTCATATCCTCGACCTTCTTGTCAAGCTCGAGCCGGAAGTTCCCGACGGCGTTGCCGTATTCGGTGATCGCCTTCCAGTAATTGCGCTCATATTCCGGCACCTTCGCGCTGAGCGCATTGAGATCCTCTACGAGCGAGGAGATCTCGCTGTTAAGCGAGTTCATTTCCGTTATATAACGGTTATAGCTCATTATGTCGCTCTGCGGGTCCATCCCGGCCACTTTGCCGTTGACCGCGTCGAATTTCGCCCTGAGGTTCCTATGTTTCTTCTTTTTTGACGCGAGGGAGGACTTCGCGTCATCGAGCAGTTTTTTCGCGTCGTCCGCGGCCTTCCTGCTGGCTATCAGCTCGCGGAGCTGCCTGGCCGTGTCCGCGAAGGAGTCGGGGACGAGCGCGCCCTTCTCGATAGCCTTCTTCCTTGCGGAGGCTTCTATCGCCGCATTTTCCTTTTCGGATGCCTTCTCGATGGATTCGATCTGGTCCCTGGATATCCTCATCGTGCCGGTGCCTATCGCGAGGGTCACGCGGTAGGGGTCCTCGGCCCTTATGACCCCTTTCAGCACGCCCTTATTCTTAAGATAGACGGTATCGGCATGCGCCGGCGCGGAAGCCAGCAGTATCGCTATAACAAGTATCCTTGTCATCATATTTACAGTAAGGAGCTTCCTATCCACCTGAGGAACGGTACCGGAAAGAGGCCCGCCGCGAGCACGCCTATAAACGCGATGACCAGCGCAAGCTTCACCGATAACGGCTTCGGTTCCCTGACCATGGTGTGCGGCTCGTTCAGGTACATGAACTTGACGACCTTTACGTAATAGAAGACCGCCAATACGCTGTTAATGACGCCGGCGACCGCGAGCATATAATATTTCGACTGTATCGCGGCTGCAAAGACGAGGAACTTGCCGAAGAAGCCCGCGAGAGGGGGTATGCCCGCAAGCGAGAGCAGGAATACCGTCAGCATGAACGCGAGGACGGGTTCCCGCTTCGAGAGCCCGCTGTATTCCTCGATATGGTCGCTCTTGATCGAGTTCGATACGAGGACGACGCACCCGAACGCGCCTATATTCATCAGCACATACGCCAAAAGGTAATACATGATCGCCTGTATTCCGAGTGATGTCCCGACTACAAAACCTATCAGGATATAGCCGGCCTGCGCTATCGACGAATAACCGAGCATCCGCTTGATGTCTTCCTGGTTGATCGCGATGATATTGCCGGCTGTCATCGTGATTATCGCGACCACCTGCGCTATATCCGCCCATCCGGTGAACATCGGGAAGAAATTCTTAAGGAAGACCCTGACGAGTATCGCGAAACCTATCGCCTTGGGCCCGGCGGACAGGAAGGCGGTTATCGGCGTCGGCGCGCCCTGGTAGGCGTCCGGCACCCACATATGGAACGGTACGAGCGCGCACTTGAAGCTGAGCCCCGCGAAGACCAGCAGCAGCGCCACCGCGGCCGCGAGCGAATTCGCGCCCCCGGCGTTTATCGCGCCCGATATCGCGGAAAGGTCCGTCGTGCCGAAAAGGCCGTATATGAAAGATATGCCGTAGAGCATCACCCCCGTAGCCAGCGCGCCGAAGAGAAAATACTTGAGCGCGGCTTCGCTCGAGAACGGGTTGCGTTTCAGGAAAGCGGTTAGCATATAGGAGACCAGTGATATCGCCTCAAGCGATATGTATATCATCATCAGGTTGTTCGAGGAAGCGGCTACCATCATGGCCACGGCGGCCGCGAGCAGCAGGAAGTAGTATTCGCCGGCGTCCTCGTCGGAGAAAGGCCTGTACCCGAGCGATACAAGTATCACGAGCCCTATGACAAGCAGGGATATCTCCTTGAAGAATTCCGAGAACGTGTCGTTCAGCAGCATGTTGGAGAAGAGGGGCCCAGCCGCCTCATAGCTGTGCGGCATGCATAATATGGAAAGCAGTATGGCCGCGAGGCAGAACGCGCCGAGGACGGCCCTCTTTTTTACAAAGAGGCCCCCTATCAGCACCGCTACCGCAGATGCCGCCAGTATCAGTTCGGGCAGGAAGAATTTTACGCTTTCCGCGACGTTCAAAGGAATAATCCCCCGATGTTCCGGATGAGTTCAGTAATGGCCACGGACTGGTAATTCAGTATCAACAGCGGGTAGACGCCGATGGCGATGACGACCGCCATAAGCGGCACGAGAGTGAAAAGCTCGCGCTTGTTGATATCCGCGATGCCGGCCCACGTGTTATTCAAAGGCCCGAGCAGCACGCGCTGTATCATATAAAGGAAATACCCCGCCGTTATCACGATGCCGAGCACGGATATTATCGTTATGAGACGGAATGAGATAAAGCCTCCCATGAGCGACATGAACTCGCTGACGAACCCGCTGAGGCCGGGAAGGCCGAGAGAGGCGAGCGTAAACACTATCAGCACGCCCGAATAAACCGGCATCTTCGTCCCGAGGCCGCCGAACTTGCCGAGGTCCCTCGTGTGGGCGCGGTCATAGAGCACGCCGACCAGGAGGAACATTCCGCCGGTAATGACGCCGTGGTTGAACATCTGCAACAGCGCGCCGTTAAAGCCGGTGACCGTCATGCTCGCGAGCCCGAGCATGACGAATCCCATATGGCTTACAGAGGAATACGCGACCATCTTCTTGAAATCCGTCTGCGCCATCGCGACGAACGCGCCGTAGACGATATTTATCAGCCCGAGTACCGCGAACGGAAGCGCGAAATATACGGCGGCGTCCTTAAGTATCGGGTAGCTTATCCTGAAGAACCCGTATCCGCCCATTTTAAGCAGGACGCCCGCGAGCAGCACGCTGATAGGCGTCGGGGCCTCGACGTGCGCGTCGGGCAACCAGGTATGGAACGGGAATACGGGGACCTTTATCGCGAATCCGAGGTAGAAACCTATGAAGACCATGATCTGCAGGCCTTTAGCGAGGCCGCTTCCGGAGGAGGCGAGCTCGAGCATGTTGAACGTATGAGGGCTGGACGTGAAATAGAGCGCGAGGATCGAAAGCAGCATGAAGACCGACCCGGCCAGCGTATATATGAAGAACTTGATAGCGGCGTATTCCCTGCGCGGGCCGCCCCATATGCCTATAAGGAAGTACATCGGGACGAGCACTATCTCCCAGAAGACATAGAAGAGGAAGAGGTCCAGCGAAAGGAACGTCCCGAGCATTCCGGTGTTAAGCAGCAGGTAGAGGAAATAGTATTCCTTCTGGCGTTCCTTGATGCCGTATGAGCCGATGCACGCGAGGAAACCGAGCAGCGCCGTCAGGAAGACGAGGCCTATACTTATCCCGTCGATGCCGAGGTGGTAGTTGATGTTCACCTGCGGTATCCACGACACCTTCTCGACGAACTGCATCGCGGCCTCATTATAGTCGAAGCCCAGCACGGCCGCTACCGCCAGCAGGAGCGTTATGCCGGTCGCGGCAGTCGCGATGCCCTTTATCAGGCCGGTCCTGTCCTTCGGGACGAAAAGTATAAGCAGGCCCGCAAGCAGCGGCAGGAATATTACGGAACTCAATAACGGAAAAGGCATCACTGACCTCCTGTCAATTTTATCAGTATCATTATCGCGAGACCGAAGAACGCTATTAGTATGTAATTCTGGACGAAGCCGGTCTGGAGCCGGCGGAATACCGCGGAACAGAGCCACGTTATGTTCGCGGCCATGTTCACTATGCCGTCGACGATATAGAGGTCGAACCAGTACTGCAGTTTGCCGGATACGGCCGAGAGATATGCGGTAAGGTTCACGGCGCCGTCGACAACTTTCGAATCGAACGCGGCGGCGATGCCCGCGAGCCGCATGCTCGGTTTTATTATGAGAGCTTCGTATATTTCGTCGACATAGTACTTATTCGATATGAGCTTATACAGGAAAGAGAACCTCGCACGAAGCGGGGCCGGGAGTATCTTGTTGCCGAGTATATAAAATACATACGCCGTCCCTATCCCCGCGGCGGATATCGCTATCGAGACGCCCATCATGATGGGCTCGAATTCCACCGGCCTGAAGAAACCCGCGAATATCGAGAATGCCGCGAGTATGCCGAGCGGGACGGTCATGACGGCGGGCGACTCATGCGCGTGCAGTTCCGAGCGCGGCTTGCCGAACAGCACGACGAATATCAGGCGGAACATATAGAATGCAGTAAGCAGGCTCGTAACTGCGGCGATGCCGAATAGGACCGGGTGGCCTTCCCTGAGTATCTCGGAGAGGATCTCATCCTTCGACCAGAACCCCGACAGCGGCGGCACGCCGGCGATCGCGAGAGCGCCTATTATGAAAGTCCATCCGGTGGCCTTCATCTTCCCGAGCAGGCCGCCCATCTTGAATATGTCCTGAGTGTGGACCGCGTGTATGACGCTTCCCGCGCAGAGGAAGAGCAGGGCCTTGAAGAACGCGTGCGTCATGAGATGGAACGTGCCCCCGTCGTAACCTCCGACGCCGAGCGCGAGCATCATGAAACCCAGCTGGCTTATCGTCGAGTAAGCGAGTATGCGCTTTATGTCGTTATTTACTGTCGCGATGGTTGCCGCCATGAACGCGGTTATCGCGCCTATATACGCGACCCAAATGAGCGATGAATGGTGCGCGAGGAACAGCCCGTAGGTGCGCGCGACGAGGTATACGCCCGCGGCCACCATCGTCGCCGCGTGTATGAGGGCGGAGACCGGCGTCGGGCCTTCCATCGCGTCGGGAAGCCATACGTGCAGCGGGAATTGCGCCGATTTACCGACCGCGCCGCAGAATATCAGCAGCGCTATGACCGTCAGCAGCGAGTCGTTTATCCCGAGGTTGCCGAGGTCCCTGAAATAGAGAGTTTTCGTGGCGGAGAAGAGCAGCAATATCCCTATCAGCAGGCCCGTATCGCCTATCCTCGTGGTTATGAACGCCTTCATGCCTGCCTTGGCGGCAGCAGGCCGCTCGAACCAGAAGGATATGAGCAGGTACGAGCAGAGCCCTACGCCTTCCCAGAATATATAGAGCATCACAAAATTGTCGGAGAGCAGAAGGCCGAGCATCGAGCCCATAAAAAGCGACATATAGGCGAAGAACCTTGAAAAACGCTGGTCGTCGCGCATGTACCCGATGGAATATATCTGTATCAACGTGCCTACGACGGTCACGACCATAAGCATCATGCAAGACAACGGGTCCACAGTGACGCCGAAGTCGAGGGAGATGCCCCCGAACGAAAGCCAGCGGCCGACCATATACGAACCCTCTCCGCAGCGCGCGTTCCCGATAAAGGTCACCGCGGCTATGGCAAGCGAGATGAAGGAAGCGCCTATGGAGACGAGTGCGCTCGCCTTCCTGAGCCTGCGCCCGAAAAGGATGTTCACCGCAAAGGCGGCAAACGGGAATAGCGGTATAAGGTGCGCGTATCTTACCATTTCAGTATGTTCATCTTTTCCGTGAAAATCGTTTTCATGTTCCTGTAAACCGCTATCACCAGCACAAGCCCTATCACCGCGGAAGCGGCGGCTATCGCCATGACGAACAGCGCGAAGACCTGCCCAAGGCCGTCCGGGCCCCCGATGAATTTATTGAACGTTATAAGGTTTATGTTCGCGGCGTTCAATATAAGCTCTATCGACATCAATATCCCGATCGCCGTCCTGCGCGTCAGCGCGCCGTAAAGGCCCATCGCGAAGAGGACCGCGCCTAATATAAGGAAATGGTTTTGTGGTATCATTGCTTTTTGGCCTTTCCTATGACTATCGCGCCGACGAGCGCGGCAAGAAGGATGAGGGAGATGAACTCGAACGGAAGAGCGTATGCGGACATGAGCGCGCGCCCGATATCCTCCAGCCCGGGTGCCGTAGCCGTGCCTTCAGCGGCGGTTTTCCACGGCGCGCCGATGATTATGAAAATAAAGAAAGACAATATGGCCGCGGCTACGGCGGCCGATACAAGGACCTGCCTGTTCGCCTGCCTTATCGAGCGGTCCTCTATGTTGGACGTCAGCATTATCGCGAATATGAAGAGCGTGACTATCGCTCCTACGTATATCAGTATCTGGACTACCGCAAGGAACTCCGCGTTAAGGAAGAGGTAGACCCCGGCGATGCAGAAGAGGCATAGCGCGAGCGAGACCGCGCAATGGAATATATTGCGCATCGCCACGACCCCGAACGCGAAGACGCAGGCAAGCCCCGCAATGACATAGAAGGAGGCCTGCACGACGAAATCCCGCGGCAGCCCGTAATTACTTACGATATCACTTAACTGTCGGATGAGCCCATTCATCATATTTACCCGTTCCCAAAAGGTCTATGTGCAATTTATCGTGCCCGTAGACGGCTATCTCGTAGATCTTGTTCATGTATATCGCCTGCGTCGGGCAGACCTGTTCGCACAGCCCGCAGAAGCAGCAGAGCTCCATGTTATATTTGAAGTGCCCGAAATCCTTCTTCTTGTCGGCGCCTTCCTTTAGGGAGAGGTCGAGGCAGGATGTCGGGCATATCTTCACGCACTGGTTGCATTTGATGCATTTCTCCGTCCGCAGGTCTACGAGCCCCCTGAATCTTTCGGCCATAGGCATCTTCTGCGTCGGGTATTGCAGCGTCACCGGCTTCACGAATATGTTCTTCAGCGTCACGAACAGCGCTTTTATCATCTCAGTAATACCCATCCCGCTACGGCAAGGTTAGCGAACGATACAGGCGTGAGCACCTTCCACGCGAAATTCATCAACTGGTCGACCCTGACCCTCGGCAGCGTCCACCTAATCCACATCATCAGCGTCACGATCCCGTATGTCTTTATAAGGAACCATATTATAGGATGAAGGAACGGCCCGCTCCAGCCGCCGAGGAACAGCACCGCGGCCAGCGCCGATATGATGAACATGTTAGTGTACTCGCCGAGGAAGAACATCGCGAACTTCATTCCGGAATATTCCGTATGGAACCCCGCGACGAGCTCCGATTCGGCCTCCGGGATGTCGAAAGGCGTCCTGTTGACCTCGGCGGTCCCCGCGATAAGGAAGACGAGAAACGCGACGGCCATGCTCGGATGGAAGACGAACCAGGCGCTCTTCTGCGCCTCGACGATCTTCTGCACGGAGAGCGTGCCGGCGAACATCACGGCCGTTACCATCGCCAGGATAAGAGGTATCTCATAGCTTATTATCTGCGCGGCCGACCTCATGCCGCCGAGCAGGGAATATTTGTTGTTCGAGCCCCATCCGGCCATGAATATCCCGAGGACGCACAGCGAGGTCATCGCCATGATGTAAAGCACGCCGATATTCAGGTCGTGGCCTATCGGCGCGAATACCATTACCGACGGCACTACCGCAAAGAAGGGGGCGGTCCACCAGATGAGCTTGTCCGCTCCCGTCGGGGTTATATTCTCCTTGAGCAGCAGCTTGATGACGTCCGCGACCGACTGCAGTACGCCGTGCCAGCCGACGCGCATCGGCCCGTAACGCGTCTGGATGTGCGCCGAGACCTTGCGCTCCCACCATATAAGGAACATCGCCGATACGGCGATAAACCCGAGGACCATCACGCCCACTATCACCATTATTATGAATGTCAGTATGGAGATGGTCATCTGTCTATCTCCCCCATGACCACATCGAGGCTCCCGAGCACGCATACCGCGTCCGCGATCTTGAGGCCTTTTATCAGTTCCGGCAGGACCGAGATATTCGAGAATGAAGGCGCGCGTATCTTCAACCTGTACGGCATGGGCGAGCCGTCGCTGAATATGTAAAACCCTAACTCGCCGCGCGGGTTCTCGCTCCTTATATATGCCTGCCCGGGCGCCGGCCTGAATATCTTTCCTGCCTTGACCGTCGGGTCGCCTTCAGGGATCCCCCCAGCGGCCTGCTCGATGATACGCAGGCTCTGGCGCATTTCTTCCATCCTTACCTTATACCTGTCCCATGCGTCGCCGTTCCTGCCGGTCGGGATATCGAAATCGAATTTATCGTAACACTCGTAGGGCTCATCCTTGCGGAGGTCCCATTTTACCCCCGAAGCGCGCAGGTTCGGCCCGGTCACGCCGTAATTGACCGCTTTCTCGGCGGTCAGCGTGCCTATGCCTTTCGTCCTGGCGGTAAATATCCTGTTCGCGCTGAACATGGCCTCGAGGTCATCCAGTTTCGGGCGCATATACGCGACTATCTTCTTTATTTTTTCTTCGGAGCCAGCAGGCAGGTCGTGCGACACGCCGCCTATCCTCATATAATTATAGGTCAGCCGCTGGCCGCATACCGAATCGAAGAATTCCACTATCTTCTCGCGCTCGCGCATGCCGTAAAAGAGGGGAGTGGCGAAAGCGCCGAGGTCCTGCGTGAACGTAGTAACGCCGAAGAGATGGCTGGCTATCCTATTGAGCTCGGCCATTATGACCCTGATATGCTTTGCCTTGCCGCTGACCTCGATATTCATCAGTTTTTCCGCGGCCAGCACGTATGCGAGGTTATTGTTCATCGACGCGAGATAGTCGAGCCTGTCGGTGAAAGGTATGAACTGGGTATATGAGCGTTTCTCGGCGATCTTCTCGATGCTGCGGTGCAGGTAGCCGATATGGACGATGCTGTCGACGACCGTCTCGCCGCTGAGCTTGAGTTCGAGGCGCAGTACCCCGTGGGTGGACGGGTGCTGCGGCCCCATGTTCACCCAGAACTCCTCGGTAGTTATGTCTTCCTTAACGGATGTATAGTCCATTCTTCGGGATTCAATATCCTTCTAAGGTCAGGATGGTTCAGGAATTTTACGCCGAAAAGGTCGAAGACCTCGCGCTCGAGCCAATCCGCGGATCTCCACAATTTCTCAAGGCTTTCGACGGTAAGGTCGCCTTCGAGCCGCGTCCTGATGACCGCGGCGGTGCGGTCCTTCATCGAGTAAAAGCTGTATATGAGTTCGATATGGTCCTTGTTATCAACGGCGGTTATGCAGTGCAGGCTGTCGAAGCCCCTGTCAAGCAGGCCGCGCGCGGCTTCAAGCAGGCCGTCCCTGGGTATCTCCAGGGCCTCAACGTTTGCCATGCTTCTCCTTCATTATCTTTTCCTGCAGTTTCATTATCCCGAATAGGAGGTTCTCCGGCCTCGGAGGGCAACCGGGTATGTGCACGTCGACCGGGATACCGAGCGCCTCGGTCCCCTTCACGACGGAGTAGGTATCTTTATAGAAGATGCCGCCTGATACGGCGCAATTGCCCATCGCTATGACGTATTTGGGTTCTGGCATCTGGGCGTAAAGCCGTTTCATGCAGTCGCCCATCTTCACGCAGATCGTGCCGGCGACTATCATCACGTCGCACTGCCTGGGGCTGGCGCGGAATACGCCGGCGCCGAAGCGGTCGATATCGAACCTTGAAGCGCCGGTGCCGATCATTTCGATGGCGCAGCAGGCGAGGCCGAAGGTAAGCGGCCAGAGCGAAGAGGCCTTGCTCCACTTGAGTACGCTTTCGCCAGTCGTGAGGACGAGGTTTCCGCCGGGGAACTTCTCTATGAGGCCCGAAGCCGGTATCTTCTCTATTACTGCCATTCGAGGGCCCCTTTCTTCCACGCGTATATAAGGCCGGCCAGCAGCACCGCGATGAATACCATCATCTCGACGAAAGCTATGACGCCGGACTCGCGGAATATGACCGCCCACGGCACGAGGAAGAGTATTTCCACGTCGAAGACGACGAAGATAAGCGCTATTATGTAATAACGGACGTTGAACTGTATCCAGGAATTGCCCCTGACCGTCTCGCCGCATTCGTAGCAGGAGTTCTTGGCGGGGTTCGGGTCGCGCGGGCGGAGGAACCAGGATGTAATGAAAGCCGCGGCAACGAAAGCGATGCCGAAGAGTAGGAAGAGGCCTGCGTACCCGTAATCTGCGATCATAAGTTAAAGCGGCTCCTATGGGATGCAAAACCGGTCAAAATCTGGCTGGCTCCTGTAATTATACAAAATATCGGCCCATTATGTCAAAGGTATAAATGCCCAATAAAAAACCTTGACAAACGGCGGGCATATGTTATAATTACTCCCGTAGTAAATAAGATTAGAAATCGTATACCGCAGCGGTTGATGATAACTAACCTTTGCGGTTTTTTTACGACCAGGTCATTATTTACTATAATCCAAGAGGAAAGGAGGTAGTAAGTAATGGCTAAGGGAAAGGTAAAGTGGTTCAGCGATCAGAAAGGTTACGGATTCATTACTCCTGAGAACGGCAAGGATGTGTTTGTTCATCACAGCGCGATCCAGGGTGAAGGTTATAAATCTTTAACCGAGGGACAGGAAGTCCAGTTCGACATCGAGAAGGGTCCCAAGGGTGAGCAGGCTACAAACGTAGTAAAGCTCTAACAAAGACGCTAACACGATATAGGGGGTATCCGAAAAGGATGCCCCCTATTTTTATTGAATTTTTTCCGCAAAAGCGTAAAATACGGGCCATGGCAAAGTTCAAACTGGAAAAGAAGACGCTTATTTACGACGGCAGGATAGTCCGGCTCGTCGTCAGCGACGGCACGATAAAGGGCAGGAAGGCCAGGTGGGAGGTCGTCCACCATATCGGCTCGGTCGGGATACTGCCGCTGCTGCCGGGCGGCAGGGTCGTTCTCGTAGAGCAGTTCCGTTATGCCGTCGGCGAGAGGCTTCTCGAGATACCGGCCGGCACCCTGCATAAGGGCGAGGCGCCGCTCTCGGCGGCCCGCAGGGAGATACGCGAGGAGATCGGCTATGCCGCGGATAAGTTCGAGAAGCTCGATATCTTCTACCCCTCGCCCGGGGTAACGGATGAATTCGTGGTGATATACAAGGCGACGGGCCTGAAGCCCTCGAGGCTCGAGCCCGATTTCGACGAGGACATAAAGGTAAGGACGGTCAATCTTACCGACGCCTTGAAATACGTCAAGCAGGGCAGGATAAAGGACGCAAAGACTATAATAGCGATGCTGCTCATTTCGGGGAAGAGATGAAGGAACGCCTGGATATAACGGGGATACTCGAAAAGGTCGCGGAGAAGGACCCGAGATATAAGATCGACGCTTACCTCTTTGTGCTCAACGGCCTCACCCACACGGTATCGAGGTTCGAGAAGCCGCGCCATGTCAACGGCAGGGAACTCTCCGAAGGGCTCCGCGAATACGCGATAGACCAGTTCGGCCCGCTCGCCCGTACGGTGCTCGAGAGCTGGGGGGTCACGAAGACCGAAGATTTCGGGAACATCGTATTTAACCTCATAAAAGCCAGACTGCTCTCCAAGACAGAAGAAGACTCCATCGAGGACTTCAGGGATGTCTTCGAGTTCAAGAAGGCCCTCGACAACACCGTCAAATACGTCCTATAAAAAAGCAATTAATTTCGTTTGACCCGCCGGTATATATAATGTATATTTACTGAAGATTCGGGGGATGGGGGATACATCATTAAGGGGAGAGGACCAACCTTGACGAAAAAACTCATTCTTCGGGTCATTTTTTTATCCGCACTTTTCGGCTTATGCCGTATTCCGCAGGCGTCGGCGCTCGAAATAAGCGGCTATGACTCGAACCTCTACGACCGCTTCGTAGCCGGCACTTACGGTACCGCTAACCCTGTCGCGAACCCCGATTTTATCGGCGCCGCGTACGACTGGTCCGGCGTCGGCTGGCAGACCGATTACGCGGGCCGCAGCGTGGCGATGGTCTCCGCGCAGAACTTCGTATGCGCGAACCACTATAGGGTGCCGGTAGGAAGCACGGTATCATTCGTTAACTCTCTCGGCCAGCTCAAGACCTATACCGTTCAGGGATATTCGACGTTCGATTATCAGCTGACACAGAACGGCAAGCCTCTCTACGATAACAGCGGCAACCCGTATATGTGCATCCCCGACCTCGCGCTTGGCTGGCTTACCGAGGCGATCCCCGTTTCTGACGGCATCGCGAGCTATTCGGTGCTCGACGCCGACGATTATTCCACATCGTGGTTCGATACCGGATGGTATAACGGCAAGGACCTGCTGACCTACGGCTGGACGGCGAAGGCGGGAAACAATACCATAGATAATTTCCAGAACGTTGCTACTACAGGTTTCTCCAACCCTACCAATGGTACCACTACCGCGGTGTACAGCTACGACAGCAACAACGATCCGCAGGGCCAGGCAGGATGTCAGGGCGGCGATTCCGGCAGCCCGAGCTTCCTGGTCTGGAACGGCCAGCTTACCATCGCAGGGACGCATTTCGCCGTGTCGACCGGGACCGAGGCCTGGAACACCTACGACTCGTTCGTGCCGTATTATGCAGACGATATCGACTCCGCTATGGGCTCCGCAGGATATTCCCTTAACAGGATAAAGATAGACGTCTTCCCCGACAAGGTAAAGAATGCCGGTTTCGAGACCATGAGTTTCGATACCTGTCAGCCCACAGAGTGGAGCTACCAGGACAGCTCGAGCGGCGGATTCTTCTTCGACGCATCTTACTCCACCAACGCGCACAAAAGGTCCGGATCGTATTCTGTCGGTATGGGCGAACAGATAGAAGATGCCGGCTCGTTCGAGCACGACAACTCTTTTAGGCAGACATTAGCCGGTTCGACCGCAGGCACGACCTACGGGTTCTCGTTCTGGTTCCAGAGCATAAACGATATACCGGCGGATATGCTTGCATCGGATGCCGAAGTGATGGTGGCTGCCGGAATCGACCCAACGGGCGGGGCAGACCCGAATTCCCCGAATATAATATGGAATATGGTAACGATGACGCCGGAGCAGTTCACCGCCGCCTGGCAGCAGATAATGGTGACCGCGCAGTCCAACGGGACGCCGATGACGTTCTTTATCCGCAGGAACCTCTCCTGTAACATTTCGGATGCGGACATTGCGGCCGGCAGGTACTGGAGTTCCGCGATATACGTGGATGACGCGTCGATATTCGTCGTACCCGAGCCGTCGACCATCCTGCTGATGCTTTCGGGGCTTTCCGGCATATTTATGGCAAGAAAGAAGCGCCGATAAATTTTTTTAAAATATTACTTGACAACATAACAATTATGATATAAACTATTAATAAGATAACAAAAGAAAGGTCCGCCATGCCTACAGATACAGACCAGTTGAATAACAACAGCATTCGCAAGCTTGTGCACGTTTCGGAAGCCATAATTAAAGCCGCGGACAGGTTTTTCGCCGGGTTCGGCGTAACGACGGCCCAATACGACGTGCTCGTAATATTGAAATACTCCAAGAACAGGCTTACCCAGAGCGACCTGGGAATAAACAGGGTCGTCTCAAGGTCGAATATCACGGGAATAATCGACAGGCTCGAAAAAACAGGCCTTGTAAAACGGGAAGGGAGCGCAGACGACCGCCGCGTAAACCATATAACCGTAACGAAGAAGGGCATAGACCTCATAAACAAAGTCGAGGACAAGTATTTCGAAAACGTAAAGAAACTTGTCTGGTTCCTCGACGAGAAGGACAAGAAGGGGCTGGCGGAGATACTTGACAGGCTCGATAGGGGCCTCAAGAGGGCCGAAGATGAGCTCTAACGAAACCCTCGTTACGGAAGACGGCGTAGAGATCGCCTTCGAGCATTTCAGGAACGGCTTCGATTCAGTCATTATAGTTTGCCCCGGCTTCTTCAACAGCAAGGCAAACGGCGCAATAAGGAAGGCTATCGACCTCGTCTCCGGAGAGCACGACGTGATAATATTCGATTTCCGCGGGCACGGCAAGAGCGGAGGTAAATTCACGTGGACGGCCAAGGAACCGTCGGATCTCGATGCGGTCATAGGTTATGCCGTCAAGAGCGGATATAAGAGGATAGGCGTTATCGGGTTCTCGCTCGGCGCGGCAATAGCGATAATCGTGGCTGCAAGGAGGACGGAGATAAAGAGCATGGCCCTTGTAAGCGCCCCTTACAGCTTTTGGGATATCAACTACCATTTCTGGGAACCCGAGATGTTCTCGGACCTCAAGGCGATGATAGATTGCAGGTTCGAGGGCAAAGGCGTCAAGATCGACCATATCTTTATGGATAAGGAGAGGCCGATAGACATGATAGCGGCAGTAAAGGACAGCGCGATACTCTTCATACACGGCGCGAAGGACTGGGTCATAAAAGATTATCACTCTAAGAAGCTCTTTAATTCTGCGACCGTATACGAGAAGAAGCTGGAGATATTCAGCGACGGGCTGCACGCGGAACGCCTTATAGAACAATACCCCGGCAGAATGAAAGATCTTATATCGGAATGGTTCAGGCAGACCCTGTAAAAGGAGGCCGAAAATGAAGTGGCTACTCGTTTCTGCGACACAAATGCTTGCTGCGATATCGATGTACCTTATCGGCACGCTATTCTTCGGTATAGCGCTTATCCCCGGCATAGCGGTGTTCTTCGGCGCGCTCGGATATTCGCAGGATATGCCGGCGGTCGCAAAGTACTTCCTTCTCGGGGTCTCCATCGCCGGAGGTTATTTCCTTTTCGGCCTTACGCTTATCCTGCTCGTCGGGCTCGTCCGCACCGTGTTGCGCATACGGCTCAAAGAGGGCAACCATCCGATATTCTCGGCCGAGACCTTCAAGTGGGCTTTTATAAGCGCGTTGTACCTGCTGGTCAATTTCACGTTCATAGATTTCATCCTGCTCACGCCGTTCGCGAATATCTTCCTGCGCTTATTGGGAGTAAAGCTCGGAAAGAACGTGCAGATAAACTCCAAATATATCTTTGACGCGACCCTTCTTGAGATAGGCGACAATACGGTCGTCGGCGGGGGAGCTATCATCATCGGGCATATCGTGGAGCGCGGAACGCTGAAGCTGAGGAAGGTCAAGATAGGCAAGAACGTCACGATAGGGTCACATTCGACGATAATGCCCGGTTGTGAGATAGGGGACAACGCGATAATAGGGGCGAGCGCCGTACTGCGAAAAGGCACGAAGGTCGAACCCCGGGACATATATTACGGCATACCGGCCGAATCGATAAGGAACAGGCATAAAGAGGTAAAAGAAGATGCCCAGGCCTGATTTCGACAACCTTTCCATCCACGAGATAATGGAATCGATAAACAAGCGCTGGTTCTCGAAGACCGCCCTGCAGATAAAGACGAAGGACGGATGGAACGCGCTCTCATATGTCCCGCTCGGCGAGCGGGCGGTCGATGTATCTTCAACGCTGCTTAAGCTGGGGATGGAAAAAGGCGACCGCGCCGCGATACTTTCCGAATCGCGTCCGGAGTGGGGCATCGCCCTCTTCGGCATCATCTCGTGCGGCGGAATAGTCGTCCCGATCGACGTGAAGCTCAGCGAAAAAGAGATAGAGTTCATCCTGAATGACAGCGGCACGAAGTTCGTGTTCGTCTCGGAGAAATACCTTCCGGAGATAGACAATATCAAGCCTAAGCTCACGGCACTGAAGCAGGTGTTACTCCTCGACGATTCGGCCCGTACCGACCTGATAAAGATAAAGGACCTCAAGATGAAGGCCGGCGACAGGAAGTACCTGCCGCTTGCCGTCGAGGATACCGCGGTCATAGTCTACACGTCCGGCACGACGGGCGTCGCGAAAGGCGTCGAGCTGACCTACAGGAACCTGATGTTCCAGGCGAAGGAGCTCAACAGGCTCGTCCACTACACAGAGGCGGACAACTTCCTTTCGATGCTGCCGCTCAACCACATGCTCGAGATGACGGGCGGGTTCCTGTCGCCTCTCTATGTCGGGGCGACGATAACCTATTGCGACAGCCTGAAGCCGGCGAACATCATCGCGCTGATGAACGAGACCCGCACTTCAGTGATGATAACGGTGCCGCTCGTGCTGAAGATGTTCCACGACGGCATAATAAAGAAGGCGCAATCGCTGCCGTTCGTCCAAAGGCGGTTCTTCTTCATGTGCCTGCACCTGTGCAGGTTCATGCTGAAGCTTAACATGAAGCCCGGGAAATACATTTTCAAAAAGATACACAGCCAGTTCGGCAGGAACCTAAGATGTTTCGTCTCGGGCGGTGCGCCGCTCGACCTGACGGTCGAGATGGATTTTAACGCGATGGGGTTCACTATCCTGCAGGGCTACGGGCTGACCGAAACATCGCCGGTTATCGCGGTCAACACCTTCAGGGAACTGAAATACGGCTCCGTCGGCAAGCCGATACCGGGAGTCGAAGTGAAGCTGATGAAGCCGGACGGCACGTTCGGCGAAGAGGGCGAGATAGTCACGCGCGGTGACCATGTCATGAAAGGATATTACAAGAACCCCGAAAAGACCGCCGAGATGATAAAAGACGGCTGGCTCCATACAGGCGACATCGGCAGGTTCGACAGGGACGGGTTCCTGTATATTACCGGCCGCATAAGGAACCTTATAGTCCTCGGCGGCGGCAAGAAGGTCTTTCCGGAAGAGATAGAGGAGGTCATGTCCGCGAGCCCGTACATAAAGGAGATCTGCGTCCTCGGCAAGAAGGCGGCCGAAGGGCTCAAGGCAGGCACGGAGGAAGTATTTGCGGTGATCGCGCCTAACCTCGAACGTTTTGAGGGCGCCGATAAAAAGGATAAGGAGCTTATCAGGAAGAAAGTGGGGTCCGAGGTAAGCCGCCTGAGCAATAACCTCGCGGAATATAAGAAGATACCGGATTTCATGCTCTATTTCGACGAGCTGCCGAAGACTTCGACGAGGAAGATAAAGAGGAAAGAAGTACAAAAGATCGCCGAAACGTACCGTCCGCAAGATAAGCCCGCGGGGAGTAACGAGGGGGACTCGCTTATATTTAATGATGCCCTGCAAAAGATAGCGCCCATTACCGCAAAAAAGGCGGGGATGGACCCGAAAAAGATATCGGCCGATTCCGACTTATATGCGGACCTCGGGATAGATTCCCTCCAAAAGGTGGAACTGATCTGCGATATAGAGCAGGAACTCGGCATATCCCTGTCCGAAGAGGAATGGCAAAAGGCCGCAACGCTGAAAGACCTCGCACTGCTAATTAACGACAAGGGGCGCGCGGAAAAGAAGGAACAATTTGACCCGCGCACCGAAGCGCGTGCCATTATAGCCAGGTCCAGGGTTATGTTCGTTTGCCACCTTATGGCTGCCGCGGCCCTTAAGGTATTCTTCAGAGTTTATGTAAGGCTATCGGTGAAGGGGAAAGGCAATCTTCCGGGAAAAAGCTCTTTTATACTGGCAGCAAACCATTCGAGCCACCTCGATTACCCGTTATTATACAGCATATTCCCCGTCATGATGGCAAGGGACGTCTTTGCCCCGGCAGCTTCGGATTACTTCTATAAGAACAGGCCGCGGCGCATTGCCGCGGAATCATTCTTGAACATCTTTCCCTTTGAGAGATCGGGTAATTTTCTCAAAGGATTGAAAGTCTGCGAGGAATTAATGAGACAGGGGAAATCGATAATACTATTTCCCGAAGGGACACGTTCAATACAGAAGAATATCGGGGAATTCAAGCCGGGCATCGGCATGCTATCGATCGAATTGGGCATCCCGATAGTCCCGGTATATATCAAAGGAGCGCAGGATGCGCTCGGGAAGGGCAGCTATTTTATCAGGCCCAGAAAGATCGAACTTATTATCGGGGAACCGATAGACCCAAAGGGCGCGGAACGCAGTTATGATGGATACAAGGCCCTGGCGATGCTTGCCAAAAAAGAAATAGAAAAGATCAGCTTATATTAAAGGAGAAAGACAGAGATGTTATATTTGCAGAAAGGCAATTTCCAGAAAGTAGTGAGATGGGTGGGAGGTAAGTGGATGACCGCAAACCAGGCAACGGTAGCCGGATGCGTATTCATAATCCTGACGGCAGCGGGCTTCTATCTTGGGCTGACATGCCGCAGGCTTCATTGGCTGCTGCTTCTCGTGCCGTTGTTCCTGTTGTTAAGGATGGTAATGAATACTCTGGACGGCATGCTTTCGAGAGAGCGCGGCAATGCCACGGTAGCCGGAGAGATATGGAACGAAACCCTCGACATAGTAGGAGATACGATTTGTTACGGTTCGCTGTTTTTTGTACCGGGAGGCCCGACCATTTCGCTTTTCGTGTTCCTTATATTGACATGGGCCGCAGAATTTTACGGGGTCCTCGGTAAAGGCATGCCGAACGGGATCAGGCGGCACGAGACCATAGGAGGCGGCAAGCCGGACAGGGCGGTATGGATGGCGGTGTTCGCGGTGATAGTGTTCTTTTATCCGCCATTCTTCGGCTATGTCGATTATTACCTTATATGGGTATCATCGTTAGTCCTTCTGACCTGTATATTAAGGGTCAAGAAGACCATTGAGTCCGCAAAGGGAGCGGAATACAAGTCGTACACCTGGATAGGGAGATAAGATCATGTTAAGGAGATGCCTGATACCTTTCAGCATAGCGGTACTGTCTTTCCTGATGTCGACGGGAAAGCAGGAACGCCCGATGTCTATGACCATGGCCTCTATTATCGGATTACTCGTATTCTTCACTATAATATCTGGTATAATGCTGTCCAGGAAACTGAAATCGGCAAAAGAGATCGCCGACAGGACCGTAGCCTGGTGGTGGATGGCCGCGATATTCCTGCTGGCATTAGCTACGGCCCGCATCGCATCATTCTGTTTTTTGTCACTAATGTGTTTTTTTGCGCTGCGTGAATATTTCCATCTCTTTGCCCATGTTACGGAAGGAAGGGAAGAGATGGGCCGGAACAGGGCAACGATGTTAGTATGTTATGCGGCGATCCCGCTGAATGCATATCTTGCCTATATCAACTGGTACGGCCTGTACATAATCCTCGTCCCCGTATACCTGTTCCTGCTCATACCGTTGCTTTTTGTGATACAGGACAGGACCGACGGAGCGATAAAAGCCCTCGGGGCCGTATCCCTCGGTATTATGTTCTTCGTATTCAATCTCGGACACGGCCTTTTCATGATAAACCTCGGCCCGATGATATTGCTTTACTGTTTTACGTTCACGGAGGCGAGGGACCTGATCGCATTCTGGGTGGGCAAGGCTATGAATATCCTGTGCAGCATCTCCCCGTCGAGCCCGTTAGCCCGTGTGTTTGATGCAAAGATAGCGCCTTCCATAAATCCAAGGAAGACGTGGGGAGCGGGCATAGTCACGGCAATAATAGTTGCTTTTTCTTCGATGGCATTCTTGCCGCTTATGCCGGAAATGCCCAAAGGCAGGATGAGCCCTCTCTTTATGTTTGCCCTCGGATTTTTGATAGGCGTCCTCGGGCTTATGGGCGATCTCGTGTTTTCCATGGTCAAAAGGGACATCGGCGTAAAGGACAGCGGCAACGTCCTGCCGGGCCATGGGGGCGTCATTGACAGGGTAAACAGCCTGGTATTTACGATCCCGGTGACATTCCACCTGATAAACTGGATATATATATGAAGGGAAGAGCTAGTTCATGGTAAAGACCTGCGGAATATGCGTCGGGGCGTCTAACCTGACGTCGGTAGAGATATATAAGGACAAGGACGGCCTCCATGTCGGCAGGGTCATCAGCATGCCGCATGAGGGCAACATATTCGGTTCGCTGGAGCAGGCGATGCGCAGGCTGCAGGATGACGGATACCGCAACATCGCGGTGACCGGCAGAAAGGTCGGTCCGTCGGTCTCGCTGCCGAGGATCTCCGAGCCCGAGGCGGTCGAGGAAGCGCTGAAGTTCCTGAACACGGGCAGGAAGAAGTATGACGCCGTCGTCAGCGTCGGCGCGGAACTCTTCGTCGCTTATGTCCTCGACGGGGAAGGCAACATCTCCGGCATAAGGACGCTGAATAAATGCGCGTCGGGAACCGGCGAGTTCTTTATGCAGCAGCTCAGGAGGATGAATATCTCCCTCGATGAAGCGATGAAACTCGCGTCATCGGACAAGACCTACAGGCTTTCAAGCAGATGTTCGGTATTCTGCAAGAGCGACTGCACCCACGCCCTCAATAAAGGCCAGGATATAAGCGAGATACTTGCGGGCCTCTGTGAAATGATGTCGAGGAAAGTCATGGAACTCCTGGTCAACCTGCCGAGGGAGAATGTAATGCTCATCGGCGGCGTCGCGCTGAACCCGCGCGTCGTTAACTTCCTGAAGAAAGACATACGCTCTGTCCATGTCCCGAAAGAAGCCGCGTATTTTGAGGCTCTCGGCGCGGCCCTCTGGACGATGGAGCATAATACGGATACCGCGAACACCAAACTTCTCAGCGATAAGCGCCATTCATCCAGGTATACGGGCCTGCCGCCGTTGAAGTCCGCGCTGCCGTTCGTGGAGTTCAAAGGCGCGTGGGAGAAGAAGGAATATTCCGACGGGGATGCCTGCATCATAGGCCTCGATGTCGGCTCGACGACGACCAAAGCCGTTGTAATGAGGGAGCGCGATAACGCGATCCTGGATTCTGTATATCTCAGGACGAACGGCAACCCGGTCGAAGCGTCCCGCAATTGTTACAAGGCCCTCGAGAAGAACCTCAAGAAGGATATCGTGATAACCGGTATCGGGGTGACGGGCTCGGGCAGGCAGATAGCGGCCCTGCACGCGATGACCGACGGCGTCATAAATGAGATAATAGCCCATGCCCGGGCAGCGGCATATTTTGACGCGGAAGTCGATACTATATTCGAGATAGGCGGGCAGGACGCGAAATACACGCATATAGAGAATATGGTAGCCTGTGATTACGCGATGAACGAGGCATGTTCCGCAGGCACGGGTTCTTTCCTGGAAGAGTCTTGCAAGGAGACACTCGGCGTCGAACTGGCCGGGATAGAGCCGCAGGCGATGAAAGGGGAGAACCCGCCCAATTTCAACGACCAGTGCGCGGCCTTCATCAGCAGCGACATAAAGACCGCTTCTTACGAAGGGCTCAAGAAGGAAGACATCGTCGCAGGCCTCGTTTATTCCATATGCATGAATTACATAAACAGGGTCAAGGGCAACAGGATAGTGGGCGATAAGGTCCTGATGCAGGGCGGCGTATGTTACAACAAGGCGGTCCCGGTCGCGATGGCTTCGCTTTTGGGCAAGAAGATCATCGTCCCCCCGGAACCGGGCCTAATGGGGGCTTTCGGAGTCGCGCTGGAGGTAAAGGACAAGCTCAAACACGGCCTGCTCAGTAAGAAAGAGTTCAGGCTCTCCGGCCTGATAGGGAGGGAAGTCAGGTACCGGGACTCGTTCAGGTGCAAGGGAGGCGCGGAAAAATGCGACCGAGGCTGCAGCATCCTGCGCATAGAGATAGAAGGGAAGACCTACCTCTTCGGCGGTTCGTGCAACAGGTATTATAACCTTAACCATTCGGTCGTTGTCGATGACGGACCGCTAAACCTGGTCAAGGTGCGCCAGGAGGAGCTTTTCGGCACGGGTGCCGTCCCGGCCCACCGGCCGGGCGTAAAAAAAGTCGGTATCAGTAAATCATTCCTTACCCATACGTTCTTCCCGCTGTATAACGGTTTCTTTTCCGCTTTGGGCATGAAGGTCGCGGTATCGGATGCTATATCGGATAACGGGGTCCAGAGCAAGAGAGCCGCCTTCTGCTATCCCGCCGAAATAGCCCACGGCATGTTCCATAACCTGATTGAGAAGGGAACGGACTATATATTCCTGCCGCAGGTCCTTGAGATCAGCTCCAAGAAGGCGCTCCGCTCGCGCAAGGAGCAGCAATCGACCTGCGTCATCCTTCAGAGCGAACCGTATTACCTGCGCGACACTTTCAAGAGATCCGGAACAGGCAAGCTCCTTATCCCGATAATAGATTTCTCGAAAGGATTGAAGGGCGCGCAGGGGACATTCGTCGATATGGCCGCTGACATGGGCTTCAAACGGCGGGATGCGGTGAGGGCTTATGCCGAAGCGTGTGCCAGGCAGGAAGATTTCACGTATAAGATGAAGCAGCGCGGGAAAAAGTGCCTTGAAGACCTAAAAAAAGACCCGGAAAGGATAGCCGTAGTACTGCTCGGCAGGCCGTATAACAGTTTTGCGGCCGAAGCCAATATGGCGATACCGGATAAATTCTCCTCGCGCGGAGTGACTATAATACCGTTCGATAGCCTGCCTTACGAAAGCGAATCTGACGACAGGAATATGTATTGGGCAAGCGGGCAGATGATACTGAAGGCCGCGCGGTTCATCAGGAAGCATCCCCAGCTTTATGCCGTATTCGTCACCAATTTCAGCTGCGGCCCGGATTCGTTCATCGTCGGGCACGTCAGGGAGATAATGGACAATAAGCCGATGTTGACCCTCGAGATAGACAGCCATACCGCGGATGCCGGGATAAACACGAGGATAGAAGCGTTCCTGGATATAGTAGAGAGGTCAAGGAGGACGGAACAGCATCCGCAGAAGGCCGTCGACCCGTTCATCCCGGCCCGCTGCATAAGCCGAAGGAAGAGGTTGTGGATAGTGTCGTCGGACAGGGAGAGGCTGAAGATAAACGATAAGAAGGTAAAACTGCTTATACCTCCGATGGGTAAGATGGGGCCGGAAGCGCTCGCGGCCGTCTTCAGGACCGCCGGGATAAACGCCATACCGCTGGAGCCTTCCGACGGGATATCGTTGAAACACGGCAGGTCGAATACCACATGCAAAGAGTGCCTTCCGCTCATACTCAGCGCCGGAAGCCTCATGAAATACCTCGAGCAGAGGAAAGACGGAGACGTGCTGGTATTCTTCATGCCCTCAACGGGGGGTAATTGCAGGTTCGGGCAGTATAATACCTTCTTCAACGGGCTTATCAGGAAGAAGAAGATAAGGAACCTCGCGGTCTATTCGATGGATACCCAGAACAGCTATCTCGGAATGGGGAACAGGTTCAATATCCTGGTCCTGAAGACCGCGCTGATATACGACGCGATGTATGATATAAAGAACGCTCTAAAAGCCCTGGCCAGGGACCGCCATGAGGCGATGAGGATATTCGAGGGGCAGTGGCAGAAAGTCCTCTCTTGCATAGAGGAAGGCGGACACGGCCTTTATGACGTATTGGGAGATTCGATGGGCGTGTTAAGCAGGATACCGCTGAAACGCCCGTTTAGGGAAGCGAACAAGGTGGCGATAATGGGCGAGATATACGTCAGGCGCGACGATTACTGTTGCAGTCCGCTTATCGACAGGCTCGCGCAGAAAGAGATCGTCGCCAAGACGGCGCCGATGCTCGAATGGTTCTATTATGTCGACCATCTCGTTAAGAACAAGCTTGTCGGGGCGGACCTCGGCGTGTCCGGAAGGGTCGAGTTCTTCATAAAGACCTTCCTTCAGAGCAGCTACGAGAGGAAGATAAAGAAGATACTGGCCCGCTCCGGGCTTTATGACGGCGAAGAAATAAACATCAAGAGAATTATGGACACCGGCAAAAAGTTTTTCGACGAACAGCTTACCGGGGAGTCGATAGTCGTGGTCGGTTCCGCAATGAACGAGGTGGCAGAACACGTCTCCGGGATAATCAACGTGGGGCCCTTCGCGTGCCTGCCCACAAGGATAATCGAGTCGATACTGAACGGGAACATGAACCTAAGCGCTAAGAAGAAACTGTTCGGAAGGGATTATCCCGGCCTTAAGGGGGTGGAAGAGTTCCCGTTCCTGTCGATAGAGATAGACGGCACGCCGTTCCCGCCGTTGATAGAGGCTAAGATTGAGGCCTTTTGCCTCCAGAGCAAGAGGCTGCACGGAAAGATGGCCGCTGCGGGGAAACACCGGTCACCTTAGGCGGCGCCATAGGCGGTATAATTCCTCGAACCCGCACTCGTTTATCTTTCTTCCGCGCTTTTTTACGGCACGTTCGATATTGCCGAAGCGTTTCGCGAATTTTTTCGTCGCGTTATGGAGGGATTCCTCGGCGTCGATGCCGCCGAAGCGGGAGAGTATCACTACCGCGAACAGCAAGTCGCCGATCTCCTCGGCAAGCCGGCGCTTGTTGCCGATCTTCAATTCTGCTTTAACCTCTTCAAGCTCCTCATGCACCTTGTCCACGACGAATTTCACGTCCGGCCAATCGAATCCCTGAGTCGCCGCGCGCCTTGAGATCTTCTGGGCTTTTATCAGCGCGGGCAGGGTCTTCGGGACGCCGTCGAGTATGCTCTTGCGGTCTTTGTAATTCTTTTCCGTTTCTTTGCGCGCCTGCCAGTGCCTGTAAGCATCATCAGGATCCTTGGCCTTGTGCTTGCCGAAGACATGCGGATGGCGGTGAAGCATCTTTAGGGTAGACGTGCGAAGCACGTCACCCATATCAAATTCTCCGCGTTCCTTAGCTATCTGCGCCTGGAATATCACCTGGAAGAGGAAATCACCGAGTTCGTCCTTGAGCTTCTCGGGATCTTTGGAATCTATCGCGTCACAGAGCTCATACGCTTCCTCGATTATGTGTTTCTTCAGGGAGGCGTGCGTCTGCGCCCTGTCCCACGGGCAGCCGTCCTTCGCCCGCAAACGGGCCATTATCTTAACAAGCTTATTCAGGGATTTTACGCTCATGTGGACATGTCTTTCGGGTTAAGGTATACTGATTATAACATGAAACGCGCAATACTCAAAATCCTTGTGTTCGCTGCACTCGCCGCGCAGCCCGCCTGCGAAGCCATCACGGTCAGGGAAGACCCTGCCGCCGCAGCGGCGTATAACCAGATGGGCGTTGACGCTTACAATAAGGGCGCGTATAAGGCGGCGATATCCTACCTCGAGCAGGCGCTAAAGCTTAACAAGGGCAATAGTACCGCAGAGAAAAACCTCGCGGTTGCTTACGCGGGCCAATCGGAAGCGGAGCTTGAGAGGCGCAACCTCGACCTTGCCGGCCGGTACGCGCAACAGGCCCTGAAATATGACGCTAAGAACATCACCGCGCTTTTTGTGCTCGGTGAGGTAAAATATAATTCGCAGAAGCTCGATGAGGCGAAGGCGCTCTGGCAGAAGATCCTCGACATAAATCCTGATTTCAAATACGCCGAGGAGCTCAAGAAAAGGATAGGCAAGGCCGAGACCGAGAATAAGGTCGAAAAAGAATACCGCGCCTCGGGGATGGACCAGTTCGATATCAGGTACGCTAAGGAAGGCGCGCGGACCAGCTATAACGTCCGTTATTACCTGCAGGAGGCATACCGCATACTCGGCCAGGAGTTCGGCCTGCGCCCGCAATACAAGATAACAGTGATACTTTACGACCAGGATGATTTTAATGCGGTCCGCGACTGGAAGAAAGGGGCGAGTGGCATTTACGACGGGAAGATACGCCTGCCGTTCGTCGGCTCGGGCCTCACGGACGCGGACAAGCGCGGTATCGTCTGGCACGAATATACGCACCTGCTCGTCAACGACCTTTCTCTCGGAAAGGCCCCCGACTGGCTGCACGAGGGGCTCGCGTATTACGAGGGATACAAATACGCGAAGAAGGACCTTACGATACTGAAGAACGCCGTGAAGAACGGGCTGCTGCTGCCGTTTGCCGAGCTCGATACGGTGCTCTCTTCCGCGGCGGACGAGGTGCAATACCATCTCGCCGCGCAGGAGTCGTATTCACTCGCTAAATACCTGATGAAAAGGTACAATAAGTACACGATAAGGGAAATGCTGAAAATGCTGGGCACCGGGATGACGTTCGAGGAAGTCGCGAAAAAGAAATTATACGTGACTGTAAAAGAGCTCGAGAAACGCTGGATGAAGGAATTAAAGGCGGGAGAACTCTACTGATATGGCGGAAGAGAACAAGATCAAGTCCGGTTTTGTCGCGATAGTCGGAAGGCCCAACGTCGGCAAGTCGACGGTGCTGAACCGGCTCGTCGGCGAGAAAGTCGCGATAGTGACCGAGAAGCCCGAGACGACGCGCAACAGGATACAGGGCATACTGACGAACAAGGACGCGCAGGTCGTCTTCGTGGATACCCCGGGCATACATAAGCCGAAGAACCTGCTCGGCAAGTATATAACGAAAGCCGCGAAGGACTCGTTGCTCGAGGTCGACCTCGTCATATTCATCATAGACATGACCAAGGGGATTACCGACGAGGACAAGCTGATATTCAAGCTCGTGAAAGAGGCCGGCAAGCCCGCGCTGCTGCTGATAAACAAAGTCGACCTCAAGAGCAAATCGCTCGCGCTGCCGCTTATAGAGGAGGCCGCAAAGCTTTACGATTTTAAGGAGCTGATACCTACCTCGGCGCTTACCGGCGACAACATGGACGCGGTACTGGCGATGGTCATAAAATACCTTCCGTACGGGCCGAAAATGTTCCCGGACAGCCAGTTCACCGACAAGACCGAAAGGTTCATGGCGGGAGAGATAGTCCGCGAGAAGGCGCTCGAGCTGACGCACGAGGAGGTCCCGCATTCTATAGCGGTCCTTATAGAGGAATTCGCCGAGAGGCCGAAGAAGGTGACATTCATCAGGGCGACGATATACGTTGAACGCCAGTCGCAGAAGAAGATAATAGTCGGGCACAGGGGGCAGATGCTCAAGTATATCGGTGAAGCCGCAAGAAGGGACATACAGAAACTGATCGGAAGGCACGTCTTCATAGAGCTCTGGGTCAAGGTCCACGAGAACTGGCGCAAGGACCCACAGGCGCTCAAGATCCTGGGATACTGCTGAAGGATTTTACCTTCCACGCCCCTTGTATTTTCACGGACATGTGGCATACTTTAATTGACCGAAAGGGCGGTCTGGCCGTCGGCCGGACCTGACGCTCGGTGCGAAATACCCAAAGCGCACCGACCCCCATCAGGGCCGAAAGGGCGTGACGCAAAATCCCGGGCCTAAACTGAGGCCATTCCAGGTGGCACGGCAGGGCGGCGGGGTTACCGAAACCGGAGAAAAGGTCAAAGGCGTAGGTTGCCTCCCTTCATCGGTCGACACAGGATTTCGCCAGCGGCTGGAATAGAACCAAGGAACAAGCGGCAGTATCGCAGTAAGCAGCAAGGATGGGTTTGAAAGCCGCTGGCTACTTTTTTGGCAGGCGTTATCACGCTTGCCATTTTGTTTTATAGCCTATATAATACAGTTGATGAACCCTGCCAACTTAAGCAATTTAGACAGAGCTGCGGTAGTCAGGAAGATACCGCTTTTTTCGGACCTTCCGCAGGTGGCGCAGAAGCTTATAGAAGAGCGCTGCTACATAGCGGAGTACAGGAAGGACCATATCCTGTACCGGGAAGGCCATCCGTCGGATTCTTTTTATTGCATCGTATCCGGCCGCGCGAAAGTGTTCGTGAAGACGCCTTCGGGCGAAGAGAAGACCCTCATATTCCTGCACAGGGGCGACTACGTCGGGATCGTATCGCTGCTGACCAACGAGCCCCATTCCGCTTCCGTGCAGATGGTGAACGACTCCGTGGTCCTTAGGATAGACAAGAAGGATTTTGACCTTCTGCTCAACGAGGTCCCGCAGCTCGCGCTGAAGCTCAGCGAATCGCTCTCGCGCCGCCTGAAGAGGAAAGAATCCAGGGCCAAGGCCGTATTCGAATCCACGATAATATCGGTCTACGGGCTCGCGAAGAAATCGGGCAGGACGATGTATTCGGTGAACCTCGCGATAGCTCTCGCTTACGAGACGCGCAAAAAGGTCATGCTGATAGACATGAGCGCGACCGGGAAAGAGTGCTCCTCGATGCTGCGCATGGAAGGCGAACTCCCGTGCGTCGGCATGGAATCCGGCATGCTCAGTTACGAGGATGTAAAAGACAGGATAGTCAAGTATGAGGCCGGGGGCATATTCCTGCTTAACGCCGCCTGCGGTCCGTCGTCGCGCATAGACCCCGCCGCGGCGATATCCCTTCTCAGCTCGATAGCCGCCGAATTCAATTATATCATCGTGGACATGCCCGTTGACATGGATAAGTCGGTGTATTCCATATTGACGCAGTCGGACCTGGTTCATATCGTAACGGATTCCGGGGAGCATAACCTCAGGTCCACCGGGCGGCTCATCGAAGAACTCAAGAAGACCGTAAAGGATCCCGACACGACGATAAAGGCGATAATAAACGAATTCGTCATGACAAAGACGTTCGAGGAGGAGATCAAGCTTCTCGGGCACAAGGCGTATGCGACATTGCCGGACCTCGGCATGCTCGCGGGCATGATGGCCGCGGGACTGCCGCCGGTCCTCGCGGTGCCTGAGTGCCTCTATTCGAGGTCGGTACGCAGGATAGCCAGGGAGATAGGAAGGATACTTGTGGGCCTCGCGCTCGGTTCAGGCGCGGCGCTCGGGCTCGTCCATATAGGCGTGCTGAAGGTCCTCGAGAAAGAAAAGATACCGATAGATTTCGTCGCTGGCACCTCGATCGGCGCGGTAGTCGGGGCTTTTTGGGTGTCGGGCATGGAAGCGGCCGAGCTCGAAAAGGTCGCGATGAGGTTCAAGGACAGGAAGATGCTGCTCTCGCTCGCAGATTTTTCGATATTCCCCCTGCAGGGCTTCCTGAACGGTAATAACCTGAAGAAGCTTTTTCGAGAATATCTCGGCGGGAAGACGTTCCACGACACCCATACGCCGTTCAAGATAGTCGCGAACACGCTGCGTTCCCGCGAGAACATAGTCTTCGACCAGGGAAGCCTCGTGGACGCGGTCCGCGCGTCATGCTCGATACCCGCGATAATAAAGCCGATACGTTACGGGGACGATTTCCTTATAGACGGCGGGACGTTCGACCCGGTCCCGATAGACGTACTGATGAAAGGCGGCGCGAAGAAGATAATAGCGGTCAACTGCCTCCCGAGCCAGGACGAGATGAAGAAGATATTCGACGAATTCGAGCAGAAGCGCCGCAAGGAAGAGGCGAAGCTCGCGAACGGTTTCGTGTTCGCGCGCATATCGTATAATTTCAATAACTGGGTGCGAAGGACTTTCGCGCCGAACGTCTTCGATGTCATGATGAACACTTCGCTCGCGATGCAATACGTGCTGGCCGAGGCGTCGTCGCGCGAAGCGGACTGCGTGATACACCCGATACTCACGAACGCGGTCTGGTTCGAGCTTTATAAGGCGGAAGAGCTTATCAAGCGCGGCGAGGAGGAGACACGCAAGATGCTCCCCCAGATAAAAGCGCTTATCGAAGAATAATAAAGGAGAGCCATAATGGCAAGCGGTGAGAAATTCGATTGCATAGTAGTGGGGGCGGGCCCCGCCGGGACGACGTGCGCGTACGCGCTCGCGAAAGCCGGCCTCAGCGTTGTCCTGCTCGAGCGCGGCGAGAAGCCCGGCTCGAAGAACGTGATGGGAGGAATACTCTATTCGACCATACTGAACAAACTGATACCGGAATTCTGGGCGGAGGCGCCGGTCGAGCGCAGGATAGTGCAGAAAAAATTCGCGGTCCTTTCGGACGATTCCGAGGTTGGCCTCGGTCTGAGGTTCGAAAGGTTCAACAAGCCGCCGTATAACAACACGTTCTCGGTGCTGCGCGGGAAATTCGACGCGTGGTACGCGGGTAAGGCCGAGGAAGCCGGCGTGATGATACTCAACGAGGCCGTGGTCGACAAGGTCATCGTCGAGGGCAAGAAGGCCGTCGGGGTCAAGACGCGGCTCGAGGACGGAGACCTGTTCGCCGACGTGGTCGTCGTTGCGGAAGGCGTGACGTCGCTGTTGGCGCAGGGATTGGGCCTGCGCGAAAAGCACGTGCCCGAACACATGGTTACCTGCTGCAAGGAGGTCATAGGCCTGCCTAAAGAGGCCATCGAGGAGAGGTTCGGCATTGAGGGCGACGAGGGCGCGTCGCTCGAGTATTTCGGAGGGTCGGTCAAGGGACTCGTCGGCTCGGCGTTCTTATACACGAACAAGGAGTCGGTATCGCTCGGTATCGGCGTTTCGACGAACGACCTGAAGAACAACAAGCTGACCCCGAACGACCTGATAGAAAATTTCAAAGAACACCCGTCGATAAAGCATTACATTAAAGGCGGGAAACTGCTCGAATATTCCGCGCACATGATCCCGGAGTTCGGTTACGACCACCTGCCGAAGCTCACGATGGACGGGCTCATTATCGCGGGCGATGCCGCAGGTTTCGTGAACATGAACCCGCTCTACCACGAGGGCTCGAACCTCGCGATGGCGTCCGGGCTTGCCGCGGCCGAAACGATAATAGAAGCGAAGAAGAACAACGATTTCTCGGAGAAAGGCCTCGCCGGGTACCGTAAGAGGCTCGAGGGCTCATTCGTGTTGATGGACCTCAAGAGATATAAAGGCATATCGAATTTCGCGCTGAAGCATCCCGAATTTTTCAAGGAATATCCGGAATTACTGGTTGAGCTGGCGGAGGAGTTCTTCACCGTATCCGAGACGCCTAAAGGCAAGTCGAGGATGGCCGTTATAAAGAAAGGCCTGAAGAGCGTGAACCTGCTGAAACTCGCCATAGGGATAAATCGCGCGCGCAAAGTGATGTTCTAAAGAGAAACTTATGCGTGAAGACACGATTCCTTTGATGTTTTTCGCGAGGGCGAACAAGTACGGCAGCAGGTGCGCCCTCAGGCGCAAGAGCGGCGGCAGGTACCGCGACATAAGCTGGTCGGAGTTCGAGGGCAAGGTCAAGGACCTCGCTTTCGGGCTCATAACCCTCGGCCTCAAGCCGGGGGAGAAGGTCGCGCTGCTTTCGGAGAACCGCCCTGAGTGGGCATATTCCGACCTGGCTGTCCTTTCGCTCGGGTGCGCCGACGTGCCGCTTTACCCGACCGACGTTCCCCACCAGATGGAATACATAATCCGCGACTCCGATTCGGTCATCGCGATCGTCTCGACGGCCGAACAGCTCGACAAGATACTTTCCGTCAGCGCGCGCCTGCCGTTACTCAGGAAGATAATAGTCATGGACCCCGACGGCAGGGCAAAAAGGCCGGAGGTCGTCTCCTTTTCGAACCTCCTGGAAGCGGGCTCCGCCGCCGCGGCCGACGCACGGATGGATTTCGAGTCGCGGCTGCAGTCGTCAAAGAAAGAAGACCTCGCCTCTATAGTATACACTTCGGGAACGACCGGCCAGGCGAAAGGCGTCTGCCTTACGCACGATAATTTCCTTTCCAACTGCCGCTCTTCATTGGATGTCCTGCCGTTCAACGAGAACGACATATGCCTTTCTTTCCTGCCGCTTTCGCACGTCTTCGAGAGGATGGCGAGCTATTATTTTACGCTGATGATAGGCGGCACGATCGCCTACGCGGAGAATATGGAATCGGTAAGCAAGAACCTGAAAGAGGTCCGGCCCACCTACGCTTGTGCGGCCCCAAGGTTCTATGAAAAGCTCCATGCGGGCATAATTGATAAGGCCTCGCAGAGCCCGCCGTCGAGGCAGAAAGCGCTCGAACGCGCCCTCGATACCGCCAAGGAATACGCGAGAGCGAAGCTGAACAATCTCGAGACGGGTCCGGCGCTCTGGCTTAAATACCACTTCTCGAAGATATTCGTCTTCCGCAGGATAAACGAGGCCGTCGGAGGGCGCATAAGGTTCTTTATATCGGGAAGCGCACCGCTGTCGAAAGAACTGGCGGAGTTCTTCTATTCGGTCGGAATATTCATATTCGAGGGGTACGGGCTCACGGAGACGTCCCCGGTAGTTACCGTCAATACGTTCCGCTCGCTGAGGTACGGTTCCGTAGGCAGGCCGATAAAGGACGTCGAGGTGAAGACCGCCCCCGACGGGGAGATACTCATAAAAGGCCCGTCGGTCATGAAGGGCTATTACAAGAACGAGAAAGCGACGGCAGAATCTATAGACCCCGAGGGTTGGCTGCACACGGGCGATATAGGGTATTTAGACGCGGAGGGCTTCCTTTACATCACCGACAGGAAGAAGGACATAATAATAACCGCAGGCGGCAAGAACATAGCACCCCAGAACGTCGAGAACCTCATAAAGAGCGATTCATACATACAGGAGGTTGTGGTCCACGGCGACCGCAGGCCGTACCTTACGGCGCTGATAGTGCCGGATTTCAACGCGATGAAAGGCCTCGCGCTGCGGCTCGGGATACCGTACATGTCGGTGCCGGAACTTATCGGGCACCCTCGCGTGCAGGAGTTCCTGTCGAAGAGGATAGAGGAGAAGCAGAAGGAACTGGCCAATTACGAGAAGATCAAGAAGTTCAGGCTTCTCGACAGGGGCCTGACGATAGAAGAGGGCGAGATAACGCCCACGCTGAAAGTGAAACGCAGGGTAGTCGCGGAGAAATATAAAGCGGTCTTTGACGAGATGTATTCGTCGCGGGGGTAAGAGCTTGAAATTCGAAGGGTCCTTCAAGAACAAGGACGCGCAGAATATCATATACAGGGCGTTCATTCCCGGTGACCCGAAGGCCGTCGTCGTCCTCGCGCACGGGCTCGGCGAGCATTCACTGAAATACGGGTATTTCGGCGAGATGCTTTATTCCTCGGGCATCGCCGCGTTCCTGTACGACCAGCGCGGGCACGGCAGGTCGCAGGGAAGGCGCGTCTACGCCGCGGATTTCGGCGATTACGTGAGCGACCTCCGGCAGATGGTCGGGATCGCGAAGGTTGAGGCGCTCTGCGACAAGGTATTTATAGTCGGGCTTAGCATGGGCGGACTGCTCGCGCTTGAATACGCGATAAAATACGGCACCGGCAAGGACGCGATAAAAGGGGTCGCCGTCAGCGCTCCGGCGCTGAAATTGAAGGCGCCTCCGAGCGGGGTAGAGAAGGGCATAGTCGAGTTCATAGCGCTGTTTATGCCGCGGCTCACCACGCCGAACAGGATACCGTTCGAGTGGCTGACGCACGACAAGCAGCTCATGAAGGATACGAAGGAAGACAAGCTTTCGCAGCGCGTAATATCGTTCGGATTATACATAGAGATGACTAAGGCGATGCGTTTCGTCTCCGGGAATATCGGGAAACTGGAGGTCCCCGCGCTCTTCATGCAGGGGACGGACGACAAGGTCGTGGACATGGACGGTGTCAGGGAAATTTTCGAGAAGATACCCGTCAAGGACAAGGAGCTCGCGCTTTACGAAGGAATGTACCATGAATTGCTGAGGGAGACGCAAAGGGATAAGGTAATGGGGAGAATAGCGGAGTGGGTACTGAAAAGAGCGGGGGAGAGATGAGGGGTATACTGTTCAAGATAAAAATGATCCTGGCCCTGGCGGCGCTGATGGCCGCCGTGGTCCTGTTATATAAGCCGGTCCAGATAACGCTGTTCCATCTTATGGAGCCGAAGTTCGTCCTGCCGGTCGCGATGTCCGAAGCGAAGGTGCGCAGCGATAATTACGGCGACGGCACATTCGGCGCGAAACGAAACGGCGGCAGGTTGCATCTCGGCATAGACCTTGCGGCTCCCGTCGGCACGCCTGTAAGGGCGGGAAAGTCTGGCTTCGCCGTCTCGAAGAGCAGTAAGGGGATGGGCAAATATGTCGCGATACAGCATGTCGACGGCACAAGGACGGTCTATGGGCACCTTTCGAAAACGTTCGTCGACTCGCGCGGCGAAAAGGTCAAAAAAGGCGATATAATAGGCGAAGTAGGCAAAACCGGCAACGCGTGGAACCCGTGCATGGTCGCGCACCTGCATTTTGAGCTGTGGGTGGACGGCGAACCGGTCGATCCTCTTGCGGGGTATATGCAGACAAAATGAAACACCCGTTAAATCGATCCCGGCACTTGTCTTGAAGACCTCTGTCATCGCGACGGCCACCGCAGTATTCCTGTCCTGCGCGTGCTGCACGCGCTTCGTGTGCTACGCACAAGCAGATGATTACGCGCGCGAACGCGGAATGATGATGGATACGCAGGTAATGTCCCGCGGCATAAAGGACCCGAAGATACTCGACGCCGTAGCAGGCGTCGACAGGCATAAGTTCGTCCCCGAAGGCATGAGGGAATACGCCTATGAGGATATATCGCTTCCCGTAGGTAACGGCGAGGCGGTACCGCCGGCATATTTTACCGCGCTTATCGCGAAGATGGCGGGATTCGGGCCCGGGGATAAGGTCCTTATAATAGGCGTCGAGGCTGGATACCAGGCCGCGGTCTTCTCGAAGCTCGCAGGAAAGATATACTGCCTGGAACCTTATGAGAAACTCGCCGCCGAAGCGGGTGAAAGGCTAAGGTCTCTCGGGTACGGCGGGATCAACATAAGAGCGGGAAGCCTCGAGAGCGGATGGCTCGAGCACGCGCCGTTCAGCGTAATAGTGGTAACGAACCAGATGGACTATGTGCCAAAGAAAGTGGTCGACCAGCTCATGATGAACGGTAAGCTGATCATGCCGATGCGCGAATACGCGGGTAAGAAACTTATAGTGATGACCAAGGTGCCAAAGGGCAAGGACGGTTACGAGATGACCGCCGCGCTTGTGGGCCCGTCTACGGGGGAGCAGCCGCTGGGTTTCCCGAAGAAGGACCAGGATGAGCCCGATGGTAAGAAATGGGTAAAGAGCAAGGACGGCAAGTGGATGAAAAAGAACAAGTGAAGAAAATCTTGGCGGTAATACTGCTCGCGCTGCCGTGCGCCGTGTTTGCGCAGGATTACGTCATGGACCCGGCGAGTTTCTACGATTACGAAAAGGGCGCGCCTCCCTGCGAGCCCGAAATCATCGAGGCCACCGGCGAATATACCCATTTTTCGCTGAGCTACCAGTGTTCGGTCAAGTCCGATTATCCCGACAATAAGGTATACCTCGATTTCTACGAACCGAAAGGCCAGGAGAAATATCCGGTCATAATATTCCTTAGCCATATCGCCGGCGGCATACCGCAGATAGAGGGCGAGTTCTGCCGATCGCTCGCGTCGAGCGGGGTCGGCGTGATGCTGGTCCAGACCGCGTACCAGAAGGATTACAGTTTCGGCAGGAAATGGCTCGCCGAGAACCTGAAACAGAACGGCGAGGAAGCGATCATACAGCTCTTCAGGCAGATAGTCATAGAGGCGCGCCGCAGCATCGACTGGATCGAGACGAGGCCGCGCGCCGACAGGGAAAAGATAGGCGCTATGGGCATAAGCCTGGGCGGCATCGCGGTGCCGGTGCTCGCCGGCGTCGACGACAGGGTCCGCGCGATGGTCATACTGCTAGGCGGCGGCGGGATGGGCGAGATAATATGGAACGGTTTCGCGACGCGGCTCTTCAAAGAGCGCCTCGAAGAGGAGGGAATAACTTCCGCGGAAGAGCTCGACAAGAAAGTCCGACTGATAGACCCGCTGACCTTCGCGGACAGGATCAAAGGAAAGCCCGTCCTGATGATGAACGCGCATTTCGACACGAGCATACCCCGCGCGAACACGCTGAAGCTGTGGCACGCGCTCGGTAAGCCGCAGCTCATATGGATACCTACGGGTCATTTCGTATCGTTCTTCGAGATGGGCTACGTCAAGACGAAGACCTACCAGTTCTTCTACGCCGAGTTCATCGACAGGGAGAAGGCGAAGGATATAGGCCTCGCGTATTACCCCGACGTCCCGATACAGTCGTTCGTGCTGAGGTCGCACGGGATGCTGCCGAACAGCGTGGAATTCGACGCGCAGGGATATTCCGGCGGCGGGCACAGGGGCGGAAAGGCCGGCATTATCGCGAAGAACCTCTGGGGCACGGATTATTTCGGCGGCAGCGAGGCATTCGGCCGCGCTTCGGACGACGGCCGGTATAAGATGGAAGGATTCGGCGGCAACCTCATATACGGCAGCCGCCTCACGGAGAATACCCACGGGTTCCTTAAATATTCTTTCGAGACGGTCAAGGTCCATGATGTTGCGGAATGGGCGCCGGAGGATTTCAAGCGCCACACGGGCAGGACCGGCGTCTCGACACTGGCGCTGACATGGGAGCGCAATACGCTCGATGACATCATGTATCCCGTCGACGGCTCATATTACCGCGGGTCCTTCGGCATATCCTCGAAAGCGTTAGGCGGCGGGTACAACTTCATGAGGGCCGTCGGAGAGGGCAGGTGGTATATATCTACGCCTTACCCGAAGCTGACGCTTGTCTTCAGGGGGAAGGGCGGCTGGATGGGCGAATACGGCGAATCCACCGACGTGCCTTTCTTCGAAAGGTTCACGCTTGGGGGAGACGACACCGTCCGCGGATATAAGTCGCGCTCGATCGGCCCGCGCGACGAGAACAACCTGCCGTTATGGGGAAATGTAATGCTGCTCGGGAACATAGAGACGAGGTTCCCGATATACAGATGGTTCAACGGCGCGCTCTTCTATGATGTAGGCGGCAACTGGGAGCACCTGAGCGAAGTCAGGATACCGAAGGACCTGCAGAATTCCGTCGGAGTCGGCGTAAGGTTCAGGGCGAAATGGTTCGTCGCGCGGCTCGACTACGGGTATCCGTTGAATAAAAATAACGAAAAACGCGAAGGCAGGTTCCATTTCGGCGCGGGAGTGCCGTTCTGATGATAACACAAGCGACTTCTGACAGGACGACGCCTCATAAGGAATTTTTAAAGAGGCTCGGCATCAAAGAGGGGCGGCTCGCGCGTTTGCAGCAGGTCCACGCAGGCAAGGTGGTAAAGGTAACCGGCAGGACGGACCTCTCCGCGGAGATCCCGGGCGCAGACGCGGCCGTGACGGATGTGAAAGGCCTCGCACTTTCGGTAAGGACCGCGGATTGCCTGCCTGTCTTCTTCCATGACCCGGAACACGGGGCGATAGGGATAGCGCACGCGGGATGGCGCAGCACGAAGGAGAGGATATCGCCTTCCGTCGTGCTTATGATGGCCTCGGAGTACGGCTCCGACCCGGCGAAGCTTGTGGTGGGGTTCGGCCCCGCGCTGAGGCAGTGCTGTTATGAGGTAAAAAGCGAATTTCTGGTGCATTTTCCGGATTCAGTTGTTAAAATGGCGCATAAGCATTTTTTTGACATAGCGGGCGAGAACGCGGAGCAGATGCTCTCCGCCGGCGTAGTATCGAAGAATATTTATGACTGCGGCATATGCACGTCGTGCAGGAACGCGGAATATTTTTCGTACAGGAAAGAGAAGGACGCCGCAGGCCGCATGCTTTCGGTGATAATGCTGGTTTAATATTCGACAACAGGAGGATCATATATGAAGATAGGCGTAATGTCGGATTCCCATGATAACGTCCCGATGGTCAAAAAGGCGGTGGACACCTTCAACACGGAAGGATGCAGCCTTGTAGTGCATGCCGGGGATTTCTGTGCGCCCTTCGCCGTCACGCCGATGGAAAAGCTGAAATGCAAATGGCTCGGGGTGTTCGGCAACAACGACGGCGACAAGAAGGCGCTGTCGATGAAATCCAACGGCATGATAGTCGACCACCCGTACAGGTACGACCTGTCAAATATAAGGATGGTGGTCACGCACGAGATAGAGGATGTGCAGGATGTCCTCGGGATGATAGACAGACAGGAGGTCCACCTGCTGATACACGGCCATACGCATAAGCCCGACATTAAGGTCGTGAAGACATGCCTTATCGTCAACCCCGGCGAGACCGGCGGCTGGACGACGGGCAGGTCGACCGTGGTGATAGTGGACACCGAGACGATGACCGCTAGAGAGATAGAGCTTAAATGAAGCCGAAGGTATTTTTCGTAAAAGCGAGGAAGGACGAGGGCCTCGAGTCGATCGGCGAGAAGACGCGCTGGCTGCTCAAGAGCGCCGGCCTGAAGGATATAATAAGCAAGGGTTCGCTGGTCGCGCTGAAACTGACGTTCGGCGAGAAGGGCAATACCGGCCATATCGACGCACGCCACGCGAGGTTCGTCGCTGACGAAGTCGGCGCGCTCGGCGGGAAACCGTTCTTTACCGATTCGAACACGCTCTACCTCGGACAGAGGACGAACGCCGTCGACCACACGAACCTTGCTTACGAGCACGGCTTCACGCCGGATGTTTGCGGCGCGCCGGTCCTTATTGCCGATGGATTGCGCTCGGGCAACGACTCCGAAGTTAAGATCGCGGGGAACCACTATAAGTCGGTCAAGATATCGCGCGCGTGCGTGGACGCTGACGCGGCGGTCGTGATGTCGCACGTGACGGGCCATATGGTGACCGGGTTTGCGAGCGCGGTCAAGAACCTCGGCATGGGTTTCGCGACACGCGCAGGAAAGCTCATGCAGCATTCGGGCGTAAAGCCGTCGGTAATAAAAGACAAGTGCATAGGCTGCGGTCTCTGCATAAAGCACTGCCCCGCCGGCGCGATAACCATGAAAAACAAAACGGCGCTCATAGACGAGAAGAAATGCATCGGCTGCGCGGACTGCCTCGTCGCATGCCGCAGCGACGCGATAAGCATATCATGGGGCGAATCAAGCGGCAACGTCCAGGAGAAGATGGCCGAGTTCGCTCTCGGCGTAATGAACGACAAGAAGGGAAAGATATTGTTCCTGAATTACGCCTTGAAGATAACTAAGGAATGCGACTGCCTTGCGAAAGACGAGCCGGCTGTCGCACCCGACGCGGGGATATTCGCCTCGACGGACCCCATAGCGATAGACAAGGCCTCGGCCGACATGGTCAACGCCGCCGCGAATGCGGACGCGTTCAAGAGGGAATGGCCGCGCATAGAATGGGCGAGGCAGCTTGAATACGGCGCAAAGATAGGCCTCGGCAGCTTGGATTACGAACTCGTGGAGAAGCCGTGAAACGGATATTGCTGACCAACGACGACGGGATACATTCGCCGGGCATCCTCGAGCTTTACCGCAGGATAAAGACACTGGGCGAGGTGACGGTCGTCGCGCCCGACGCGGAACGCTCCGCGCAGGGCCACGCGATAACGCTATCGGTGCCGCTTCGCGTCAATGAGACGAGCCACGAGGGCAAGTTCTTCGGCTATGCGATATCTGGCACGCCGGCCGATTGCGTGAAGATAGCGATGATGTCCATAATGAAGAAGCACAAGCCCGACCTTATAATATCGGGCGTGAACCGCGGGCCCAACCTCGGCGTCAACGTGCTCTATTCCGGGACCGTATCAGGCGCGACCGAGGGCGCCATACTGGGTGTGCCGTCGTTCGCGGTGTCGCTGAACTCGTTCAAGTGGGCGAGATACGAGGCCGCCGTGGATTTCGCGCGGAAACTCGCGAAAATGATGCTCGAAAAGAAGCTGCCGGTCAATACGCTGCTGAACGTGAACGTCCCGGCGCTCCCGGCGTCGAGGATAAAGGGCGTAAAGATAACGCGGCAGGGGATGTCGACGTTTTACAGGGAGAGCTACGACAGGCGCGAGGACCCGAACAAACGCGTCTATTACTGGCTGTGCAGCCACAAGGCGGAGGTCGCAGGCGACGGGATGGTCGACGCGGTCGCCGTCCGCGACGGTTATATATCGATAACGCCGCTGCACTACGACATGACAGATTACAAGGACCTTGAGATATTATCGGATGCGGGCAAAAAACTCTTTAAGTAATTACAGGAAACTGAAGGCCATGGCCGCCGAAGGCGGCGCGTCGGTATTCGGAGTCGCGGACATATCCAAGATAAAGGATACGTTCTGCTTCGAGCCGAGGTCGGCCTGCGACGGGCTCGACCGCGGCATCTCTATAGGCGTGCGCCTTTCGCAGAGAGTCGTATCGACCGTCACGGACCAGCCGTCAAGGATCTACGCTTTCCATTATAAGAGGGTGAACTCACTGCTGGATGAGCTCGCCCTGAAGATCTCCAACCATATCCAGGACTGCGGCTATTCCGCGCTTCCCGTCCCCGCGAGCTTGATCGAGGACTGGGACCGCATGCGCGGCGCAGTATCCCACAAGAAGATAGGGTATCTCGCAGGGAACGGGTATATCGGGCGTTCGGGCCTGCTTGTGAGCCCGGAGTTCGGCGCGTCCGTCAGGTACGCGACCGTCCTGACAGACATGCCGCTCAAAGCCGGCAGACCCGTGAAAGCCGGATGCGGCACGTGCACGGCGTGTATCCCGCTATGCCCGGCAAAAGCGATAAAGAAGGATTCGAAGGATCTGGATGTAGAGGCATGCCGCGGGCTGCTGAAGACCTTTGCCAGCAGGCCGGGGATAGGCCATTCGATCTGCGGTATTTGCGTCAAGGCGTGCAAAGGGAAATAAACGTTAAAATATTAGGAGGGTTAAATGGGGGCAGCAAAGTCGCACAAACCTGTGAAGCTGGTCGTCGGGATGATATCGAACGAGCCCGACCTGATCATGAAGGTGGAGAAGCAGCTTGAATGGAAGTTCGGCAAGATAGATTTCAGGACCGCGCTTTTGGATTTCTCGTATACGGACTATTACGCGCCGGAGATGGGGCAGAACCTCAAGAGGCAGTTCATATCGTTCAGGAAGCTCGTGAACCCCGAGATACTGCCGAAGATAAAACACATGACCAACAATATGGAGCTCGGCCTCAGCAGGGAGCGCGGGAAGCCGTCGCGCAGGATAAACATAGACCCGGGATACGTGACCGACGCGAAACTTATACTCGCGACGACAAAAGATAACGCGCACAGGATATACCTCAACAGCGGCGTATTCGCCGAGATAACCCTGCGTTACGTCGACAGGTCGTTCCTGCCGTGGGAATGGACCTACCGCGATTACCAGACGAGGGAGTATGTCGATATCTTCAACGAGATACGCAAGATATACCTGCAACAGGCGAAATGATAGGCTACCTGACTCAGGAACCCGCGAAAAGATATTCGCGGATAAAGAGCATTCTCTTCGGCGTGGAGCTCGTGCTGACCGTGCTCTTCCTCTATGTGATGGCCACGCAGGGGCCCTCCGTATGGATACGCAACTTTGCAGAGCATATCTCGGATAACCCGTGGGCCTCGACGGCTGTCTATTACGCCGTATTCGGGGCCGTCTTCACGGCGGTGACGTTCACGCTCGACATGTACCAGGGCTATTCGATAGAGCGCAAATTCTCGCTCTCCAACCAGAGCTTCTCCGGATGGCTCAAGGATTACTTCAAGAAGCTCGCGCTCAGCGGCGGGATGTTCTTCGTCCTCACGGAGATGCTGTATTTTTTTCTAAGGAGCTCCGACAGGGCCTGGTGGGCGTGGACCGCCGCGTTCTGGGTCCTCTTTACGATAGTCCTCAGCAGGGTCGCCCCGATAGTGATATTGCCGCTGTTCTTCAAGATAAAGCAGCTTACCGACGAGGACCTTCGCTCGCGCGTGCTGAACCTCGCCGCGAAATGCGGCGCGAAGGTCAACGGCGTCTACGAGATAGACCTCAGCAGCAAGACGGTCAAGGCGAACGCCGCGCTCGCGGGCCTCGGCAAGACGCGCAGGATACTGCTCGGGGACACGTTGCTCAAGGAATATTCGCACGAGGAGATAGAGGTCGTCCTCGCGCATGAATTAGGCCACCACAGGCGCGGGCATATAGCCAAGATACTCGTTTTCGGGGCGATAACGTCCTTCGCGGGTTTTTACGCCGCCAGTCTGGTGTTCGAGAGGTTCTCGGAGATGGCTGGGCTGCGCGGCGTGTCGGACCTTGCAGGATTCCCGCTGCTTGCGCTGATATTCACATTCTTTGCGCTGCTGATGATGCCCATCCAGAACGGCATCAGCAGGGCGTTCGAGAGGCAGGCGGACCGTTTCGCTCTCGAGATAACCCAGCATCCCGACGCTTTCATATCCATGATGAACAAGCTCGGGGACCAGAACCTTTCAGATAAGGAGCCGGGACGGCTGGAAGAGATATTCCTGTATGACCACCCGCCGATCGGCAAGCGCGTGAGGATGGCGCAGGCGTTTAAAGCGCGATAGGTCGAGGCCTGTCCCGGCTGAAAGCCGGGGTTGACACCCGCTCTTTTTTATGGTATTTTACATACTCTACTCGGGCGCTTAGCTCAGTTGGTTAGAGCATCTGCTTTACACGCAGAGGGTCAGAGGTTCAAGTCCTCTAGTGCCCACCATAGATTCCCCTATAAGGGGGTAATGAATCACTCTGAGTTCAGCCGAGACGGATTTCTGCGGAAATCCAGCCGGCGCTTTGAACGAAGAGTAACTTGGATTTTTCGCGGGCCCGTGGTGCAGCCTGGTCTAGCACGTCAGATTGTCGATCTGAAGACCGCGAGTTCAAATCTCGTCGGGCCCGCCATTAATTTCTCTCTTATTCTGATTTGACATAATTAAGCGTCGTGGTCAAAAATGGAGGATACCGTGCATACACATAAAAATACCTCCAACTATGTGAAAACTCTCTGCTTATTCCTCAGTTCTGTCGTTATCTTTTCCTTCGCTTCTGTCTACGCAGATTCATTTACCGTCACGAACTACAATTCTTCAGGAGGCGGCTCCCTCAGCAGCGCGATAGACGGCTTAAATACAAGCGCCGCTTCCGGCAGCATAGAATTCAATGAAAGTTCTGCCTCCGGCACTATAGACCTGACCGGTTACACTACGTCCCTGGGGTTCGAAACGGTGTTCGACCTCAACAGCTATAATGTTACCCTTGAGAATTATGTCGGCGGCTGCACCAGCTGGACCAAGTTCGACGGCGCGACTACCGGTGTATTGAACATAGGTTCCGGCTCCAACTGGACGAATACGTGGGGGCTGGTCATAGGCGAGGCCGCTACGGGTGCCTTGACCGTCTCCAACGGGGGCGATCTTGCGGTATCAAACGGAGGGGTATACATCGCATCCAACGCCGGAAGTACAGGCACTTTGACCGTTACCGGCAGCGGCTCGACCCTGCAGAATGCCAGCAATCTTTATGTCGGCAATTCCGGCAACGGCACCCTTACCGTCTCCGGCGGCGGCAGTATGACCAACACATTAGACGTGTATATCGGCAGTTCTGCCGGTTCCACAGGCAGCGTTACCGTTTCCGGTGCCGGCTCTACTTTCACAGGCCGCGACCTTTATGTCGGCAATTCCGGCGCCTGCACCCTTACCATCTCCGACGGCGGTTCATTAAGCGGCGGCAGCGGTTTCTTCGCAACTAATACCGGCTCCACGGCCACCATCTACATCACCGGCGACGGGTCCGCTTTAACAACCGAAAGCGATATGTACATCGGATATAACGATGACTGCACGATGGATATATCCGGCGGCGCCGACGTTAGTGCTTATACCGGTTTTATAGGAAGTAACGCAGGCTCTGACAGTACCGTTAATATTACCGGCACAGGCTCAACTTTTGCGTTGACCGGTTACTTGTATGTAGGCTGCTGGGATACAGGGACCTTAAACATCTCCGACGGAGCTGCCGTAAGTAATACTGTCGGTATGGCCGGGCGTGGCGGTGCCGCTACAGGAACGGTGGCCATCAGCGGTTCCGGTTCAACATGGACAAACTCCACCGGGCTTACTATAGGCGAAGACGGCGTCGGCACGGTTACCATCTCCGATGGAGCGACTGTCAATGTGGCTGGCGGCGCGGGAACGGTCAATCTTGGGCGTAACGGCGGTTCCACCGGCACTCTTAACATCGGAGACGGCGGCACGGCGGGCACCTTGAACGCCGCGGGAATTAACGGAGGCTCCGGCACCGCGACCGTCAATTTTAACCTTAGTGACGAGGACTATACCTTCGGATCGAACCTTACCGGCAGCTTAGCCCTGACGAAAAGCGGCACAGGAGTGGTGAACCTTAGCGGCACTAATACTTATTCCGGGGGGACGGCTATCAACGCAGGTGCTATAGACGCCAAGGTGGACGATGCGCTCGGTTCCGGGACCGTCGATATAAATGACGGCGGTTCCTTATTGCTCGGGACCGTCGATGACGATGCCGGAAGCTTGGCGCTGTCGAACAGCATCAGTGTAGAGGGCGACGGCAACGCGGATATAGGGGCTATAAATAACGCCGGAGGGAATAATACGCTCTCGGGCGCGATATCAACGACCGCGGACACGACGATCGGCGCGGTCTCCGGTGCGCTTGCCATAGTCAACGACATTACCAGCACATCGAATTATGACCTGACATTTACCGGGACAAAGGCATCCGAGATTGACGTGAGTGGCGCGATCGCCATAGGTTCCGGTTCGGTGATAAAAGAGGGCAGAGGCAGTCTGCGCCTTTCGGGGGTAAACACCTATACGGGCAGCACGATAATTAACGCCGGCGGACTTACCGTCACCACCGCTGATGGGCTTGGATCGAGCAGCGGAGTGACCATTGCCGACAATGCCACTCTGGAACTCGACGAAGACGGGGTGGACGTGACCATCGACAATAATATTACTTCGGTGCAGGGAACAGGCGCCAGCGGACTCGGCGCTATATTCAGTTTAGGGCCCAATAATAGTATCTCCGGGTCCATAACGCAGGCAGGCAATACGACCATCTGCGCTTATGACGGCAAACTTACCCTGAGCAGCGCGATTGGCGGCGCATACGTCCTCACGCTTGACGGCGCCGGGGATATTGATATTTCAGGCGCAATAGGCGCGGTAACAGGGATGGCTAAAAACGGCGCCGGGACCCTGACCCTTAGCGGCGCGAACACCTATACCGGCGCTACCGCGGTGAACGCGGGCACGTTGAAGGCCGGCATAGCGACGCAGGCGTTCGGCGCAGGCTCAGACGTGACAGTCGCGTCAGGAGCGACGATGTCCCTGAATAATTTCAGCCAGACGATAGGTTCGCTGTCGGGCTCCGGGACCGTCAACAACTCAGGCGCGGCGGACAGGACGCTGACGGTCGGCAGTACGCCGTTAGGATACGGCGACGGCACTTCTACAACATTCTCGGGGCTGATCGCTGACGGAGGCGCAGGTAAATTCTCGCTTACAAAGGACGGTACCGGGACCTTAATATTGACTGGCGCCAATACCTATACAGGGGATACGACTATAGACGGCGGCACTTTACAGGTAAGCAATGCGGGTGCCCTGGGCACGGGAGCCGTCACGAATAATGCGACATTGGACATCGGTTCGACCACCCTGAATGTCAACGGTGTATATACGCAGGCGGCGGGCTCGACGTTAAGGCTTTCCGCCGTCTCAGCCTCAAGCTTAGGCAGCATTGTGTCCGCTTCCGATGCCGTGGTCTCCGGGGCGAGTGCGGTTAACGTTACGGTAAGCGGATATCTGCCGAACAGGGCGGCCCTGAAGGTCATCGACGGTACGGGCGGTGCCGGCGTGAACGTGCCGGCCACGATAACCTCCAACAATTCCAGGTATAGGCTTATAGGTTCCAGCGTCGGAGGGGACCTGATCCTTACCGTGGACCGTTCCGGGGCGGGATTCGGCTTTGTGTCGGACGCGAGGAACGGGAATGCGGCCGCGGCCGCTTCAGTCCTCGATAATATCACGAACCCCGCCGGCGATATGCTCTTTGTACTAGATACGCTCGAAGGCACGACCCCTGAAGAAGCTGGGCAATCCCTCGACACCGTTACCCCCAACGTCGACGGCGGCATCCTTAACGTCAGCAACAGCTCATTCAGCCAGTTCATCGGCACCAGCAACGCCAGGCTTTCGGACCTGTTCGCCCAGGCCAGGGAAGCCGAGGAGACCGGCATCTCCGCCGGAGACCCGTCGCTTAAGGGTATGGATGTCTGGGGCAGGGGATTCGGCGAGTACCTCAAGCAGGATGCCCGCGGATTCAGCAACGGCTACCGTGCGACAGTCTGGGGCACCGCCCTCGGCGGGGACATCCCCGTATTCGGGGATAAGGCCCGTCTAGGCCTCAGCGGCGGCTATGCCCAGAGCGACATCAACTCCAAGGACAACAGCGGCACCACCGACATAGACAGCTACCAGGGCACCTTCTACGGCGGCTATATGGACCCGCAGAACCCCTATTACCTCAACGGTTCCTTCTCATTCGCGTATA
>Ga0265297_10001256_pt1 | contig 61497 bp, 50 predicted proteins | sample Munlanlwell13791_FD_192502 | JGI IMG/M metagenome (GOLD analysis project Ga0265297, IMG submission 192502) | Leachate microbial communities from a municipal landfill in Southern Ontario, Canada - Leachate well 137-91 | ecosystem: Engineered > Solid waste > Landfill > Unclassified | place... | reverse complement strand
AACCAGGTAAGATCGCAAGTAGACCACTTGCTTGATAGGCAGCATGTGTAAGCACAGTAATGTGTTGAGCTGAGCTGTACTAATGATCGAGGTCTTTGACCTATATCAGAATGAGCACAAAACCTAATTCATCAATCGCTATTCACGCCGCGGGGTGGAGCAGTGGTAGCTCGTCGGGCTCATAACCCGAAGGTCGCAGGTTCAAATCCTGCCCCCGCTACCAACAATTGAATAATCAAAAACCCGTCTTATTGATAAGACGGGTTTTTTCATTTTAGGTAATAAAAGCTAATGACAGAAATTGGTCATTCATCGGTAAAATATTCTCTGAGCTTGCCCTTTGATCGCTTTATCCTATTTGCGATGGCCATGGCAACCAGTGTTCCAGGTATTAGGATTACGAGGCCAATCACGATTGTCTGAATTAATCCCGTGCAGTCATCTATCCATTTGATATATATTTCTTTTGGGCCATTCATAAGCACAGTCCCGGCCGTCTGTTGGGGCTTTAGATTCATTATCCACCCAAGCATGCCATTGGCGTGCGGTTCCTCTGGCGAATACAAAACCCAGTGGGCCTGTTCGCCGGCCTTGTACCAGCGGGCTCCCTCTATTTTGGCCCCGAACTGTGTGATTATTGCGAGTTTATAGTAGGTGTCGAATACCGCCACAACTTGGCCAGAGTGCTCTGCCTTCCATGATAGGTCGAATTCATTTCGTGTATCACCATCCGGTAGCTGCCATTTCGAAAACCGATATTCTTTACCAGAGATATAAGATGATACCTGCTTTGGGACTAGGGAATATGATATTGTGTTTCCCTTATCATACCACCCGCTCGTTCGGTACCATTGGAAGGGGAAAGAATTGGACACTTCAGGTGGCTCTGTAACAAGGTCGATGCGATATCTGCACTGATAATTGAATTTGGCTTCACGTGCTGTATCACTGATCCATATTGTCTCTCTAGCTGCTTCGTATACAGTCAAGTTGTCTGTCGGATCTGTAATTTTACTATCAACCGTAATGAAATGTGTAGTGCCTGGTGTGAAAATTGGACTTGGACTCATTGTTTGTCCCCCGGTCATCACTTCAACGGGACGACCGTCCACGGACACGCTTGTTGTTCCCGCACATAATGTACTGGATATGCTTATATCAGCCCGATAAAACATGGATAGAGAAAGTAATTTGTCCGTACCCGATTTCGTACTGTCAATAACGCGGACTGTAAATGTGAAGTTCGATGATGTGCTGCCACTTTGGGGTGTGCCGTTGATGGCTCCATCGATACCTAATGAGAGGCCTGGCGCCACTGTCCCGGCTACGAGGTAGAATTGATATGGCGGTATACCTCCAATCACCCGCAGTTTGGTTGAGTAATATTCACCTATATATGCGTCGTCAAGTCTAGTATCTTGAATTTCTGCACGCGTGGTGGCTGTGGCTTTGGTACATTCGCATATACCGATTATTCCTATAGCCATGAACAAGCTGATAGCCAGAAGTATCCAGTTATACCGCTTTGTTGTGCCCATTGATTATTTGATTCTTTTCCTCGCTGCGCCTATTTTACATCCTTCTGGACAGTTATCAAGTACTGTCCTGTTCGTCATATAGCACCATTTTCTTCTCGGTTTCCACATCGTCTCACGTCTTCATCACCTCATAGAACTGCTCTGTAGCGGCATTCTGCAGGCCCGGCGCTACATGGCTGTACGTGTCCAGTGCTAGCGAGATGCTTGAATATCCCAACCGCTCCTAAACGACTTTCAGGATGCTTGACCGCGCCCGGCCGGCGATTACCCCAATTTGATTGTTGCCACCCTTTGACCTATCTCATGGCTCATTTGGGTCATGCCCGTAGCGAGAAGGCAAAACTCAACGTTGTACGGCCCATCCCTTCCGACTGTGTACAGTCCGCAGTTTATTAGTATCATTGCGTTCAACTTGTGCAACCGAGCATCTTGCCCCTCATGTATCCTGTCTTCAACTTCGTGAGCCGCCGACGTCAACGTCGCTTCGGTTGAGTCACTATCGCTTTCTATTATTAATATGTTTGGCGCATCCTCTCTGTACTGGCCAACTTTGCTCTGCGCAACATCCGCCATTTGTGCCCATACCGGTTTTCCCTCTGTCACTGCAGTGTCACCGATCGCTACCAGGATATTGTCCTCTTCGTTCCCGCTATTTCTGTATTTTCGAGCCTGCTCTTCCATGGCCTTCTCGTCCAATATGTCCTGTTCCTTCGGTCTGAAACGCTTCACCTCCACGTATACCGTTTCCCCGTTAAAAGCTATCTCGAGGTCCGGGCTTTCCCTCATCTTAACCGTGAAGCCGTTATTCAGAAAAAGCAAAGCAGCGCGTCCTTCAGCCATGTGGTTCTTCAGATTATTTTCATCATTGGCGTTATTATTAAGTTTCTGTTCATACACCTCAACGTCGATTGCGCCCTTGCTTCTCAGTTGCGCTAACTGCTGACACACAACCGTAAATACATCCTTCATTTTGCCAATCCTCATCCCAAGAATAGCAGCGTGTCACTAAATTCTCAACAACCTGAATAATATCGAAATACGCACGGAAATGTGATATCATCGTCAATGAGGTGCCGCAGACGAGGTAGTATATGGACACGAATATTCTCTATTATGGCGATAACCTCAAGATACTCAGGGAGCATATCCATGATAGCTCTGTGGATCTCGTCTACCTGGACCCGCCTTTCAATAGCAAAGCCACGTATAACGTGCTCTTCAAGGAACCCACGGGCAAGCCTTCCGAAGCGCAGATCACTGCCTTCGAAGATACCTGGCGCTGGGGCATTGAGTCGGAGCGCACCCTACTTGAAATAAATAATTCCAAGCTGCTGCCTCCCAGCACAAAGGATTTAATGAACCTACTCTCATCATCCCTCGGCCGCAACGACATGATGGCATATTTAGTAATGATGTGTATTCGCCTGGTCGAGTTGCGTCGTGTGCTCAAGGAAACAGGGTCAATATATCTGCATTGCGATCCCACGGCGAGCCACTACTTGAAATTGCTTATGGACACCATTTTCTTGCCGGAGAATTTCCGGACGGAAATAATTTGGAAACGGAGTAGCGCACACAGTGACACGAAGCAAGGTCGCAGGCAGCACGGACGAATTCACGATGTATTGCTGTTCTACACCAAAGGTCAAGATTGGATTTGGAACCCAATCTACGCAGAATATGATCCGGGCTACGTAGAGCAGTTCTACAAGTACGTGGAGCCAGAAACAGGCCGTCGCTACAGGTTAGGCGACCTGACTGGCCCTGGGGGCGCGGCCAAGGGCAATCCGAGCTATGACGTGATGGGTGTTACTCGATATTGGCGTTACTCGCGAGAGCGAATGGAAGAGCTGATTAAGGAAGGGCGTATAGTCCAGAGTAGTCCAGGTACCGTCCCCGCATACAAACGTTATCTTGATGAAATGCTAGGCGTGCCATTGCAGGATGTATGGACGGACATTGGCCCCATCGCGGCCCAAGCTGCGGAGCGCCTTGGATACCCAACACAAAAGCCATCCGCCCTTCTGGAACGCATAATTCAAGCCAGCAGCAATGAAGGTGATGTTGTCCTCGACCCTTTCTGTGGTTGTGGTACTGCCCTGATTGCTGCCCAGAAACTCAACCGAAAATGGATTGGTATTGACATTACCCATCTATCTATCGGCATCATGAAGTGGCGTCTCGATACTATGTTCCCCGTCATCAAGTACAAGGTTACCGGCGAGCCCGAGGACCTTGAAGGCGCAAGGGAGCTGGCGCGTGAGAATAAGTACGAGTTCCAGTGGTGGGCAGTCTCTAAGATCGGCGGCCAGCCGTACGGCGATAAGAAGAAGGGCGCCGATACCGGTATAGACGGTTACCTCTATTTTACCGACTATAGCGCAGAAAAGGATAAAGTGAAGAAAGCCATTATCTCAGTCAAAGCTGGCGGCCAGGTGCACTCGTCGGTGATCAGGGATCTGGGGCACGTCATCGACAGGGAAAAGGCTGACTTCGGGATCCTGCTTACATTGGAAGAACCCACCCAGCCCATGGTCAAGGAGTCCGCCACCAAAGGCTTCTACAGCTCCCAGACGGGTCATGACTACCCCAGGATTCAGATATTGACCATTGAGCAGGTCCTCCAGGGCAAGAAGCCCAATATTCCTGTGTGGGTCGCCCCCATCCAGGCCCCACCCACCCCCGTCAAAGTCGAAGGCAAAACCCGCCGTCTGCTGTAGCGCCATGAAGACAACGGCTCAGTTCTTTGCTGTTCTTCCCTATCTTAAGACCACTGATCCCGTGACTATCCGGGGAATCACGTTTAGAAACAACTCGGATATTGCCATGTGGCCGGAATCCGTTAGGCAGCACTTGTCAGCCATATTTGATATGTTCTATCTGAGGGATAATTGGCAAATTGCCAAGATGGCTTACGCTGTTGTCGATCTGGCTGCAGAATCCACTGGCGATGAAGTTGACCGCTGTCTCAAAGAGATACCTTGCATATTGGCCTACATTCATAGCAGTCCGCATCGGTCGTTCTTGGATCCATTCATGACTTCCGAGCATGCAAGCCTTTATGCGTTTCTGCCCGAAACCATTTATTCATCGTTAGTCGACTCGCCGGGCCTACCTCTGACTACAAACACTTCCCAGCCAACTGCCCCGGCCGCCGATTCATTGGGGCAAATACCTGGCTACCGCGTATGGCTTAATGGAAAATTTGGCTTCTATGCTGCTTCAGGCAGTCGAATATACCCGCCTTCCAATCGCCTTTGGCTGAACATATCGCAGGATTTGAGCCATGACCTGCATCCCAGTGCGCTTTCCGGCCACGACCCTCTGTCAGGTCTTGTCATGGGGACAGAATCCCTCAAATCGATAGAGGATCGGCTTCTTACCGCTTTGGACTGGTACAACAAGAGCATTTCGCTCTTGGCTGACAACGATACTTCGCTCCTGCACCTTGCTGTGGCGTTTGAGAGCCTATTGGCGCTGGAACAGGGTCCTCACATTACGCGACGGTTCAAAGAATCCGTGCGGCTGCTGTCTGGCGCAGTGCCCAAACTGGATAGTTGGGTTGAGCAGTTCTACAAGGCGCGCTCCTCCATCGTTCACCAGGGTAGTTCCACGGAATCAGCCTTTATAGCGCGATATGTTGGTAAGCAAACTGCTACAAAGTACAGATCACTAGTATCCTACGGGCGCACGGTATTCCGTATATGCCTGAGAGCCTTCGTAAGTGGCGCTCAGATGGCTGATGAAATTGGACTTGCTTCGCTATTGACGACAAACCAGGAACGTTTTGAGAGGATTTGCACAGTTCTGCGCAAATCTGACGTTGGTTCCGATGACGCTTTGCTGTCTCTACAGCGCGATATTTTGGACATCGAGCAATTCAGATTCATAAGGGAAACCGGGTTGAAGATTGATACTGCACTATCTGCACTACGCTTAGCGGCCGAACACCTGATTAAGATCAACCCTGCCATAAAGAAAGAGCACATGGCATTGTACTCGCAGTTTGTGAGTACTTCTTCAACGCCGGATCATTTCGATGAACTTGATGTGCTACAGAGAATGGAGGGCACTATCGAGAATCCTCCGCCCACCACAAGCGGCCAACCATTCGATGCTCCATATCTGGTTTTCTCACTCACGCATACCGTCCATTTTTACACATTCACTTATTTCTACAGATTGAAGCGCGAACGTGAACGTGCCACCCTTCCCTCTCCATGACCGGTTACAACACCGATTTGTTTTCTAGTAGTTGTGCCGCCAATCAGTCTCAATGCTGTGATTTGATTTACCCGCCCGGCCCCCTTTTTCAGTTTCCCCTGGGGGAATTGTTTCCCCAAAAAACGTCCCCGGCCTCTACCTCCCCCCAAGACATACCACAATAACCAGGCCGGTTGCTTGGTTTCTGCAGGAGATTTGCTCACGAAGCTACGGCGTAGCTAATAAATAGCTAATAACCTTTAACAATGGGGCAATATGCTACATATGAAACACATCGGGCATAAATCGAACATGTGTACCATCCCGAACGTGAAATCAGCGGTCACTAGCCTGTTTCTCGGGCTCATAACCCGAAGGTCGCAGGTTCAAATCCTGCCCCCGCTACCAGGAGAGAATATTTCGCCGGGAATTCTTTATTGAGTTTCCGGCGATTTTTGTTTTGTTCACGTCTGAGCCGATGAATTTCTTCTTTGTCTGCGCCCTTCCTTGGCACGGAGAGCACTGGCAACGGTTGAAGCAGCGGCCTTGAAGCTGAGATTCTTCGTGTTGATGATCAAATCATATAGCAGCGGATCTTCCAGTTCAGCGTGAAAATAGCTTCTGGTAAACTCTCGACGGCTGCTGTCTGACTGCACTATCTCTTTTTTCGCCTCTTTTTCATCCAGGTTCAGATCCGCCATTACGCGACTGACTCGCATTTTGAGCGGCGCGATAACAAGAACGTGAAGTGCCCGGGGATAGTCTTTAAGAATAAACTGACTGCCCCGTCCGCGGATGACTATACGCTGAGTTTGAGCCAATTCTCTGATAACAGAGATCAGTGCTTTTAAATAACGTTTATCGTCCAGAGGCATTGCAGAAGCAGATAGATATGCGCTGGCAACGCCCCTTCTTATCGCACTGCGCGCTAATGCTTCTCCAATTCGTTCCAGGAGGTTGGTAGATGGCCTCTCTTTGTCCATGATTTCAATATCGCTGCGGTTAATTGCTGCGGCTACTTCGGCTATTATTTCCCTGTCAACATAGTCCACTTTAAGTAAATCGGCAACGAGTTTTCCTATTTCAGGAGCTCCACTCCCCATCTGACCTCTTATCGTTACTAGCGGCATTTGTCCACCTCCTTGATTGGTGCCGGGATAATTAATGTCTGCATTGACTGAATCCATCCCCACCTTTAATCCTGACCTTTTTAGGCGAGCACATTGTTCAATCCGCGTCTGGTTGCCTGGCTTTACTTACGGTCTTATTTTGACTCGTGCGCTTTTCTTTGAACAACCAGTTCTTTAATACTATTGGAGTAATAACTGTTGTCAGCAGACTCATTAGTACAACTGCGGAATATGTGTTCTGGAATATCATGTTTCCATTCAACGCTATCAGTGCTACGACCATCGTGACCTCTCCCCTGGGCGCCATACCAAAACCTATGATCAACGAGTCTTTTGTATTTATACCCAGCAGTTTAGCTGTGGTTCCACAACCTATGACCTTCGTCAGAATTGCCACCACGGTTAAGGCTAGCAGGAACAGCAGGAACTCCAGAGTAATTACGTGGACATCCATTAGAACGCCCAGCGAGATGAAAAAGATAGATGCGAAGATAATTCTAAGATACTCTGCCCCTTCTCTGAATACCTGCTCATGTCTGAGCCTGATCCCGGCAAAGGAAACACCGGCAAAGAAAGAACCTATTATAGAGGATAACCCCGCTAATCCGGCCAACATGGCGTAAAGGAAGGCTACCATGATAGCAAAGAGGAAGATAGATTCAGGATACTTTTCAGCTACTCCGGTTCTATCCAGCCTGATCATAATTCTGGCAAAAACAAACCTGCCCAGCAAAACACTTGCGATAATAAATCCAATTGCCTTTGCAAGTGATATTAAAATTGCTGTAAGCGAAAGCGTGTCTGATACGAATCCCTCCGATACGGACAGAGCCAGCAGAACCAGAACATCATCTATTACCGCAGCACCTATTATTGCCCGGGCAGCTGCGCTCTGCAGTTTTCCCATCTCCTTGAGCACGTTGGATGTAATGGCTATGCTTGTGGCTGTCAGCGAAGTGCCGATGAAGATGGAAGCCCTGTAATCAAACGCAAATACCTGCGCTAAAAAGAAGCCGCCAAGCCAGGGTACGATAACTCCAAAGATTGCTATTAAGAGGTACTTGAGATGGGCTATCTGTTTGAATCCGAATTCTAATCCTATGGTAAAAAGCAGTACAACGGCGCCTAAATGCGCCAGGTTAACGACGAACTCGGTAGGGGTGATCAATCCGATGCAACTCGGACCTAATAGTATACCGACGACAATAATTCCCACCACGGCGGACTGGTTTATCCAGTATGCGATCAGATAGCCTGCTAAGGCCATCAGCAATAACAGGCTCATCTGAAATTCTGTGGAAGCTAGTATCGATTGTGCTGTTTCCAACAGTCTTTACCCCGCTTTTTCCGGACTCTCGTACAAATAATATACATTAGACAAATTTGGAGTGTCTAATTGAACGGAGTCTATTGCTGCTTAATATTTACACTGATGTGTAATAGAAGTGATGATCGTGGAATGTCATTGACTAACTCAAAATCGGCCGATCAATATCGGAAGACAGCAGCAGATATTGCATGATCGGGCACCTCTTCAGGCGCCAGTGCGAATACGTCTCCACTATTGAGTAGAGTGTATATCGCAGAAAAATCCAATAAATCCTGGTCGCCTGGCTGCGCTTCTTGATGCAGAATGGCCCGGCTCTTTTCCTGATCGAAGGTTCCCCAGGCCTGAACACCTACAGCCACAAACAATGTATCGATCCTCCCGTGATAAGATGCCGGTACAACTTCGGTCAGGTTGTTTGTAGCTTTGTCTGTGCCTGAAAGCTCTTGATAGCGTGCGACTGCTTGCGTTCTCGCTTTTATAAAGTATGGCTCTGCAATGGCCCAGGCGCGCCGGCGCAATTCATCATTGCTCAGCTCGTCAGGATTTCCCTTAACACCATCTTCCATCAGATAGTTATAAGTATTTGCTTTGGCATAAATTGGCAGCAGGTAATCCACTCCCGCTAATATCAAAGGGGCTTCTTCATTGTGAAGTGATTTGCTCAATCCTGAATCGATTCGATGAAAATATTTGAGGATGTTAGGCTTGCTATCATCAGCGCCGCTGCCATGTCCATGAAAAACGGCCGACCGCTCACCCTTTTTAACAGGTGCAGCAGTATGAAGTTGCAGGTCTCGGTCATAACCATTGTGAAGGATATCTGCCAGGCTTTTCGGCACGTTTTTTATAACTACTTCAGCAGCGGTGTAACGTGTGCATTCCAGCAACCTTACCCTGTTCTGGCTCAAGGCCAATACATAAAAACGCCCGTCACTTGCCAGCAGGGCAAGCAGCGGTTTGACATGGAAACGACGAGTAACAACCACGAGTTCTTCAAACGATAACGGGACTCTGTAGCAACGAAATAAACCGGCAGCAGAGAATAATGCCAGACCGTCACTCTGATGTCGCCAGAAAAAAGTACGCTTAAACAGCTTGTTAATAGGTTCCAACAGGGCCAGTATCTCTGCGGAAGATAGACCCATGTCAACCAGACGCACCTGAGCTTCCCTCACCAGGTTCTTCAATCTGATCGGGTCTTGTCTTATTTGTTCTCCCGCACGATGCGCGGGCATATAAATCGAGATACATGGTCCCACTGGATTTTCTACGAGTATTCTTACATCATCCATTGATAGCACTCCCATATCCGTATCCTCCCTATATCGGTGAATTCAAGAATGTTGGTAGAAGTGTACAAGCAAGCTTGATTTCAGCAGTGTCAGGCACCTGTCCTTATTAATTACCCCCCCCCAAGGCACTGTTTTTCCCCACATAAAGAGCTTCCGCGGAAGCTACTTGTACCGTTATTACATAATTGTAAATGCATGTGACTTCGAAGTACAAATCCTCTCCCGAAGGCGGTCAGGCAATCTAAATAATAGTCGGTTTACAATAGGTTGACAATATAATCACAAGGGATAAGCTGCTAGAGCTGGCCGGGCGAAGCGATAGAATCTTCGCATCCAAATTAGCAGCTCAATTCAAAGTCTCCAGGCAATATCTGAACCGCTTAATAAATGAGCTTGTGACAGCGGGTCAGTTGGTCAAGGTAGGGGAAACCAGAAATGCCTATTACGTACTTCCTGAATATGCGCGGCAGCACCCGCAAATTCTGCCGGAACGATTCATTAAGACCTATCCTAACACTTCACTGGAAGAACATCGGGTACTGAATCAGATAGAGCAGGAATACCCTTCGCTGATGAAGCTCCCGGAAAACATCCGAAGCATTTTCAATTATGCTTTTTCTGAGATGTTTAATAACGCGATAGAACATTCGCAATCAAAGAAAATACATGTTGAAGTTGTCATACAGAACAAACGGCTCTTATTTATTGTTGAAGATTATGGGATCGGTGTCTTTAGAAACGTTATGCGGGAGCGGCGCCTTAGTTCCGAGTTCGAGGCCATGCAGGACCTGCTGAAGGGTAAGACTACGACGATGCCAAAATCGCATTCGGGGGAGGGGATATTCTTTACATCCAAAGTGGGAGATAGATTTATCCTGGACAGCTACGGCTATCAGATGATGGTAGACAATAAACTGCCGGATGTGTTTTTTGAGAAAGTAAAAACAACTAAAAGAGGAACAAAGGTTATATTCACCATGGGCATATCTTCGACACTCCAACTTCATGATATATTTAAGAAATATGCGGATATCGACGCCGGAAAAGACTACGGTTTTGATAGGACGGAGATCAGGATCAAACTGTATGCTATGGCGGGCGTATATATATCACGTTTCCAGGCGCGGCGCGTGCTAGCCGGGTTGGAGAAATTCAAGGTGGTTGTCTTTGATTTCGATAAAGTCTCAGTCGTCGGGCAGGGGTTCGCCGATGAAATTTTCAGGGTTTTTCATCATAAGTATCCGGCTATCAGGCTGGAAACGGAAAACATGAACGACAGCGTTGGTTTCATGGTTGAACGAGCCATTGTCGAAGCTGAATCCGAGGAAGACCGTTGATGTTGACACCGGTACTATAGTCCCGAACTCGTATAAAACCATTGACAAATCATGCCTGCGCAAAGCAGAATAGGACTGTATCCGGGCCGCGAGTAGTTTTGTGTGCTGTGTGCCTGATTGAGGCCATTATTTTATTAAGTAGGTGGGGTATGAGCATGAGTATTCACAGATTTTCGGGCTATTTAAGGTTACTGGCGTGCATTGCGGTAGTGGTTGCCACCTTGCTGGGCACTGCGGACATGGCCGCGGCCGCCTCGGTGTGGACCAGCCTGCCGCAGATCAAATCCTTCTCCGCCTCTCCCATGGTGCTGCAGGACGGCCAGTCCGCCGTCTACACCTTTGAGGTCAGTAATGCAACCAGCGTGCAACTGATCGAAGGGGGCGAGGTCATCCGGGAGATAAACAACCCTCCCTCCACGTCCTGCAAGGGAAACGTAAAGGGCAGGACAACTTACCAGATACCCCGGGGCGCCGGCAACAGTTTTGAGGCTGTACTGCTGGCGAACAATATGGGGGGCAGCCAGCAGAGGAAGTTGACGCTCTCATTTGCCAGCAGTCCGCCTGCGACGACCGCTGTCAGTATCCAGACTCCATCTGATAACGCCTCGACTGGATCCAGGAAACCCGAGTGGCTGGGCCAGACATCCCTGGCGGCGCCCGGTGGACCGTCCGGACAGATCGTCGCTTCATACCCGCCGGCCTTCGAAAAGTGTTCCAAGGACTGCAATTACTGTTTGCAGCCGGATGACGCGGCTGCACGGGGATTCACCAATCAGTGCTCTAAAGGACCTTGCTACTATGCGCCTGATAAACAACAGTTCTGGTATTGTTACAGCAAGCCCAATACGGTGTGGTGCTGTTTGAATGGCAAGGTGGTTGAGACTACCGGGGAAGCATGCGTCCAGAAGGGCGGAACCGTCTACGCTACCGAGGCCGAAGCGCTCAAAGGCTGCCAGGCAACTACCGTGTGGTGCTGTCTGGACGGCAAGGTGATTGAGACCACCAGGGAGGCATGTGCCCTGAAGGGTGGAACGGCCTATACTACCGAGGCCGATGCGCTCAAAGGCTGCCAGATAACGGGCTGGTGTTGTGAGTATGGGAAGGTCGGGCAAACCCTCCAGTCTACCTGCCTGCAGTCGGGCGGCCAATGGTTCCTCACCGAGAAGCAGGCCGTCGATGCCTGCACGGGAGAGATCTGGTGCTGCCGCGACGGCAAGGTTATGCAAACCAGCAGGGAGCTGTGTGCCCAGATGGGAGGATCGAGTTACGTCACCCAGTCCGATGCGACTAAATCATGTCAGGAGACTGCCGCGTGCTGGTGCTGTGCAAACGGCAAGGTAGTTCAGACCACACCATCCCAGTGCGCGCAGTACGGCGGCAACTGCTATCCGTCCCAGAGCGAGGCCACCGCGTACTGTCAGGCCGCTCAGACCTGCTGGTGCTGTGCGAACGGCAAGGTCTACCAGTCCACTCCATCCCAATGCGCGCAGTACGGCGGCAGCTGCTATGCCTCCCAGACCGAGGCCACCAGGTACTGCCAGGCCGCTCAGACCTGCTGGTGCTGTGCGAACGGCAAAGTCTTCCAGTCCACAGCTTCCCAGTGCGCTCAGTACGGTGGCAACTGCTACACATCCCAGACCGAGGCCACCCGGTATTGCCAGGCCGCTCAGACCTGCTGGTGCTGTGCGAACGGCAAGGTCTTCCAGTCCACGGCATCCCAGTGCGCGCAATATGGCGGCAACTGCTACACATCCCAGACCGAGGCCACCAGATACTGCCAGGCCGCCCAAACCTGCTGGTGCTGCGCGAACGGCAAGGTCTTCCAGTCCACGCGCACCCAGTGCACGCAGTACGGCGGCAAATGCTATACAACCCAGAGCGAGGCCACCAAATCCTGCGTGGTGTTTACACGACCCCCCATCCTGCAATGACGTGATTCCTGCAGAGGGCAGAGTTGGACGGATGATTGAATGCGAATTGATATGGAGATGGTGACATGAGAATAGATGATGATAAAAAGCGGCGGCCGGCAATGCTTTTAAGACTGTGTATATGTTTTCTGGTTGTGTCGATTCTGACTGCGGCAGGTTGTTTTGGGGTCGTGCCCAATCCTGTATCCGAAAACCTCGAAGAATGCCAATCCTTTACCACCACTTTCAGTCCTGTCGGGCAGGTATGTCCTACCGGGCCCTTCACCTATTTCTACTGGCTGTCTGGTGCGCCGCCCGCCTGGGTGGTGCTGGACGAGAACACGGGCGTGCTCACAGTCTGCCCGCCGCTGGGGTCTGTCGGAGTGTATAACTTCTCCGTGGGCGTGACCGAGATGTGGCCGGGACCGGTTCCTCCGCCCTGTGCCACAGCATCTCCCGCTGCGCCGGTGACGATTACAGTTGTGCCGGCTGTGCTTCCACCTGATCCGCTTACCATCATCGACACTTTTGTTACGGCATGGTCCATGGAGAGCCTGCCCTTCTATCTCCCGCTCAGCGCCGTCGGCTGTTCGGGCAACTACACCTGGAGTGCAGCAGGGCTGCCGCCGGGACTCATTCTTGATCCATACACCGGGGAGATCACAGGCGTCCCGCCACCCGGCTCCGCCGGCATTTACAATGTGACGGCCACGGTGACCGATAATTATTACACCTGCGCGGACTGCTGTCCGCCCGCCAGCCGCCCCTTCATATTGGTTATCGATTCCTATGGCGACTATACAAGCGGCATAGATTACAGTTCCTACTACGACTTTACTGTTGAAGTCGGCCCCGGCCTGACCGAAGGAACCACGCCGGTGCTGATCGATGGCGCACCGGAGGCCACGCTGGGTGGCAGCCAGTCGGCGTCCTTCACTGGTCACCCTGGGGAGATGTACCTCACCAGCGTTGAGCAGTCGGTAGCAGGAGCAGATCCCAATGTGAGGTTCGGTGTAACAGGGCCGCATCAGATACTGGTCAGCGACTCCAACCAAACGGCCCACTTTGATTATGCCGTTGAGGTGTTTATCCAGACCGGCAGCGAGCCGCCGGGCGTGTCAGAGCCGCCCGGCACCGGCTATTATGCAGTGGGGAGCGCCTTCACCAGCAGTGCGGCCAGCCCGGTGACAAGCGCTACCCTGCCGGACGTCAAATACGTTTTCAAGCAGTGGATTCTGCCCGATGGCAGCACCAGCGCCTGGCGAGATCTGTCCTTCAACGTCAGCGGCGCAGGCAATGTAAAAGCGAGCTATGACACCTATTATCTGCTCACGCTCAAGTCGGATAATCCACCCGTCACTGAAAGCTCATGGGAGCTCAAGGACAGCACTGCTTCCTATGATCTGGCACTGCAGCCCATACCTATGAGCGGGTTCTGGGGCCTGCTGGGTGGCAGGATGATCGCGGAGAACGGCCGGGGCACGGTGCTCATGAATAGCCCACAGACCAAGCTGCTTACATGGGCTTACGACTACACGATACCGATTATTATCCTTGTGGTAATAGTGCTGCTGATCGTCGGCATTGTGCTGCTGAGCGTCTTTATGCGCAAGCGACAGAAAGCCGGCACCGGCACCAAAGCTACCGCAGCCTGAGCGGTCTTTGACTTCAACTAATAGAAAGGCCGTCCCTTGAGGGACGGCCTTTTCAATATCGGGACTCACCTACCTCTCCCCTTTCAAGCTTCTTTTTGCATATCGGTATATATTTCAGTAATCTCCTGAAATGTCACATCAACCGGATTGTTTGCCAGGTGCCTTTCGTCGGCTGCAACCTCCGCGGCCATAGCCGGGATGTCCCAGACTATCTTGGGGAGAGGGCAGTACTTCCGGCGGAAGGACTTCAAGTCATCGGCATGGTCCGCGTCGAAGCGATTGATCTTCAATAGATACGGCAGCACGACCGCCAGGGACTGGCCGTGCGTCATGCCGCGGTTGGACAACGGATAGGCCAGGGCATGTCCCAGCGTTGTCCCCGTTCCGGTCAGCGCCATTCCCGCCATCAGGCTTCCCATGGCTATACCGTGCCTGCCCCCCGCCTCACCTGATATAGCACGACTGATATTATCCCGGGTCAAAAGGTATGCCTCCAATGCGAGAGCACGCGTAATATTGTTTCCCTTCCTGGCGCCATAGCTTTCCGCGGCATGCGCCATGGCATCCATAGCCGAACAAACCATGACTGCAGTGGGCATGGTTGTCAGCAGGTCCGGATCGACTATGGCCACATCGGCTGTAAGATTGATATCGCTGAACGATTTTTTACGCTTTTCCACCATGAGAACGGAATTAAACGTGACTTCGCTGCCGCTGCCCGCTGTTGTGGGTACCATGATTTTGGGTACACCGATTTCCAGCGCCGTTTTTTTCGCTACATCCATCGCGCTGCCGCCGCCGATTCCCACCACGAGGTCAGGCTTTACCTGCTTTGCGAATTCAAGACATTTGGTTACATCTTCTACTGACGGCTCGGGAGGAGTGGAAGAATAGACATTTATCTTTATTCCGGCCTCACCGATATCAGTGAGAATGCCCTTCAGTGATGACCGTTTGGACATGCCTTTGCTGGTAACAATGAGAACATTGCTTCTGCCGCGCCCTTTGATTTCTGCGCTAAGCCTGCGTACAGACCCCTCACCGAATATGATTTTGGTCGATAGCTGAAAATCGAAGCCTCCTGCGCCGGCTACGTAATAATATTTGTGACTATTAGTAATCAATTCTAATACCTTCTTCTTTCGAACTATGTCTGCGGTATCGCCTCTCAGGCGGCGGGTCCGAAGTGTTTCAACATCACCAGGTTATCGAATTCGCTGGTATTGGTTATCGCTATGCCCTCACGCGCCGGTCTGCAGGTGACAAAAAGCTCATCCGCCGTCATCTGTCCGAAGCGGATCAATACCGGTGATTCGACCTCCAGCGCGCCGAATTTGCCCCTGCCCTGTATCACGATAACCCCATAAGCGTCGTTGTCGCGGATGGTGGCAGTTCTGCCCGGATGCACGGTAAGCTCCCTCGCGCAGAAAAAGGGTGAATTATACACCACGTCGTACTCTTCGCAGCCCAGCTCTTTCATCTCATCGAGCGGCCTGACCGGCCGCGGCGACAGGAATCTGTTCCGATAGAAATCCGGATCCGTATTCAGGTCCCAGTCGATCATGTCAACCAGGTAATCGATATTCAGGCGGTGTTCCTGGGGCACGTCCTTGACCAGCAGGTCGTAGGGAATATATTTATTCCAGGTCAGCGACTGATACATGCCGAAAACGTCCGATGCCCTCTGCGGCTCGTATGTAAGCATCGATCCCGGCGCATGCAGCACGCCTGCCGGTACATCCCACCCCGTGCCCGGCGACAGACAGTAGGCGCGGGATAAATCCAGTATCCCGTTGTCGCCGCTGTTCCATCTTTCGAGGCAGCGGCGTACATCGTCTTTCTTTGTACCCGGGTTCAAACCGAAGAAAGTGTAGGGGAACAGACCGCCGTGATTGTTTAGTTGCCCGGGGAAATAATAACCCTCGGGCTTTCCCTTGCGACCCACGCGGGCGGCGTACTCATCGTTCAGATGGAGGTGCAGAGGAAGCGGCTCGAGGTTGTCGAAGAATTTGCTGTACATAGTCCACCCGCCGTGCTTCTTCATAACATCCGGTCCGAGGATCTCATTGCCTGTTGACTCGATGGCCTCTTTCAAAAGAATTTTGTTCTTCTTATTTCCATCATCGCAGTAAATATAGCTCAGCCCCTCGTCCTGCAGCGTCAGCGGGCCGTTGTCAGCCCTGACGGTGGATGCAAACCATCGTTCATCGATGCCGCCCCGATCGGCGCCGAAAGCATAGTAATCATCGGGATGGAGCTTCAGCCTCCTTCCGGGGATGCAGAAAGACCGGGGAACCCAGTTGGGACACAGCCGAAGAATGCCGTTTCCCCTGTCCAGTGCGGTTTCCAGCAGTTGTTTTTTCATAGTTTATAACGTGTCGATGCCGGGCAGATAGATAATGGTGTCGATATGATCGATGTCTTCTCTGGAAAGAGCGATAATTCTGTGTGAATCCACGCTCTTGACCTCTATTGGAAGGTGTCCTGGTTCAAGATATGCTGATCGTACTCCTTTCCATCGGTTGCCCTTAAGGGTTACCTCCACCGGTTCGGATTTCCCTTTCATATTGATCACATGCAGTTGCACGCCGTCCCTATAAAAGCATGCGATAGTTTTGAAATCCTGTTTATCGATGGATACACCTTTCGGTGCGAATCCCAGATATCTGATGGGATATGCGCCAATAAATAGCTCCTTCCTGGGAATATACCATTTCCCCAGAGTCTCCAGCTGCCTTACGTGGTCCGGATCCAGGCTGCCGTCCATAAGCGCGGATGTGCCGCAGGCGAATTTGCCGCCGCAGGCCATTACAACCGCCGCCTGGCGCACAAACTCAAATATATCTTCGCGGAGCTTCATATCCTGCCACCATACCGAGGTCGGTGTGATCAGCTCCCAGGGATGTTTAAACATCATTCGGTAGAGATTGGCCCACTTCCAGGTACTGGTAAGGACGGATATGATGCCGCCCGCCTCTTCTCGTTTGCCGATAAAGGGTCCGTCGAGGGCATGAGCCTCTCCCGATGAAAAGTGCTGGTCCTTGTGGGAAGAGAAGAACATCGATGACAGATTAAAGGCCAGCACAGTATCGGGGTATTTGCCACTGAAATGGGAGATCGTGTCTTTGGTTGTCTTATCTGCCCACCACCAGTCCAGCCACATGCCGTCCGGCTTATACTGCTTAACGATCTCATCATACTGTCCCAGCAGGTATTCGGAATATATCTTGTATTTCTCCTGCGGCAACAGGCCCATGAATGACGGCGTGATGCGGGGATTCGGCTGTATGGGATCGAACTGCGGATTATGGTCAAAAACCGACGAGTAATAATATATAAACGTGATATTCTCTTTTCTGCTGAGTTCGGCGAATTTGCCGGCGTAATCGACGTCGGTCTTCCATTTAGTCAGTCCCGTCATAAACCAGCAGATGCCGTCGTGCCATTTGATCTCAAGGCTATGATAGTCCAGGCCGATCTTTTTGCTGAGAGCCACCCAATCTTCAATTTTGCAGTAAGGGCCGTTGAATTTAAGGTCACCTTTCTCATCCGTCATCGATTTATTGAACTCGATATAATCGCGGTCCCATCCCACATTGGGGCGTTTCTCGATCTGGTACTGCACGCAGGTACCGGCCCTCTGCCACCATTTGCGCTGGTCAGGTCCCGGGGGGCGTCGCTCCTTGTGAGGCAATGACAGTTTCATGACCCGCCCTGCAATCATGGCCATGCTCTTATACGTCTCTGCTCGTGTAGCAAAATTCCACTCCATCAACTCGCTCATAACGACAGCTCCTGTTAGAATACTTCACGGTTAGGGATCATTCGTATTAACTCGCAATTGAGAAGCATCATCCAGCCATTCCCCCTGCATTAAATTACGCGCATTCCTTTGCACTGTCAATAGCTAAGTCAGCAGACTGTACGTAAAGGAATAATCCGAATCTGCTCGATCAATGTTATGCCGGGGAATTCACTGGGTTGATGTTGTTTCAGGGATAAGACAAGTACATTTTTGATAGAATAGTGGTGGTCTTAATGTTATATTGTGCTATTAGGCACTCTTCACATAGAATGAAGTTATGAAACAGCATGACGGTATTGCGGGGGAAATAAGTTGCAGCAACCTGGGGCGGCTTTTCAGATTACTTTTTATTGGCTGTATGGCGCTTGCATTGATATCTGGCAGCGCCTGTGCAAGCGGTGGTACTGGCCAACAGCAGGGGGATGCTGCAGAACCGGCAGAGGAAAACACGGCCACTCCCGATGCGACTTCGCCCGAACTTCCGGCGCCGTTACCCCCTGATTCTGTTCCGTCGACTCCTCCTGCGCAGGATGATCAGTCCTCCGCACAGCCGGCTCCGGATACGAATGCCGCAGCAGGTAATACCCTCGACGCTACGACACTGATAACCAAACAGGCATCGACCATGACTCTGACGCTTCAGGACATGGGGCAGGGATGGGCACAGGGGACCGCTGTGCCGGGAGCAATACGGCAGACCAGTTCGTTCAGTCACGCATACTTTACTCAGGGTTCGGCCTATGCACCGAGCGTTCAGAACACGGTGGCTGTTTACCGCTCTATCTCTGCTGCCGAAAGCGCATATGCCAGTGAGAAAAAGACCAATGCAGCGTCGTCGAATCCCGGCATCGGCAATGAATGTCTGGTGAACGACTCTGTTCCGATCAATAAGCTGCTGATTTTTCGCCAGAACAATATTGTGGTATGGCTATGGCTGAAACAGTATAAAGAGGGCGATATCGAGCGCTACGGGCGGATAGTGGAACAAAGAATAATCTCTGTAGCAACTGCATCGATACAACAACCTGCGCCGGCAGTTACGCCGCCAGCTGAACAGACCCCTGCTGAGCCGCCGGCGAGCACTCAGCCTGAGGGCATAACTAAATCAACGGAGGGTCTTGTCACCAAACAGGCATATGAAATGGTATTGACCAAGGAAGACATGGGATCTGAATGGATAAAGGGAAACGTTTCGCCTCCGTCATATCGGGGAAGCACATCTTCGAGCACAGTTTCTTATTCTCGGGGAACATCCTTCGCGCCCACTGTGCAGAATACCGTGGTTGTTTATCGTGATGTAAAGCTGGCACAGGATGCCTATGCAAGCGCCAAGCCTGCGAGTGTGACGCTGAGCAATCCCTCTATCGGGGATGAGTGCTTCCTGAATAATTCCGTGGCTATCGATAGGTTACTGGTATTCAGAAAAAGCAACGTTGTCGTATGGCTCTGGCTCAAACAGGATAAGACCGGTGATATCGAAGGCTACGCAAGAACCGTGGAACAGAAGATCACCTTTTAATCGCCAGCAGGTTTGCGATATTTTGTCGTTTTACTAAACGGTTACTCGCGCATTGTCAGATACAGCCGGCCCGGCGATTATGGGACACTAATACACTATTTCTGCGGGACCATGACGTCACCGATGACTCTTATCATCCAGTTCACACGGCTTTTGTCTCCATACCAGTTGGTAGGCATGTAAGGCCAGTCCGGCGCCAGAGAATCGGTTCCGTCGTCTCCCCGGATCGATGTATCGGAATGAGTGTTTGTCATATCCACTGCGCCCATATAGAATCCCTGGCCCGTGGGTATGCCGGTGTAAATATTGACATAAAAATCGCCGTCAACTTTGACATCCGGAATATAGATATCAACCCAGTCGCCTGTTGAGTCAATATTGTCGCCCAGACGCGTTCGTAGAGGGAATTGGTCTCCTGAAAATGGCGTGCTATACAGGACTTTCTGCTCTGCATCCCAGATTTGCAGTTCGCTATTTGTCAGGTGAAATCCTGGTGAGCCGTAGACCAATCCGAATACACGTACCTTGTTTAAAGTAAACAGGTTTGCGGGTGGTTTAAATCCGACCACATATCCCGTAGAGGGTTTAACTAAAGACAGGCAATCTCTGGCGATGCCATTATCATATTCTATTTCCACTTGCTTATACATAAGTTTTGATATAACGGTAAGTGTCCCACTTTTTTCTCCGACTGCAATTTTATGTGTGCCTGCTTCATCTACCGGGAAAGAAAAGGTTACGCTCTGAGTGAATCCGGGATCCAGGGTAATTAGCTTGGTGCCGACTTTTTTTTCATCTAAATACAGGTTAACGCCGTATAAGGATGAGGTCCCACCTGTATTCATTACCTTGGCACTGACATTAGCTGTTTCCCCTATATTGATTTCCTTTGGACTTATTTCCAGATAAGTAACTTCAAATTTAGCCGGAGGCGCTGCAGGCTGGCAGGTTGTTGAGATATTCACTAGTATCAAAGCAGACAATAGAGCGGCTAACAATATTTTTTTATTATGCACTGATTCTTTCCTAATGTGGATTTTTTTCTGGTAAGTACAGAGAAATCCGGCCGATTTAACTTATACCTCGGAACAGGATTACCCTGCCTAAGGGTCTACAGATATTAGCAGATATCAGGGTAGGACTCAATTGCAGACGCTGCTGTCGGGAGCAGCCCGGCCGGGGACACAACCAGAACGGTAAGCAATATGGCCAGCATCAAAAGCGACGGAATTCTTATTTTATTCTCCTTATTCGGACTGGAATTGACCGGTCAGCCTGTCTAATTCCTCCAGAGTCTCGAATTCAGGATTCACATAGCTAATGACTCCGGATTGATTGAGTATGAATGTTGCCGGGAGCTGCAGAACGCCGTAGGATGAACCGACGTCTGCCCGCAGGTCCAGTAAAACCGGCAGTGTAAGGCCATGGCTCGAGCAGTAGCTTTTAATATCTTCCTCTCGTGCCGGCCCATGTACTGTGATAATACTGACGCTGTCGTCGCCCGCGCGCTCGAACGCCTGTTGCAGCAGCAATATCTTCTGCTGGCAGGATGGGCAATTCATGCTCCAGAACGCCAGCAGCACAACCTTGCCGCGATAACGGCTCAGTTGTAATTTATCGCCCGTAATTGAAGGAAGTGTAAAATCGGGTGCGCGCTCGATTATCCGGGCGCCGTTCTTGAGCGATATCAAGCCTTCGTATTTGGCTATAATCCGATTGTTTTGAATATCATCTGCCCTGATCATAAAAGCGTAAATACGCTCGCCGTTCAGCAGCTGGATTACGGCTTCGTGTCTCGTCCCTGTGGTATTTTCGCTAATGATGTTTTGCCGGGTGTCTCCCTCTTCCCAGTATGTCAATTCCGTCACGGTGGGGAGGTTAGTCTCCCAGGTGATCCATACCGCTGACTCCGTTGCTTTAGAGATTTGCACATTCGAGATGACGGGCGGTGGCTTCAGAGTGGTAAATGAGTATCTTTCGGATATGCTTCTGACGCCGGCGGCATCAGCGGACAGCAATTGAAAGCTGTACTGGGAATCAGGATATAAAGTCTCTATGTTGATGATGTGATTTTTCACCGGTATGCTGTCTGAAAAGACCCCTATGATTTTTCCCTGCCCATCACAGACAATGGCATCTATGATCTGAGCGCTGTCTGTAGTAAAACTAATGGAGGCGCTGACTGTGGTCAGGTCAGAGACCGTAACGTTATCGGCTATGGCTAACTGCGATCTGGGGGGACTGGATTTGCCGGCGGGTGAAGCGATGATTGAAACGGATATTAATATCAGGATGATGCCTGCAATGCCCAGGATATAACCGGCAACAGACATGATATTTATACCTGATGATGCGGGAGTCGGTTTTGCAGTGTCTTTTATTCCGTTATTCACTATTTATCAATGCCTTCACATTCAGACTAATTGAAATGAATACAGCAACAATTATAAATCCTGGATGCAGGGCAGGGAAATAAATGATCTAATGTTTCTGTCGGAAGATGTTACTCAAACTTGAAGCCCTGTTTTCTGAATACATTCAGGCAGGCGTCCACCACAGCGCCATCATACAGCTTGCCCTTATTGGCAGATATTTCCTCAAGCGCCTTATCCATTCCAAGGGCAGGACGATAAGGCCTGTGCGATGACATAGCTTCAACCACATCCGCCACGGCGATAAGCCTGGCCTCCCTGCATACCGCCTCGCCTCTGAGTCCGCTGGGATAGCCGGAGCCGTCCAATCTCTCATGGTGCTGCAGAACGGACTGGGCAACTGAGGTCGGAAACTCCATATTTCGTAAAATATCATAGCTTCCCTGTGCATGGGTTTTTACCAGGTTGAATTCGATATTGGTTAATCTACCCGGTTTGCTCAGGATATCAGACGGCACGTAGATTTTGCCGATATCGTGAATGAGCGCCGCCATGTAGAGATTTTCTATATGATCACCTCTGTATCCAAGTTCCTTGGCTATGGCAATCGACAGCTCAGCCACCCTGTGTTGATGGCCCGCCGTATAAGGATCACGCATCTCAACGATTTTAGCCATGGTATTGATGGCATCATTCAGTGTTTTCCTAACCTTCTGGTAGCTTTTTATCAGGTCTTGCTCGGCCAGTTTACGCTCGGTGACGTCTGTTATCAGTGCCGTTATGCCTACAATCTTTCCATCTTTAAAGATAGGGCGGCTGGATGTGCGTACATATATAATCCTGCCGTCTTTATCGGCTATGCGAAATTCCGCTGGCGCTATTTGACCGGATATGAGGCGGTTGTAACTGGACACGACATCCGGCAGGTCTTCCGGGAAGATAATCGATGTAAAGGATTTGCCTATCAGATCGCTGACTTTATACTTACTCAACCGCTCGACCACCGGGCTGATATAAGTAATTGTCCCCTGATCATCCAGTGTGTAAAAGACGTCGTTGATATTCTCAACCAGCGAACGGTATTTCTCTTCGGAGGATCTAAGCAGATCCTCAGCTTTCCTGCGCTCGGTAATATCACGTGCAACCCCCTGGAAACCGACCAGTTTTCCCCCCTCATAATATGGTGCAGAGGTGATTTCGACGACATACAGACCGCCGTCCTTTGCCCTGACTATGTATTCTGCGGCCTCATTGGGGGCTTTTCCTGTTATTATTTCGGCCAGTCTCTTTTTATGCTGCTCTATATACTGTTCAGGGACAATGTCCCAGATACCCATGGAAAGCAGCTCTTTTTCGCTGTATTTCAGGTTTTCATACATAACCCTGTTGACTGCCAGGAAATTCCCCTTCAAATCGACAATGAAGATTCCATCCGGACTTTGAGTGATGAGAGTGCGATGTTTCAACTCGCTCTCTCGCAGTTCATCCTCGGTGTTCTTTTGTTTTGTAATTACATCCTCAAGCTGTTTGACCTTCTTTTCAAGCTTGCGGAACAGCACCTCGTTATACTGCTGCAACTCCTTCGTCTCTTTCTCGGGGGATTTTTTGCGGGAGACAGGCTTCACCTTGCGAGGTTTGTTCAGGACTTCCTGGATGATCTTCACCAGCACTTCGGGTTGTTGCGGTTTGACGACAAACCGGTCGGCGCCCAGGCTCAGGGCGAATTTCTCATCCTTGAGGTCGGTGTAGGTGGCAGTGTAAAAAACAAACGGGACCTGGCTGAGCAGTTCGTTCGCCCTCCAGCGCCGGCATAGCTCAAATCCGTCCATAACCGGCATAAGTATGTCTGTGACTATGATATCGGGAGGATTTTCCGAGGCCGATTCGATCGCCTCGGCGCCATTTCTTACCGATATAACATCGTATCCCTGGCTTTTCAATATCGTCTCGAGTAAATACAGGTTCTGCTCGTTGTCATCTGCAATCAATATTCTGGTCATTGTGTGTTCCCTCCAGAATCGGCACGCGGGAGATATTTATCGATCTGCGCCAGGAAGGTGTCCGGATCGATCGGCTTTTCAATATATCCATTACAACCCGCGCTCAAGGCTTTCTCACGGTCACCGCTCATGGCGTAGGAAGTCACTGCTATAACAGGAATTTTGTTTAAATCTGGATTGCTGCGCAGCATTTTCGCTACGTCGTAGCCGTCCATGACCGGCAGCTGGATATCCAGCAGGATGAGATCCGGCTTTAATTGTTCAGCCTTTTCTATACCCTCCCGTCCATCCTGCGCCCAGAGCACCTGGTAATCCTTCGTTTTCAGTAATACGTTCACAAGGTAGAAATTCTGTTCGTTGTCCTCGATATAAAGTATCCTGCGTTTACTCATAGTTTCCTCTCCACGGGTAGGGCGAAACTGAATATGCTGCCCTTACCCCATGCGCTTTCAACCCAGATCCTGCCGCCCAGCAGGTCCAGGATTTTATTGCATATCGAGAGTCCCAGCCCTGTGCCTTCGTACTGTCTGACCAGACCGCTGTCTATCTGGTAAAAAGGTTTAAACAACCGGTCAATATCCTCATTTTTAATACCGATGCCTGTGTCGATAACGCTGGTTACTATCTCTCCGTCCTTGAGAGAACATTCCACGCGGACCCGGCCCTTCTCGGTGAACTTGATGGCATTGCTGACGAGGTTGTATATGACCTGTTCCACGCGCCTCTGATCGCTGGTAATCGTCCCGACCTCCGGAGCAACCGCAATTTCCAGGGCGAGGCCCTTCTTCTCGGCCAGCGGTCGCATGGTCGCAGTGACCTTTTCGATCGCCGCCCGTATGTCGCAGGGCTCCCTGGAGACAGTTAATTGACCTGCTTCGATCTTGGAGATATCCAGTACGTCGTTGATCAGGTTAAGCAGATGGGCAGAGCTGCTGCGCACCATACCCATCTGCTTCTTCTGTTCCTCATTCAGTGGTCCGACCAGTTCCTGCTGAAGTATTCCCGTGAAACCGATAATGGAGTTGAGCGGTGTGCGCAACTCGTGCGACATGGTGGCCAGAAATGCAGACTTGACCCTGTCGGCCGCCTCGGCCGCTTCCTTTGCGTCCTGCAGTTCGCAGTTGGCGACTGCCAGCTCAAGGTATTTCTGCTCCAGTTCTGCCGTCCTTTCCTCGACCAATTTCTCCAGGCGATACCGGTATTTCGCCAGTTGTTCCTCCGCCCGTCTGCGTACTACTATTTCCTCTGTCAACTCCTTTGTCCTTGCACTAACCTGTGACCTGAGGATAAAGCTGCCGGCGGCGAAGAGCAATACAAGCCCTCCCACAGAAGCCAGAGCCCAGATCACCCAGTCGGGAAGCACCGATATCGGGGAAGACTTTATCGCCAGCCATTTATCCAGAGACTGATAGTAGACTGAGCCATTGTCCTGCTTCATAGCTTTCATATGGCTATCTGTTCTCTCTATGAGATATGGGGTTGCCGGGGCACCCTTGGTGAAAGCGAAGTAGAGGAGCGCAGGCTGGAAAATAATAGGAGTTTTTACAACGTCATAATCTGTTTCGTGCTGGTAGCCGAAGTCCTTGCTGGTAACTCCCGCATCAGCCTCACCTCTTTCCACGAGTTCAAAAACCTTTAGATAGCTATCCACCTCAGTATAGGTACAGTTAATGCCGTATGATTTAATAATCTCTTTTATTCCATCAGACCCTTCAACATTGATGCTGCCTTTTAAAACCGCTATGTTTTTACCTTCGAGGTCAAGGATTGAGTTAATATCGACACCTTTTCGTGTATATACCCTTGACCAGCTTATATACACCGTCTCGTGTGAAAAAGCGTACTTATCAGCTCTCTCCTCGGTGTAAGCCACGTCCGGCATTATATCTATCTCGTTATTCTCCAGCATTCCCAGGCATTCGGTCCATGTGCCGTGCTTATATTCCAGAGTCCACCCTTCTTCTGATGCGATATATCCTATGATATCCGGCCAGAACCCTGCAGGTTTTCCTTCAGTATCGGTGAAGATTTTGGGTTGATTTTCGTATATCCCGACCCTGACTGTTTTTAAATCGTCTGCTGCAACCACTCCGGTCACGACGGAAATCAATAACGTAAGAAGAACAACGACGACGAGTAACCTATATAAGGTGGCAGTTCGCACAGTTGTTATTTGCACTTATCTCCCTGTACACATACCTCGCATATGTTTAATTTAATATTACTATAGCGCGAATTATTCTTCGAGTTTAAAATCTTTTTCCGTGAAAAGCTTAACGCAGGCATTTACGACATCAGGATCGTATAAATTTCCTTTATTATTCGATATCTCCTGTAAAGCGTTGTCTGTTCCCAGGGAGGCGCGATAAGGCCGATGGGATGCCATAGCTTCAACGACATCAGCCACGGTTAGAATCCTGGTATACAGCAGTATCTCATCTCCCTTAATCCCGTTGGGATAACCTGAGCCGTCCAGCCTTTCATGGTGCTGCAAGACAATTTGAGCTATTGGCCACGGGAAATTGATGGTCTTTAAAATATCATAGCCGTATTGAGAGTGAGTCTTTATTATTTCGAATTCCAGGTCACTCAATCGGCCCGGCCGGGAGAGTATGTCGGCAGGCACATATATCTTCCCGATATCATGAATTATTCCTGCTATATGGGTGATACGAACCTGTTCAGGGGTCAGGTTCATCTCCTGTGCGATAGCTTCGGCAATCCTGGCAACGCGGATCTGATGCCCCGCAGTATAGCGATCTTTTATCTCAACAATGGTGCTGAATGCCAGTATTGTATCCTCAAAGGTTTTATTCAGGACCTCGTAACTTTGCTGGAGGTTCTGCTGTGTAGTATAACGTGTTATAACCTCGCCCAGGCGCTCGCAAATGGCTGCCAGCAGGCTGTATTCCTCTGGCAGGAAAGGCTCTTCAGCGCTCTCCGTCCTTGCTTCGATGTAGCATACTTCCAGCCGGCCGATCTCTCTGCCCTGGCCTGTGATAGTGCTTGCGATTATATAAGGTGTTTCCTTCCAGTTTGGCGTTGCATAGGTATTGTTGTCGATAATAATCCGGGCACATGCGATATCGGGGTACTGGAAGCCATCAGGAATAAGATTGACGACATCCTGGTATATGGTCTTAAGTGAGATGATCTTCTCTCCGATCAGGCGCGAGATACCATAAAGGCAATTCAACTCCTTGACTCTTTTCCTTAAATCAGCAGTTCGTTTACTCACCTCGGCTTCCAGTAAAAAACTGTATTTTTCAAGGTCTTTTTCGGTTCTGAACAGGTTTTCAAAGGCCAGAAGGTTGTCTTTGGCGGCCTGTTCCCGCCTCTGTGCCTCTGCGAATCCCACCCCGTGTGTTTTCAATATGAGAATTCTTCTCCCGTCCAGATTTCGCGCGCTCGCCTCAAACCAGCATGTTTCTCCCGTAGGCACGACCTCGCTCCAGATGCCGGAATCAAGCTTTGCTGCAGTCCCTTCGTACCAGAAAGCGATTGCATCTGTGAGAAAGTTCCCCAGGTAGGCAAGCTCGTCTCGATGTGCGATTGCATCAGCAGCCGTGGAATCGGGAAAGAGATAAGACAGCCAATTTAACCTGGAAGACAGCAACCTAAAGGATCGGTTTTCGATATGTTCAAGAACGGCTAAATTAAGAGCATCCAGAAGTTTAAAACAAAAATGATCGTCCATTTAGTCATACAGTAAACAGAGTACTTATTTCTCCAGCATCTTAAGGGCCAGCCTGTTGAACGCCTCCTGAACGTTCTGACCGGTCTTGGCGCTGGTTTTGAAGACATCCCAACCGTCTTGGCCCAGCTTATCGATTGCCGATTCCTGTACATCCCACTGCCCTGTGAGATCCATCTTGTTCATAAGCAGAACAAATGGTACATCGCGAAAAGCCTGTCCAACAGTTTTGTGGATATTTATAACGGTATCGAGAGTACCTGTTCGAGTCTTATCTGCAACGAGTATATAGCCTGACATGCCGCGCAGATAGGTGCCCTGAATCTGGTGGAAGCCGTTTTCTCCGGCGATATCCCAGATGACAAGAGTCAGGCTCTGGTTCTTCAGATCGATGACCTTTTTTTCTATTTTGACACCGATAGTGGTCATGTATTTATCGGAGAACATATTCTCCACAAAACGGCGTACGAGACTGGTCTTGCCGACTGCGAAGGAACCTAACATGCATATTTTTTTTTGGATCATGATGTCTCGTCTTCCTTACTGTGATTCAATAGCTATTCTTATGTCCATAAACTGGTGACGTATACGGTTCCTCTTATAATATCGACAAAATAAACCCGGCGATAATTATAATGATGCAAAGAGCCGCCGCGATATAGATAAATAGTACTACGTTCTCCCCTCCCTTCTTCTGCTTCTTCTCCCTGATTTTAGCAGGAACAGCTGCTGCCTTGTTGGACCTGCTGTCAGTCTTCTGAGCCTGTGTGAGGCAGTATAGAAGATCAGGCTTACATGGCTCAAACGGCGCAGCGTCGCCCTTGAAATCATCCAGCGCAGAATTATACTCAAACTCGATGTTTTCCAGGATTTCCTTGAGAATAGTCCTCAGTTCTGATGGCGGATTGCCCCTTATTACGGATGCCAGAACAGCCCTGGGACCCTGCTCGATCAAGATGGTCAACTCACCCATATTGAGATTCTGTAGCGAGCTGTCCTCCTTGGCGGCGAATGAATCATTGACGAAATCCTGGATTGCCGTGAGCATAGCCGAAACCATGTCAGCATCTTTTGAATCAATCGACTCGGCGGTTACATGTTGCAGCACCAGACCAGTTTCTTTGTGAATGAGAAATATCTGCTCCATGCGATAAACCAGCGTATGCATAAGAACAATTTCAGCAAACGGCATTCCCGTCCTGAACGATTCTATTCTCCACTTGATGCCGCGCCAGCTAAAAGTATGCTCAAGCGTATTATTCATGGATTCAACCATAGCTCTCAGGGATTCCGAAATCGATCTGCGGATAGCAGGACCGATAATGGGAAATATCGAATCTGCCAGGAATTTGGGATCCCTCTTTACAGAATCTCTGATGACTTCTTCGATGGTAGGGAGAAGGGCTGTTGCCAGTTTACGATCTGTGGAGGCTCTGATTACTATTGCCTCGGCAATAACCCTGCTCAGTTCTTCCGCGCGGATTTTAGGATCATTCAGCCTTTCTTTCAGCTCGCCTATCTCATGCTGCTCGGGAGCCAGTATCAATGTGCGCAGGGAATTAAGTTCATCTGAATTATGCACGCTGCCTCTCCCCTTATTACCCGCTGAAAAATCGGCCATGGCTACTTACCTCCGGCATCGGCCTTAGGCTCTTTGCCTTCGATACCTGTCGCGGCATTGTGTAAGAATTTCGCCAGGGAGACACGATCCATTTTTTGCCTGTCGAACTGCTCAAGGCTACGGGCTGATTCTGATCTGGCGGACTCAATGTGTTTAGTCAATGATGCGACGTCAGCATCTATTCGTTTATTAATATCGGCAATAGCTTTTGACAGCCTGTCCTCCAGACTGCTGAATATCTGCATGTATTCGTTTTTCTGTTGGTTGAATTGGTGGGCGGTCTCCTTTTTCATATCTGATAGGACATCATCAAAACGTTGTTCAAATTGCTTAAACTTCTTCTCATTATCAGTTGTATGCAAATCGATTTTACGTTCGAAGTCACGGTTGATGTCCGCGATATTTCTTACCAGTAGCTCCTCTAGCCGTGCGAACTTCTTATCATTTTCATGCTGGAGGCTGGCGAATTTGCTGGCCGTCTCTTTGCTCAGCTCTGTGATATTCTTGACCAGCAACTCTTCAAGTTGGGTGAGCCTTCTCTCGTACTCCTGCCGCTGTGCGCCGAAAAGGATTTCTCTGATTTGGTCCACGCGCTCCCCTCCCTCTGCTGCTGTGTTGACGGACAGGGGTGATTTGCTCGCTGTTTGCGTATTGGCATCAGTAGATGGAGCCTCCATTTTCCTCTCGCCGTCATCAACCTTCTTGCGGATTGTCATATTAGTTCTCCTATCTGTGAATTAGATATAAGCCCTAACGTGAACAAGATTAGTATAATAGCAACGTATCATAAAATGTAAATTAAATCAACGCATTGCGAGATATTTTTCACAGGAGTGGTGTATTTGAAAAATTTGTAACTTATATAATACGATTGATGCAATACCGGTATAAATTTGCATCCGGACAATAACGCAGGGGAGTAGATCAATGAATTCACATGATATTACATACGAAACTGGAAATGGAAAGACTCAAGTGCCGGCCGCACATACAGTAGATTTGGCTACCTGTAAGAAGTGCCATCTCTGCGCCGAGATATGCCCGGCTGGAATTATCGATGTGGACGATGAAGCCAGATTTCTGGATGATCGAATACCCCTGTGTATCCGCTGCGGTCAGTGTATGGCCGCCTGCCCGACGAAGTCCATATTCATAGAAGGTTTAAGCTATGAAAAAGATTTCTTTGAACTGCCGCAGCGTGAGAAAAGCTGGCAGAAAGCTTTTTACGCTCTTATCGGTTCACGCCGCTCAATACGAAAATTTCAGGACAGGCCTGTTCCGAGGGAGCTGCTGGAGAAGATCGTGCAGGCGGTAACATTTGCCCCTCCCGGGTTCACACCGCTAACCGTCGAGCTGACAGTAGTAAATGACCACGAGCTGATTAGACGGGCCGTTCCTCTGATGGCTGAAATGTACAATATGTTGCTCAAGATGCAGGCCAATCCGGAATCCAGGGCCATATTAGAGAAGATGGTGGGGAAAGATACATATCAGGTGCTTAGTGATCATGTGCTTCCGCTCATGCGTGTCAGGATGCCCGCTTTGCTGGCAGGCGCAGAAGATACCATCGCTCGCGGTGCGCCATGCATGATCCTTTTTCACGCGCCGGTTCATAACGAGGATATGTTTATTGCCCTGGCATATGCGTTACTTGCAGCGCACTCACTCGGCCTGGGCGCCTGCGCCATCGGCCTGATACCGCCCACAATCAACAGGAATCCGGAGCTGAAGAAGATGTTCAAGATACCTGAAAGTAATCAGGTTTCGGCCAGCATGGTGCTGGGTTATCCCAGGTACAAATACTCCCGCGGCATCCGCAGGAGACCGGCCAGCCTGACCTGGATAGAATAAACATACCAGTTGAATTGACAGTCATTTGCTAAAAATATATAGTTGTGTCCAATCTTTTGTCGGAAAAGCCCAACCATCGGTAGAAATACTCAAATTGGAGGGGCATCATGCAGAGCGGGCAGGAAGATCAGGACGTCTTAATCAAAGTATCGCGCTGGAAAGTAGGTTACACCGTAGGAGTCCTGTTTGTCCTCTACATGATGGACTACGCTCTACGTTCGGTCATAGGCCCGATTACCCCTGCTCTTAAATCCAGCCTGGGTTTAAGCGATACCGAGATAGGCTGGCTGATGTCGGTAGTGCTGATCGGTGTTGCTGTTTTCGCCCTGCCGCTTTCATACCTGATGGACCGCTGGAGGCGCGCCAAGCTGGTCTCCATCATCTCTGTTATCTGGAGCCTGGCCAGCATATGTTCAGGCTTCTGCATAAACTTCGGGCAATTGCTGACCACGCGCACGATAGTCGGCATCGGCGAGGCCGGCTTCGTCTCCGGTGGCATGGCCCTCATCGTCGGCATGGTGAAAAAGGCCAGAAGAGCCTTTGTTACCGGCATCTGGGCCGCGGCCATTCCCCTCGGATCCGCCGTCGGCTTCCTGGTTGGTGGTTGGGTAAGCAAGGACTATGGATGGCAGGCGGCCTTCTGGGCGCTGGCCGCCCCGGGTGTCATCTTCGGTATACTGGCCTGGTTCCTGCCGGACTACAAAATCCAAAAGGATACGCTACAAAAAGCCGGCGGAGGTAAAACAGCTTTAGCCACAACTCTTAAGGAGATGCTCAACATCAGGACGTTGCCAGTACTTTATGTCTCTGTGGCGCTGTCGATGTGTCTGCAACAGGGGACAATACCCTGGGTGACGGTACTGCTCAACCGGAATATGGGAATGGACAATGCTGTGGCTGCCACAGCCTCTTCAGGTATAGCCATGCTGGCCGTGATCTCAATGCCGTTGGGTGGTTGGGTGGCAGACCGTGTCTCGCGCCATAATCCGCGCAATAAAGTGCTGGTTATGGTGGCAGGGTTATGGGCATGCTCATTACTCATGGCGGCGGGCGCTTACCTGGGATCTATGCCGATATTTGTGGCCGGCGCTTTCTTCATCCCCTTCGGCGTCTCGGCTCAACTTAACACGGTTCAGGAGATTGTGCCCATCTACCGTCGGGCTACGGCCTGGGGCCTATATATGTTCGCCGGTTACTTCCTGGGTGGAATGTGGGGACCCATCATCATGGGGGCAGTCTCCGATGCAGCGGGCATACAGAACGCCTATATAGTTATCTGCGCAATCGGAATAGCCTCCTCGATCGGGCTGTTGTGGGCCTGCCGGCACTTCAATGCTGACTACCAGCGTGCCCGTGATGTGGACCGCTCCATGGGGTTGCTGGAAACAAGCCGATAACTACGTTGCTTAGCAGGGTATGTGCGGGCGCGGCTGCGGTGGCGCCCGTTAAATTTTCGGGCTCATTGTTTCATCTTTTTTCTTGAGCCGATTGGAAAATGGCGGCTATTATATTATGCTTATGGTATCACGAGGTAGACCATGGAAGTAGCTACATGGACTGTGGTTGGTCTGATGTTGGGTTGCCTGCCTTTTTCCTACTGGGTAGGCCGCGTACTTTTACGCAAAGATATCAGGCGTTACGGTGACGGCAACCCGGGCGCCACCAATGTTTTTAATGCCGGTGGGCCTGTGCTGTATGTCCTGGCGATACTTTTGGACGCTTTCAAAGCGGCCTTGCCGGTGTGGCTTTCCCAGCAGGTCTCACATGTGACAGGGCTCGCAATGATACCGGTGGCGCTGGCGCCGCTGGTAGGCAACGTTTTTTCACCTTTTCTGCGGTTCAATGGGGGAACCGGTGTGGCTGTGGTCTATGGCACATGGCTGGCGCTGACCGGGTGGCAGGGGCCTGTAATTGTTGCTGCTTCCTTCGGGCTCCTCTTTATTTTTATCAGGGAAACTCCCTGGTGCGTGATCATCGGGATGACCATGGTCACTGTTTTTTTATTGATCGCGCAGTACCCGTACTATATGGCGATTGTGTCTACCGGGCAGGCAGTGCTTATGGGATACAGGCGCAGTCAGAGCTTTACACACTGGCCGAAGATGCAGAAATGGGTCAACGTGCTATCAGGCAGGAATAAGACAGATACGCCTCTGCAATCCTGACGCATTTGCCGGCGCCTGTGATATGACAGGCACTTCAATTATTTCAATACGGGTTAATCTAATCTTTGTCCCATAGAGTGCGTGTATCCTTGAGCACACCGACCACGGGATCAAGCAGCCTTTCCCTGACCAGGGTCCGCATTTCTTCGTGGGTGGCGATGTATTCCGCCAGGGGAGGGCTGCAGTGGTAATAAGTATCCACCGCCCACCGACCCGGCTCACTCTTTATCAGAACATGGTCGCGGAAAGAACGCAGCGTATCGAGCTCGGCCGCTGTCTGGCTGCCGTAGGCCACAGTGGCGATAAAGCAGCTGAACGGTCCTATCTTCCACTTACTCTGTGAGTCTTCGTCGTCCGATCCTTTAATCTTGCGGGAGATGGTATCTTTGCCGCCCCTGCCGTCCTGGACCTCGAGCTGCATAACGTGTCCGCCCGAAGGAATCTTCCATTTCCACTGCGCCTGGCCTGTGTACTGGGACAGAAGGTCACCGTCGAGATACCAGGAGTAGCTCAGCTTGTCGCCGTCGGTGTCTGTTGACTGGCTGATCACCTGAACAGTCTGTCCCACCTGCGGTTGTGGGGGATTAAAAGTAAAAGCGGCTTTAGGAGGATTATTGGCGCCGGGAACAGGCTGCGGGCTGGGACTTGGCTGCGGCGCCTGTGTGACCGATACCTGCGTCTGATAAAAATTTAATGCTCCGTTGCTGTCAGCTACCTGCAGGCCGATTGTGTGCGTTCCCACCGTTGGATTCTGGTAAATACAATAAGGCTGGTTAGCGTACTGTGTCATGGCTATGCCATCAATAGTCCAGGCGTAGGTGAGCATGTCTCCGTCAGGATCAGTGGACTGGCTGCTGGCCACGATGTTACTGGTCGTCTGTGGTGATTGCGGCGTTACAGTGAAGTAGGCGGTCGGTGGCCGGTTGGTATTTGGTGTTGGCTGAGGTGGTACAGGTTGCGGGGGCTCAACAGAGTCCACGAAATACTGAGTCTGGGCCGTGGCCGTGCCGCCCTTGCTGTCAGCTACTGTCAGCACGGCAGCATGATAACCGGCAGCCTGGCCGGGGAGAATACAGTAAACCATATTGTTGTACTGAGTTAATTGCGATCCATCAATCGACCATGTGTAGGAGAGACTGTCTCCATCCGGGTCATAAGACTGACTGCTTATGATAATTGTATCGGCAGTAGTTGGAGATTGCGGTATCACCGTAAACTGCGCCACCGGTTTCTGGTTGGCAGGCGGGATTATTTCATCAGATCCCGTCAGCGTGCCATCCCATGGTCCCATCCAGGAGCAGTCGGAATACTTCCAGTCGCCCTTGAACGAGTTCCCGTCTTCCGACATGACGAATAAAAAGGCGCCTGCCTCCTTGGGCGCAGAGTAAGATGGCGATCTCGACCAGGTTCCGCTGAAATTGCGGCCGTTTATCGTGCCGTCCAGTTTGCCGTTATTTATGGTATATGTGCCGGTGGCCGAAGTGCCATATACTGTTATCTCCATGGTGCCCCAGTCCGTGTTCCAGGTGCCGCCCCAGTTGTATAGCGCTAAGGGGTCAGCCTCAAATCCAATTTTTAGCAGACCTTTGCGCGTGCCGGACCAGTCGTTTTCGTACCAGCTGCCGGTAGAACCGTAGCGCCAGCGGCCGGTGATTTTCTGGTGTTCGGGGCTCATTATCAGCTCAACATCTCCGGCATCATTGGGGGGGCTGTAGCTGGGAGACTCGGACCACCAGCCCGTAAATGTATCGCCGGATACGGTGCCGCTGATTTTACCGCTGTCATGTGAATAGGTGCCGGAAACCTGTTTTCCGTTCTGGGATAAGACCATAGTGCCCCATCTCGTCTCCCAGGTGCCTGCCCAGGGCCCCGATACCGGAGTGGGAGTAGGAGAAGGTGTAGGCGTAGGTGTAGGTGTAGGTGTTGGTGTTGGTGTTGGGTTTGGTTGCCCTGCCCTGGTACCTATGATATCGCCGTCCCAGTCGCAGGAGCCGTACCTCCATTGCCCTTCGATCTTTTTACAGCCCGGCTGTATAGTGAAAATGAAGTCACCGGCATCATGTGGGGGTTGGTAGGTAGGCGCCTCCGACCATGTGCCCATGGCTATATTACGGTCAATCACCGTACCATCGACCCTGCCGCCCTGGTAATTATAGGTACCTGTAAGCTTGTTGCCGCTTTGTGTAAGGGTCAAATCTCCGAAGTCGGTATCCCATACACCGGTGAACTCGCATGCCCACGATGAAGGAATAATGGGCGTCGGTGTAATATCGGGAGATGGTGTGGGAGTGGGCATAATGGGTTCGGGTGTAATATCAGGCGTTGGCGGGATATATGGTGGTGGTGTGGGTGTAGGGGTGGGCGTGATCGGCTGTGGAGTAACCGAGCCTGACCGGGTTCCGGTTACTGTGAACCTGTCGTCCCATACCCCATAGTGATATTCGCCTATGAATAATCCGGTGAAAGCGGTGCCGGAACTGTTCAGCGAAAGCTTGACCTGGCCATTAACATGTGGATGCTGACTCGGATTATTCCAGGTGTTGGACCAGGTCCCGGTGAGATTATTGCCGGATGTGGTGCCTGTAAGTTGCCAGCCGTAATAATCGGAGGTGCCGGTTACCTGGCTACCGGATTGGGTAAATACCATATCAAACTCATAGGAATTGATGGTCCCGTATTCCATGATGGTCCATGTAGTATGCCAGGTGCCTCCCCAGTTTCCCTCGGGGCGGGTACCGTCAGCAGATACGGGTATACCAGGCAACACAATGCTTGATATCAGGAGCAGTACCGGCAAAAGCTTCAGGATGAAAGTGGACAATTTCATAATCCTCCTCCAATATAACCGGGTCGTAGACCCTTCCTCAATAGGCAGGTGAAATCGGTGGTAAAATATCTCTAACAGTTAGAATACCAGAAAAAGTCTGCAGATAATAGTCTCATTGCCGATATGCCGATGGACAGGCTGGAATATCTGGCTGCTAAAGATTATGTTGTCAGGCTGGATACGGCTGTGCGGCAGTCGCTACCGCTGTGTCCGGTTATCGATTATTGACCTGTCCACGTTGAAAATAAGGGCCGGTTGACTTATCATTTGCTGACGGTGAACAGCCGATTATTATAGGAATCAATATTTCAGGAGGGTAATCTTGTGTTTGAGCTCAGTCAATTTTCACTGAAGGGCAAAACAGCTATAGTTACGGGCGGGGGCCGCGGCATCGGCAAGGCGATAGCCGTCGGCTTCGCCAAAGCGGGGGCCAAAGTTGTGATCACCAGCCGTAAGATAGCTGACCTCGAATCAACTGCCGCTGAGATCAAGACATTTGGAGGCGAGGCCTATCCCATCCAGGCGCATCTCGGGAAAATGGAAGAGATACAGAAGATGGTAGCAACCGCCATGGAAAAGCTGGGAGGTCGCATCGACATACTGGTGAACAATGCCGGCGCCAGCCCCGCTATGGCCAGCGTACTTGAATCAGACGAACGCCTCTGGGAAACGATTATGAACGTGAACCTCAAAGGCATGTATTTTACCAGCCAGGCCGTTGCCAATATAATGAAAAAGCAGGGAGGCGGCAAGATCATCAATGTTGCTTCCGTAGATGGCTTCAAGCCCGAGCCGGCGGTCAGCATATACTCCATATCCAAGGCGGGAGCACGCATGATAACCAAAGCTTTCGCTGCTGAGTTAATTCCCGACAATATCCAGGTTAATACAATCGCTCCGGGTCCCATTGAAACCAAGATGATGAATTCGCACTGGGCTCATCTCCCACCGGAGGACGCAAAGAAAACGCACGATATGGTGGCCGGCATGCTCCCATCGGGTCGCATCGGGGATCCCGATGAGATCGCAGGAGCCGCTATCTACTTTGCATCGTCGGCTTCCAACTACACTACGGGCACAGAGATCGTTATAGACGGCGGACTGCTGATCAGCAGTATGCAACCTCCCATGACAGCGCATTAAAGAATTTAAGTGAAACAGGCGGTAGCGGCTATACTTAATGGTAGGGTGGATGATGCAGGATATTAAATACCTTTTCGAGCCACGTTCAGTGGCTGTGGTTGGCGCGTCTTCCAAAGTTGGCAAGCTGGGACACACAGTGGTCGACAACCTGGTATCCAGCAGATACCGGGGTAAGATATATCCTGTCAATCCGGCCGGTGGGGAGATATTGGGGATACCTGTCTTTCACGACATAAACTCGATACCCGGCGAGATAGACCTGGCTGTAATTATCATACCGGCGGCAGCTGTCTTTGACGCCGTCAGGGGCTGCGCTGATAAGGGAGCCAGGTTTGCAGCAATAATCAGTTCAGGCTTCTCGGAGATCGGCAATAGCGGGGAAGAGAGAAAGATCGTAGATTATGCGCGGGCGCATAATATGCGTGTGTTAGGCCCCAACATCATAGGCATTTATTCATCTGCAGCTCCGATGAACGCCACTTTTGGACCGGGTGACATACAGGCGGGCAACGTGGCGATCGTCACACAGAGCGGGGCGTTGGGCGTAGCAATGATAGGTAAAACCAGAGTGGAGAATATCGGGCTTTCAGCTATCGTATCCCTGGGCAACAAAGCGGATATGGATGAGGTGGAGATCCTGAATTACCTGGCGGCTGATAGCAATACAAAGGTCATCATGATGTATATCGAAGGTGTAACACACGGAGAGAGCCTGGTCGATGTGTTGAGGAAGACTACTAAAATCAAGCCTGTAGTGGTGGTCAAGTCGGGCAGGTCGAAGCGCGGTGCCATGGCTGCGGCTTCGCATACGGGGTCACTGGCAGGTGTGGACAAGGTATTCGACGATATAGCCAGACAATGCGGGGTAACACGGGCAGAAGGTATACAGGAGGCGCTGGAGTGGTGTAAATATCTGGCCAGCATACCGGAGCCACAGGGCGACGATGCGGTAATTATCACCAACGGCGGCGGCATCGGAGTATTAACGGCGGATGCCTGCGAGAAATATGACATTAACCTTTACGATAACCTGCCGGATATGAAAAAGATCTTTGCAGACGTTGTGCCGGTATATGGATCCGCCAAGAATCCGATAGATATAACGGGGCAGGCCACAGCCGAAAACTATCTCACCGCTATCAATGCAGCCCTGGGGAATAAGCACATTGATTCGATACTTTGCCTAGGTTGTGAATCGGGTGTTTTCGAGCCTGACAGGTTTGCCATTCAGGCCGAGCAGCTATTTCAGGCGGGCAAAGTCAGCAAGCCTCTGATATTTTCTTTTGTCGGCGGGGCAGCGGTGGAGGACACTATACAACGTCTAAAAATACAGGGCATACCCATCTTTAACGATGTGCTGATCGCAGTTTCCTGCCTTGGAGCGGTCTACTATAACCATCGCCAGAAGAACGAACCCCCGGCAATATATGAAAACGTCGAAATTGATGAGGCGGCGATAAAGGATGTGATAGATGCGGCTCGCAGGGACGGCCGGCGCTCTCTCTTCTCGTATGAAGCGCGATCGATAATGCGTGCCGTCGGAATAGCCACGCCTGCGGGCAATATTGCTCACACGCCGGAAGAGGCCGTTGGCTATGCTCAGGATATCGGGTATCCGGTGGTAATGAAGGTTGTTTCCAGGGATATCGTGCATAAAAGCGATGCCGGCGGAGTTGCCCTAGATATCGATAACAAGGAAGAAGTGACCGATGCCTACGAGGCGATACTCGCAAACTGCCGGAGATTTAATCCTGAAGCACGGATCGAAGGAATCGAGGTGTCCAAGCAGGTTAAACATGGGATAGAGACGATCGTGGGCGCACGCCGCGACCTTTCCTTCGGCCCGATCGTTATGTTCGGACTGGGTGGTATATATGTAGAGGTGATGAAAGATATCGAATTCCGTGCCTTCCCTCTCAGCAAAGGCGAGGCCTATCGGATGATTAGCGAGATCAAATCATATCCTTTACTGCTGGGTGTGAGGGGGGAAAGCCGCAGGGATATCGACGCCCTGGCAGATGCCGTAGTCAGGGTAGGGACGGTCCTTAAAAGATTTCACGATATATCGGATATTGAAATAAATCCACTGGTTGCATATGAGCATGGCGAGGGAGTCAGTGCTGTTGATGTGAGGATATTGCTTTCCGGCAAGGAGGTAAATGCATGAAAAGCTTGATAGTGGGATCGATGGACGGTAATGCGGGCAAAACAAGCCTGATAATCGGATTGGCCAAGGCGACCGGTAAATCGTTCGGATACATAAAACCGCTGGGCGACCGGCTTGTTTATCGCAAAAAGAGGGTATGGGACTACGATGCGGCTCTGATGACGAATATATTCGGGATGACCAACAATCCCGAGGACATCACCGTCGGTTTCGAGCATTTAAAGATGAGGTTCAAGTATGACGAAGAGGGGGCCAGGAACCGTGTGCTGGCTATGGCGAAAGAGGTGGGCGAAAGCAAGGACATGCTGTTTGTGGAAGGAGGCAAAGACATTGAGTACGGGCTCTCGTTCTACTTGAGCGTTCTATCCCTGGCCAGGTACCTGGGAGGGAAGCTGGTGATGCTGGTTGGCGGAGAGGAAAACTACATAGTGGATAACGTTATTTTTATTAAAAAATACATACAGTTCACCGGCATAGATTTCAGGGGCGTTATCATTAACAAGGTCCGCAACGTTGACGATTTTAAAACAGTGTATCTTCCTATGATGCAGAAAGCGGGTGTCAACGTACTCGGGATAATACCTTATCAGGCGGAGCTGACCTTCTTTTCCATGGATTACCTGGCGCAGTACTTGCTGGCAAGGGTGGTGGCCGGTGAGGAAGGGTTGGACAGGCGGATCAACAATATTTTCGTGGGTGCTGCTTCCGTGGATTCAGCTTATTCCGATGCCAGATTTCACCAGGAGCACAAGCTGGTTGTAACGAGCGGCGATCGCTCCGACATGCTGCTGGCGTCGTTCGAAGACAGGTGCACGGCGGCCGTCGTTATTACCAACAATATACTTCCGCCACAGAATATACTGGCCAAGGCTGATGCGAAGCAGATTCCAGTGCTGCTGGTGCCTATCGGAGTATACGAGACGGCCAGGCAGATAGAATCGCTGACACCCTTGATAACCGCGAAGAACACGGAAGAGATCGGTCTGATGGAGAAACTTGTCAGGGAAAATGTTGACATAAATGCGTTGATGAGTGGCTGAAAACGTTTAAATAGCTATATGGAATATTTGCGTGTGCACACTCGGACTGCTATAATCACCTGACACTTGCGGTACGCCGTATTAACAAGACATCTTATCGACCTCCCGCAATCAAATGCGTGAGGTTTTTATTTGGATACTAGGGAGTAATTTACATGGCTAAGGAAGATAAATCCCAGAAGCTGGAAGCCCTGCGTCATTCGGCCAGCCATATTATGGCTGAGGCGGTCCGATCACTGTTTCCTGAAGCCAAGTTCGGCATAGGGCCGGCTATCGAGGATGGATTTTACTATGATTTCGATCTTCCCAGGCCGCTCGGCGTGGAAGACCTGCCGGCCATCGAGGCCAGGATGCGGGAGATAATCGCTGCCAATCTGCCGTTTTCATCTGAAGAGATAAGTATAAATGAGGCGAATAAACTTTTTGCCGATCAACCTTATAAGATAGAGCTGATAAAGGGCCTCGGCACTGACAAGGTTACCATCTACAGGCAGGGCGAATTCACAGATCTCTGCCGCGGACCGCATGTTAAAACCACCGGTGATGTCAAGGCGTTTAAACTGATCAGCGTGGCGGGCGCTTACTGGCGGGGCGATGAGAAAAGGCCCATGCTGCAGAGGATATACGGTGTGGCCTTCACCAGGAGCGTTGACCTGGAAGAACACCTGAAAAAGTTAGCCGAAGCTGCAAAGCGAGATCACAGGAGGCTCGGCAGGGAGCTCGATCTGTTCAGCCTGCACGAGGAAGCAGGCCCCGGCCTGGCTTACTGGCATCCGAAGGGAGCAACTGTCAGGCAAATGATAGAGGATTTTTGGAAGCTTGAGCACCGGCGGCGCGGTTACGACATCGTCTATTCTCCCCATATCGCCAAGGTGCACCTGTGGGAGACGAGCGGCCACTGGAATTTCTATCGGGAAAACATGTACTCGCCCATGGAGATCGACGATATTCAGTACGTCGTCAAACCTATGAACTGCCCGTTTCATATACTTATGTATAAAACGCAACTGCGCAGTTATCGTAATCTGCCCATGCGCTACGCAGAACTCGGCACCGTATACCGCTATGAGCGCTCGGGCGTTCTGCACGGGCTGGCCAGGGTCAGGGGGTTTACACAGGATGACGCGCATATTTTCTGCAGGCCGGACCAGCTTGAATCGGAAGTTAAGGATGTGGTGGAGCTGGCGCGGTTCATGATGAAATCATTCGGATTTGACGAGTATGAAATGATGCTGTCGACCAGGCCTGAGAAATATACAGGCACGGTGGAGAGCTGGGACATGGCCACCGAAGCTTTGCGCAACGTCCTGGAGCAGCTCAAGCTCGATTACGAGGTGGATCCGGGAGAAGGCGTCTTTTACGGTCCCAAGATAGACATCAAATTGAAGGATGCGCTGGGCAGGCTCTGGCAAGGCCCGACCATACAGGTCGACTTTCAGCTGCCTGAACGTTTCGATGTCAACTACGTGGCTGAGGATGGACGCGAGCACCGAACTGTGATGATCCATCGTACTGTGCTGGGCAGCATGGAGCGTTTTTTCGCTTGCCTGACCGAGCACTACGCGGGCGCTTTCCCTGTTTGGCTGGCGCCGGTGCATGCTGTGCTGATACCGATCGCCGACAGGCATGTTGAATATGCATCAAAGCTCTGTTCGGATATGAGGGCACGGGATATACGGGTCCAGCTGGATGACCGTTCGGAACGTATGAATATGAAGATACGGGAAGCCCAGTTGAACAAGGTACCTTATATGCTGGTGGTAGGGGACAAGGAGGTGGAGAATGGAACAGTATCGGTCCGGCTGCGAAACGGGGAAGACCTTGGCACGCAGGATTTTTCTGTCTTTATGCAAAGGGTGACAAAAATAATCGAATCCCGTGAGCTTCAAAAACTTTGATTTGCAGCTATGAAATATGATATATTCTAACCTGTGCAGTTTAATTAAAAGGGAGGGATAGAACAAAATATTTAAAGAACTGAATATCAATCACCGCATTCGCGCAAAGGAGATAAGGCTTATTGGTGATGAAGGGGAGCAATTAGGTGTAATAGCCACTGACAAGGCCCAGCAGATGGCCAATGAAAAGGGATTGGACCTTGTAGAAGTGGCGCCGACGGCGGCCCCGCCTGTATGCAGGATACTGGATTACGGCAAATACAGGTACGAACAGACCAAAAAGGAAAAAAAGGTACGCAGCGGTCAGAGATCCGGCCTGCTTAAGGAAATAAGGGTAAGGCCGCAGGTTAAGGATCATGACCTTGATATAAAGATAAACCTGGCAAAGAAATTTGTTATTGACGGAGATAAGGTAAAAGTGCTCGTTGTCTTCAGGGGGCGTCAGATGGTGCATCCTGAACTGGGCATCAGAGTCCTTCAAAAGGTAGCAAATGACCTCAAGGGAGTCGCCCAGCTGGATGGACAGCCGATACATGAAGGCAGGATTATGAGCCTGATTCTTTCACCCATCTCGGCCAAGCAGGTACAGACTAAAGAGGTGAAGGAACCCGGGGCCGCTAAAGAAGTTAAGGAAGTTAAGGAAGTTAAAGAAGTTAAAGAAATAAAGGTCAAGGAAACAGTATAGATGCCTAAACTTAAGACTCACAAGGGTGCTAAAAAGCGCTTTCATTTCACCGGAACCGGTAAAATAATGCGCGTAAAGCAGGGCAAAAGCCATTTCCGGCGAAGGAAGCCGGCCAAGGTAAAAGGGCTTTATGATGACACTATGCCCCTGCACAAAGCCGACATCAAAAGGATTAAAAAAGTATTACCTTACCAGTAGGTATTCAGGAGGACTCAGTTGCCAAGAGTTAAAGGCGGCGTTGTCAGCCACAAACGCCATAAAAAGGTACTTGAATTAACTAAAGGACACAGGGGCAAGCGGCATTCCCTTTACAGACATGCTCATGAATCGATGCTGCATGCCCTCGATTACGCCTATGGACACCGCAGGGAGCGCAAGGGAGATATGCGCAAACTGTGGATCGCCAGGATCAATGCCGCGGCGCGGGACGGAGGATTAACTTACAGCCAGTTCATCAATGGCCTTACACTAGCGGAAGTAAATATCAACCGCAAAATACTCGCTGATATCGCCGTACATGATCCGGCTAAATTTTCGGAGCTGGTTAAGGTGGCGACCGCCAAATTAAAGAACTGATTCCCTGAATGATCGGCAAATGACAGACCAGGTTGAAGAAGTCTCCGTACAAGCCAATGCCGAACTGCAGAAAATAACCAGCATTGAAGAGCTTGAATCCTGGCGCGTCAGTTACCTCGGCAGGAAGAGCAAATTAATCAGCATCCTGCGCTCACTGGGCAATGTTCCCATCGATGAAAGACGTGAACTGGGCGCCAGGGCCAACCAGGTTAAATCCTCTCTGGAAGAGCTGTATCAGGCGCACAAAGAGAAGATAGAGCTTTCAAAACACGAGTCGCTTGAGCTTGACAAGATAGACTGTAGTCTGCCCGGTCAACCCTATCAACTCGGGCGTCTTCACCTGACCACCAGGACCATCAGGGAGATATGCGATATTTTCGCCGGGATGGGATTTAAAGTGGTAGAAGGTCCTGAGGTGGAATGGGAATACTACAATTTCGAAGCTCTTAATATGCCCGCCGAGCATCCTGCGCGGGACGGCTTCGCCACGTTGTGGGTCGATTATGAGGCTCCGGGCGGCGGCAGGCCGATGTTGATGCGTACACACACCTCGCCGGTTCAGATAAGAACGATGGAGAAGGAGAAACCACCCATCCGTGTGGTTGCTCCCGGCAGGGTCTACCGTTACGAGGCTACCGATGCCACACACGAGTGGATGTTCTCACAGGTGGAGGGATTGGCTGTGGACAGGAACATCACCATGGCTGACCTCAAGGGCACTTTATTTGAATTCGCGCGCCGGCTTTTCGGCCAGGACCGCAAATGCCGCTTCCGCTGCGATTATTTTCCGTTCGTGGAGCCGGGCGTCGAAGTTGCTATCGACTGTTTCATGTGCGGTGGGAAGGGGTGTCGCCTGTGCAGCAACAGCGGGTGGATCGAGATACTGGGTGCAGGGATGGTGCATCCCGAGGTGCTGCGAGGCTGCAACATTGACCCCGATGAATACTCGGGATTTGCTTTCGGCATGGGGGTTGAAAGGATCCCCATACTGCGTTACGGCATTGACGATATAAGGCTATTCTATGGCAACGACCTGAGATTCCTGAAGCAGTTTTGACCTGAAGGTGTTTGATGAAAGTTCCTTTGAAATGGCTCAAAGACTATGTCGATATAGATATTCCTGTCGATGAACTCGCCAGGAAGCTTACGCTGGCCGGTCTTGAGGTCTCGGATATTCAGGTCATCGGTGGAAGCTGGGACAAAGTCATAGTCGGCCGGATACTGGCCGTCAATCCTCACCCTGATGCGGATCGCTTGAGGCTGGCTACGGTGGATCTGGGCAGCAGACAGTTAACTGTGGTCTGCGGTGCGCCGAACCTGGTCGTCGATGATAAAATCGCCTTCGCGCTGGTCGGGGCCAGGCTGATAGACGGGCATACCGGCAAGGTTGAGGAGTTGAAGCCGGCCAAAATCCGCGGCGTGGTTTCCGAGGGCATGATATGCGCCGAGAAGGAGCTTGGTATATCCGACAACTATGAGGGCATACTGGTTCTGCCCCAGGAATACGAGATTGGCAGGCCGCTGTCCGATTACCTGGGAGAGACTATTTTAGATATCGATGTCACACCCAATAGAGCCGACTGCCTCTCCGTAATGGGCATAGCGCGCGAGGTGGCCGCAATAACCGGCCATCCGTTCCGCATGCCCGATCTGGCTTATGAAGAGGGAAGCAAGGGAGTTGAGTCCTACGCTTCCGTGCAGATCAAGGATCCGGAGCTCTGTCCCAGGTACTGCGCGAGTATAATCGATGGTATTACTATCAAACCTTCTCCCCAGTGGATGCAGGATCGCCTGGCCGCCTGCGGGGCAAGGCCTATCAATAATATCGTTGACGTTACAAACTACGTCATGCTGGAATTCGGCCAGCCGCTGCACGCTTTCGACTACAGGGAGATCAGGGGACAAAAGATAATAGTCAGGCGTGCGGCCGACGGCGAGATAATGTACACACTGGACGAAGTGGAGCGTAAGTTAAGCAGCGATATACTGCTGATAGCGGATGCAGAGAAGGCGGTGGCTGTGGCAGGCATCATGGGCGGATTGAGCTCGGAGGTCAGGGATTCAACCACCATGATATTGCTTGAGTCCGCCAATTTCAGCCAGGCCGCCATTCACCGGGGAAGCCAGCAGCTCAAACTGGGCAGTGAGGCCTCTGCCAGATTTGAAAGAGGGCTGAATCCGGAGCTTGCCATGATGGCCGTCAAACGGGCGACACAGCTTATGGTACAGCTTGGCGGAGGGAAAGCAGCCAGGGGCATTATCGATGCCTATCCGGGTAAAAAAGAGAGGAAGCCGATACCGGTTTCAGAAGCGGAAGTGAAACGCATACTCGGCATGGATGTAAATGAGGATAATATCAAAAAGTGCCTGGAATCCCTGGGGCTGCATTGCAAAAAGGGAGGGAAGGGGATAGTGCTGGTCGATGTGCCCTGGTGGAGAACGGATATTAATATCCCGGTTGATCTGGTTGAGGAGGTGGCACGGGCTACGGGCTACGAGAATATTCCCGTCTCTATGCTCAGTTCTCCCCTGCCCACCGGTGAGAGCATCCCCGCCGTGGCTTTCAGGCGCAACCTTCAGGACATCATGGTGGGGTGCGGATTCCAGGAGATCATCACCTACCCGCTGACCAGCCTGGAGGTATTGGGCCGACTATCTTCAATATCCGGTGTACAGGATCCGGAGCCGTTAAAAATGGCCAACGCCATGAGCAGGGAGCTTGAATATTTGCGTACCAGCCTGCGGGCAGGCATCCTCAACGCCCTGGCCCGCAACCAGCGCAATAGGGAAAACAGCATCAGGCTGTTTGAGATCGCCAGGGTATTTCTGCCGCGACCAAAGGACCTGCCGGTGGAAAATGAGATACTGTGCGGTCTGGTCGATAGCGTTGTTCCGGATATTTACTGGCAGCACAAGTCTAGTCCCGTCGATTTTTATTTCGTTAAGGGGATTGTGGAGACGATATTGACCAGGATCGGCATTAAAGCAGAATATCTGCCGGGCAATGATGTAACGCTGAACCCGGCCAAATGCGCTGATGTGACGGCCGATTCGGTTAAAATTGGTGTAATCGGCGAAGTTCATCCGGCCGTATTGCGATATTTCGACATTGCAGAGCCTGCTTTTCTATTTGAATTGGATGTCGACAGGCTTATCAAGTTGTCCTCAAAGCCTCTGGTATATAAACCGGTATCTAAATATCCGGGCATAACGCGGGACATCGCAGTATTACTGGATGCAGGCGTTGATTATCAGAAAATAGCGGATATTGTAAAAAGCTTCAACCTGGTATCTGATTTACAGCTGTTTGACCTGTATGCAGGAGAACAGGTGCCCGACGGTAAAAAGTCCATTGCTTTCAGAGTGATCTATCAGGCCGCCGACCGCACGCTCAAAGATGAGGAAGTCGACAAAGTTCAGAAGCGTATTTTGGAACGGCTCTCCAAAGAGCTGGGCGCCAGCCTCAGGTCCTGATTAACAGGTGTATGGGCGTACCTTCAGGTGCGCCCGCATATTAGTAATGTCATTGCGAGGAGCGCAGCGGCGAAGCAATCTATGTGAAAATAATAAAATGCAAAAACACTTCCTTCACAGGTTTCTCTACCCTTCGAGCGTTGCTGTCATAGGCGCCTCCAACAATAAATTCGCCGTCAACTACCATCTGGTGGAAAATCTGGTCAACATGGGCTACCAGGGTAAAATCTATCCTGTCAATCCCAACCAAGATGAAGTGTACGGTATCAAGACGTTCAAGAGCTTCGACGATATAGGCGAATATGTAGACCTTGTCGTAGTCTCCGTCGCCGCGCGCAACGTTCTCAGCATCATTAAAAACTTGCCGGGCGATAAGATAGGCGGTGTTGTCGTGGTAACCGGTGGATTCTCGGAGATCGGCGCCGAGGGGAAGAGGATCCAGGACGAGATGGCCGGCATGTTGAGAGCTAAAGGGATCAGGGCCATCGGGCCCAACGCTCTCAGCCCTATCAACAGCTCGAATAAGCTGGTCATCAGCTTCTTCACCATGACCGCCTTGCCCACGGGCAAGGTTTCCTTTATCTTTCAGTCCGGCATGTATGAGCCCCGGTTAAACTGGATGCTCTCCGATTTCCATCTCGGCCTGGCCAAACTGATCGATCTGGGCAACAAGATGGACATCAGCGAGACGGACGCGCTTGAGTACCTTTCTGACGATCCTGATACGGGCGTTATCTGTCTACATCTGGAATCCATAAAAGGAGGCGGCCGGCGCTTTTACGAGATACTGAAACAGACCACAACGAAGAAACCGGTGATCGTTCTTAAAGGCGGCAGGACCGAGGCCGGAGCGAAAGCTGCCATGTCTCACACAGGATCGCTGTTGCAAGGCAGCGATATAGTTTTCGATATCGCTTTAAAACAGGCCGGTGCCATCAAGGCGGACACGCTGGACGATTTCCTCTACCTGGCCAAGGCGTTTTCCTATCTTCCTGTTCCTGCAGGAAATCGTGTCGCCCTTGCCACTTTCCCCGGCGGCGAAGCCGTGCTGGCCACAGATACTATCTATCAGAACGGATTGGTCATGGCCGAGCCCGGAAAAGCCAGCTACGATAGATTGCACAAGACATTCCCGGCCTGGGAGATAGCTTTAAATCCTTATGACTTCGGCATTATTTATACATTCAGCTCTTTCAACAATAACCACGGCGCCTTCATCGAGGCCATGGCCGATGATGAAAACGTTGACTGTATCGCGGTCCAGCTTCCTCCGCCGGTTTTTCCTATCGACCCCGGGATTTTCTGCCCGCCCTTCCTGGCAGCTCCAAACAAAGGCAAACCGCTGGTTGTCTGGCCCCCTCACATGCTGCGCTTCGATACCAACATTATCGAGTGGCTTGAGGCGCACTCCATACCCGTTTTCCCCTCGGGGGCGATCGCTATCAAGTGCCTGTCCGCGCTCAACCGTTATCGCCGGATTTTACGAGCTTCCTGACGGCATCAACCAGGCCTTCCAGCGGCAGTATTTCAGCCTGTTTCTCCCTGCGCCATTTCAACTCCACGCTGCTGGTTTTAAGCGTGCGCGCGCTGATTACGATGCGCAGAGGTATGCCGATCAGGTCCGCATCGTTGAACTTCACCCCGGGCGATTCCGGCCTGTCGTCCAGCAGCACCTCTATGCCTCCTGATGTCAGTTCTGCGTAGAGCTTTTCTGCTGCCTGCATTACCGGTGGATCGTCCACTTTCAATGGGCAGAGGCAGACCTCGAATGGTGCTATGGGCAGGGGCCAGATTATGCCCTTGTCGTCATGGCTTTGCTCGACTGCGGCGGCCAACAGCCGTCCCACACCGATGCCGTAACATCCCATAATAATGGGCTTGCTCTCGCCGTCTTTGTCCAGGTAATACGCCCCCAGGCGGTCACTCAGGAAAGTGCCCAGCTTGAAGATGTGGCCCACCTCGATGCCCTGCTGCGATTCGAGCTTACCATCGCATTTCGGGCACTGATCGCCCGCACGGGCGACCGCGATGTCCGCTATCGTATCAACCTTGAAATCGCGGGGATAATTCACGTTTTTCAGATGCGCATCAGGCTTATTGGCGCCGGCTACGAAGTTTCCGCCCAGCTTGATGGAATCGTCGCCTACTATTCTGTGGCCCTTCAGGCTGATGGCCGAGGCATAGCCTGCAACCAGGCCCGCCTCTTTAGTTTCAGCTTCGGTCGCCATGTGTAAATCGTTGCATTTAAGCAGGTTCTTCAGCTTGATCTCATTCACATCCAGATCACCGCGGATGACCACAAAGATGATTTCGCCATCAGCCACGTAAAATACGGATTTGAGCGTTTGCTCAGCTTTTATGCTCAGGAAATTGGCCACTTCCTCGATTGTCGTCATTTTAGGCGTAGAGACCTCCTCAATTGCCAGAGGTTTTACCTCAGTCTCAGACGTTTTCACGCTGGTGGCCTTCTCTGAATTGGCGGCATAGCCGCACTTGGCGCAATAGATGATCTGGTCTTCACCGCTCTCTGCTATCAGCATGAACTCATGCGAGGCCTTGCCGCCGATGGCGCCGCTGTCGGCCTCGACCATCACCGCCGGGAGTCCACACCTGGCATACACATTTTTGTATGCCTGTATCATTTTTTCGTAGCTGACGTCCAGTCCGGCCTCATCGACATCGAAGCTGTAGAGGTCCTTCATGATGAACTCGCGCACACGCAGCAGGCCTCCCCTCGAGCGCGGCTCGTCCCTGAACTTATTCTGGATCTGGTAAAGGAGCTGGGGCAGGTCGCGATAGCTCTGCACGGAACGCCTGACCAGGTCGGTGATCACTTCCTCGTGGGTCGGGCCCAGTGCTAGCTTATGTTCCTTGCGGTCGGTTACTATGAACAGCGTTTTATCGAATGAGGCCATACGGCCGGATTTCTCCCATAGCTCGATAGGCTGCAGTGAGGGCATCATCAATTCCTGGCTGCCTGCGTTGTCCATCTCGCTGCGGATGATATCCTCGATTTTTTTCAGCGATCTCCACCCCAGCGGCAGGTAAGAATATACACCTGTGGCTACCTGCTGTATCATGCCTGCCCGCACGAGCAGACGGTGGCTGGCACAGTCGGCGTCCGCCGGCGCCTCTTTTAATGTCTTGCCCAGAAGTCTGGAGAAACGCATGTTCCTTGCCCTCGAATAAAATTAATAGCCCATTTTAGAATATTTTAACTCGAATAGAAAGTGCGGCGGCTGCCTGGCGGGACTGAACTCATGCCGGTGTAAGCTACAAGTTATCGATCTCGTCTTTAAGCGCCCGTAAATAGCCGCTCTCGCTGACCGTCCGTATTACACGGCCTTTCTTGAATATGGCGCCTTTGCCTTTACCGCAGGCTATGCCCAGGTCTGCGGCCTTCGCTTCGCCCGGGCCGTTGACCACGCAGCCCATGACCGCGATTTTAACAGGCTTGTTCAAGCCGCTGAGATAATTACTGACATTTATGGCCAGGTCCACTATATCGTACTCGCTTCGCCCGCAGGATGGGCAGCTTATCAGAACCGGCCCCCGCTGCCGCAGGTTAAGGGATTTCAATATCTCGTAAGCGGTGAACACCTCTTCGTGCGGATGTGAGCTGAGCGAGACCCTGATGGTATCGCCGATTCCCTCGTACAGCAGTATGCCGATCCCGGTTGCGCTCCTGATAACGCCGGTGCGGGGAAGCCCGGCTTCGGTTATGCCCAGGTGCAGCGGGTATACGGTCTTCCTGGCGATACTGCGGTAGGCCTCGATGGCTGTGGGCACGTCGAAGGCCTTGAGCGCGATCTTGATCAGGTCGAAATCCAGACTCTCGAGAAGTTCGACCTCTTCCATCGCTGTATCGACCATGTAACCTGCAACCGAGCGCCCCGGCTTTTTGCCGGGGGGAAGGCTGCCGAAATTGACGCCTATGCGTATGGGCACTTCCCTCGTTCTGGCCTCAGCCACGACTTTGCGAATCTGCTGTTTATCGCGGATATTGCCTGGATTGATGCGAAGTCCGTCGGCACCGCTGACCAGGGCCGCCAGCGCCAGGCGGTAATCGAAATGTATATCAGCAATAAGAGGGATAGATATGCCTCGTTTTATCTTTGTGATAGCCGCTGCGGCCTGCTGATCCGGGACAGCCACACGGATTATCTCACAGCCGCAATCTTCCAGTTCCCTGATCTGGTTTATGGTTGAACGCGCGTCCCGTGTATCGGTTTTGGACATAGACTGTACTGATATGGGGGCGCCGCCACCGATGATCACGCTGCCCACACGTATCGGTTTGGAAACGCGCCGCTTTTTCACGGCAGCAGGCTTTCTCCGCGTATGATGCGGGCCACATCGAAATAGCTGATCACCAGTATTAGCAGTATCATGGCCAGGAATCCTATCATATGAACCAGCCCCTCTTTTTGAGGCGAGATCCTTTTACCTCGTCTGACCCATTCAAGCAGAACAAAAACAAGCCTGCCGCCGTCCAGACCGGGAATGGGTAGCAGGTTGAATATACCCAGGTTGATGCTGATGAGGGCGGTGAACTCCAGCAGCGGGCTGATGCCGGCTTTGATAACTTCCCCGGTCAGCTGTGCAATAGCTATAGGCCCGGCAAGCTGCGGTGCTGTGCTCCTGACGAACCAGCTCATAACTTCATTCTTGAAAAGCACGAGTATCTCCCAGCTGTGCACAACGCTGGTTGGCAGCGCCTGCCAGAAGGGCATGGATTCCACCACTGTGGTTGTATCAGATGCGGTGAGCATGACTCCTGTGGCGCCCTGCCCCTGCGGGGGTACCCAGCGCGGAGTTACAGATACGATTTTCTGGCTGGTGTCAGGCTTCATGACGACCATGGTCGTATCATTGCCCAGGTTCAGTTGAATATGATAGCTCAGGTCGGCCCGATTCTTAATGGTATGCCCGTTAACCTCCACTATCCTGTCGCCTGCCTCAATACCCGCCGTTTGAGCCGGCGAGCCGGCGGCCACTTCTTTTATCAGCACGTTCTCAATCGTAACGTCATGCGGGATCATAAAGCTCACAGTGAAAAGAATGATCGGCAGAAGGATATTCAGCAGCGAGCCGGCACTGAGAACGAAAATCCTTGCGCCGATGCTTTTGCTGGCCAGGCTGCCCGGTGTTGACGGGTCTTCTTCCCCCAGCAGTCGTGTGAACCCTCCGAAAGGTATCCAGTTGATGGAGTAAATTGTCTCCCCGTATTTATATCCCCAGATCCTGGGAGGCAAGCCCAGGCCGAATTCCTCCACCTTGACCTTCGACATTTTAGCGGCGGCAAAATGGCCTATCTCATGGGTGAGGATGAGCAGTATCAGCAGCGCCAGAAAAACCACTATGGTTAATAACATTAAATATCCTTCCTTGCTTCTTTGAGGGCTGTGTCACATGCCCACCTGTCCGACCGGAGTATGTCCTCGATTCCGGGATTTGAAACCGGCCTGTGCATGTGCAGGGTTTTGTCTATTATTGTAGCAATTTCGGTAAAGGCAATACTATTATTAAGAAATAGATATACGGCTGTTTCGTCCGCAGCGCATAATACGGCAGGATACGTGTCTCCCAGTTTTGCAGCCTCCAGTGATAGCCTTAGGCAGGGATAATCCATGTAATTGACCGGCTCAAATACTAGGTTGTGCATCCCGCTGAAATCCATCGCCTTTATTTCCGGATTGGGCATTCTTTGAGGATAAAAGAGCGCGTATTGAATAGGCAGATGCATATCGGGGATGCTCAGCTGTGCCTTGATGGAGCCGTCCTTGAACTCGACCATCGAGTGAACAATACTCTGCCGGTGTATGATGATCTCAATCTTTTCGTAGGGAAGATCAAAGAGCCAGTGCGCCTCGATCACCTCCAGACCTTTGTTGAAAAGTGTGGCGGAATCTACGGTTACCTTCCTGCCCATTTTCCAGGTGGGGTGTTTCAAGGCCTGTGACGCCGTTACTCTACGCAGCTTCTCAGCCGGCCAGCCCTTGAAAGGTCCTCCCGAGGCCGTCAGCAGGAGCCTGGACACGCTGGAATCTTCGCCCTGCAAGCACTGCCAGACCGCGCTGTGCTCGCTGTCTATGGGCAGGATAGCGCCCCCATGCAGGGCTGCAAGCTGTTTCAACAGGTCTCCCGCCATGACCAGTATCTCCTTATTGGCGATAGCTACGGTCTTTCCGGCCTGGAGAGCAGACATGGCCGGTTTAAGTCCGGCCTTACCTGTAGTGGCAATAATTACCATATCCACATCAGGATGAGTGGCCATTTCTTCCATCGTCGCCGGCATTGTGCCGGCGGGCAACTCTAAGTCGGCTGAACAAAAGGCTAACAGCGGTCTGAATTCGCGGACCTGCTGCAATAACAGGTCAGCATTGTTGCCGCATGCCAGACCGGACACCTGTAGTTCATCTTGAAAAATACGGACGATATCCAGGGTTTGTTGGCCGATGGACCCGGTCGATCCCAGCAAGACTATGTTTTTTACCTTGTTTTTCATCGTGTTACCTTGATGACAGGATAATGTTACAGCAAATCGATTGAACAGACCATTGTCATGCAGTGTAAAAATAAAGCAAGCCCCGGCGATCTCTGTTGACGCGGTCTAACAGCGCCGGGGCTTGCATCACTAATGCAGTATCAGTATGGGATCGATGAGTATTATACCTATTGCGGCATTTCCAGTATGAGGAAGCCTGTCACGATGAGGGCTATAAAAATTACGGCAATGATCAAATATATGACGGACAGGACAATGCCCCAGATCAGCATGGATTTGGCTTTCTTGGGATCTTTATCTTTGTTGACCGCCCAGGCGATGATGCCTCCGATCCAGCACCAGCCGCCGAAGAGCAGCGGCAGTATGACAAGCAGCCACCATGCTCCGCTGACCGGTTTCACAGCCGGCGCCGCGTCCGAGGCCGCGGCTACGGGCACGTCATCCCTGCGTACGAATAGCTTATTGGCGCAGGCCGGGCAGTACACTTTGTCCTGCAGCTCTGTTTTACAGGCGACACACACCATTTTTCCACAACTCACACATGCGCCCACGGCATCTTTACCGGGGTGATACGAACAATCAGCCATAAAAGCCCTCCTGCAGTAAAATCAGCTATAAACATTGATATTATAGACAACGTAAACACCCAATGCAATTAAAAATTATTGCATCCTCGTGTATAATAATGTTCTGTTGGAGGAGGAAGCATACACCGGGAAAACTGACCTTTGACTGATTCTTTATTTGTGCATTTATATTACACAGCCATTTTGCAGAGAACATGAGGAGGACAAATAATGCCGAAGCAGAGAATTTTGAATTGCCCTTTGAAATTTACAAGCAAGACGCTGGAAGCGGATGGTTTTGTGAAGAAGGAAACTTGTTTATGCGACGAGGATGGTTGCGCATGGTGGAGGCCCACTACAAACATGTGTGCTGTCAACAACCTGATCGAGGTTATGAACAAACTCGAATTGACCGCCGGGCTGCAGCTCAAGACGTTGTTGCCAGATTTCCAGTCCAGGACCACCATAGTCGATGTTGAGCGATAATGCCTGCGACATGACTCAGGCGAGACTACGCCAGCCTGTCGGGCAGGCAAATATATAGTGATTTGAGTTATAATGTAGCGCGAAATTAAACAATCAAGGAGGTCTTATGGCTTACGATACACTATTACTGGAAAGGGAGGGTGCAGTCGGGATTATTACTCTTAACAGGCCACCGGTAAACCCGTTCAATTACGCGGCAATCGACAACCTTGGAAAGGCATATGCCGAACTCGAGACTGACAAGTCTGTCCGGTCTATTATCATTACCGGCGGGGGTGAAAAGGCCTTTTCCGCCGGCTTTGATATCTCCAGCTTCGCCGATCCTATGAATATATGGTTGCCCAGGTTGGGACATATGGTTTTCAGCCGCATCGAGAGGGGTCCCAAGCCGGTTGTTGCCGCCATCAACGGCTTTGCCCTTGGCGGAGGATTTGAACTGGCCATGGCCTGCCATTTCAGAGTAATGGTTGACGCCGAGAAGGCGACATTAGGCCTGCCGGAGATCAACCTCGGTATCATACCGGGCTGGGGCGGCACGCAGAGACTGCCCAGGCTGATAGGGCGCACCCGGGCGTTGGAGATCGCACTTATGGGCAGGAGAATCAATGCCAAAGAAGCTTTCGAATGGGGTCTGCTGAACAAGGTATCCAAGCCGGGCGAAACGCTCAAAGACGCCAAGGAAATGGCCGCCTCACTGAGCAAGCGGGCGCCGCTCGCCCTCAAGGCTATTTTGAACGCGGTGGTGCTGGGTGTGGATACCAACATGGCAGCGGGTCTTGATATAGAGCTGGAGGGCTCGCGGACGGTTGGAATGTCCAAGGACGCCATGGAAGGCATGACTGCTTTCATGGAGAAACGAGAAGCCAAATTCACGGGTGAATAAATAAATAACATATAGGAGATACGGATCAATGAAAGCTGCAGACATTAAGACGATCACGGTTGTCGGATCCGGCGATATGGGACACGGCATCGCCGAGGTTGCCGCCATGGCCGGCTACAAAGTCAACATGTACGACATCAAACAGGAATTCGTTGACAAGGGCATGGGCAAGATCAAGGACAGCCTTACCAAGCAGGTCACCAAGCAGAAGATGACACAGGAGGCCATGGACAAGACCATGGGCCTGCTAAAAGGCTTCACGGTGTTGAAGGACGCGCTTAAAGACGCGGATTTCATGATCGAGGCAGCCCCGGAGATTATGGAACTTAAACAGAAGATATTTAAAGAGTGCGATGAGCACGCGCCAAAACATGCCATTCTAACTACCAATACATCCAACATGAGCATTACCAAGATCGCCTCGGCCACTAAACGGCCCGACAAAGTTGCTGGGCTGCACTTCTTTAACCCTGTTGCTATGATGACGCTGGCAGAGGTGATCAGGGGAGACAAGACATCCAATGAGACCATGGACGTAACATACGACCTGATGAAAACCTGGAAAAACTTCAGGGGAGCCATGGTTCCTATAAGAGTGGAGAAGGACACCCCGAGCTTTGTTTACAACAGGCTGGGCGCCCCGGCTGCCCTGTATATGTCTGAGCTGCTGGAGAAAGGCGAAGTAACTCCAGAGGCTGCCGACGCAAAAGTGAAGTCTATCGGCGCGCCCATGGGCCCGTTCGAGACGTTCGACTTCGTGGGTCTCGACGTAATGTACCACAGCCAGGAATACCTGGCCGGTGTGCTGTCACCTGAATACAAGCCGCGCAGCTGGCTCGAGAAGAAGATGAAGTCCGGCGAACTGGGAAAGAAGACGGGCAAAGGTCTCTTCGATTGGTCGGCTGGACGCCCGGCCATCGACGTAAGCAAGGCCGATCCCAATTTCGATCCTATGGATATCATTTGCCTGCAGGTCAATGAAGGCACCAAGCTAATCGAGGCAGGGGTTGTCAAGACTCCCGCCGAGATAGACCTTGCTATGGTGCACGGCGGCGGCGGCATCTTCGGACCGTTCGCGCTGGCTAAGGGCATGGGCTGGGCCAAAGTCGCTGAGAAATGCGAGGCCATCGCCAAGAAGACAGGCATCAAACAATTCATGCCTACTGAGACCCTGAAGAAAGGCGATATCACGATCTAAGCAGAGATACTGTGAGACATAACAGGGTTGGTTGCCGGGTGTATATCTGGTGCCGTAGAAAGCGGCCGGGGATTAGCCGGGCAGCCAACCCTGATTATTTACCAGGACAATCAGATAGTATGCCACGGGGGCGATGAGCAGGTGGCTGTCGATGCGGTCGAGAAAACCACCGTGGCCGGGCAATAAACTGCCGGCATCCTTGGTGTGCATGTTCCTTTTTAAGAGAGATTCCACCAGGTCTCCGATCTCTGCAAGTACACCAATGATCAATCCCGCTGCAACCATCTGCCAGTAATATAGCGGCAGTTTAAATGCGATCGCTAGTATAACTGCGGTTATGACTGCAGTTGCCAGCCCTCCGGCTGCTCCCTCCCATGTTTTCCCGGGGCTTACGGATGATGCCATGGGATGTTTTCCCAGATTGCTTCCCACCGCATAGGCGCCTACATCGCAAAGCGCTGTGCACGATAGTACCAGAAAAAGCCAGCCCATGCCGTTTTCCATCTGACGTATTGTTACATAATAGGAAAGCAGCCATCCTGTGTACAGGATACCGGCTAAGGTCCAGCCCCAGTTGATAAAGGCATTTTCCTTGTTGGATCTGAACAGCATCCAGATAAGCGGAATAAGCGTCATCAGTGACAATAGAAGCGGCAGTATAAAATCCGGGGGATATGGCAGAAAGGACAGGTTGTACTGCTGTATATAGGCGTTAATGATCAACAGGACGGAAAAAACCATGCCGAACCAGTTTAATGGTTGAACGCCCCGCGTTTTTACGATCCGGTAGAACTCGATACAGGCGAGGACCGCTATGATGCAGGCGGCAACCACCAGGGGAATGCCGCCCAGTATGATCAGCACTGCCACAATTGCGGCAAGTGTTAGTCCTGTTACAATTCGCTTGACTATCATTTCTATTAAATATGAATAGCCTGTAGTGAGCAGCCAACAGAACCAATGGCGGTCAATGGCGGTGAGTGGATTTTAGACTTCCAGGATCTCCGCTTCCTTGTCTTTGCCTATCCTGTTGACGGAATCGATATAGCTGTCTGTGAGCTTCTGTATCTGTTCGGAGGCTCGTATACTCTGATCCTGGGAGATCTCCTTATTTTTTTCAGATGTTTTCAGCTCTTCGACAGCTTCCCTGCGTATATTGCGCACGGTAACCCTCGATTCTTCGAGTCGCTTATGAATGATCTTGATTAAATCTTTTCGCCTATCCTCTGTAAGAGCCGGGATGGAGATTCTGATGTTGTTGCCATCGTTGATGGGATTAAGCCCCAAATCAGATTTCAATATGGCTTTGTCGATATTATTCATAATGTTGCGGTCCCAGGGATGTATGGAGATGGTTTTTGGGTCGGGGACAGAAATGGAAGCCAGTTGAATCAGTGGTGTGACAACACCGAAGTAATCGACTTTGATATGTTCGACGAGGGCTGGAGATGCGCGCCCGGTGCGGATGGATGATAATTCTTTATTCAGGGCCTCGATGCACTTTTTCATCCTGGAGTCAGCATTCTTCAGTATCTTATCCGTCATTACTTATCCTCACTGGTGACCTTAGTCCCGATATCTTCTCCCTCGATGACTCTGAGTATACTGTCCTTTTCCTGTGAATCGAATACAATTATAGGCAGTTTATTCTGCTGGCATAATGAAAAAGCTGTGATATCCATTACCTCAAGTTGAAGGGCGAGTGCTTCCCTGTGCGTCAGGTGCCGGTATTTTTTAGCTTTCGGGTTTTTCCTGGGGTCGGAATCATAAATACCGTCAACCCGGTTCTTGGCCACCAGCAGCACGTCAGCGTTGATCTCTATGGCGCGTAACGCAGCCGCCGTATCAGTGGTCATATAGGGGTTTCCCGTGCCGCCCGCAAAGATCACCACCCGTTTTTTCTCTAGGTGCCGTATGGCTCTTCTGCGGATGTGAGGTTCCGCTATGGCCTGGACTGTTATAGCTGACTGTGTTCTGCTGACTACGTGGTTGTTTTCCAGGGCATCCTGCAGCGCCAGCGCGTTTATAATGGTTGCCAGCATTCCGGCGTAATCTGCCGTGGCCCGGTCCATACCCGCAGCCTCCGCGGCTGAACCCCTCCAGAAGTTTCCGCCGCCCACCACGATCGCCACCTCGATCCCCTGTTCGTTGACTTTTTTAATCTGTTTGGCTACTAAATCCAATATATGAGGATCAATGCCGAAACTGCTATCCCCCATGAGGGCTTCGCCGCTCAGCTTCAGGAGTACTCTTTTAAAATGTGTCTTTCGGGTAGACAATTTCAATAGCCCAGTTCAAAACGTACGAACCTGCGGACTTTAATATTCTCACCTGTTTTAGCAATTGTCTCGGTTATTATATCCTGTATCGATTTGGCCGGATCTTTGATAAAGGGTTGAAGCAGCAGGCATATTGTTGCCGGATCTTCCTCAACACCCGCGGGCAGATCGTCCCTGGAAACGTACTTGGGCGCCATAGCAGAGATCTGCAGAGCTATATCATGCGCCAGTTCCTTGAATTCCGGTGTGCGGGCCACAAAATCAGTCTCGCAGTTCAGCTCAACCATGACTCCCAGATGATTGCCGGTGTGCACGTAACATTCGATCATGCCCTGCTCGGCCGATCGCTCGGATTTTTTCTTGGCAATGGCCAGCCCGCGTTCTGTGATAATCGCGCAGGCTTTATCGAAATTGCCCCCGGCTTCGGTCAGGGCTTTTTTGCAATCCATTACACCGGCCCCTGTTTTCTGCCGGAGCTCTTTAACTGTATTTGCTGAGATATCCAAATCAGTCCTCCTTTGGCATCGTGAGAGCTATTCGCTCAAAGTAACAGTGATAAGCGAGAATAAGGGAATCAGGGCGAGGTTATCTCTGCCGCGACCGGTTCCTCGGTTTCCTCCTCCTTGTTCTCTCCCGCTTCGGCAAGCATCTTGCCTTCGAGGACGGCATCAGCGATATGCATACAGATAACCTTGATGGCCTTGATCGCATCGTCGTTTGCCGGGATGATGTAATCGATTCCATCGGGATTACAGTTGGTATCAACCGTAGCCACCAGTTTCACGCCGACTTTCTGGGCCTCGTTGAGGGCGATTTTCTCCTTGGTCGGATCGATGATGAAGATAGCGCCCGGCAGGGCTGTCATTTCCTTGAAGCCGCCCATTAACCTGTTGAGCTTGGCCATCTCCTTCTCAACCTTCAATTTTTCTTTCTTGGACATATAGTCAAGCTCGCCCCGCGAGTTCTTGTCCTCCAGCCTGACCAGGTAATCGATTCTACCCTGTATGGTGTTGAAATTGGTGAGCATGCCGCCCAGCCAGCGCTGATTGACATAATACATCCCACACCTTTTGGCCTCTTCTTCGATTATTTCCTGGGCCTGCTTTTTGGTGCCGACAAACATGATGGTCTGACCGTTGCTGACCAGGTCCCTTACAAACGCGCAGGCCTTGCTCAACAGCGTGACCGTCTGTTCGAGGTCGATAATATGTATGCCGTTTCTTTGCGTGAAGATATAGTTCTTCATTTTAGGATGCCAGTGCCCGGTCTGGTGACCGAAATGGGCTCCGGCTTCCAAGAGTTGCTTGACCGTAACTGAATCTGCCAAATTCTGTTAACCTCCTGAAACAAGAGAGAGTTGCTTATTCAAAACCGCTGAAAAGTATAACATAACAATAGTCTCAGGGCAATTTGGGGCAACAGGCAAACAAAAATCCCCTGCCCGGTCACGGGCAGGGGATTCTGTGTATCACTTGAAGCTGTTATTTCAGGCCTATTTGCTGCGCAACCAGTTCCCTGTGGAAATCGGTGCTGCCGTAAACAGTATCGGCCGCCTTGGCCCTCTGGAAATACAGCGGGGCGTCGTGGTCGTAGCTCGTGCCGATGCCGCCGTGAAGTTTGACACCCAGGGCTGTGACCGTCTTGTACGCTTCGTTGATGTAAGCCTTGGCCATGGAAGCTTCCTTGGCGCTGGGTATATCGTTGGATTCCATCCAGGCTGCCTCGTAAAGCAGGTACCTGCTGGTGCCCATGGTCATCCACATATCGGACATCTTGTGCTGCAGTGCCTGGAAGGCGCCGATGGGCCTATCGTACTGCACGCGCTCTTTGGCATATGCCACAGTCATCTCAACCACAGTCGTGAGTCCGCCCAGGGATTCCGCGGATTTCAGGATCGATCCCTTGCGAATAATGGTCTGGAGAACTGCCCATCCTTTGTCTACTTTGCCCAGAACGTTCTTGGCCGGGACGGCCACGTCTTTGAAGACCACTTCGCAGAGGTGATCGTGGGCGATGGTGGGTATGACCTCGGGCTTGACGCCGGACGACTTGGTATCCACCAGGAAAAGGGTCACGCCGTCTTCGCCGCTGCCGTCCTTGGTCCTGGCCACCACGATCATGGTGTTGGCCACGTGGGCGCTATCGACGAATACCTTGGTGCCGTTCAGTATGTAATCATTGCCCTTTTGGGTGGCTTTAAGAGTGATGCCGGATGCGTCGAACAGGCCGTTTTCCTCAAACCAGGCCAGTGTCAGAATGCAATTGCCGTTGGAGATCTTGGGCAGCAGGTCTTTTTTCTGCTCATCGGAGCCTGCTTCTACGATCGCGAAGGTATTGACAACCGT
>Ga0265297_10001255_pt1 | contig 61509 bp, 48 predicted proteins | sample Munlanlwell13791_FD_192502 | JGI IMG/M metagenome (GOLD analysis project Ga0265297, IMG submission 192502) | Leachate microbial communities from a municipal landfill in Southern Ontario, Canada - Leachate well 137-91 | ecosystem: Engineered > Solid waste > Landfill > Unclassified | place... | reverse complement strand
TGCGGGAGCGACGAAGACCCTCACGGTGCAGGTGCAAGTGAGCTCCGCGGCCACGAACGGCACTGTCCTCACCAATACTGCCACAGTCTCCGGTCAGACGGCCCAAGATACGACGACCGTGCAGACAGGCACGACCGGTGCTGATCTCTCGATCACAAAAACAGGCCCGAGTACCGTGCAGCAGGGCAACGTAGTGCTCTACACCCTCACGGCTTCCAACGCCGGTCCGCAGACGACTCAGAACGCAGTGATTTCAGATGTGATCCCCGCGGGCTTCTCGTTCAATCAGGCACAAACCTCCTCGGGATGTGTCCTGAATGGAGCCGGAACATCCGTGCTCTGCAACAACTTCTCGCTCGCGGCCGGTCAGAGTCGTAGCTTCACTGTAGCCTTCACTGTGACGAGCACCACGACGTGCAATGCAGTGGTACAGAATACGGCAACCGTCTCGAGCAGCAATGATCAGAACGGCGCCAACAACACGAGCCAGACCGTGAGTACGCTGGTGCAGTGTGCAGAGCCCACGTTTACCATCAGCAAGACCGACGGCCGCACGACCGTCCTGCCGGGCGAATCACTGACCTACCAGATCACCGTCACGAATACATCGGCCTATGCGGCTATGAATTTCCAGGTCACGGATGCCCTGCCGTCGGGAGTCACCTACGTCACTGCCTCGGATAGCGGAACGCTCTACGGCTCGACCGTGAAGTGGACGATCACTAGCCTCGCAGCCGGTGCGAGCAAGACGCTCCTCGTGATCGTGACCGTTCCTTCATCGACGTCGAACGGCACCGTCCTCACGAATATCGCGATTGCCGGTACAGCTACCGCGCAGGATACGACCACGGTGAACACCGGTAGTTCAAGTTCCAGTTCCAGTTCCAGCAGCAGCGAGTGTGATCTGACGGTGACTCTTACGGATTCTCAGGATCCCGTCGATCCGGATGAAGAATTCACGTACACCATCGAAGTCCGCAACAATAACTCAATGGCCATCGATGATGTCACGCTCACGCAGACGCTCGACAGCGACGTGGAGTTCCTCTCCGCGTCGGATGACGGCGAAGATGATACTGGCAACACGATCCGCTGGACCGACCTTACGCTCGGCGGATACTCCACCTACACGTTCACGACAGACGTGCGCGTGCGCAGCGATCGGGATGGCGCAACCATCCGTTCCAACGCCTTCGCCTGCGGAACACAGGATAGTGAAAATACCCAAGTTTCTGGCGAAGACATCCCTCCTCCGCCTCCGCCTCCTCCCTCCGGAGGGTACCTGACGCTGGATAAGCAGGCGGACCGCAGCGAGGCACAAGCCGGCAGCATCATCGCCTACACCATCGCCGTGCGGAACCAGAGTGACGTGGCCGTCGGGCCCGTGGTCATCGAAGATTCGTTCTCCGCCAGTGACATGACCGTGGAGTACGCCGACGGCGGCTCCGTGAGCGGCGGATCGATCCGGTGGGACTTGGGCACGCTCGGGGCGAACGCAACGCACCTGATCCACTACCGTGTCCGCTTGAGTCAGAACCTGCAGCACGGACAGACCGTCAGCAATTCCGTACAGGTGCTGGACGGCAACGCCAGCGACACCGCGCAGGTGCAGATCATCCGCTACTTCCCGCAGACGGGTCTGCTCACACGCTTCACGAAACTCGGAACTGACAAAGCAGCCTTTCTGCAGCCAGTGAGCCCCAAGAAGCGTGAAACATCGGATGCGAGCATTCCAGCCCTCACGTGGATGATCCTCCTCTCGACAGGACTTACGGGAGGCGGACTCCTCGGCAAGAAATTCCTCTTAGGCTTCTAAAACATTTCATTCATCTCTCCCCCCTCGCTCCCCCCTCTCCACTGGAGAGGGGGGATGGGGAGGAGAGGAAAAAACACTAATCAGTAGTGGATGAGCCCAGAACGAACTCCTTCACTGCGCGCGGCAATTCTTCTTTGAGAGAGCATTCGAGCTGATCGCGCTCCCGCACCTGCGGTACGCTCAGCACCCACTGGGCCAGATCCGTTCCTGCGGGAGCCGACCCAAGCCCGATGCGGATGCGCGGGAAACCTTCCCCCACATGTTCCACGATGGATTTAAGTCCATTGTGCGTCCCCGGCCCTCCCTGGTTCCGAAACCGGATCTCGCCGAGCGGCAGGTCACAATCATCACTCAGTACGAGCAGCTGGAACGAGGGATCGGCCTTGTAGAAGTTCAGAAGCTTCTGCACGGCTTCGCCTGAACGGTTCATGAAGGTCAAAGGCTTCGCGAGCAGCACGGGAACATCCCCAATCGTGATCTCCGAAACGACCGAGAGCACTCTTGCCTTCTCCTTCCATTCCTCTCCGCCGAACATCACATGCAGAACATTCAGCGCGCGAAACCCCGCATTGTGGCGCGTGTGCTCGTACGAGGAGCCGGGATTTCCTAAGCCCACGATAATCAGGGTCGGTTTCATGCGGGGGAGTGTAGCATCAAGAAAGAAACCGGTGGACAATCACCGCAAATGCTTGCAGAGCTCTGTCGCCCTGCGCGGCGGAGACGCGGACATTCACCTCGTGTGCGATACGGTTACGGAGACGGTGTGCGTTCCAGATAGCATCGATGTTTGTCAGGCGCGGGCCCGCCTGCTGCAGCTTCTCGGCGAACGTGCCGGAGTAGCCCAATTCCTTGAGCACGACATCACACACTTTTTCCGCCTCCAGCACACGCCGAGCAGGGTCTTTGATTTCAATGGCATCATTCCACGCCTCGCGCAGGCGGATCTTCTGTGGCAGCGCAATCTTCACGCGATGCCGAAGGACTAGAAAAATCACAATGGCCAGAACCAACAGGGCGAATCCGAGGAGAAAGAAAAATTTATACATACGTCACGAACGCACGGAAATTTTCTTCGCTTTCAGCTCCCCGAGGGAGAGCTCGCGGCTCAAAACGCCCGAGAGAAGCTCCTGAATGCGCTTGGCGTCTTTGAGGTTCTTGCCGTGAAGGTACTGTTCCATGTTCTGCAGGATGGCAGCGGCCACGAGGCGCGGACGGGAGACGTTGTCGAGCGAGATCATCCCTCCCGTTGAGACTTTCTCCACCGTGATGGTGCCGTAGCGGAAGATGGTCCCCGAGATACCCTTGGTCTCGTACGTGACGCCCTGAATGTCACTGAAGAGGATCTTCGTGGCGGTGCGGTGGAACCACCCGTGCCATTTGACGTCAATGATCGCCTGATCCGTCACGAGCCAGGCATCGAGAAAGTAATCGAAGAAATTGCGTGCCCACCAGACAAGGGAGAGCGCGCTCGCGAGCGCAACGCAGTAGAAAATGATGAGAAAAGGCGCAATGACGAGAAACACCCACGATGCGACGAATGCGGCCGTCGGCCAGAACAGACGCGAAACCCCCAGCCGCCAGTGCGTGTGCACGTAGAGCCGCACTTCCTCGTCATCCTCCAGATGCTTCTTGAAGAACCAGTTGTTGAGAGAGTCCAAGAGCGAATGCACAGGAGAAGTATAGAGGAAGACAAGGAAGACGAGGAGTACAAAGAAGACGACGATCCTTGTACTCCTTGTTTTCTTCGTCTTCCTTTTACCAAGAACCTATCCAACCTCCTCTCCATCCCCTATACTGGATCAGATGATCAAGAAGCCCGTCACGCTCTGGTTCCATTTCTTCGATGTCCTGCTCAACATCGTCATCATCGTTTCGGTAGTGGCAGGCATCCGGACGTTCCTCGTTTCCCCATTTCAGGTGGAAGGGAACTCCATGATCGATACGCTCGAGAACCGCCAGTACATTATCATCAATAAGCTGGTGTACTTTCTCCACGCGCCCGAGCGCGGCGACATCGTCGTCTTCCGGCCGCCGAACACGGATCACAGCAAATTCTACGTGAAGCGCGTCATCGGCCTGTCCGGCGACGAAATCATCATCCGGGATGGCGACGTCTTCGTGCGGAGCGGCGATGCCGGAAAGGAACGCAAGCTGAATGAGCCGTACTTGAACGAGCGCAATCAGGATCACACGTACGTCGGCGCGGCGGGAAGCGGGGAAGAGAAACGCTTTGCGGTTCCAGAGGATCACTATTTTCTGCTCGGCGACAATCGGCTGGGTAGTCTGGATTCCCGTTCGTTCCGCAATGCGCAGAACGAGCCAACTCCATTTGTCCCCCAGGAGGACATCAAAGGTCGCGTTTGGTTCGTGGCACTCCCTCTCGGCAAAGCACACGCCATGGAAGCGCCGGAGTACGGATTCTAGGGTCAGGATTAGGGTGTAGGGCGTCGGACTTTTTAACGAGTTTCTTCACTGTTCCCTACCGCCTACCCTCTACGCCCTACGTCCTAGGTCGTCTTTTTTCTTGCATCAGCCCAAAACCACTGTAAAATGCTGGCTATTCCCCCTCCGGGGTTTTTTCTTCTAAGAAAGCAATGTTCAAGAAAACCGCCGATTATCTCCGTGGCGCCATCGAAGAACTGCACCACGTCCGCTGGCCCACTCGCCAGCAGGCCGTGCGATTATCGCTGATCGTGGTCGCCTTCGTCTTCTGCACAGCCATTGTCTTTGGCTTGGTCGACTTTGTCCTCGCGCGCCTCGTTACGCTCCTCCTCTCCTTCACCTAATCTCTAATTCTCCCCGCCCGAACGTACCGTTCGGTACGGGCGGGCAATCCCTCATCCCCATCTTATGGGTAAACAGGATCCGAATGCCGGTCGCAACTGGTACGTCGTACACACCTACGCGGGCTATGAAGACGCCGTGCGTCAGGCCATTCTGCAGCGCGTGGAATCCTTTGGCATGCAGGATTACGTCTTAGATGTGCGCGTGCCCAAAGAGAAGCAGCTCACCTTCAAGAAAGGCGAGCCTGTGGAAGAGGAGCGCAAGCTCTTCCCCGGCTATGTACTCGTGGACATGATCGTCACCGACGACAGCTGGTATCTCGTGCGCAACACTCCGAACGTCACGGGCTTCGTGGGTTCGGGCAACATTCCGGTGCCCGTCACCCCCGAGGAATTCGGCGTGATCGAGCGGCGGGTCGGCGAGCAGGAGGCCAAGTACAAATCAGACTTCCAGATCGGCGATCTTGTGGTGATCATCGACGGTCCGTTCAAGAACTACGAAGCCTCGGTGAGTGCGGTGGATGTGAACAAAGGCAAGCTCACGGTGATGGTGCTGATTTTCGACCGCGAAACCCCCGTCGAGCTGGACTTCACCCAAGTAAAGAAGAAGTAATCCCTCCGGAGCAATCTTCCACTAGACCCTGAGCGCAGCCGAAGGGTCGAATTAGACTTCACGCAGGTAAAGAAGAAGTGATTTTTAGAAGACGAAAGATGTAAGATGAAAGACAGAAGTTTCGCGCTTACGTCTTCTATCTTTCGTCTTCCCTCTCTTCCAATGCCCGCCCATGCCCTCCTCATTACCGGCCGCGTCCAAGGCGTTAATTTTCGCACGGAGGCAAAAGCGAAGGCCGACGCCCTCAGACTCACCGGTTGGGTGCGCAACAACGATCATGACGGATCACTCGAAATGCATATCGAGGGCAGTCTTCCGGCTCTGCAGCAATTCGAACAGTGGTGTGCACGCGGTCCAGAGGGAGCACGCGTGGAGGAGGTGAAGGTCAAGAACGTCGCGCAGGAGTATGGATCTTCGTTTGAAATCCAGATGTGACAGCCACTGGTGTTCTAAGAGGACAGAAATGCGCGAAACGCCAATGATTTTAACGACTCCTGCGTAGCCAAACATGAAACAAACGCGCGAAGACGGGCTTCGCCCGTCTGGAGCGCAACCGCTTAAGGGAAGGGTGGGTTCATGGGAGGGAAACCGCAGGTTTCTCTCCCATGATTAAAATTCCCCTTTTACGCTCTGCACTTCGCGCGGGATGAGCAGGAGGAGCCCCGCCATCTCAACAATGTGCCCGATGCAGTAGCCGAGCGCCAGACTGAAGACGCCGAGCCTCGGCGCAAGCGTCCACGAGAGCACGATGGCAATCACGCCGTTGAAGACGGTGAGAATAGCGGGAATTGTCGTATGTTTGGTGGCGAAGAACGCCCGCGTGAAGAGATGGTTCAGGCTCTCGAAGGGAATGCTCAGCGCGTAGAGCGCAAGACAGGTGAAGAAGACCGGCAGGAAGGTCGCCTGCAGATGAATGAGCCACGCGGCGAACGGCGTTGCGAATACGAGCAGAACGGCACCGGGCACGGTGAGCAGAAGCATCCACGTAACTCCCCTCTTGAGATACTGACGATAGCGGCCCCACTCCGCGCGCGCCGCAGCCTGGCTCAACGGCGAGAAGAGTGAGAGCGCCAATGCCATGCCGGTCACGCCCACCACCACGGCCTGGAAGTTACGCGCATAGGCATTCACCGCAATGGAACCCACCGTCATCCCCGAGGCAATACGATCAAAGACAAGGAGTTCCAGTTGCAGCGCGCCGAGCGCGAGCATGCGCGGGAGCATGAGGAGCCCCATCTCGGTCAAGTCGGGATGCCACCACGAGAGAGCGAATCGATACCCCGCCCGCACAATCGCAATGAAACGTACCGACGTGTAGACCAGCGCGCCGAGCAGGGTGCCGGCGATCGGGCCGTACGGTCCGATGAACGGCGTGAGCCAGAGTGTTCCGGCAATCGTGCCGAGCGTGAAGAGCACCGGCGTCAGTCCGTAGACCCAGAAACGCTGAATCGTATTCAGGTACTGGCCGAACGCATTGCCGAAGACGAAGAGAAAATTCGTGAGGAGCGCGATACGCGCGAAGCGGATGTAGAGGACGAGCGTCTCTCCTTCGAACTGCGTGAAGAAATGGGCGACGAGCGGAAAGATGATCGCGAGCACAAGTGCAAGCAGACCGAAGATCAGCGCCGCCACCGTCACGACCCCGTTCAAGAGCGAAGACATGGATCTGCGATCCCCGTTTGCTTCGTACCGGGCGAGGAGCGGCACCAAGGCGACCGAAAACCCCGCCATGATCGTCACCTGAAAGAGGAGGTCACTGGGACGGAAAGCCGCCACGTACACGTCCACCACCGAGAGCCCGGGGAAGGTGCGGTTGAGCAGGTTGTCGCGGATGAGACCGGCAAACGAGGCGGCGAATTGCGTCACCGCGAGTACCGCGGCACCGCCGAGAATACGGTGCTGTGAACGGAGGGCGCTGAATCGCATAGAGCAAGAATAGCAAGGACGAGCGCAAAAAGCAGCCTGTTTCATTGACTGCCCGCGAGGGGCATCGGATGATGGTGCCGAGGCAGACACCTATCTTTCGTCTGCCCTCGTACATATACGGAGGAGAGCCTTTGGTGACGCAAAGGGTCCGGGAGGGGGTTCACTCTCCCATCGGTGCGCTCCGCACACTCGCGGAGTCTGACGGGAAGCAGTCGTGACGCTCCCTCACCTCCTCTTCTCTCCTCCAACCAGCCCCCGGAAAATGGTCGGTTCAATCGAATACGCGATGTGAACCTGACGCAGAAGTGATGACTCTGCGAAATCCATTCTCCGGGGTTTTTAACAGTACTACTTCGCCACGTCGTCCAGGACCGCCTGCATGTACTCGAGCGTGTTCAGGCCTTCGACGATGCGCATCGATCGTGTTTCATTGTTCAGGAAAACGAATGTCGGGGTGACGTAGATCTTTGCGTCGCTCAGGGCATTCTGCTTGTCTTGTAACACATAATCGTACAGTTCCTCCCCTTCAACGCACGCGCGCAATCGCGCGGAATCCGCACCGATTTTCGTTGCCGAAGAGAGCAGGAGATCTATCGGCAGAGGGCTTCCTCTGTTTGGCATGAGCAGATCCATATAGGCCCAGAAGCCGTCGTTCCCAAGCTGCTCGGTGATGCACTCCGTCGCCTGCGCGGCGCGGTAGTCGTTCTCGTTTTCGGAGCCCGGATAGTGACGGAACACCCAGTGCACGCGGTCTTTGTTCTTCTCGAAGAACTGTGCCATCTGCGGGTACACGAGTTGCGTGTACAGACTCGAAAGAGCCGCGTACTGCACGACAGTGATCTTCGTCGCGCGGTCGCCCCTGATGTGTTCATCCGTTTCAACATCGGTGAGAAAGATCTCATAGCCGGGATCGATGGGAAGAGGCTTGCCGCCGGTGTACTGCGCCACGTCTTCAAAATCCTCGATATCCGGTTGAGCCACAGGCGCGATCAAGGGCACGGCAGGTTGCTCAGGGGCGGCGCCGCGAAAAACCTCTTTACCGCCGATCAGCCACTCGGTGAAGAAGTAGCCGCCAACGAGCACGAGCAGGCAGAGCGCTACGACGAACCAGACCTTTGTGCGATCCTGTGATTCCATCATGAAGCGAAGAGTACGAGAAGAAAATGATTCCGCCTAGCCTCCACGACTTGACTGGGAATGTTCCTATTCACGAATACTATTTTGATCGAACGAGGACACAAGAGAATGAATACGCAATCGATTGATTCCAATGCAAGGAAAGTCATGTGCATCATGAATGAGAGCACTGCTACTCTTGCGAATAATTATGCGAAAACTGCTCAGTCGTATCACCGTGGGGCTCGCACTCGGCATCGTGCTGATTCTCGTCCTCCAGCAGAGTGTTTCACGTAAACAATCAAAAGACGGTCCCCGTGATCTCTATGCGGCGCTGGTGCCTGTGAGCGATTGCGAGCCGGGGCAGCATGAATTCCTTTGCAAGTGCAATGCTGGTGCCATTGCAGAGGCCGAGGGCATCTCTATTGATGATGCGAACAAAAAGGAGGTGTACTGCTGTGCCGAAGTGGAGGCAGGTTTCCTCGAAATCATGAAAGACACGGATCCCGAGGTGGCGAACGACGCCTATCTGGACTTGGTGGTATTTCTGGACACCTACAATACTGCAGCACAGGCAGGAGAAGATGAGCTGGAAAGCTGGCTGAAAAGTAATTGTGGCACGACCTCTTGTTACGACTGCAACGGGTACATCGATCTCATTACGGGCGGCGGCGCGAGCACGTCCTCCGAAGATAACTCCTCTGAAGGCGACGGCTCTTCGGGCGGAGGATCCTCGGGTGGGAACTCTTCCGGAGGCAACGCAAGCGAGCCCCCTTCCGATGGCGGAAGTTCCAGTGCCGGCGGGGGAAGTTCCAGCGATGGCGGCAGTTCCAGTGAAGAAGGAAGCTCCAGCTCAGAAGGACAATCCAGCAGCGCAGGTGATGGCGGGTCGAGCGCTGTCCAGAGTTCTTCCGAAGACTCCGGCTCGAGCGGGGAATCCTCTTCCGAAGAGAGTTCCAGCTCGGAAGAGAGCTCCAGTGAAGAATCGTCTTCCGAAGAAAGCTCCAGCTCGGAAGAGAGTTCAAGCAGCGACTCTTCGTCATCCAAAAATGCCTACTACGTCATCGGCGACCCGGTGACTCCCGTCGGCTACTGCTGCGCGACCCCGACGACCAATAGCGATTACAAGTGCCAAGCTTTTGTCTATCCGGACACGTGCGAGTCCACCGGCGACACCGCGGCGAAGAGCGATAACAAAAAGGGCAAGTGGTACCTCGCCCTGGTCGCGAGCGGAATGAAAATGGATGACGTGCAGAAGACCTGCAAGGAAACCGGCGGACCCGCGGGAGCGGACGGCCAGCCCACAATGTGCGCGGAAAGCTGCGGAGATGGAGACGTGGTAAAGGAGGACGGGGAAGAGTGCGATCTGGGCGCTTCCGTTAATACTTCCCGTGATCAGGATCCCGGAGGGGAGGATCGTACAAAGTGCACAACGGGGGAGAACTGCGGCGTTGGCACCACCGTGAATATTACCAAAGGCGTAGCCAACGCCCGCGAAATATCACCGACGGACATCTCGGATGTTCATGAGCTGCCGTTTAAGTGGGAATGGGAAGAAGAGATGCGCAAAAGCAACTGCGTGGATTGCAAAATATCCAAGTGCGATACCGCTCTCAAAACAGCGAGTTCCGAGCTTGAGAAGGTGGGCATCGGGAGTTGTTTTGCCGTCCATCGCGATCCCGCCGGAAAGCCGCTCTGCGAACCGTTTGTGCTGGCATCCGCCGATCCGCGCGTCGGCCAGGCTGACGCCTCCAATCCCAGCGGAACGAAGACGCAGATCAGCACCTGCCCCCCTCTCACGGGGCGGAACTACACCGTCATGAACTTGCGTACCGACGGCGCGCTCTTCGTTCCCGGCAAGGAGGGCGAGGAGTTCTTGTTTGATGAGAACGGCAATTCCATCGTCACGGAGATTTTGGATGAGAAAGGCAACCTGCTCGCCCGCTTCGATGGGGAGGAGCCTCCTTCCGGAACCATGGATCAGAATGGGAACCTCCGTGCTTCCCTGCTGGTAGCGGCAAAAAAATTTGATAAGACGAATTGTTTGACACCGGATGACTGGGAGAAGGATGTAAATGGCCTCCGGAAACCGGTCGGAGAAGGGAAAGAATGCGGCGACGATGTGTGCGTAATCTTCAGTAACCCTCCCAATACGCCGTGCAAAAAAGCAAGTAGCTGTGTGAGTCTCTACTGCGCGAATACTGCTGGCGACCCCATGTTCTGTGAAGGCGACCCGAACTGCACTGGTAAATGCGCCGATAAGGTAGTCTTTCACAACACCCATCCCTGCGCCACAGACGCGGAACTACAGACTAATGGCGATCAAATTCCCGAAGGCAAAGGCCCGCTGTTCTGCCACGCGCAAAAAGGCAGCGGAAACCCGACCTGTAAGCGCTACGACATCAAGCCTCGCGACCGGGGAGATAATACCACCACCATCATTGTGAATAACAGTTCCGCAAGCCAGGGAAGCCGTGGCGGGAAAGGCGGAGAAGGAGGCACAGGAGTGAATCCGGGTGACGACGGAGGAGATGATGGAGGAGATGATGGAGGCGACGACGGAGGAGATGATGGAAGCGGAGAGGGCAGTGTCGGTTCCGGTGGCAGCAGGAGGTCATCAGCCCACTCCTTTCAAGCCTCCAATCCTCCGCTTCCTCCCCGCAGCAGCTCCGCAGGCAGCAGTAAGAGTGAGAATGAGAGTAAGAGTTCCAGTAGTAGCAGCAAAAAAGAGTGCTGCACGTACTCTGATCCCACCTACAACGCCGAGACGCAAAGGTGGTTCTGCGAGAAGGGAGAGCACATGGAAGGGAAGGGGATGTCCACAGCTGGCAGCTGCCGCGACTGCAGCGCCTGCGGGAGCAGCAGCAAAAAATCCAGTGGGGACGGAGGTCCCGGAGGGAGTGGCGGCTCCGAGAGCAGTACAGGGAAAAGTTCAGAAGGGAGTAGTGAATCTTCTGCCAGCAGCAGCAGCTCGAGCAATGGTAGTTCCGGTCCCCTTGGCCCAATGTCTGGAGGGAGTAGTAGCGGCGGTTCACGAAAGAGCGGAGGGAGCAAGAGCTCCGGTAAGAGCAGCAGCAAAAAAAATGAGTGCTGCACATACTCCGATCCCACCTACAATGCCGAGACGAAAAGATCGTTCTGTGAACAGGGAGATATGATCTCGGAGCAAGGCAAGCCGACGGTCTGCCGCGACTGCGCCGCCTGTTACACAAGTACAAGCAACAGTAGCAGCAGCATTCCGGAGTGCTGCAAGTATGCAAGTCCCACCTATAACGCCGAGACGGAAGAGTGGTCCTGTACCAAGGGCGATCTGCAATCCGATGGGCGCTGCCGCGACTGCGCCGCCTGTTACGCAAGCAGCAGGAGCGGCGGTAGTGCAACGAGTGGAGGCGGGAGCAGTGGCGAAAGCGCAACGAGTGGGGGCGATAGTAGTAGCGGCGGTTCACGAAAGAGCGGAGGGAGCAAGAGCTCCGGCAAGAGCAGCAGCATCAAAGAGTGCTGCTCGTACGTAAACCCCACCTACAACGCCGAGACGGGCGTGTCGTCCTGTACGAAGGGCAATCTGCAATCCGATGGCCGATGCCGCGACTGCGCTGCCTGTTACAGCAGCAGTTCCTCTTCGTCGAGGTCCGCGCAGTGCGGCAATGGGCGCATCGACCTGGGAGAGGACTGTGACAACGGAGGAATGTGCAAATCCGGCCCGCTGCAGTTTGAGGAGTGCTTCTCGAATGCAGATTGCTTTGAAGCGCAGGGTCAGTGCGCCAACGGCTGGTGCGATGACGGACTCCCCTGTTTCGGCGACTGGGACTGCGTGGATCTGTTTCAGTGCGTCTACAACACGTTGGCCGATCCTACCTGTGCCTCCCAATGCAAGTGGACAAGCTCCCGGTCATCCGCCAGCGCAGGGAGCGGCGGATCTTCCGGTGGCAGTCTGCAGGATTGCTGCAAGTACGCCAATTCCATCGTGAATGGAGAGACGGGAGATATCTTCTGCGCGGTCGGAGAACTGCTGCCGGACGGCCGGTGCCGCGATTGCAACGCCTGTTACGCAAGCAGCAGGAGCAGCATCAAAGAGTGCTGTTCATACTTGAGTCCCACTTACAACGCTCTGACGGCAGAGTGGTTCTGTACCAAGGGCGATCTGCAATCCGATGGTCGCTGCCGCGACTGCAACGCCTGCTTTGGCAGCAGCAGCGTTCCGGAGTGCTGCAAGTATGCAAGTCCCATCTACAATGCCGAGACGGGCGTGTGGTCATGTACGAAGGGCGATCTGCAATCCGATGGCCGGTGTCGCGACTGCAACGCCTGTTACGCAAGCAGCAGGAGCAATGGTAGTGCAACGAGTGGAGGCGGGAGCAGTGGCGGGCAGAGCGTATCTTCCGGCGGCAGCAGCGTTCCGGAGTGCTGCAAGTACGCAAGTCCCATCTACAATGCAGAAACGGGCGTGTGGTCCTGTACGAAGGGCGATCTGCAATCCGATGGCCGGTGCCGCGACTGCAACGCCTGTTACGCAAGCAGCAGGAGCAATGGTAGTGCAACGAGTGGAGGCGGGAGCAGCATGCAAGATTGCTGCAAGTACGCCAATTCCATCGTGAATGGAGAGACGGGTCTGGTGTTCTGTTCGGATGGAGTGTTGCAGCCGGATGGCCGGTGCCGCAACTGCGCTGCCTGCTATACGAGCAGCAGGAGCAGTAGCCTGCAGGACTGCTGCAAGTATACCTACCCCGTCATCAATGGAGAAACCGGCGAACTGTTCTGCAGAGACGGGGAGCTGCAGCCGGATGGCCGGTGCCGCAACTGCGCTGCCTGCTCTACGAGCAGCAGGAGTTCCAGCCGTTCTGCTCAATCCAGCAGCAGCATGCCGGAGTGCTGCAAGTACGCGACCCCCATCTACAACGCCGAGACGGGCGGAGTGTTCTGCAGAGATGGAGAGTTGCAGTCGGATGACAGGTGCCGCGACTGCAAAGCCTGCTACAGTAGCAGCAGAAGCAGCAGCCGAAGTAGTAGCGTTCCGGAGTGCTGCAAGTACGAGAGCGCCATCTACAACAGCGAGACGGGGCAATTCTATTGCCAGAAAGGGCTCATGCAGACTGATGGCCGGTGCCGCGACTGCAACGCCTGTTACGCAAGTAGCAGCAGCAGCATCAAAGAGTGCTGTTCATACTTGAGTCCCACCTACAACGCTCTGACGGCAGAATGGCTCTGTACGAAGGGGGATCTGCAATCCGATGGTCGCTGCCGCGACTGCAACGCCTGCTTCGGCAGCAGCAGCGTTCCGGAGTGCTGCAAGTATGAAAACTCCGTCTACAACAGCGAGACGGGGCAATTCTATTGCCAGAAAGGGCTCATGCAGACTGATGGCCGGTGCCGCGACTGCAACGCCTGTTACGCAAGTAGCAGCATGCAAGATTGCTGCAAGTACGCCAATTCCATCGTGAATGGAGAGACGGGTCTGGTGTTCTGTTCGGATGGAGTGTTGCAGCCGGATGGCCGGTGCCGCAACTGCAATGCCTGCTACAGCAGCAGCCGAAGTAGTAGCGTTCCGGAGTGCTGCAAGTACGAGAGCGTCGTCTACAACAGCGAGACGGGGCAAAACTTCTGTCAGAGGGGAGTAATGCAATCCGATGGCCGGTGCCGCGACTGCGCTGCCTGCTACAGCTCCACCCGCTCTTCTTCCGCCAGCCATTCCCGCACTTGCGGCAACGGACTCATCGAAATCGGAGAGAATTGTGATAATGGCAGCATCTGCGGGTCCGGTGAAAAGGCCGGCATTCGCTGTGCCGCCAACTTTACCTGCTCTGTTTTCCGCGGACCGTGCACCAGCGGAATCTGCTCCGCCAAATCCTCTGTGCTCTGCGGTGGAGACGTGGATTGCTATGAGGAGTATGCCTGCGTCTTCGATTCCATTTCAGATCCCACCTGCTCTCTGCAGTGCAAGTGGACGACCAGTTCCTCCTCCAGGTCCTGGAGCTCACGATCTTCTTCTTCTCATTCTTATTCTTCTTATTCCATCAGCTCTTCCCCGCCTTTCTGCGGCAATGGCATCCTCAATTCCGGCGAAGAGTGTGATGACGGAAATCTGTGGGATGACGACGGGTGCGACCGTTACTGCACCATCGAAACACTCTACATCTGCGGCAATGGACGAGTGGAATCCCCCGAAGAGTGCGACGACGGGAACCGGCAGGCATTGGACGGCTGTTCCCCCTCCTGCACGCGAGAACAGACCTATGCCTCTTGCGGAAACGGCATCATCGAATCCCCCGAAGAGTGCGACGATCGCAACACCACGGATGGCGACGGGTGCAACGGATCCTGCAACCTCGAGCGTTCCTGGGCTTCCAGTTCCAGCACGTATATTCCGGGGACATTCGTCTGCGGTAATGGCCTCCTTGAGGCCGGCGAGGAGTGCGACGACGGGAACCAGATGGTCGGCGACGGCTGCAATGCCTCCTGCCGCAAAGAGGCAACCCACGGGCAGCCGATCTGCGGAAACGGCGTGAAGGAAATCTACGAGCAGTGTGACGACGGCAATCGGCAGGCAGGAGATAACTGCGATGCAAGCTGCCGGCTCGAATCCACTGTCATCACCGGAACGCAGGACTGCGGAAACAGCTTCCTCAATTCTGGAGAGGAGTGTGACGACGGTAATCGCCGCGACTTCGACGGCTGTTCCGCCACCTGCTTCCTCGAGAAGGGTTCCTGTGGCGACGGCGTCATTCAGCATGCCCTCGGCGAGCAGTGCGAGCCCTCTCTTGCACGTGATCCCGACATCTCCGTGCCATACGGCTGTGGGATGAACTGCAAATACACCCTGAGTTTCTGCGGCAACGGCCTTCTCGATCCCGGAGAACAGTGCGACGCCGGCAGCCGACTCAATTCTAACCAGCCGGATGCCCTCTGCCGTCTGGATTGCTCCCTGCCACGCTGCGGTGACAGGGTCATGGACAGTGGTGAACAGTGCGACGACGGCAACGGAAAGAGCGGCGACGGCTGTGACCGGTTCTGCCTGCGTGAAGGAGGGGCTCCTCTGGGACAGCCCGCCTGCGAGCCGTCCAACAACATCTGCGGTGACGGCATCAGAGGCTGTCAAGAGGCCTGTGACGACGGCAACCGGGTGAGCGGTGATGGTTGTTCGTCGGATTGTCATCTGGAAATCCCCACAGGTTCACTCATTGCCGTTAGCAGCAGCGCGCAACAGGGAACCGGAGGAAAGAAAACCCCACAGTTCGCCACTCTTCGCGCCTTCACACTCGCCACGTCGCGCTCCCAAACAATTCCGGGAAAAACCGGCCCGGCCGCAATCGCCGTGATGGCTGCCGGCGCCGCAGCAGGATTCTCCTGGATGCGCCGAAAGCGAAAATAACGAGACGCGGGTTCCCTCTCTCCTCTGCTCCTGGCATGACGACCTCATCCTTTCTCCGGCGCGTTCTTCTTCCGACAATCCTGCTGGGAGCAGTCGTCGCAGTCCTTTCCTGGGAACCTTCGAGTGAATCTTCCCGATGGCAGGCGCAGGTTCTCACGAGTTCCAGCTCATCCGCCGTTGTGGCTTCGAGCTCTTTCTCCTCCGTCGCCTCAGTCTCTGTGAACTGCTCTCCGTGTACGAATGGCGGTTGTCAGGCCTGTAGCATCTGGGCGGATCATCCTCTCTGTGCCATTCCCCTTTCGGCTGGGGGAAGCTACGAATGCATCGCCGCCCCTACGGCAGGTTATTCCGTCTGTACCTGCGGAGCTTCATCTTCCGTTTCCTCGACAAACCAGAGCAGCTCTCTTCCATCTTCCTCTGTGCCGCAGAGCTCGTCTGCAACAAGCCAGGTTGCCTCCGCCTCCTCCACCGGCTCCCAATTTTCTTCTGTTGCGCAACAGTCCTCCTCCACCACGGGGGGCACGACGCCAAACGGGGCTGTGATCGGCCTCGAGGCCGGACTCTGCGCACAGGTCAAGCCGGATCCCGAAACCGGCCAGAAGCTCGTGTACTGCTGTCTTGATGAGGGGTTCATCTACCAGCGGGAGGCCAACCAGGAAGAATACGAACAGTTCGTGGCTCTCCTCAAACATCTCGAAAGCCTGTCCGCCAAAGATGCGAAACCCATTTTCGAAGCTCCTTATGACGGCAGCGTTCACAAGAAGTACGGCTGGACTTCTCTCTGCGGGAAACAGATTCCTTGCGACGTCTGCTCCCAGGATCATATCTGCGGCAACGGAGTGGTTGAGGCCACCGAGAAGTGCGACGACGGCCCGCTCAATTCCGACGAAGTGCCGGATACCTGCCGCGTGGACTGTACGCTCCCCGACTGCGGGGACAACGTGATCGACCTCCAGAAGGGCGAGGAGTGCGATGATGGAAAGTTCAACGGGAATCAGCCCAACCACTGCCGAACCGATTGTCTCCTTCCCTTATGCGGAGACGGCATCATCGATTCCCTCAGCGGGGAAACCTGCGATGCGGGAAAGGACAATTCAGATACCGAAGCCAACAGCTGCAGGAACAATTGTCAGTCCCCCCGTTGCGGGGACAATGTGAAAGATACGAACGAGGAGTGCGACGACGGGAATCGCACGGACGGCGACGGCTGTTCCTTCTACTGCCAATTGGAGAAAACAATCCCCCTCTCCTCCCTCCCAACGGTGCGTTGCGGCAATGGAATCATGGAGTCCGGAGAGGAGTGCGACTCCGGTTCCACTAACGCGAATATTCCCAACAGCTGCCGGCAGAATTGCGTTCTTCCGCGCTGCGGTGATCGTATTCAGGATGCCGAAGAAGAGTGTGATGACGGCAATACCGCAAACGGGGACGGCTGCACCGCTCAATGCGTGCGGGAACTCGTTCTCTCCCTGACGAACGTCTGCGGAAACCAGATCATCGATCCCGGAGAAGAGTGTGATGCCGGCAATGGGAATACCAACATCCCCGACCACTGCCGCTTCGATTGCCGTTTCCCGATTTGCGGTGATGGCATCAGGGATACCCACGAACAGTGCGATGACCGGAACCACCAGGAAGGCGATGGCTGCACGAAAGATTGCTTCAGCGAATTCTGCGGCGACGGTTTCATAGAAATGGGCGAAGCGTGTGACGATGGAAACCTGATCAGCGGTGATGGATGCAGCAGACTCTGCCAGAAAGATACTGGATCACCAGTCTCCGCACTCATCGTCCAGAGCGGTTCTCTGGCTCTGCGCGGTGCCGCCTCCAGCCGATCCTCCGTTGATTCGCTTCTCCCGGCGCCTCAGCAGTCCTCGACGCATTCCGTCAATGCGCTGTTCCCCGACGTGGATTTCCCCTTCTCCAACTCCTTCGTCTTCGGTCCGACTGCACAGATGATCCTCTTCCCCGCAGCCGGTTCCCCACTGACGCCTACTCCCGTTTCTCCCTACGAGTACATGCAGCAGCAGTCGGTCTTCACGACTTCGTCCCTGAATGACACCGGCCCCGCCGCCCTGAGCATCGTTGCCATGGGGGCAGCCGCGGGCTTCGCCTGGGCGAGACGAAGACGGAGGAATTGAGGTTCCCTAATACACTAATCCCCAATCCCTATCTACCACTTTCCCCCTGCCCCTCCTCCACCAAAGGATCCTCCACCAAACCCCCCAAATCCACCTCCCGATGATCCTCCGCCTGAACCGAATCCTCCGCCCATTCCTCCCCATCCTCCCCGCCCGCGACGACCGGGTTTGTGAGACCGGTACGTCCTGGACGCAATGAAATCGATCAGCAGACCAACGATGAACAACAGAGGAATGGTCAGCCACCACCCAAAGACTACCACGAGCCCAAGTCCGCACACCCCTCCGAGTACGCCACCCAGCCACCACGACTTCGAGCGGCCGAGGAATACCACCATCCACTGAAGGAGGATGATGGCGAAGAAGAAGAGGAAGGCGACAAAGCCACCCTGAGAATCATTTCCGGATTGCGCATAGCGATCGGCGGTGTATTCCCCGCCAATGTGCTTCTGCAGCGTCGCAATGCCCGCACGGATTCCGCCCGCATAGTCCCTGTCGCGAAACTTGGGGAGGATTTCCTGCTCGATGATGCCCTTGGCCACGATGTCCGGAACGGCCCCCTCGAGCCCGTAGCCCGTTGCGAGGAAAATTTCGCGATCCGCGTACGAAACAAGAATAAGAATGCCGTTATTGTTCTCTTTGGTCCCAATCTCCCACTTGCGCCCAACCTGGACAGCAACATCCGCGATGGACTCGCCGCCAAGGGAATCCACAATCAGCACGACGATCTGGTTGCTCGTTTCCTTCTGGTAGGCGCTGAGCATCTCCACAATCTGTTCCTGATCCTCATCGGAAAGCACGTTGGTCGCGGTCGTGTCCGTCACGTACCCGTCATTCGGAGGAACATCGAACGCCTCCGCCCGGGTCGCAAACCCAATGACCGTGATGAAGACGGCAAGGCCGGTGGTGAGAGGGCGTAAACGCATTACTGGACGAAATCCACAACGGGAGCCACTTCGGCGCCTTCGGCCGCTTCAAACGGGTTCTCCTGCGCAAATCCGAACATGCCCGCGAGCAGATTGGACGGGAAACGGCGGATCGCGACGTTGTAGACCTTCACGGCATCGTTGTAGTCCTTGCGGGCTACGGAGATGCGGTTCTCGGTGCCCTCCAGCTGCGTCATGAGGTCACGGAACGCCTCCGTTGCCTTGAGCTCGGGATAGGCCTCGACGGTGACGAGCAGACGACCAAGGGCGCCTTCCATGTTCTGGGCGGCTGCAAGCTTATCCTGACGCGATGTGGCACCCATCCACTGCGTCCGAGCGGAAGTGACTGCGATAAGCGTGGATTGCTCGAAATTCGCCGCACCTTTGACGGTATTCACGAGATTCGGCACCAGATCAATGCGGCGCTGGTAATTGGTCTCCACCTGCGCCCATGCGTTCTTCACATTCTCCTCTTGTGAGACAAAACCGTTGTAGCCGCTCCACAGCCATCCGCCCAGGACAACGAGGACGACAATCAGGACAATGACCCAGGGTTTTTTGATCATGATGAGGAAGGGGAAAGACGGAGGGAGTATACCGTGGAACGAGCTGCCGCGGAATGCTTTCCGCGGCAGAAGGAAGACGGGAGGAATCAGACGCGAGCCAGTTTCGCGACATGCTTGCTCTGGACGCGCATCGTCTCCTCCAAATCCTCCTGCAACGCCTGGCGATGCAATCGAGCGTCTTCGAAGCTTTGGTGCATCTCTTCCGACAAGAGCGTCACTTTCCGATCGAGCGTGGAGATCTGTTGCTGCAGACTCTGCCCGAGCCCCGTCATCTGCTGCTGCAGAGAATTGATCTGCTGCTGCAAGTCATTGCGCATGCCCTGTATGTGCTCCAGCAGAACGCCGTTCGTGATGTCATCTGCCATGGAAAGGCGATGCTAGTCCGTCGCAGTAGCGAAATCAAGATTGCATACAAGGACAAACCGGTAGGGCTTGCGCGCCCACTCCTTGGCATAGGCAACGCCAATCCTCGGAGTTCGACGGATCGACTTTTCAGGAACCTCCACTCCCCTGTCTTCGATCCAGAGCCCGCTCTTCCTCCCTGTCATTTTCCCGTTGAGCGATCCGTTGATCTTGAGTGCCTTCGTGAGCTTGGCGGGTCCGTTCCATTCCCCCACTCCACGAATCAGAAGCGCTGCGGGATAATCCTTGTGTCCCGTCACGATGTTGAGCATCCAGTGCATGCCGTACACGAAGTACACGTACCAGTGCCCCGCAGGTCCGAACATCACGGCATTGCGCGGCGTTTTCCCCCGATGCGCGTGGCATGCCTTGTCCTTTGGACCGTCATAGGCCTCCACTTCGGTAATCATGGCTGCAACCGTCTTGCGCCCGATCCTGCGCACGAGATATTTGCCCAAGAGAGACTCTGCAACCGCAAGGGTCGGACGGTTGAAAAAGGACAATGAAAGCACACGAACCATGGCGGAATTCTAAAGGGAAGTCTGCTATGCTGAAACCAGATTGTTCTTTAGTGCACCACATTTCGGGGCGTAGCTCAGTTGGCTAGAGCGCCTGCTTTGGGAGCAGGAGGCCGCGCGTTCAAGTCGCGCCGCCCCGACCAAGGTGAATTCGAGTCGAAGACGAGCACAACGTGCGAAGTCTGAGGCCGAAGATCCTTGGTCCCGCACCCGAACGAAGTGCGTGGTGCGGGGCCATCTCCTCTAAAAAATATGCCAACAGTCTTTCTCTTCCACGGCGTCGGGGGTCACTCGCAGGAAAACTGGCTCCCCTGGCTCAAAGGTGAACTGGAGCGTAAAAGTTACAATGTCATTGTCCCGGACTTTCCCAATCCGGATCATCCCGTGCTTTCGGAATGGTCCGCTGACTTCAAAAATTACGACACTCTGGTCGATGAGCACACGATCTTCGTGGGACACAGCCTGGGAGGGGCTTTCGCGCTGCGTCTCCTCGAGCGGAAGACGACGCCCATTCGCGCCTGCTTTCTCGTCGCCTCCGTCTGGGGGGTGATGGGCAATCAGTTCGATCCGGTCATGAGCACCTTCACTGAACCTCCCTACGATTGGAAAAGGATCCGAAAGAACGCGAAGAACTTTTCGGTCATTCATGCCGACAATGATCCCTACATCCAACTGTCACAGGCCGAGGAGCTTGCGACGCATCTGGGTATCGCAGTGACGCTCGTCAAAGACGGCGGACATTTCAATGCCGCTGCCGGATATAGGACATTCCCGTTTTTGCTCGAACGCATCACCGCTGCATCGTAAATCGCCGCTCATAATCCGCCTTCTGGTACACCGTGCCGGTCTTGAGCTTCTCTTTTTCCGCTTTATTGATCTGTTCTTCTTTGTCCCACTGCGCCTTCTTCACGCACCAGTTGCCGAACCGAAGCGCGGTGAAGGTGGTCTTGCCCTTGCTCAGGCACCAGTCAATGCAGCGATCCACCTCGGCAGTCATGCCAGCAACACGGCCGTAATAGCGATGCACCGTCAGGTAGAAGTGTTTCGGCTCGCATTTCTCACACTTCAGCCCCACGAGCGCGCAGGCATCTTTGGCATGCTGTGAAAGCTGCTCAGCAAGGCTGATTTCCGTGCTTGAAAGTTCGATAGGCATGATGCCGGTCAATACTAGGCAAAGCACTCGTGTGAAACAAGCTTCGCAGCACGATAGGGATGATTGGCACACTGAAGCCAATGTCCAGTACTCCGCTCTGTTTCGCTGCTGTGAACAAGTGACATTGCACCGCGGGACTGTACAATCCCTGATTAATACGTTCCCCCATCTCTCATGAAGCGTCTGCTCTCTTCCTTCTTCCTCACGGCACTTCTTTCCACGCTCACCCTGCCCGCCCTCGCGGCGACGCTCAAGGCGGGTGAAACCGTCAAAGTGACGACGCCGATCAGCGACAATGCCTACGTCGTCGGCGGACAGGTCACCGTGGATCAGCCGGTAGCGAAGGATCTGGTGGTCGCAGGCGGAAACGTCCTCGTCAAAACAAACGTGCGGGAGGATCTGCTCGCGGCCGGAGGCACGGTGTTCGTGCAGGGCAACATCGGAGGCGACGTGCGGATCGCAGGAGGAAATCTGGTGATTGGCGGCACCATCGACGGCGATCTGGTCGCCGCGGGCGGCTCGGTCACACTCCTGGACGGTTCGTCGGTCAAAGGCGACGTTTGGATGGGCGGGGGCGACCTCAATCTCGGCGGAACGGTGGGGGGCGATATCTTGGTGCGCGGAGGCGTCATCCGCATGGGAAGCATCGTGAAAGGCGCTATTGATATTCGGGCGGAAGACATCAGTATTTCAGGCACGGTGGATGGTTCCGCGATTCTGGCGGCGAAGACCATCACGCTCGATCCCAGAGCCAAGCTGATGCGCGATGTGCGCTATTGGAGCGCGCTCGGAGAGAAGCAATTTGAAGCAACGAAATCGCAGATCCGCGGGACGGCCACGTTTGATCCGACATTGCTGCCTATGCAGAGCAAGCAATTCGAGCATGCCGGCAAAGTGACGGGTGCGGGCATCATTGCCGCAATCATCGGCGTGGGCGGCTATCTGCTCTTTTCTGCTGCCCTGATCATCCTGCTTCTGGTGCTGCTGACGAAGACCTTCTTCGCTGACGCAGCTAAATTCCTCTCAAAGAAAACGTGGACGAGTTTCCTCTACGGGTTTCTCTTCTTCGCAGTGACGCCCGTGGCGGCCTTGCTCTTCCTGATCTCCATCATCGGCATCCCCATCGCCCTCTTCATCGGATTCCTGTATGCCTTCGCCATCGTGTTCGCCAATCCCATCACTGCAATCGTCCTGGCACGCGCGCTGGAGCTTCGGCGCGGCTACAAGTGGGGCAAACCGATGCTGATCCTCGTGAGCGTGCTCTTCTACCTCGCGCTGAAGATTGTCCACCTGATCCCAATCGTGGGCTGGATGGTCTGCTTCGTGACCGTGCTCTTCGCCTTCGGCGCGGTGATAGCCACCAAGTGGTCGAAGTGGACGAAGGTGCGGTAAAGGCCTTACGGACTTTGCAATTGGATAGCCGAGGTTCGTGAACCTCGGCTATTTTTTTGAAGAGATCCGCATATTGACGCGACGGAGAAAAGCAGTAGCATCGCTGTATGTCCTCAACGGAACAATTAACGGACACGGCTCGGCAGGAACAGCCAGATGTGACTGAGGTACTCATTCGCGGTGTGACAGAGGTCATGCATCGTTGTGCCGAGAAACCACCGCTCTTCCGTGGCGACACAGAAGTGTGGCTCAGCCGAAATCAAATTCGCCAAATTATTGCAGCCGATCCTAGTTATGTGGCGTTACTCAATGCTCTTCCCGAGGAATCGGAGCTCAGATCACACTATCTGGCTGCGGGAGCAGGGAATGAAACGGATCCGGGTGAAGTGTATCGTCGTTGAACAACCGTAAGCATTTTACTTTCCATCTTTATGAGCACCGAAGATCAACCCACGGACACGGATCAGCAGGAATCACCTGTTGATTTGAAGGTTTTTGATGGCTTTGATCCCCTGTCTTGCGCCAAAAGTCATCACTGTGTTCCGGACGTTGCGAAGTCCACAAATACATCCATCCGCGTTCAGCTTCGTTGGATTCAGGAGAGAACGATGCAAACTGACCCTGTCGTGCAGCAGATCCTGATGAGGCTCGTCCACGAAAAGACACAAGAAACACAACAGACGTCAGAGAGATGGCAAATGCAGGAGCCGTCGGTCCGGGCAGAACTGCAAAAGCAATTTGGAAATTATAATGTCAGAGACGACTTTTGAATGAGCGTAGGTGGTGCAGTGCAATGCCCGTCGCCACCGCGACGTTGAGCGACTCCTTCTTTCCGTGCATCGGAATGTGCACGATGGCATCGCACAGTTTGAGAAGCTCCTTCGGCACACCCAGCACTTCGTGACCGACGATCAGGCACACCTGTGACGGCGGCTTAAACTTCTTGAGATCGACGGCTCCCCTCGCCTGCTCCAGCGCGACGATCGTGAAACCCTGCTTTTTGAGCTTCACAATCACCTTCGCGGGATCTTCACACTTCTCCCATGGTACGTACTCTTCGGCTCCAAGCGCAGTCTTGCTGATTTCGCGCCGCGGCGGCGCGGCCGTGTAGCCGGTGAGATAGATCTTCTCGACGGCGAATGAATCGGCCGTCCGGAAAAGCGATCCCACGTTCCAGAGGGAACGGATATTATGGGCGAGGAGGATGATCTTTCGGGCCATGCGTGGGTAGAATACAGCCGTGCTCACCTTTTCGCCTCCCCATGAATTCCCGCCGGGTACTGTGGAGCGACTTCTGAAGGAGAGTTACGCGGCAATCCGGCCACAGCTTTCAGAACGCGACTGGCAGAAGCTCACCGAACATCACAGTGATTTTGAGCGGGAGGTGGCCACCCATACCGAAATTGCCCGTTGTACGTTCATCAGCATCGAAAACGGAATTCCCATCGGGCTGGGAGCATACGATCCCCGGCAACGGCCGAAGCTTGGCATCATCGGGGACAATGTGATTCTCCCGTCAGCACGGGGGAAAGGATACGGAAAGCTGCAGTTGCAGGAAATTCTCCGGCGATTGAAAGAAATAGGCGTACAGAAAGTCCGGGTGAGCACGGGTGATCATCCGTTCTTCGCATCCGCGCAGAAAAACTATGAATCCGTCGGCTTCAAAGAAACACGCAGATTCATTGATGCTCACTGGGGATCCGGCCAGATCGAGTACGAGATGGAGTTGTGAAGGCGAAGAATCCCCCTCTCCCTTTCATTTCCCCAACCTCTCCCCCTAACCCCCTCTCCCGAGGAGAGGGGGAATGTAGGTGTCTTGTTGTTGTTTTATACATTGACGCACTCCCCTTCCTCCTCGGGAGGAAGAGGTCGGGGGATGGAGGTTTGTGAAAAAAAGAGAGGGGGAAAGGGGGTGGGGAAGAAATCTCAGGGTGACAATCTCTCCAGCGTGCTCGCATGTGGGTTCGCAAAGACTTCCAGCACTTCGCGCCTGAGGAGCTCCTTCTCGTCGACTCCGCGACAGATGTAGCAGACACCGGTCTGACTTGCCCCGCGAAGCCCGGAGGGCGTAGTGGGGCTCCCCGCATCCAAGGCAGAAGCCCCCGTATCCGGCTCATCCCGCCGAAGCAGCGTGACGGCATCGGCCAGCGGAGACTTGGTTGCCTGCACGAGCTTCTTTGTGTCAGCCTCCCACCGGTAGAATGCACCGCCCTGCCGCACGAGCGCCTTCTCTTTGTTGGGATTGAAGAACGACAAACGTGAAAGAAGATCCTCCGGCTTCGCCCGGCCCGGCGCGATGTACTTGAGCTGCGTCAGTTTCAAATTGGGAACGATGCGGTGGGCCGCCTGCTCCACCGTCCGCTCTTCGTTATTGGTGATGATGGTTCCGACAAAGACTTCCGTTGACTGAGGCGAGCGCAGCGGGACATTCCAAACCGCACTTCCCTCTCCCCGCGGGAGAGGGGCAGGGTGAGGGGCGCGACGTTCGATCCACTTCCGCATCGAGTCAAAATACGGCTTTCCATTAGGCGTGCGCTCCGGATGCGGCATCAGCGCCACGACGTTCCCCGCAGGATTGCAGATGCCCGCAACCGCAAATTCTGAACCGTTGGGCGTTACCACCGGATCATCCGAAACCCTGCCCGCGGCATCACAGTACGAGAACGCCATCTGATCATTCTTCTTGAGCTCCTTCCACACATCCTTGTCCTTGGTCGTAAAGCGGCCCTCACCGTGCGCGATCGGCAGGTGCATGGTTCGGCTACGCTCACCACAAGTTGCCCCGGTCCAGTCGGAAGTCGCGCAGCGATTTTGAGAGCACGTCGGCGTGATCCACACCCACTCGTTAATGAAGCCGACAGCTTCATTATTGAGCGCATTGCGCGCCAGACTCATCTTCAATCCGTTATTGAGCGGAATGAGCCCGCTTTCCACCAGAATCTGCGCTCCGTTGCAGTTGCCGATGATCACTTTGCCCCGTTCGTTCTCCTCGTGAAGAAACGCAAGAAGCGGATCGCGCGCGGCCACCATGCCCGACCGTCCGCGGTCCTCGTAACTGAAGCCCCCCGGGACGAAGTACCCGTCAATGTCTTTGAGCTTCTCTTTAGAATCATTCCACTTGAAGAACACGGCCTCCATGCCGGCCTGTTTCACCGCCCGAAGCGATTCCACTTCACAGTTGTTGCCGGGAAAGGACAGGACGGCGATGCGGGGAAGATGCGACACAGGGAGATAATAACAGATAGTCCACTGGAGCATTGACAGTTGCCACAGAATTGTTAGGCTGACTTTCCATTTCCCCTACTTCTATGAAGAGTGTTGAATCCCAAAAGCAACTGACCGATTCCTTCGATCCCCATGGACCTGACTTTCAGGACTTCGTGGTCGAAGGCCACAACTCACACTGTAGATTCAATACTAAGATTGAGTGCCACCGGGCAACAGTGCGAAGGCAGGGTGAACAATTGCTCCTGCTACTCGCTCATCACGGACACATGCAATACGTGAAGAAACCAGACGGAAAACTTGGGGAACAAGAGGCATGCAATGCTTGTCATGCACAGTGGGAAACAGCTGATCGAAAGCTCGATTTGTCACCCCGAGCGCCTGCCCGGACGTTGTCCGGTACGGACGGGTAGTCGAGGAGTGAGCGAATAACCGTAGGTTTGTCTCTCATGAATTGGTACCCCGGCAGGAACCTCCGTTAAAACTCAGGACAAGCTCGAACTGCAACCGATGGCTTGCCATGAGGAGCCGAAGCGACGAATGGTACCCCCGGCAGGACTCGAACCTGCGGCCAACAGGTTAGAAACCTGCTGCTCTATCCACTGAGCTACGGGGGCACGCGGTGGACTCTTACTGGAAATTATACCAGAGAATTGAATAATCCGTGCCGAAGGCGGGCTTCGCCCGCCTGGAGGCACACCGCTTAAGGGAAGGATGGGCACATGGGAAGGAAACCGCTGGTTTCCTTCCCATGCAATCGCTATACTTTCGTACCGATGAAGTACAAAAGAATCATGCTCAAGATCTCAGGCGAAGCGCTCGCCGGAGACCGCAGTTTCGGTATAGATCACAAGACCCTGCAGAAGATCGCCAAGCGCATTGCCGAGGTCGCCAAGAAGGATATCGAGCTGGCCGTCGTCATCGGCGGCGGCAACATCTGGCGCTACCGCGACACGAAAGAAAGCGGCATTGAACGGACATCGAGTGACGCCATGGGCATGCTGGCCACCGTCATGAACGCCGTTGCCCTGCAATCTGCCCTCGAAACACAGGGTTGCTTCACCCGCGTGCTCTCGGCCGTGGATATCCCGCAGCTCGCCGAGCCCTTTATCCGCCGCCGCGCCGTGCGCCACCTCGAGAAAGGCCGCATCGTCATCTGCGCGGGCGGCACGGGCAACCCCTACTTCACGACCGATTCCGCGGCGGCTCTGCGCGCGCTGGAACTGGGGTGCTCTGTCCTGCTCAAGGCGACGAACGTGGCCGGTGTCTATGACAAGGATCCGAAGAAGAGCAGGAACGCCAAGCTCTACGATGAGCTCACGTACCAGCAGGCCATCGAGCAGCACCTGAACGTCATGGATCAGGCGGCCTTCTCGCTCTGCGCCGACTCGGATCTTCCCATCCGCGTCTTCGACTTCAACAAAGAGGGCAACTTGCTCAAGGCGGCAACGGGTGAGAAGATCGGCACCCTCGTGCACCGTTGAACCTACGCCCTACGCCCTATCCCCTACCCCCTCTCCTATGCCTTCCCCACGCGTCGCAGCTTTCGGTACCGAATCCGACAATGTCCTCAAGTTTCTGCAGACGGAGTTCAGCAAACTGCAGACTGGCCGCGCCTCTGCCGCACTCGTGGACCATCTGGAAGTGGAGGCGTACGGACACCGCCAGCAACTCAAAACCCTCGCCGGCATCACGGTGCAGGACGCACGCTCGCTCGTCATCCAGCCCTGGGACCGCTCCATTCTGGCAAATGTGGAGAAGGCGCTGCAGATGGCGAACCTCGGCACCTCCCCGGTGAACGACGGACAGGTGCTGCGCATCAATCTGCCCCCGATGACCGAGGAGCGACGCAAGGAGCTCACCAAAGTGGTGCAGAAGATGACCGAAGAGGCCAAGATCACGCTCCGGCAGCACCGGCAGGCCGTCTTGGACAAGATCAAGACGGAAGAGAAGGACGAAGACGCCCGCTTCTCGCAACAAGAGGAAATTCAGAAGCTCGTGGACAAGACGAACCTGCAAATCGAAGAGCTCCGCAAGAAAAAGGAACAGGAGGTGATGACGATTTAAACCTGCAGGAAGACTAAAACCGCATGAGCAGAAGCTTCTGCACGTTCAAGATGTGCTAGAATACCCGTTCCTATGGATGTTCTATTCCCCATCCTCGGCTGGTGCGCTCTCATCCTCTGCCTCGAAGGCATCCTCTGGGTACTCTTCAGCCGCAGATTTACTCAAATCTGCCTGCCCTCCGGAGATCACACGATCTTCCACATCTTCACCATCTGGAGACTGCGCGTGATTATTCTGCTGCACACCGTATTCCTGCTCGCCTCCGCGATAGTCAGTCACCTCCTCCTCTGGCCATGAATGCGGCACTCTCCACCGACGGCTTAACCTTCCAGGGAAAAGATCGGGAAGAAGTATTTCAATTTTACTACCACCAACACTGGATCCGCATGTTCTGGCCGATCCTGCGATTTCTCCTCTGGAATATCCTCATCATCGGAAGCTGCATCCTGATGTTCACGACCGTGCAGTTCGCCGATTCCCTCACGCGTCATACCATCTTAACCCTCCTCATGATCTTCTTTCTCCTCGCGCACTTCGAATTCATCGTGCGCTTCTACCACTATCTGCTTTACGTGATCGTCGTGACGGACAAGCGCGTGCACCGCATCAAAAAAACCCTCCTCACCCTCGATGACCATGAATCAACGGATCTGTGGGTGCTGCAGGACATCGACAAGCGCCAGCATGGCATCATTCAGAATCTTCTCGGATTCGGATCCATCATCCTCGAGGCGCAGGATACACAGATACGCATCCACTTCACGCCGAACATTGCAGAAAAATATGTGTTGTTCACACGACTCCGTGAGCAGGCACGTGTGAATGTGAGCCGCCTGGAAGAGTCTTTTCGAAAAGGAAAAACCCCCTGAAGAGTCACCAGAACACAACCATCATCCTCCGTCAGTGCACGTTGCTTCACCTTCGGGGAATGAAAATGGTACAAATCCGCTCCTTTGCGAAAAGTCTTCGTCCTCATCGGCCTCTGTGGGCTCTGTGTGAGCGGGAATGCGCTCGCGGCGCAGGACTGCAACGATGTGCAACAGAAGAAAGGCGGAGCCGCGTACCAGAAGTGCCTGTACGACGAACAAGAAGCGCTCCTGAAACAGCAACTCACCGCCTACAAGACGATCATTGACCGTACGAAAGAATCGGTGAAGGCGCGGTTCGATGCTCAGATCAATCAGGAGGAATTCTCGTGGAAGGACGTGGATCTGAGGATGCAAATTGAAGAAGCAAACCGTAAACTCCGCATTGAGCAGATTGCAAAGGATCACGAAGAGCAGGTGCAAATCGAAAAAAATCTCCTCAGCCGCCTGCAGAAAATTCGTTCGCTCACCTCTTCCGTCCACAGCAAGAAAGTGAGCCGCCTAAAGAAGCTGAAAGAAGCGGAATTGACAGACTATGACAATGCAGTCACGGAATACGAGCTCCAGATGAGAAGGCGGCAGATGCCGGCACTCTGAGACAGCGCATGATTAGGACACACCATTTTCTCAAGTCCACCAGCGTACCTTGACTAAAAAACCATTCTCGAGGATCCTACTTTTCCTCCCTTTACCTCTCCTTTTATGAAGAAATTTCTTCTTTCAGGCTTAAGCCTCCTCCCGCTCCTGTTCCTCGCCCCGGGGGCGCATGCAGAGAACTACAGTTATGACTGTCTCTGCCTCTACTCCGATCCGCGCGGCACCTGCAGGGAGTACACCTGTGACGCCTACCGCAATGACCGGCGATCCTACTACAATAACGGCTACAGTAACTGCAATAACAGACGATACAACTACAACGATTGCTCCAACAGCACGTATCGGTCCCGTTACTGGAATTCTTCAAGCCAGTACTACGGCAACAGCAACGACTACAACTGGTACTACAACCGCTACAACTCGCGCTCGAACTACTACAACTACCCGTCGTACAACAACGACGATTACAACTACCCGTACTACTACTGAAGCAGATCTTCAGGAGGAACGATCATCCAGCACCCTTGCAGAGCAAAGGTGTTGGGTTTTCGGTATTTGATTAATTATAACTAATATGTTATAATTACATGTTATCCAGCTTCACCGGAAAATTGCTACCATGCAGTGACTCATGACGAAAGGAACACGCAACTCGAGGCTGACAAAAATCATCTGCACGCTCGGACCTTCGAGCAAGACAGAAGAGCAGATGAAGGCTCTGGCCGAAGCCGGCATGAATGTAGCTCGCATCAATCTCTCACACGGAACACGGGAGGAGCATGCCGAGGCCATACGACAGATTCAAAAGTTGAATGAACGAGGCTTCTGCGTAGCCAGCCTCATCGATACGCGCGGCGCGGAAATCCGCACGGGCGTAGTCATCCAGCCCATCCCCATTGAAATCGACCAGGAAATCGTCTTCTCATCAAATCCGCAGCACGTTGATCCCCGGGGACGCACGGTGATCGAGGTGAATTACGACGGATTCAGTAACGATGTGCGCGAAACCGACACGATCATCATCGACAACGGCACCATTTCCTGCTCGATCGTGTCGATCGAACCGGACGGCAGTGTCATGGCCAGGGCGAAAGATGCGGGTTCCGTCGGTTCACGCCGGCACATCAACCTGCCCGGAGCGGATATCGACCTGCCTTCGATCACCAAGAAAGACTGGGACGACATCGCGTTCGGTGCAACGCTGGGCGTGGACTACGTGGCGCTCTCCTTCATCCGCAACGCAGAGGAAATCACGGAAGTGCGGTCACTCTTACAGAAGAAGGGCAGCGACATGAAGATCATTACGAAGATCGAAACGAAGCGGGCTGCCGAGGAAAATCTGGCGGAGATCATCGCCGTTTCCGACGGCATCATGGTCGCACGCGGCGATCTGGGGACAGACATTCCCATTGAGGAGCTCCCGGCCATTCAGGATGAAATCGTTGTCCGCTGCCGCGACGCGGGAAAACCGGTGATCGTCGCCACCCACATGCTCGAGAGCATGAGTGCGTATCCCCTCCCCACCCGCGCCGAAGTGACCGATGTCGCCCACGCCGCCGTAACGCGCACCGATGCAACGATGCTCTCGGGCGAAACGGCATCCGGCAAGCACCCCGTGAAGTGCGTGGAAATGATGGATCGTATTCTTCGTGCCACGGAAGAGCACGAAGCGCGGCTGCAGGAACACTCCGAAGGCGTCGTACACAACGAGAGAGAGGCCCGTGCGGAAGCGGCGGTTACGCTCGCCCATTCCACGGAAGCCAGTGCCATCATCGCTATCACCCGCTCCGGCCAAACCGCACGCGAGATTGCAAAATTCCGTCCGTTGGTTCCCGTGATCGCCTTTGCTCTCACTCCATCCGCGCGTCAGAAACTCTGCCTCAACTTCGGCATCTTTCCCGTTCTGGCGGCTTTCACCGATCCGGAAACCACCATCGCCACGGGCATTGCCGCCGCAAAGAAGGCTGGCCTGCTGAAGCCCGGCATGCGGGTCGTTCTGCTCTCGGATGCCCCGGCCAAGGATCGCAACGTCAGCACCGTCCAGATGAGAACAATTTCGTGAAAGACAAACCTACCAAAAGGAGGAAACCCCTTGTTATACCGTCGATGATTTCTTTGAATTACTGGATCTCCTGCCAACCATCCAATGAAACAATGCGCGAAGGCAAGCTCCGCTTGCCTGGAGCGCAACCTCTTAGGGAAGGGTGGGTTCGTGGGAGGGACACCGCCCGCCCGTACCGAACGTCGGTACGTTCGGGCGGGTAGGTGGCCCTTCCACGCCTCATTTCCACTTATGCCACGGCATCTCCAGTTCATCGAGGGGAATATCATCCAAAGAGACACCGGGAACGGATACCTTTTTTGAGAACGTGAAGAGGGTGCTGAGGTGGCGGCGGAACAGAATCCCAGCCGAGATGATGATCAGGAACAACACTGCTCCGACTGCGGAAAGCGCAGTGGAATACTGCTCGAAGAAGGCAACGGACGAACAGACATCGGTGCAATCATCTCCGCCGTCACACTGCTCGGAAGAATCAACGACGCGATCGCCGCAGATGGGCTTTCGGCAGGAGAGCCTGCAGGCATTGGGAAGTGTGTCGGAATTTGAGAGTCCGTCATCACACTCCTCTCCGGTCTGCAGAACGCCATCTCCGCATTTTTCCAGTCGGCAGCTAGAGCTGCACTCATCGTCGTCCGCGGTATTTCCATCATCGCACTGCTCACCAGCTTCCACGACGTTGTTGCCGCACGTCGGGAGCCTGCACGTATTCGGGCAACTATCGTCATTGATCTGATTGCCGTCGTCACACTGCTCTTTGCCTTCCACCAGCTCGTCACCGCACTGGGGCAGTTTGCAGCTGTTGGGACATTCATCGAACGAATTGCGGTTTCCGTCGTCGCACTCCTCTCCCGGTTGCATCACCCCATCCCCACAGCGGGCTCTCAGGCAGGAATTATTGCACAGGTCATCCGGAATACGGTTCCCATCGTCGCACTCCTCTCCCGCCTGAACAATCGCGTCACCGCATCGGGCTTTCTGGCAGCCATTCGTACACGTATCGTCATTGACCTGATTGCCGTCGTCGCATTCCTCACCTCGCTGCATCACCCCGTCACCGCACTGGGGAAGTGTACAGCTCAAGGAACAAGTATCGGTATCGTTGCGGTTTCCGTCGTCGCACTCCTCCGTTCCCTCGCGGACCCCGTTGCCGCACACCGGCAGCCGGCAGATATTCGGACAGGGATCCCAATTGTTGAAATTCCCATCGTCGCACTGCTCACGACCCTCCAAAATACCGTCGCCACACACCGAGAGCGCGCAATCATTTGGACAGTCATCGAGATTATTGCGATTGCCGTCGTCACATTCCTCGCCTGTCTGTACAATTCCATCACCGCAGCGCGTCGACTTGCACGTATTGTCGCACACATCGTCGTTCATGCGATTCCCATCGTCACACTCTTCGTTTTGCTGCACGAACCCATCACCGCAGCGGGGACGCGTGCACTGATTCGTACAGCTATCCTCCTCCACCTGGTTGCCATCATCACACTCTTCTCCCGTCTCCACCTTGTCATTGCCACAGAGCGGCGTTGATGCGGACGAAGCCGCATCAGCCGGATACAGCATTTCAGAAGAAGATGGCGAACTCACGCTGCTCTCAGACACTCCATCGATCAACCCTGCCGCTGAACTCGAGGATGTCGACAAAGCAGTGTCCCCGGAAGATGTCTGCGGGGGAACCATCAGGGAAGAAACACTGGCGGATGATGGACAGGCCGCCTTGAATTTCCACTGGCATCCGCTCTCGCACAATCCTTCTTCATCACAGGTCGGTACGGCACACGTGCGACCGCATGCACTCTCCATGTACTGCAGTTTGGTCGTAAGCAGATTAGTCTTCGGATCCAGGATGTAGATCTCTTGAACGGGCGGCTCGCACTCTTCACCCAGATACGGTGTAATCGTGCTGTCACCGCAGAAAAGGGCAGTGCACGTCGTAGAACACGAACTCAAGCCGTTGAACCTGCCAAGATCGCACTGTTCACCTTCTGTCTCTTGTAGAAGGTTATCACCGCAGTGAGGCGGTTTGCTGCGCGCAGAGGAAGCGGCAGAGGAACCCGGCCGTACGGGACAACCCGGAGATCCATAGGGCAAACCGAGGCATTCCTGTGGCACGGAATCCTGCGCGCGTCCGGTCGTTCGCAGAGAGGATACGAGAGTGACCAGGCCCGTAAGACAGAGGAGGACTGCCAGAATATTTTGTTTGTTCTGCATGTTTCTAAGCATTCTACCACATTTCGCCCCCCTTCTCACGCCTCAAAAAATTGCAGAATCTAGAAGATATTCTCTAATATCTTATTTGGCTTCGTTCTGATTGGATGCCACCGTCGTGTCCTCCTGCATGTACCGCGGATTTCTGAGCGCAACCATTGCCTGCACAACCGGATCCTCGGAGAGCTGATGGAGAGCCTGGGCTTCTGCGACCTGCATGTTGAGAATTTCCTCCTCCAGGAGCAACTGAGAACGTTCCCGTTCCAAATTCCTGAGCTGGTAGCCCTTCGTGGCGGTGGCGTTCTGGTGAAAGAGAATGAAAAGCGCGAGCAGGAAGATGAGCGAACCAATGCACACCATGAGCAAAATGGTACTCTGATTCACCATGCGACCGAGACTCGCACGGGACGTGGGGGCCGAGAGTGTGGCGATCGGATCGGGCACGATGACGGGGAAGTGTAACAGATGCAGGGAACAATCACGATAGCGCAGAAGTTCTCCGCATGATGACGCGTAATTTCGCGCTGCGGGACCGGGGATTTCTGTGCTGTTCCTCATCAGCGGGGACAACGGCCTTGCGCGTGAGCGGACTGTAATCCGCGGGGTGAAGATCCTGACCGGTATCAGCATGTTTCGGAGCGGTGGTGAGCACACGAAACGCCTGCTTCACCCGGCGATCCTCGAGGGAGTGGTAACTGATCACGCCCATCCGCCCACCGGACTTCAGCAGCGTGGGGCCGGAGGAGAGCAGAGCATCAAGAGCACCCAGTTCGTCATTCACTGCAATGCGCAAGGCCTGAAACACCTGTGCCATCACGGAGGGAGCCTTCCATCCGAACACAGCTTCGACAGCCCGCACGATGGAAAACGTCGTGTTCATCTCTCCCTCCTTGAGTTTCCGTGCGAGCCGACGCGCATCCTTCAGCTCCCCAAATTCCCGCAGTGCACGGGTGAGATCGTCGAGAGAAATCCGCTGCAGCCAGAGCACTGCCGACAATCCCTGGGAGCGATCGAAGCGCAAATCGAGCGGCGCATCTTCACGGAACGTGAACCCCCGCCCGGGCTCATCCACATGCGGCGAGCTCAAGCCAAGATCCGCAAAAAGAATATCCACTTTGGGCAGATCCAGTTGTGCGAGATCCCGAAAATTCGCATGCCTGAATTCTTTGCGACCCGGGAGGACACTCAGTCTCACTTGCGCCTGCGCGAGGTTTTTAGCATCTGCGTCAAGACCGATGAGTGCCCCGCGTGCTCCAATCTTTTTCAGTAGAGTCTCCGCATGCCCTCCAAGCCCAAGAGTGGCATCCAGCACAGTTTCGCCCTCCTTTGGATCGATGAGAGTCACGACTTCATCGAGGAGAACCGGCGTATGCTTGAACACGACAACCACGTGCGAAGTGTAGTGTGCAGATGCACCGTTTCAATGGATTCACCTTGCGTCTTTAGGACAGCGTTTCAATGTATACAAAATTTGTACGAAATTGCTTGTTTTTCAGAGTACTCGAAGCACTGAAATGGCTATAAAACGCTATTTAGCGGAGCATTGACATAACTTAAGTAATAACTATAATACATCGCTTTGATCACGATCATCCCGCTCGCGTTGGGTGTTTCTCTCGCTATGAGCCCGACGTTCCCGGCCCTCGTTCCCTCCCCCATTCCCCAAGTGGAATGGCAGGCACAGATGGGCGACCGGATCGTGGTCGACACGAAGGCAAATGAGGGATACCTCATCCATCGGGACGGACGCACGCTCTCCTTCCCTGTGGCAACGGGACAGCACAGATACGTCTGCTATATCGGTCGCTGCTACAACGCGACGACGCCGGAACGCGAGTGGCAGATTCAGTCAAAAGACATCAAGGGCGACCACATCACTTTCGGCCCGAGCGGAAGATTCCTGCGCCTGTTCTACAAGAACGAGAGCACTCCGTACGGGTTCCACGAGTACGGGTACGAAGACCGGATGTTCGATGACCAGCCGCGCTTCAAGAGCATGGGATGCGTCATCGTGAAGAAGGACATCATGGATATCCTCGACAAGACCTTTGCGGTGAATGAGGGGAACGTACACGTGGTGACGAAGTACGGCATTGAGGAACCGATCACCCTCGCACAGAAGACAAATTCTTAAGACCGCAGAGGAGAAATTCAAGAAGCTCCGCGATGGTACGATCCGCAAGTATATCTACTACCACTGCTCCCGCTTTGACCAGACCTGCAAGTAGCCGTATCTGCGGGAGGACGATCTGCTCGCACAACTTCTCGAAATCATCGACAAGATCGACCTCGATAAATCTGGCATGCGAAAGAAACTCGAAGAGGAAGTCTCCTGAATGAATAAATTCACGCAGGGGGTGCTCGGCCAGACCACGGAACAGAAGGTCAAGATTCCGAAGATCGACGTGCGGTGGTACGAACTCCTTGAACGCGGAATGCGAACGAAGAAGGATGTGAAAGAATGCACCGCCATTCAGGATGAAGCTCCGGATTTCCTCGCACCGTACGTCAAGCTCTCGCACTCTGCATTGGCGAACAGTGACCACGAGGAGGCATTCTCCATTGCATCATTCGCCTACGCGCTCGCCGTCCAGCGCATCGCCGACCGCAACGGCGACTGGCCGGAGATGATGCAGTGGGCATGGTTTGAAAATCGTCCGCTCATGCGGGCGCTTCACCACTACGCGTGGCTGCTCTGGAAGTTCAGCCAGCCGGAACATGCGGCAATGATCTTCCGCCGTATCCTCCGTATGAATCCCGGAGACAACCAGGGTATCCGCTACGAACTCCTCGCGATACGACTCGGACTGCCCAATGAGACGTGGGATGAGCCATTCTTTGTGCAGGACGGTCCGATGGCAGGGCATGCGTGGGACGGCAGGAAGATCAGCGATTGGTTCGACAGCGAAGCGAAGAAATTCCCGGAGGAGTTTGACTGGATGTTTGCGGAATGGAAGAAGAGAGGACTCTAGCAAAACAGGCACAATGTCCTCAGATCATCCGTAGTATTTTTCGAAGAGGTACTCCAACTCATCATGGAATCCCCAGCCGACACCCCGCGTATCGTCCACAAGTTTCCGAGCGCGTTCCCTGAACGATGGAAGCAAATCCTGTTCCTTCATGAAGGTTAGCGCATCATCGTATTTGTTCTCGATTGTCTCGTAGAATCGTTCGTCAATGTCGCCGTATTCCATCGTGAATTCCACGCCATTTTCGGCGTATGAAAGGAGGAGATCGACAATGCTTGCTGGCGACATGCGAAGTTTCCGAAACTGGCGAACTGCTTCCGTTGCGACAGAGAAGCGGAGTTTACCGTCACCCTTGGACGGGAAGAATTCATCCCTGATGATGCGCTTGTACTTGATGAGCAATCGCTCCTCGGATCCGGGCTCGAGCAGCCGATCATAGTATTCCCGGACATCAGGATATTGCTTGTAAGCATGTACCAGCTCTTTGATGAGTTGCTTCTGCGGGAGCCGCCGGAGGTGCTTGCTCAAGTCTCGGAGTGCCATCGTGTTCTCGCGGAATGTTATCCATTCCGGATATGAAAGGGCTGTGTCAGATCAGTCGCAGAAAATCCTCCAGCAACTCACCCGCCCGCTTTCGGGGAAGGCGATCTGTCTCCTTCAGGAAAGATGCAATTATGTGCTTCCCCTCCTTCGAATTGCGCCACGGACGGCTATGAACGAGGTGAAGAGTACAGAGATATGACTGGCGATAAAACTCCTGAAGATCGGGGCGCTCCGCGATGAAGACATCCAGCGAGACATCCCGTTCCATTTCAAGGAGAATCGTATTGGAGACGGAGATGAACCAAGTGAGTGCGCGGTGTTCTTTGCTTTCCCTGTCGTGCCATGATCGGGGAAGCGCATCGCAGCCCTGCTGCAGGCACCGATCGATTGCTTCATTAGAGAGTAGGAGATCTTCCCGCGCGAGAAGATGGTCGAATACCGTATCATTGCACAAATCTTGATGCGATCCCACGGCGATCCACAAACATTCCTCCTTTTCTTCGCACCACGCTCTTCCGCACGTCTCATCCTCAACATATGTGAATCCCATTTCTTTCATTTTCTCCCTTTCTTGCTCCTGCGTCTTTGCAGTTCGCATAACGTCGCCCACCGCGTCACATCGCTCCGCGAATTTTTCCTGAAATTTGAGGGCATTGCGGTAGTCATCGTACGAAGGGAATGCCTTGGGGTCGAGAGGAAGAGAGATGTCCATGAGCTTGGATTGTACAACCGAGTGTGAAAATTGCCTTGGAGAATCTCCTACAATCTACTATAATCTCCTATAGACCTGCACGTACCAACGCCATGACCATGAATCGCTTCGAGAAACGGCTGCAATTCGATCAAAAAACCTCGCAGGAGGTCACGAAGCTCTTGGCGCGGATCGACGAATGCAAGGGGTACTGGGAGGCATTTTCCCTTCTCTCCCCCGAATATCTCAAGCGCATGAAGCACGCGGTGATCGTGAGTTCCTCCGGCTCCTCGACACGCATCGAGGGTGCGCATCTGAGCGACGAAGAGGTGGAGCAACTTCTGCGCAATGCCAAAGTACGGCGACTGCGCACTCGGGATGAGCAGGAAGTTCTTGGTTACCTTGATACAATCAAGGAGATCTTCGAGTCTTGGGAAGCGATGAAATTTGGGGAAAGTCTTATCAAGCACATTCATGCCTCGGCTCTCAAATACAGTGAAAAAGATTCCCGCCACAAAGGACAGTACAAGTTCGCGCCCAATCGCGTGGAAGCAGTTGATGCCAAGGGAAAGGTTGTCGGCATCATTTTCGATCCCACACCGCCCTTCCTCACGCCAAAGGAAATGCAGGAACTGACGGAATGGACACAGAAGCAGTTCAAGGAACAGGTTTTTCATCCGCTCCTCATCATCGCAAACTTCGTTTATGAGTTCCTCACGATCCACCCCTTCCAGGATGGAAACGGAAGGACGAGCCGCATCCTCACGAACCTGCTTCTGCTCCAGCACGGTTACGGCTTCGCTCCCTATGTCTCACACGAGAAGCTGATCGAGGATCACAAGGTGGACTACTACGTCGCGCTAAAAAAGACCACGACGACGTGGAAGAAAGAGGAAAACATCGCCCCGTGGATGCTCTTCATTCTCCGCATGTTCGCGGCGCAGGGAGAGATGGCCGTGGCGCTCACGAAGGAAGATCAGACGGAGAATCTTCTCTCGGAGAATCAGCTAGCCGTCTGGAAGGCCTTCCAAGAAGCCGACACTCTGAGCCGGAAGGAAATCGCCGAGAAGACAGGCATCAATATCCGCACGGTGGATCAGGCACTGTCGAAGCTTCTTGCCCTCAAGAAAATCGTGAAGATCGGGAAGGGGCGGGCGACGAGGTATCGCGTGACTGAAAAGCGCTGAGATCATGACTCCAGACCAGAAAGACACAACGCTCTTCGGATTTCCTTTTCCTGCTCCGGTATCAGGCCGAAATCTGCAAGCTGCCGTTCGATCTTCACTTTCGTACCGTAGTCAGGATGATGCCCGAGCCAGAATCTGATCGCCCTCATGTCTCCGTCACGAATTCCGACGAGGAGCTTTGACTCGGCAAAATCGTTTCGCAAATCCATTGCCTCTCGGATCGCAGTATCTGCTTGGGCGGCGAATGCTTTGTCCTCCTGCCGCCAGCGGTAGTAGGTGCGTCTTCCAATTCCGATTTTCTGACAGGCGAGATGGAGGCTTGGATTATTCTTGAGCTGTGCAATGAAGCGGGATTTGTCCTTGGCGATGCGTTTGTCGATTGCCGCCCGAGCCGCATCCCCTATGCGAGATTCACGCATGATGTTCAGTATACCTCCTTGAGATAACACTCCTCGCAATAGACGATCTCTGGCCGATCTGGGGAGTAAGTAGTCTCAATGTCCCTCTTACACTTCTTGCATTTGCGCTGCCAGATTTTGCGGAGATTGCGTTTTGCAAATCGGTCGAGATATCTTTGGTCTGGACAACGGCGTGGAATTGGGACATTCATCGCACGTAACAGTTTTAACTCAAGCACTTGAATCTTGAATGGCTTCCCCGTCTCCTCACAGAGAATTGCCCAGTTCAAAATATCATCCGGTGTTTCTTTGATGTTATCTGGAAGTTGTTTGGCCATGATCGTTTTCTGTACCGCAGGAAGCGGTGGTTCGTAACCGTCCCACGTCCATCCCTTCGCCATCGCCTGTTCTTTGGAGAGCGGATAGAACAATTGCGCCGACGATTTGTTGTAGCCGAAGAGGGATGTTCCAACTGGAAAAAATTCTCCCCATTCGCCTGTTTTTCGCATGTGTTCAATGATCATTGGCATGAGCCTCTCATATTCTTCTTTTGTGTATTGCTTGTTGAGGATGCAGTATGACTTTCCTGTCATATTGCAGCAGCCAAAACAATTCTTACATCCATTTGCGAGGAAGCAGCAATAGAACAGATCAGAATTGCCGATGAAGATCTGGCTGCTAAAGAGGATGTGATAGCTGTCGTCGCCGACGATCCCACACTCGTAACATTCATTGATCTTTGATCCATACTGGTAAATGTCTCTGCTGCTCTTGGCACCGAGCACGAGCTGATAACAATTCTGTAAATCCTCGCCATCCTCCACGTCGAAACAGGACTGGCAGTTCTTGCAATTTTGGAGATAGTTTCCGGTGCAATTCTCAAGATTATAGCCATTGGTCGATTTTACGATCATGCTATGCGTCATAGAGCGAAGTTCTTTTTGATAGTGGATGTATTGCTCTTGCGAACCCAGATCGATCGTTTTCATTCTGGCTGCATACTCTTCTTTTGTGAGTTTCTGATTCTCGAAGTGATATTCGCAATCACGCAAGCTGGTGCAGAGGAAGCAATTCTTGCATCCGATGCAATCCTTGAGGAATGCGCTGCTATGGCAATTGACGCAATCCTGACAGCTAATGAGCCCGTAGGATTTATGAATGTAGACACCGTCATAACAGAGTTCGCAGTGAAGGTTGTAGTAACCATCCATGCAGGACGTGTTTTTCTTGAATCCATATCCGTAACAACAGTCCTCGCAGTAATCCGCATGTGCAATAAGGTAGCAATTCTTCGAGTAGCCCGCGTAATGGATGTAGTCGGAATTCTCGATTGTTCCTGTTTGATTGAGCGTCAACGCAGGAACGGTCCTGCGCAGTTCATGCAGTTGTTCGAAAAAGGGCCTGCTAAAATCGAATTCTCTTCCGAAATCGCGCACCTCCCATCCGTCGCCGTACCAGCATTCTCGACAGTAGATGGGCTGATTCACATGGGGCGGGTTCTCCGTTACCGTCCGCTTGCCGCAGAGGCCGCATTGTCCGGGATAGAGAAAACGTTCATTGCACTGCGCGAGACGCCGCTGCTGGCGGCAGTCCGGACAGAGTGTCGGTGGCAGGATCAGTTCTTTCTTGCCCTTGAAAACGGGAGAGACCTTCTCGTAGAAGGCAAGATCATCAGAGGTGATCTCGAAAACCGACTGGCACTGGCGGCATGTTTTCTGCATCAGAATTGAAGTTTACCTCCGGTGCGGCGTATCGCATAGGTACAGAAGTTGTTCATCAAACCGATGAAAGCATTACGGGCGCATGAACAACCCAACAGGGATTCGAAACTGGCCTCGTTAAGGAATTTGTAGCCTGAAGACGGAACGGTCGGGTGCCCGTGATGGCGGAGAGGGAGGGATTCGAACCCTCGATACGGTTTTACCCGTATACCACATTAGCAGTGTGGTGCTTTCGGCCGCTCAGCCACCTCTCCGCGCAGCTGCAGTATACGAGGTCACCAGAGGAGATGCCACACATTCGGCTGAGGATTGGACGTGCTATCATGTTTCCTCTTCCCCCCACCTCCCATGAAAGGCTACGTCACCAATATCGAAGAAGCCACCAAGCAAAACACTCACTTTCGCAACGTTCTCTACACGGCAAAATTCAGCCAGCTGGTCGTGATGAGTATTCCTCCCGGAGAGGACATCGGCATGGAAGTGCACGAGCTGGATCAGTTTATCCGCATCGAACAGGGTTCGGGCAAGGCCATTTTGGATGGCGTGGAACATGCGATCGAAGCGGAATTCGCAGTCGTCGTTCCCGCCGGTGCGAACCACAACATCGTCAATACCGGCAAGACGGATATGAAGCTCTACACGCTCTACTCCCCTCCCGAGCACTTGGACGGTGTGGTGCGCTGCACGAAGGCCGAAGCGGAGGCCGAGGAAGAACATTTCGACGGCAAGACGACGGAATGAGAGACTCTGATCATGTTGCTCTGCTGTGCTACAGTGCCGGTGTATGCCAACCGTGCTCGGGATCGATCTCGGCGGAACCAAACTTGCGATTGCGCGTTACACATCGGACACGTGGCAGAAGCAGGACGAACGCATTCTTCCGACTGCGGGAAAAACCTTCCCGGTGATCGTCAAAGAAATGCTCACCCTCATCAAAGAATTTCGCACCGGTGACACGAAGGCGATCGGCGTCGGCGTGCCGGGACTGATTGAGAGAGACAGTGAAAAGGTACGGGCGATCCCCAATATCCCCGAAGGGAACGGCTTCCCGCTTCTCACAACGCTCAAGAACGCAACGAAGCTCCTCGTGTTCATCGAGAATGATTCCGCATGCTTTGCACTCGCCGAAGCATTGCAGGGAGCGGGAAAAGGCCAGAGCGTCGTCGTCGGCATCACCATGGGAACAGGGGTCGGGGGCGGCATCGTCGTGGATGGAAAAATATTTCGCGGAAACCACGGATGTTCTGCGGAATTCGGACACATGCTCCTCAAGCCCGGCGAGTCGCCTGCCAGTGGCGGCACAGGACGGGGAGAAGTGGAAGAATACCTCTCGGGAACGGCGCTCAGGCGCCGCTGTCCTGCCGCCAAGCGACCGGAAGAGACACTCGAAGGGCCGACCTGCGCGCATCTTCATGAGACAGTCATCCGCGAGATCGCCTGGATGTGCACGAGCCTGACACACTGCATCGACCCCGGCGTCATCGTCTTCGGCGGGAGCGCTGGAAGAGCGCTCAAACCGCATTTCAAAGCGATTCAGCAGGAACTCAAACACTGGATGCTGCCGCAGAGTCCAATGCCGAAACTCGCCATCGGGATACTGGACCATGCGGGCACGCTGGGAGCGGCTCTTCTAGCTGGTTAGCTTTTTAGCTGGTTAGCTTGTTGGCTTGTTAGGCTTTCAAAGAGAGTGTTAAACGATTCAACATTTTCATGACTGAATCAAGAAGTTGAGAGGTCTGGTCAAACTGTTCTTTTGAACAAAAGCCAAGCCGTCGCGAGAGTTCCAACTGCGTTTCAAGCTCCGCACCGGAAGCGTATGCAATGAAGACAAAATGGAGAAAATCCTTTCTTGTCGATCTGCGCCTCCCTTCAGCAAGGTTTGATGGAATAGAAACAGCTGAGCGCCTCATTTGGGAAATGAGACCGTACTGTTCTTGTGAAGGAAATCCTCGAGTGAGTTCATAGATTGAAACAACCAGGTCCATCGCCTTCTGCCAGACAACGAGATCCCTAAAACTGTGAAGTACCTCTTGAGTCATAGAAACAAGAAAAGTGCTTGATGATATCATCACCCAACAAGCGAACAAGCCAATAACCCAACAACCTAATTCTTCGTCTTCGCCCAATCATCCATAAATTTCTTCAGTCCGGTATCCGTAAGCGGATGCATCGGAAGTTGTTTGAAAACCGCATACGGAATCGTGGCGATGTGCGCACCGAGGACCGCCGCACGCAGGATGTGCTCGGGCTTGCGCGTGGAGGCCACTAATACCTCGGTCGGGAACTTGTAGTGTTCCCAAGCCTTCATGATATCCGCGATGAGCAGCATGCCATCACCGCCGGCATCGTCGATGCGCCCGACGAAGGGACTGATCATGGAAGCACCGGCTTTGGCCGCCAGCACCGCCTGCGGAACGGAGAAGACTAAGGTGCAGTTGGTCTTGATTCCCTTCTCTTTGCAGAACCGGAGCGCCTTGAGCCCCTCCACCGTCATGGGGACCTTCACGACAACATGTTTGTGCCACTTGCTGTACTCGATCGCCTGTTTCTTCATCCCTTCCGCATCGGTAGCCGTCACCTGTGCGCTGACGCACGGCACGAGCGCACACATCTTCAGTACGGTTTCCTTAAAATCCTTTCCCTCTTTGGCGACGAGCGATGGATTGGTGGTGACGCCGTCGAGGACACCCCACGCCGCAATCTCGGCGACCTGATCAACGTTAGCTGTATCCAGGAATAATTTCATAAGAAGAAATGGGGAGGCGGCTTGCCCTGAAGTCACCGAAGCGGAGCGAAGGTGTACTTCAGGGTATCGGGGAAGAGCTTCATGGACACAGTATGCCAAAGTTCCCTCCATGATCCCAGTCCTTATCGACAGCGACGCGTATTCCATCCTTTCTCATCAAAGAGAGAGCGCGGAACGCGCGTTTGCCAGTACATCTCCGGAAATTGATCACGGAGCACCTGAATGTACATCCGCCTCAGCACATCAAATCGATCCGCACTGAAATTCCGCTGCATATCTTCTCCACTCCGAGCCAGATCCCCCGCAAGGCCACTGCCACTCTCGCCCCATTTTTCGATCGCTTGCCGAACGTAGTACTCATGATCACCATGCTTCGCCTCCGCGAGGATATCTGCCCTCGTCGGCAGAACAGTCGGCAAGATGGATCGCTCCGGATTGGACGGAGTGACCGTCGTGACAATGGAAATGGCAAATTCCTCCCGGACGGTGACAGTTGCAGGGACGAGACTCGGAAGATCCTGCATTGTCCATCCATGCTCGCGAAGCCAGCAGGAAAGCAAAGCGGACGGACACACACGCAAACTATTGGCAAATTCATACAGTGGCGAACCCTGAAGCACTTCGTTGTCCCAGTCGAACCCGATGGCCTCGCAGAACCCGCCGCAGGTCGTTGCGTCATTCACAAAAATCGTGGTATGAGGCCTAACGTCGCCCACGGGAACTCCGTCGCACGCTACGCGCCCCTCCATCGTCGTTGGACTGCCATCCACTCCCGAACGCCTAACCATACATTCTTCAAAAAGAAGACGGCTGCGATCCGCATGGGAAAGAATCTCATCATGAAGACCATAGCCAACTGGCGCCGTGCGGGATGTGATATTTCCTTTCAGATACTCCTCTTCGCCGCAACCGACGAATGACCGGTCTTCTCTTTCAAAGGCAGCCATGGAAATGGGGGGAAAATTATGCCCGGGGATCATCAATGCCATCCAAAACCTGCTCCAGACGCACACGCACGTCCATATCAGGCTCCATGGATGCAAGAGGAACCTGTAGTTCACCTTCCGGGTCGGAACTGAGGCCGGAATCGTGGTCTTCGAATGTTTCCCCGTTCAGCGAAGAATCGCCTTCGACGGTTCGGACCGGTGCATGCTGGAACATTGCATCGTCAGAGAGAAACGCTTCATCAATGCTGGACATTGAAATTGGGGGAAAGAAATGGATGACAAGCTAATCCCCTCCCCTGCACAATGCAAGTAATGAAGCGGCTCCCTGTTCTTCTGGCTCTTTGCCTCCTCACGGCCTGTTCCGCACAGCCTTCGGCTGGCGAATCGACGGTACCGCAGTATCAGCAACAGAGCTCTGCTTGGTCATCGCGGGTCGAAGACCCGCTCTCCGATTCTGTTTCCTCTTTTTCCTTTCATTCCTCTCTTTCCTCTTTATCCCCTACCCCCTACACCGTCCGTCTCTCCGTCCCCTTCTCACCCCAGGCTCCCTCCGCCAACTGGGACGTCCTGCACGAGGAATCCTGCGAAGAGATGAGCCTGCTGCTCGTGCATCACTACCTTGCGGGAACGGACATCACGCCCGAGCGGGCCGAGAGGGAACTTCAGGCGTTGATCCGGTGGGAAGAGGAACGCGGCTTCCCGCAGGATGTGACGGTTCAGGAGCTGGGGAAGATTGCAGAGGAGTACTTCGGCTATCACGCCCGCGTCATGGAAGATCCGACGGTGGATGATCTGAAGCGCCTGCTGGCAGACGGACATCCGGTGATCGTCCCTGCGGCAGGCAGAGATCTCGGCAATCCCTACTTCTCGGGCGAAGGCCCCTGGTACCACATGCTGGTACTGACGGGGTATAACGAATTCTTCTTCCAAACGAACGACGTGGGAACGAGGCGGGGAAAAGATTACGTCTACCGCTTCGCAACACTCCTCAATGCCATCCACGACTGGACCGGCATCAAAGAAGAGATACGAAAAGGAGCCAGACGGATACTCGTCGTCGAAAAGTTGTAGAGGTGAGAGAGGCCTGAAATGTTGCAGAGGTACATAAAAAAAACTTCTCAGGCTTCCCTAACCATTGCTACCTCTCAAACCTTTCACCGCGCCGTCAGCATCAGCAGACTCAAGAGGATGATGACGGAGATATTGATGCCGACGAACGAAAAACCAGTCGAACGCTTCCTGATGGGATAACGCATAGAGTGGAAAAATTGAAGATCGGGGGCAGCCTAGGGACGGGGGGTGATGATGGCAATGAACTCCCCTTGATCATCTACGGAAACATCATTCTGATTCTGAGCAAATTTTGTACCCGGCTTTACTGATCCGCCCGAGAAACCTACACTCCTGCTACCTCCTCTCCCGATCCTATGCAAACAGTCAGACCTGATGTGCAATCACTCATTGGAAAGCCATTGAAAGATGTTCCGATGTCACTTCAGCGTGTCATGAAAAGTACACAGAGGGGCGAGAGGATCTGGGTGGGACCGAAGGAGGCGGTAAAGCTTTCTCCAGAAGAAGAGAAGACCTACGCACTGGCACAGACCATCCTCTGCCACCTTGCGGTAGAGGCGCCCGTAAAGCATAAGTCCGGCCATCCCGGCGGCCCGCTGTCGGCCTTCACCTTCGCCTACTTCCTGAGTGCGCTGCGCAATCCCGCGGTCGACCAGCCGCTGCGCATGAGTGCGGGACATTTGTCGCTGCTCTCGTACGGACTGCAGTGGCTCTTCGGCCGGGAAGGAAACGACAAGCGACTCGCCTCTCCGCAGGCGATCATTGATGCGTTCCGCACCCCCTCGGGACTTGCTGGCCACATCGAAGCGGGCATCGGTGACATTCCCTTCGGCACCGGTCCCCTCGGCAAGGGAGTGAGCAATGCGCTGGGAGCCGCTTTTGGTTTGAAATATCTTCGGCAATTGTCCCCAATATCTAATCCCCAATCCGAAGTCCCTATCGTCGATGTCCTCCTCGCCGACGGCGACAGCCAGGAGGGTCAGGTGATGGAAGCCATCCGTCTCGCCGCCCACCTCAAGACCGACAACCTGATCGTCCACGGCGATTTCAATGACATGCAACTGAGCGGGCTCCCGAGCTCGACCGTAGCTGCGGATTTCGCTTCGATCGTTCACTCCGCCGGATGGCACGTGATCGAGGTGCAGAACGGCAACGATCCCGCACAGGTGAAAGCTGGTATCGAGCGCGCAACGTCGCTCACCGGCAAAGGCCACCCGATCTTCGTCTGCTACTACACCGTCATGGGGCACGGCGTCCCCCTGATGGAGAAAGGGTCGAATTCGGGCAAGAAGAACTACCACGGCGCTCCTCTCTCGAAAGACGAGGCCGCGCTCGCGCTCACAGGACTCCCCTCCCTCGAAGAGACCGTGCGGGCCTACGAACCTTTCCGCGCACAGTGGAAAAAACGCAGCTCATCAGCAACCTGTGTGAAGACCGATGTCCCCGTCTCTTTCGATGTTGCGAAACTGAAAGGCTACAAGCGCATCATCACCACCGAGAAAGGCGCGGCGCGGAAAGATTTCGGCGCGACGCACCTGAAGAATCTGATGAAGGCCGATGCGCGCATCTTCGTCCTTCACGCCGACCTCGCGGGCTCCGGCGGATTCGACGAAGTGGCGAAGGAATTCCCCGACCGCGTGATCAACGTAGGCGTGGCCGAGGCGAACATGCTCATGATGGCCGCGGGCATGCGCCAGACGGGCCTACTCCCCGTGACCTACACGTTTGCCGCATTCGGGACGAACGAGGCGCGTGCCAATGCGCGGTTGATCGACATCAACTGCGGACACACGCGCTGCGGCATTCTGAACGACTGCACGCATGCGGGATTGAGCGTGGGCGAGGATGGCGAAACTCATCAGGAGCAGAATCACTTCAATCTTCCGTTCCGCCACACGCAGGTGTGGATGCCGGCCGACAGCAATCAGGCGGCCGCCATGGCGGAGAAAGCGATGGAACTCGTTGCGGAAGGCCACCAATCCGTCTTCGTTTTCTCGCCGCGAACGGGGCATGAGCAACTGAAAAACACGAAGGGCACGCTCCTCTACGGAGCGGACTACACGTTCGAAGGAAAAGCAGATCTCATCCGTGGAGGCGGCGACGTGTTGGATCAGGTGACGATCATCGGAACGGGCATCCCCGTGCACCGGGCGGTGGAAGCGGCGGATCTGCTGTTCCAAAGCCCGGAAAAAGTCCGGGTGCGCGTGCTGAATGTGGGCGGTATCAGACCAATCGATGCCGCTGCGGTGCTGAAGGCCGCGCTCGAAACCGGCCGGTTGATCGTGGCGGAAGATCACAACAGCGAGGGGGGCATCGCGTCGCAGGTTTCGGACATCATTGCCGATTTCGCGCTCCCCTGCTCGCTTCGGCGGCTCGGCCTGAACCAGTACTTCCCCTCTGCCAAAGCGGAGGAGCTGGAACTGATGGCGGGGCTCGACGCCGAGAGCATCCTCCATGCCGCATTGGACGAGATCCACGCCGAAGTGCGCGGCGGTGAAGATGCCTTCGTGAGCTCGCTCTTCGAGATGGCGCATCACCTGCGCTTCAGCCGCTTTCGGGTGACCGCACTCCCCTTTGTCGAGCATCTTCTCGCGGATAAAGGCTATCTGGATTTGCTGCGCACGCACTTTGCCCGACGCGCCTGCCCTCCGGGGAAACTGCCGAAGAATGATCAGCTCCTGGAACGGCTGCAGGAAGAAACACAGGTCATCTGAGAAGCTCAGAGATCGTGCGGGAGTGAGCACTTGCCTAGACTCATTTCATCTGTGCTATGCTGGCCGTCCCATGGTTCAGGACCATTCTTCCCCGGCGACCAAGCAGGACATTGCCATGCTCATGAAGAGCATCGGCAAACTCTACGACGACATTCATAGTTTCAAGGAGGAAGTGAAGGAAAATGTGGAGCAGAAAATCACCGCCTCCGAAGAGAGGATGAAGGAACACACGGCGAGCGCCGTCACGGGATCCGAAGAGAGGATGAAGGAACATGTGGCCAAAGCCGTTACGGGATCCGAAGAACGGATGAAGAAGCACATGGCAAGCTCCGTCACGGGATCCGAAGAGAGGATGAAGAAGCACATGGCAAGCTCCATCACTGGATCCGAAGAGAGGATGAAGGAACATGTGGCCAAAGCCGTTACGGGTTCCGAGAAGCGAGTGATGCGCCATTTCGATGTTGTCGCGGAAGACCTGCGCCATGACGTTCTCGGAGCCAACCGCGACGAAATCGAGAGCATCAAAGACCGCGTGGTCCGCATCGAACGGCACGTCGGGCTGCAGGCGGCATGAGAGATGAGGGCAACGTAGCTCCCACAGGAGCGAAGTCGAAAGACAAATCCGAAGAGCCCCTCGACTCGCTTCGTTCGCTCGGGACACTCTACCTTTCATCAGAAGATGGTCGAAGGCCACGGGCCGGAGACCACGAGTGAAGCCGAACGGAGTGAGGCTGAGTCGAGTGGCGGAAGCGGGAGGCCGTCTCCGTTCGGCTTCACTTTGTTCCGCCCGAACTTCGCCGTGCCTATCTGCATTTTCTGGCTCATAGCCAATCACGGCGTAGTCCACAGACGAAGCCGGATGGCGGAAGCGGGAGGATTCGAACCTCCGAGACCCTTGCGGGTCTACCTGTTTTCAAGACAGGCCCGATCGACCACTCTGGCACGCTTCCGTTGCAGCCATACTACCAGAACTATTGAGACTGTCCCGCATAGACCCCGCTCCCAGTCCCGCGACTGTCTCGAAAAAATGAGGTCTTCAACTGCCTTCCAAAAAGCTGCTTTTTGGGCTATAATATATAGATTTCTCACTGTCACGTGACAGCGTCCGCACACCAACCATTCACACCGACACAATAAACAAAGGCCAGCTCTTCACCCTCATCCAGAAAGCCTTTGAGGATCAGGCGCCCGAAGAAATTACGAAGCGCCTGCAGTGGCTGCTCCACTTTGCAGAACACGGTTCAGCCAGCTCTACCTGCGCACACTTCGGCATCTCCCGGAACACGTTCTACCGATGGCTGAACCGCTTCGACCCGCAGGATCTCTCAAGCCTCACCGACCATCCGACTCGACCGCTTATTCGGGCCACAACCTCCATTCCCCCTCTCCCCCTTCCTCCCAAGGAGGAAAAGGGGAAACCCCCTGAGCAGTCGAACAACAACAAAACACAAACATTCCCCTCCTCCACGGGAGGAGGGGTTAGGGGTGGAGGTTGCATTTCAAAGGAAAGGCAAAATGAGATGAGTATCTCTTGTCCCTTCTGCCGTCTGACGCACTGGCTGCGCACTCCTTCGATGCGCTCCGTCACAACACTCGTGCTGGTCGCGGTGATGCTCAATATCACCCTGCTCCTCCTGGTTCTGCCTGTTGCCGCCGGAGCGACAGGTTCATCTTCGTGGAACCCCGGCCTGCTCGCGAATACGGAAGCCTTTCAGGTCATCGACGATGCGGATACCTCCGCCAACGTGCAGCTCAAATTCGGCGAAACTCTGCAAGAAAGCCTCACCTATAACCGAACAGCGAGTCGCTTCGAATTCACGCGGTCACTCCAGGTGGGAGGTAACCTCACGGCGACAGGAGCGCTGAGCATCGCAGGAACCATCGCAGGAAGCGGCACCCTCGCCATCGAAGGCAATGCTGCTCTCGGGGGCACCGTGAAACTCAACGGCGTCACCTACACCTTCCCGGGGGGCGACGGCACCGCTTCGGGGAAAGTGCTGAAGACCGACAGCGCGGGCACCTTGAGCTGGAGCACGGATAGCGACTCGGGAGTGGGCAGTATCACTGCGCCCACGGCCGAGGGCATGTTCGTGAACCAGGGAGGCGATACCATGACGGGGGCGCTCCAAATCCGCCCTGCAGCATTGGGTGAGGCCGAATTGGAAGTCGCGGGCACGGCCTCGGGAAAAATCATCAGTTTCGGAACTAGACTGACCGGTTCCGGCGCGGTCTCCATCCGCACGCTGACGGATTCCGTAACGGCGTTCCAGGTGCTGGATAGTGATGGTGGCACCCCGGTCTTCAACATCGATACCACGAACGAGCGGGTGGGCATCGGAACGGCGAGCCCTGCCGCAGCACTGGACGTCGATGGGAGCATCTACTTCACCGGAGGATCGGGAGACGTGAATGGGGATGGCCAGATCCTGACGAACGATCTCATAACACTGAGAAACCACATCTGGGGATCAGCCTCATTGAGCCGGGAACAGTACGCCAGAGCCGATGTCACGGGAGATGGCATCGTGAACTACAGTGACTATGCCGTCATCACCGCTGCTCAAATGACAAGCGTCACGGATGCGATGCGCTTTGAAGCGGAAACACCCTTCGGCGTGGCCAGTCTGGGTACTGCAGGTGTCTACGGGGATGAAAAATCCAATCTCCGCGGAATGCTCGGCATCGGCCTCGGTACCTCTACTCCCGGTAACCCCCTCTCCGTGTCCGGTGCGGTGGTCATCGGTTTGAACCTTGGTACGGTGGCTGCGGATGCCGGCCTTCTGCTCGAAGTCAAGGGCACCGCCTCGGGCGATCTCTTGCACGCACAGAAAGATTTGAGCTCTTCGGGAACGCTCGCGATCGAAGGTAATTCTGCTTTCGGAGGCACAATCAAGCTCAACAGCGTCACCTACACCTTCCCGGGGGGCGACGGCACCGCTTCGGGGAAAGTGCTGAAGACCGATAGCGCGGGCACCTTGAGCTGGAGCACGGACAGCGACTCGGGAGTGGGCAGTATCACTGCGCCCACGGCCGAGGGCATGTTCGTGAACCAGGGCGGCGATACCATGACGGGGGCGCTCCAAATCCGCCCTGCGACATTGGGTGAGGCCGAACTGGAAGTCGCGGGCACGGCCTCGGGCAAGATCCTGAGCTTCGGCGAACGGCTCACGGGCTCAGGTTCCGTCTCTATCCGCACGCTGACGGATTCCGCAACCGCCTTCCAGATCTTCGATCAGGACGGTGGGAATCCGGTGTTCAATGTAGATACCAGCAATGAGCGAGTAGGCATCGGGACGGCGGCACCGGAAACGGCGCTGGAGGTGACGGGGACAATGTCCGGTCGGTCGCTGCAAGTGACGGGAACCGGAGCATCCCCGCTGATCTACACGAATGTGAGCAATGGGAGAGTCGGCATCGGAACAAGTGCGCCTGCAGTTCAAGGGCTGCATATTGCAGGCGCCGGAGGAACATATGCTCGTATCGGGAATACGACTTCCAACACAAGGGTGGATATCGGCATTAACGGTTCGTCACAATTGGCAGTGCTTGGCTACAACGATTCCACGTCGCAATACATTGACGCAGTAGGGAAGGCAAAGACATGGAGCCTCCTTTCAGGAACAGCAGGCGGGACGCAGGGTCTGTACCAGGATGCGAGCGGATTGGTCGGCATCGGAACAACGACACCGACAACCAAACTCGAAGTGGTGGGCACGATCAGCGGATCGCAACTGAGAATGGGCAATGCGACCACGTCCGGTTCCATCGTCTACTCAAGCGGCTCCACCCTCATGGCAACGGCCAAGGGCGCATCGGGGCAGATCTTGCTCTCGCAGGGAACGGCCGCACCGATTTGGCTGAACACCGCGAGCGCCATGGTGTGGTACATCGACGGAACGCTGGCAACGGGCGCGAGCCAGGGCGCGACCGTCGTGATGCCCTACGGGTTCACCTGTACCGACGTGGATCTGCGCGTGGATACGGCGCCCGTAGGAGCGAACCTCATCGTGGACATCAATAAGGGCGGCGCAACGATCTTCTCCACCAATCCGGAGATCGATGACGGAGCCACCGCGGAAGACGGAAACCACGCCTTCAGTACGACGGATCTGTCCGCGGGATCCGTGATCACGCTCGATATCGATCAGATCGGCAGCGGCACGGCGGGCTCTGACCTCACGGTGATCCTGAAGGGAACGCGCAAGTACTAGCGCGACAGACGTGTCTCGCCATTCATACTAGAAGAACCAGAAGTAATTCTTCTTCGCCGGCGCCGCTCCTCCGAAATCCCAGTTGGTCGTGTTGCCGCCATCCGTGTTCGTGCCGTCACTGGCATCAATCTCCGCACCGCCGCTCGCATCGGAGTAGCTGACAGAGACATACGAGACGCTCTGCGAGGCCGTGGCATCCACATCGAGATTCCACGCACTCTCGGCGACGGAGGGAGCAAGAGTCAGGAGGTTATCTTCCGCACCGTTCAGAGTGATGGAACCTCCCGCCGCGATGGTCTGGGTGGAACCCGATTCCCACGTGAGGGTATCGGCGGATGCGACGGTTTTCGAGAAATCGTAGAACGTCGTAGAGCCGCTCATGGTCTGGCTCGTGCCGTCGAGCGTGACGGTGCCGTCGTCGTGCGCGAAGGTGGAAGCGGCTTTCTTGATCCAGTCTCCGGCCAGCGTGATGCCGCTGCCGGCGACAAATGCCCCCGCTTTGATCGTGAAGTCTCCATTGACATCCAGCGCCGCGCCAAGCTGGAAGGTGTCGGTGGTGCCGTCGGCGGAGTTGACCGTGAGATTCTGGTAGCTCGTCGCGAGTGTGGTCACGGTGTACGTATTTTCCCCGGAATTACCGTTTCCCGTGAATTCTACCGTTCCGGCATTGCTGTCGATGGCGCTTACGGTCTCGGCTCCCTGCAGTTTCAGCGTACCCGAGGCGCCGATGGTGAACTGGTCGGCGACGGCCAAAGTGTAGCCTGCGATGTTGAGCGTGCCGGAAGTGATGGCGAGGTCCTGGCCGGAGGCATTCCAATCGGCATTGCTCGCGAGCGTGACCGTCCCCGACGGTTTATTCACGGTAATCGTTCCATCGGGCTCGAGGCCGCCAAGATCGGTGTATGTCTGGGCGCCGGTTCCCGTGAACGAAAGAGCGGTAGAGCCGTCAGCGGACCGGACGTTCATCACGACATTCCCTCGCGCCTCTATCGTCCCGCCGTTCATGCCGTAGAGAGGGTACGACATTTCCGTGTGCCCCAATGCAAATGTTCCGAGAGCGATCAACGTATCGCCCGCGGCAATGGTCCGGTAGGAATCGTGCCCCCGAATGGTCAGATGATTGAACGTTTCCGTCCCGGTGACGTCGATGGTATCGCTGGATCCGGGGGTCGCGCGATCGATGACGACCGTTCCGTAATTGTGATTGAACGTGCCTCCGGCCGTATGCGTCCAATTTCCGTAGATGGAAAAAGTGCCAGTGGTCGACGCGAAGGTGCCGCTCGTCAGCGTGAACGCCCCGGAAGCCAAGTTGCCAGTCACATTAACCATCCCGGATGACTTGCTAATGGTCAGCGGGCCGACCGTTCCGCCACCGGTAATCGTCTGGTCTCCACCCACCAGGAACGTGAGCAGCGTCGACCCCCCGCGCGCCCCGACGTTGACCGTCACGCCCGCCCTGGCCTCCACCGTGCCTCCGTTCAGGCCATAGAGAGGAAAAGAGGGATTGGAGTTTCCCCATGTAAACGTGCCGACGACGATGAGCGTATCGCCGTCGCTGATGGTAGTCACATTGTCATGTCCCTGAATCGTCAAAGTATTGAATGTCGCGGTGGTGGGAACATTGATGGTATTCGCGGAACCTGGAGACAGACGATCGATGAGCACTGCGCCGCCGTTGTGCGTGAATGTCCCATCCGTATGCGCCCAGCTGCCGTAGAGCGTCAGAGTAGTGGATGTGGATGTAAACGCACCTCCCGACAGTGTGAAGGTTCCCGTCACCGTGATCGCGGCGCCCCCTCCCGCAAAGGTTCCGCCAGATTGCTGATAGGCAGAGCTGATCGAGAGAGCATAGTTCCCCTGCGTGAATGTTCCCCGCACATCGAGCGTCGGCGTGGTAACGGTTCCCCCGGGGGTATAGGCATCGCCGCTCCACACCAGGATTTCTTTGCCAGAAACGACCGTGATATTACTGCTGGAAACCGAGTACATGCCGCTGATGTCCGTCTCGCTCCCTACTGCCGCCGTCGCGAGATTGGCATTCGTGAGCACCGCGGCGCCGTTGTCTGCGCGAACAATGAGATGGTCTTGGTACAAATCCAGATCCGCAAGGCCGCTCCCATTCGACACCGTCACCGTCACGGCGTCAACGGTTTCGTCTTCAAGGTAGGCAGTGACGACCTGCCCCGCGCTGATGGTGAGACCAGCGATTGACCATGTGCCGTCCCCTGCATCGCTCTCGGCCGTTGTATCCTGATCGACGCCGTCAATTGCGATGCGCACCGTCTGGCTCCCCAGCGGCGTGGAACCCTCGTCGCTGTACACGGTACCGGAGAGGGTGACGGTCAGACCCTCTTCCGCTGCCCACGAAACCTCCTGATCGCTCTCGCCCATGTTGTAGTACTCGAATTTGATCCAGGCGGCGGAACGAAGAACATTCGAAACGCGCACTTCATCAATCAGACCGTCAAACCAACCGTAGTACGGCGCAGAATCCACGGCCCCGATGCCATCCGGCTTGGCGGCCGCAGAGGTGTGGGTATACGTGGCTCCGCCGAACGAAGCTGCGGCAGACCCGTCCGGTGCGCCATTCTTGTAGAACAGGATCTGATCATTGGGAATATTGAGTATTCCAACGATGTGCGTCCACGCGGCCGTGCTCACGGTGTTGGTCGATGCAGCCTCAAGATACGTGTCTGCATCCTGCGAACGCCCCGCCATGCGTATCTTGCTGTCATTGCCACGGATACCAAGATCCACGTACCACTTGTTGTCGCTGCCGCCGAACACCGTAAAGACGGCATTATCATACTGACCGGATGTATACGCCTCCGGCTTGATCCACGCCTCGGTCACCACGGCAGTACCACCAGTCAGATCAGGGCCAATGCCATTGAGCCCGAGGCTGATTCTGTCAGTGTCACCCGCCTCGAAATCCCGCGCATGCCCGACTCGCCCCGCCTCATCTGCCGTTCCATCATCGGTACCGTTATTTGCCGTTGAGGTCGAATCGGCAACACCCTGATGCAGATGCCACACCCCCTTGTAATTACTGTCCCACACGCCACTGGCGCTCTGGCCGTCTGCAGCGGAACCGGAGCCGTAATACAGGTAAATGATGGTACCCGTGGAGGTGAGGACTGTGGGCACCCTCACCCAGAAATTGCCCGATCCGGATCCGGAGGAGACGAGGAAGCTCTCTTCTTCATGCGCGAGAACCATGCCCGTGGCGGTGGCGAAGCGGATATCGTCGCCATCGGCCTGTGCAGCGGCGCCGACGTCGGTGTCGGCATTGACTTTGACGTAGAGGGGAAAGTTAGACAGATTACTGTCGACGTAGGTGTTGTCGACAACGATACGCTTGCGCTTGGTAAAGCCAGAGAGCCATTTGGAAACCGAGAAGGTGCCTGCGGTGGCCGCGGAGCAGGATCCTGCATCGTCGCACACATAGGCGTAGTAATTCTGCGTACCAGCATCGGCATCAGTCGCGGTGTAGGTACAGGTGATGGGATCGGTGAGGTCAAAATCGTCGCTGTTGCCGCACCATGTCCCCCCTGCCCCGCAGCCGGCAGAAGTGGCGTCCGCCGCCTTGCAGACGTACATCTTGATGCCTTCGGCATTGGCATCGTTCCAGTCGACGGAGAAAGTGACGTCCTCGCCTTCGTCCACGGGATCGGGAGCATCGGTGACGGAGGTGATCGTAGGGGCGGAGTTGACAGCGGTCGACTCTTCGGCGGAGAACGAAACCTCCTGATCGGCCGCGCTGATGTTGTTGTACTCGAACTTGGTCCAGGCAGCGGAACGATCGATTGTCGATACGCGTACCTCATCCACGAAACCATCGAAATAGTAATCGGAGATGCCAACAGTTGCTATACGCCCGATGGCGAATTCCGTGTTCGCCGTGTTGATGGTGGCAGAACCGCTGGGAGAGGGCGAGGCATCCGCGCCGTCGTAGTACACGTCGATCTGGCTTGCCGCAGTTCCACCCGAGGGAAGCGTGAGAGCGAGGTAGTGCCAACTCGAGTCATACGTCCAGCTGAAGCTGCTGCCGCCATTCCGGATCTCTGCACCAACGCTGTTGGGAGAACTGCCGAACCACATGCCGAATCTGTCACCATCCGTGGAATTCGCTCCGTGACCCAGAAGCTCCTTGGTCATCGTGGAGGAACTCTTCTTGAACCAGATAGAATACGTTCTTGCGCTCGTCCCCGTCGGAAAGCCCGTGGGCGTGAGTTTGTAGAGATACTGCGTGCTTCCATTCAAGCCAGCCGCACCAAAAATCCGTCCCGCGACGGCCGTAGCATTGGAATTCGTCAGATCATTTGTTCCTGTCGAATCTGTTGTACTGAGTGATGCCCCATTGCCAAAATGATAGACTCCCTTGAAATTGCTGTCCCATACCCCCGTCACATTCTGCCCGTCGACGGCGGAGCCGGAGCCGTAGTAGAGATAGATGACCGTTCCTGTGGCGGTGAGGACGGTGGGTACCTTCACCCAGTAGTTGCCCGATCCGGATCCGGAGGAAATGAGGAAGCTCTCCTCCTCGTAGGGGAGAATCATGCCCGTTGCAGTGGCGAAGCGGATGTCGTCGCCGTCGGCCTGTGCGGAGGAGCCGACGTCGGTATCGGCATTGATTTTGACGTAGAGGGGGAAATTGCTGAGGTTAGAGTCGACGTAGGTGTTGTCGACGGCGATCCTTTTTCGCTTGGTGAAGCCCGAGAGCCACGCCGTGACGGAGAACGTACCGGAAGACGCACTGGAGCAGGCAGCCGAATCGTCACACACGTACGCGTAGTAGTTCTGCGTGCCTGCATCGGCACTTGTGACGGTGTAGGAACAGGTGATGGGATCGGTGAGATCGAAATCGTTGCTGTTACTGCACCATGTCCCCCCTGCGCCACAACCAGCAGAAGTGCCGTCCGCCGCCTTGCAGACGTACATCTTGATGCCTTCGGTATCCGCATCGTTCCAGTCCACGGAGAACGTGACGTCCTCGCCTTCGTCCACGGGATCGGGAGAGTCGGTGACGGAGGTAATCGTGGGGGCGGAGTTGGCGGCGGTACTCTCCTCGGCGGAGAAGGAGAGCTCCTGGTCGGCCGCGCTCATGTTGTAGTACTCGAATTTAAGCCAGTGGGCAGAACGAAAAATCTTGCTTACACGGACCTCATCAATCGAGCCGTTCCATGTCATTGGATCGAAGACGTTGTTGCCGATACTGAACGAGTATGACAGCGTGTTGTCGCCGCCGGCATGAGAGCCATCAATGTGGGAGTCATTCAGCCAGCTGTTGTAGTCGTAGTCGTTAGCGCCCTGTCGCTCGACCGACGTGGCAGTGAAAAACCAGTCGCTGCCCGGATTGCCAAGGTTCACGTAGAACCCACCCGAGTGGGACTGATCGTAATGCAGCAACGGATGCACTCCCGAGTTGCCGGCAGTGTAGATATGGCGAGCCCAATATTCGCTACTTCCGTAGTTCAACAACCCGTTCTGATAGCCTATGTCTACCCACTTGGCCCACGCCTCCATGCAATAGCTGTCGCTACGGGCAAACAACGCACTGGGCCCCAGCCATTCGCTATTAGCCTGATCGAAAGAATACGCCAAGCCGCCAGTCCACGCACCGGCCACTCCGAGTGTCGGCGTGTTGTTCTGCGCCAAGTCTCGACCGTTGGCCGTTGAATCGTAGGCGGTAGAACCAGAGGTCTCGTTCAGGTGCCAGACGCCATCGTAGTTGGCATCCCACACCCCCGTCACATTCTGCCCGTCCACGGCGGAGCCGGAGCCGTAGTAGAGATAGATGACCGTTCCTGTGGCGGTGAGGACGGTGGGCACCTTCACCCAGTAGTTGCCGGAGCCCGATCCGCTGCGGATGGAGAAGCTCTCCTCCTCGAAGGGAAGCAGCATGCCCGTGGAAGTGGCGAAGCGGATGTCGTCGCCGTCGCTCTGCGCTGCGGCGCCGACGTCGGCATCGGCATTGACTTTGACGTAGAGGGGGAAATTGCTGAGGTTAGAGTCGACGTTGGTATTGTCGACGGCGATCCTTTTTCGCTTGGTGAAGCCCGAGAGCCACGCCGTGACGGAGAACGTACCGGAAGACGCACTGGAGCAGGCAGCGCTGTCGTCACACACGTACGCGTAGTAGTTCTGAACGCCTGCATCGGCACCCGCAGTAGTGTAGGAACAGGTGATGGGATCGGTGAGGGCGTAGCTGCCGGAAGCGGAACACCAGGTTCCTCCCTCGCCGCAGCCCGCGGAGGTACCGTCCGCCGCCTTGCAGACGTACATCTTGATGCCTTCGGCATTGGCATCGTTCCAGTCGACGGAGAAAGTGACGTCCTCGCCTTCGTCCACGGGATCAGGAGAGTCGGTGACGGAGGTGATCGTGGGGGCGGAGTTGGCACTCTCCTCCGCAGCCCACGAGACCTCCTGGTCGCTCTCATTTATATTGTAGTACTCGAATTTGACCCAGGCATCGGAACGCGCCACTGCGGAAATCCGCACTTCGTCGAGCGTGATCGGCGGATAATAGTCGACACTCGCACCGTCTGAGTATTGTCCGGCGCCCATCGTAAAATAGGTCGCAGTATCAGAAATACCGCCGGAATAGGCATCACTTGTTCCCGCAGACGCATCGAGATTGATTTTTACATTGGAACCATCGTAGCGACCCACGACGTAGTGCCAGCTTGTATCGGACGTCCAATTGAATGTGACGTAGGCGCGGTTCACATTCCACCCCTGGGCATGAAAGACGACGGTATTGCCCGAAAAATCATCTGTGAAGAAAAGACCGTATCCGTCCGTCCAGTTGCCATTGGTCATTTTGCCGGTTAAAAAATCATAGTCGGTGGCGGCAGAGGTCAGCTTGTACCAGGTTGACAGCGTCATAGTGCCTGTCTGGCTGAGTGAAGCCGAATCCGCCACATATAATGAATCATTGGCTCCGTCGAATAGCTGACCTCTCGAGAGCTTGGCATCGACAAGATCAGGAGTCATATCGGGTGAAGCAGACCAACCAGCACCATCGTTATTATTTCCGGTTGAATCAATCACATCGCCCTCTGTGGGATACCCTGCGACACTCTCCTTCAGGTGCCACACCCCCTTGTAGTTACTGTCCCATACCCCCGTCACATTCTGCCCGTCCACGGCGGAGCCGGAGCCGTAGTACATGTAAAGAACGGTGCCGGTGGCGGTGAGGACGGTGGGTACCTTCACCCAGTAGTTGCCGGAGCCGGATCCGGAGGAGATGAGAAAGCTCTCTTCCTCGTAGGGAAGAAGCATGCCCGTAGCGGTAGCAAAGCGGATGTCGTCGCCGTCGGCCTGTGCGGCGGCACCGACGCCGGTATCGGCATTGACTTTGACGTAGAGGGGGAAATTGCTGAGGTTAGAGTCGACGTTCGTGTTGTCGATGACGATGCGCTTGCGGTAGGCAAACCCTGATAATTCAGCAAATGCATGTGCCTGTTGACGCTCAACAAACGGAGGATGGAGCAGAGGCGCGAGAGGCGCGAGAACGAAAAGAAAGATGAGAAATGCGGAAAGAAAAAAACGACCATGCGCATACGGAGAAAAGTGAATGGCCGATTGCCTGAGAAATCCGCTCCCATGCATGCGGCTCGCATGGTACAGGATTCCACCGCTCAATGCACCGTTCAACTTACGGCGCCGACGTCTCCCAGTTCAGGTTGATGTACCCCGCGTCGGCGCTGCCGGCGCTGGTAGTGGAAAGTTTGACGAAGAGCGTGATGTACCCGCCCTTCGTGTACGTGCCAGCCGCCTGCGGTCCGGTGACCGTGGCCGTGGTCCAGCTCGCTGCGGCCAGACTCTCGCCTCCGGTGAGAGTGACTTTGGCTCCCGCGGTATCCAGCATGCGCAACGACGCGGCGTTCACGGCATTGGAGGCATCGGTCGTCCGGTAGCGGAACTGGACGGGAAGATTAGCATCCCAGGTTGAGAAGTTATCCGGCACGCGCACGCGCACGACGATCCAGTACTCCTGAAGCTCGGCTTTGGAGGATGTCCAATGGTAGTAGTTCTCCTTATTCGTCGCATCGTAGGCGTACGAGAGCTGCCCGATGTAATTGGTGCCGCTGCCGGTATAGACCGCATGCGGATACTCAGGACTGAGGAAGACCACGCCGCCGCTCCCTACGCCCACCGTCGAAGCTTCCCATGTCAGCGTGCCGGCGCCGTCCGTCGTGAGTGTCTGGCCGTTCGCACCTGCGTCCCCCGGGAAGGTGTACGTCACGCCGCCGAGTTTGATCGTGGAGCCGAAGGCCGCGGCGCCCTCCACGGCCAACGTTCCGGATGAAGTGAGCTCAGACGAAGCCCTGACCGTACTGCCCGAGACCGTACCCACCACTTCGAGCGTCGAATCAGGCGCATTGGTGCCGATGCCCACGCGCTCGTTGGTCGTATCGATGTTGAACACCGGGGTGCCCCCGTCACTATCCAGCACCTGGAAGGCAGTGATCGAGTCCACGAGGGTGCGAATGAAGACGCTGCCGGAACCCGTCAACCTCTCAGCAAAGCTGAGCACGCGGCCGGATGCGGTGCCGT
>Ga0265297_10001254_pt1 | contig 61526 bp, 52 predicted proteins | sample Munlanlwell13791_FD_192502 | JGI IMG/M metagenome (GOLD analysis project Ga0265297, IMG submission 192502) | Leachate microbial communities from a municipal landfill in Southern Ontario, Canada - Leachate well 137-91 | ecosystem: Engineered > Solid waste > Landfill > Unclassified | place... | reverse complement strand
TGTCCAAAATTCCCCACTGCTGCCTCCCGTAGGAGTGAGGCCCGTGTCTCAGTGCCTCCGTGCCCGTTCGCCCTTTCAGGCCGGGTACCCGTCATAGCCTTGGTGGGCCGTTACCCCGCCAACTAGCTGATAGGCCGCAAGATCATCCTTGGGCGGCCGAAGCCTTTCATTGTACGGCGATGCCGCCGCGCAATCTTACGGGGTATTAGCCCGCCTTTCAGCAGGTTGTCCCCCGCCCTAGGGAAGATTCCTTACGTATTACTCACTCGTCTGCCACTAGATTCCAAGCGTATTGCTACGCCTGGTCTCCCGTTCGACTTGCATGTGTTATGCACGCTGCCAGCGTTAACTCTGAGCCAGGATCAAACTCTCCATTTAAAACGTTTTCGAACGTTGCTCCGAAATCGTTCTTCCATGGAGTGAATTGAGTTCTTTTACAAACCCACACACCATTTGATTCCTTACCCCTCACATTCTTCCGAATGTGCAGGGCGCCCATTCGCTCGCATCCGATTTTCAAAGAACAGCATCCCTCTTCCTGCTCTTCCGGCTTCCGTCTTTCCGGAAGCAGTGGTGGGGATGAACCCCTCATCCAGAACCTGCGTTCTGTTTGGTAAATCAATAATATCACAACGCGCCGGAACTTGTCAAGCGGAATTTTTCTCGACGAGAATTTTGCTAAGATAATGTCCTCACTGGGGGCGAACATCATGAAAAACGTTTCCACTGACAACATCCGAAACCTCTGCCTCGTCGGCAAGGCCGGCTCCGGCAAGACTTCCCTCGTCGAGGCCATGCTCTTCGCCGCGGGAGCGACCAATCGTCTGGGCAAGATCGAGGAAGGCAACACGGTCTGCGACTACCAGGACGACGAGAAAGAGCGCCGCATGTCCATCAACATGAAGCTCGCCAGCTTCGAGCATGCCGGCAAGAAGGTCAACCTCATGGACACGCCCGGCTGCGCGGACCTCTGGGGCGAGGCGGTCTCCGCCCTCACCGTCTCCGACACCGTCGTCCTCGTCCTGGGCGTCGACTCCCCCATCGACGTGAGCACCGAGGAAGTCTGGGAGCCCGTGGTTGAGAGCAAGAAGCCGGCCCTGATCTTCGTCAACAAGACGGACAAACCGGACATCAACCTCGACGAGTTCCTCAAGGCCATGGACGCCAAGCTCGAGGTCAAGACCTGCCCCCTCGTGATCCCCGGGGACGAGGCCGGCACGAGCGTCAACCTCCTTTCACTCAAAAAGACCGACGCCTCGGGCAAGGAATCGGACCTCGGCGACGCGGACGCCCGGATCGAGTCCCTGCGCGAGCGCCTCATCGACGCGGTGGCCGCCCACGACGACAAGCTCATCGAGAAGTACCTCGGCGGGGAGAAGCTCACGGCCGAGGAGATGACCGATGCTTTCAAGAAAGGATTCAAGGAGGGGAAGATCATCCCCGTGGTCTGCGGCTCCGCCTCGACCTGCACCGGAGTCCGCGCGTTCCTCAACGTCATCGCGGAATACTTCCCCGCGCCCGATATATCCAAGGACCAGAACAAGGGACTCTTCTCCGGGATCATCTTCAAGACCATGAGCGAGCCGGGTATGGGGCAGATGAACTTCGTGCGCGCCTGCTCCGGCAAGCTCAACACCGGCCTGGACGTCTACAATATCACCCGCCAGAAGCGCGAGCGCATCGGTCCGGTCTGCTTCATGCAGGGCCGCACCCGTGTCGACGCCGGCTCTCTCGAGGCCGGGGATATCGGCGTGCTCGTCAAGCTCAAGGAGACCCGGACCGGCGATTCCCTCGTCGACGAGAAGCTCGGCAAGGACAAGGTCCCCGGCATCCCGACCATCGATTTCCCGCCCTGCCTCATGGACATGGCGGTGTACACGAAGTCCAAGGGCGAGGAAGAGAAGGTCGGCAACGCCCTCTCGACCATGACGATGGAGGACCCGACGCTCAAGTTCCAATACAACGGCGAGACCCGCGAGATGATACTCTCCGGGGTCGGGAACCTCCAGCTCGAGATCGCGCGCTCCCGCATCAAGGCCCGCTACGGCATCGACGTGGAACTCCGGCCTCCGAAAGTCCCTTATAAGGAAACCATCCGCGGGAAGGCCGAGGGCCAGGGCAAGCACAAGAAGCAGACCGGCGGCCGCGGCCAGTACGGCGACTGTTGGATCCGCATCGAACCCCTCGAGCGCGGCAAAGGCTTCGAGTTCGTCGACGACGTCTTCGGCGGAGCCATCCCGAAGAACTTCATCCCGTCCATCGAGAAGGGTATCAAGGAGTCCATGGAGCGGGGAATCATCTCCGGACACCCGGTGGTGGACGTCAAGATCACGGTCTATGACGGCTCCTACCACGATGTGGACTCATCGGACCAAGCCTTCAAGATCGCCGGCTCGCTGGCCCTGAAGAAGGTCTTCCCCGAGGCCAGGCCCTGCCTCATCGAGCCCATCATGAACCTCGAGGTCATCATCCCCGAGGACTATACGGGCGCGGTCATGGGCGACTTGAACTCCCGCCGCGGCCGCATCATGGGCATCGACCGATTCAAGAAGCGCCAGGTGGTCAAGGCTCAGGTCCCCTTGGGCGAGATGACGAGCTACGCCCCGGACCTGAGGTCCATGGCCAAGGGCTCGGGCAAGTTCAAGCTGCAGTTCTCCCACTACGAGGAGCTGCCGTCCAACATCGCCAAGAACCTGATCGAGGCGTATCAGAAGACCCGTTCGCCGGAGGAGTAGTCGCCCCGAGCGCAGCGAGGGTTTTTTGTTTTTTTATCGAGCTATCCACAGAACCGCCATTATGGCGGTGCGGCATAATCCATGCTCCAAGAATCATTCACCCTGGTCATCAAGAAGCCCCGCGAGGAAGTCTTCCGCTCCCTCACGGATTTCGACCACTTCGCCAAGACAGTGGGCGACAAAGCCAAGGTCGAACGCGTCTCGGGGAAAGGCTTGGGAGAGGTCATCCGCATCACGACTCCGCAGGCCGGAGCCCCGGAACTCCTTTGCACCACGACTGAGTGGGAACCCCCAAGCCGCTGCGCCCGCCGCATGGACCTGCCGGACCTGCCCACCACCGTGGCGTTCACCCTGGAGGAGTGCCCGGAAGGGACCAATCTCAAGGTGGACCTGACCATGGAGCCCAAGAGCATGTTGTATAAGATGCTCATCCCCATGCTCCAGCAAAAGATCAAGGAAGAGAAGGAAAAAACAAGGAATCTACTGCAGGAACGGCTAGGTCATTGATATCCCTGCGGAAATCCCGCTATCGAAAGAAGATGGGATGCCCAAGCCCTGCGTCGTGAACGCGGACGTCCTCTTCGACTGATTAAAGAGGGTCTGATCAAGAATCGGTTAAGACCGCTTCCCCGGCGACAAAATCGTTCGGCGGCTGCTGGAGAATTCTTTTGGCGGATTCTTTGGTGGCTCCGCCTCGGCTCCGGACGTACACTCATCGTATGAAGACTGCGATGAACGATTTCAAGGACAAGCGGCAGTCCTTTCGCCATGACGCCGGCATCCTTCCCATCACCTGGCCGGAAGGGACCGCTCAACTCCTCGACGTCAGCGCGGGCGGGCTCGGCGTGCATGTGTCCGGCAGCATGCACGCCGTGGGGGACGAGGTCCGCTTCCAGGTCTTCCTCTCCTCCGGCATGGTGGAAGGTAAGGGAGTGGTCCGCTGGGTCACGCCCCTGAACCAGGAGAGCTACCGCTGCGGCATACGGTTCACGAGCCTCAGTTGGCTCAGCCAAAGCCGTCTGAAGAACTTCCTGCACCCCTACTCTTTTAATCCCCTCGCCTTCCTGGACGCGCTGCTCGTGGCCGGAGCGCTCGCGACGACCGCGGTCTGCGCGGCTCTCTGGCTGGGCATCCCGCTCTCTACGTGGGGCGACATCCAGCAGACGCTGTACCGGCTGTTGCGCTAGCCCTGCCTGCCACTGGAGCGACGAGGCCTTGATGGGATGTTTATCGAGGAAAAGCGTTGCTCGCCTTTACGCTTTCTTTACCTCCCCGTAACACCCCCCTAACACCCCCGCGCCAGACTATAGCGATGAACGCTTTCCAGGAAAGACGGCGATTCGAACGCCATGATGCCGGCATCCTGCCTATGAGCTGGCCGGAAGGGACCGCGCAACTCCTCGATGTCAGCGCAGGCGGGCTCGGCGTGCATGTGGCCGGCAACATGTACGCCGTGGGGGACGTGGTCCGCTTCCAGGTGTTCCTGCCCTCAGGCATGGTGGATGGAAAGGGCGTTATCCGCTGGCTGACGCCCCTGGCCCAGGAGAGCTACCGCTGCGGCATACGGTTCACGAGCCTCAGTTGGCTCAGCCAAAGCCGTCTGAAGAACTTCCTGCACCCCTACTCTTTTAATCCCCTCGCCTTCCTGGACGCGCTGCTCGTGGCCGGAGCGCTCGCGACGGCGGCGGTCTGCGCGGCTCTATGGCTGGGGATCCCGCTCTCGACGTGGGGCGATATCCAGCAGGCGCTGTACCGGCTGCTTCGCTAAAATCTCCCGCCCTTGAGGAACCGCACCGCCATCTCGGCGGTCTTCTTTTTCAGCACTATGGACGTGTGCTGGTACGGCAGCACCTTGAAATCCGCGGCGCCCTCCAGCCGAGTCTCCTCCACCGCCAAGGTGCCGTCGTCATCGCCGGGGATGAGCGGATTGAACCCCTTGCCGTTTCCCAGACCCCCGGCCAGGACCGCGAACTCGATGGGAGGAGGAGGCAGACTCTTCCAAAAATCCTCGCTGCTCGCACGCAGTTCCCCGCCGGCTTTACGTCCCCACACGACCTTGTAGAGCGGGGTCTTATCCACCGTGTCCGCCAGCATGCTCCCCCGGTTCGGCGGAGTGATCATGAGGAAGCGCTTGGCCTGCGGAGGATTGTAGACGGCTAGATAGTACCGGATGACGATGGCGCCCAGGCTGTGGCCCACGAAATAGAGCTCCCCGCGTCCCTTCTCCCGGACCTTCTCATCGAGCCACGCGGCGTGCTCCTCCACGGTCCTGCTCCGGCTCGGATAGCTCAAGTTCACGACCTCGAACCCCCCGCGCTCCAAGGCGCGCTCGATCCGCTTCATGCTGACGCTCTTATTCAGGATGCCGTGCATCAGGAAGACGGTCGGCGCGGATGCGCCGCCGTACTGCGCCTTCTCGGGAAGTGTGTTAGGCGCATGTGCGGTAGGAGTGGACACCGGGGCCGCCCAGAGCAGCGCCGCCAGCAGCATACGCTACTTCTTGCCCGGCAGGGTGATGTCGGGCCGCGGCAGGATGCGCAGCGGGGTCAAGTCGTTGCCGGGGACCGCGATGAGCTGGGGAACGTCCTTGCGCATCCGGGAGATGATATGCAGAGACCGCCAGAAATCCTCGAGATCGGTGAAAAAGCCCCTCACCGGTAAAGCCAAGTCCAGGTAGTTGTCGACCACGTACGCGGCGCCGCCGGTCAAAAGCACCGGCCCCCGGTCCAGGTTCAGCCAAACCCCCATGTTCCCGGGAGTGCGGCCGGGCAGGCTGACCAGGAAGACGCTGCCGTCCTCGAACAGATCCGCCGCGTTCTCGAACGCGGCCAACGCGGGGGCGATGTGCAGGTCCACCAGCTTGACCCTTCCAGCCTCTTCCAAAGGGACCGGCAGGATCATGGGCCGCTTCTTCTCCTCGGCCAGGGACTTCCTCCACTCCCACTCCTTCCGGGAGACCACGAACGTGGCTGAGGAGAAGCTCATCGCCATCCCGGCGGCTTCGGGATCCAGCCTGGACAGCACGACCCATCGGATGTCCGTGGGCGGAATCCCGGCCGCCTTGAGCTGGCTGACCAGGTCCTGCCCTTTCTTCTGTTTGTGCGTGAACCTGGGCTTGAGCCTCACCTCCGGAGGCGCCAGCGGAACCACCACATCGTAGAGGCCAAGGGACTTATTGCCTTCCACAGGGTCCAAGCCCGTATCGAACAGGATATAGCCCGCGTCCGAATGCTTAATAAGGAAGGCGGGCACATCCAGGTTCAGCTTGGAGTGGAAGCTCTTAAGGCTCGAGACCCACTCTCCCCGGGTGCGGGCCTGCCCCGTGTTGAAGACTCTCAGGGTCACGCTCCTCGGCCTGCGGCCGGAGATCATGCTCAGAGCGAAGGTGTGGGGGATCTCCCGGATGCCGGCCGGAAGAGCGGGCGCAGCGACGAGGTATGGGCTCTTCTGGGGAAGCTCGGGAAGACAGCCCGCAGAAAGGACTGCGAGGACGGCCGGCAGCCACCGGCCTGTCTTCATTTCTTCGGCTGCTCCTCCATGGAGATGTTCAGCAGGATGCGCTCGCTGGACTTCTTGTACGCGTCGTCGACCTTCTCCAGATGCGAGCAAAGCTCCTCGATGACCGCGTTCACGACGGTCAGACGCTTGAGGATCTCGCCGCCGGCCTCCTTCTCGAAGCGCAGGCGCGAGAGTTTGGTCTGGACCTCGGAAGCCGCGTCGGGCTCGAGGGCGTCCTTCCGCGAGAAGCGCTTGACCTGGCCGAGCTTCTTCAAGCCCTCGACCACCTTCTCGCCCTCCTTGCGCGGGACCGCATAGGAAAGCTGCTGATACACGAATTTGTCGCTGGAAGCCATGTTCTCGACCGGCACGACGGGCGCCGAGCCGCGCTTGGACAAGAGCTTGAGCGCCTTCTCCCGGGCCTTCTTCCCGTCCCGGACCGTCAGCTCCAGATGCCAGAACGCGCCGTAGTCCCGCAGCGGGTAGCGCTTGAGCCAATAGGCCGGAGCGTCCTGCCCCCAACACATGGCCGCGGCCAGGAGGATGAGGGCCGTCTTCATGGCTTGGGCTTGGGCCCCTTCATGGGCCGTCGCAGCTGCGAGACCCTGAGCCGAACCTCGGCGCGCCGCATGGAGGATTCGGCCTGGGCGAGGGTCATCGAATCGAGGTCGCGGCGCTTGGCCTCGGCCTTGGCCCGCTCCAGGGCCTGGCGCGCGCGCTCCACATCGATCGCATCCGACATCTCCGCGGTCTCGGCGAAGACCTCGACACGGTCGTTGTGCACCTCGGCGAAGCCGCCGGAGACCGCGAATCGCCGCTCCGAGCCTCCCGAACGGACTCTGACGACGCCGGCGACCAGCTGCACCAGGTACGGCTCGTGCCCCGGGAGCACGCCCATCTCGCCCGCAAAGGCTGGAAGAGCGACGGCGTCCACCTGCTCGGAGAGGGCCACGCGCTCCGGGGTCACCATCTCCAGAGTGAGCTTCCTCTCCGTCACGAGCTCCTCGCCGCGTTCTCCAGGGCCTGCTCGATGCCGCCGACCATGTAGAAGGCCTGCTCGGGGACGCCGTCGTGCAGACCCTGCGCGAGCTCCCCGAAGCCGCGGATGGTCTCCTTCAGGGGGACGTACGCGCCCGGCCGCCCCGTGAACTGCTCGGCCACGTGGAAAGGCTGCGACAGGAACTTCTGGATCTTGCGCGCCCGGGCCACGACCAGCTTGTCCTCGTCCGAAAGTTCGTCGATCCCGAGGATGGCGATGATGTCCTGAAGGTCCTTGTAGCGTTGCAGTATCTTCTGCACCGCGCGCGCGACCCGATAATGCTCGTCTCCCACGATGCGCGGGTCCAGGATGCGCGAGGTCGAATCCAGCGGGTCCACGGCGGGGTAGATGCCGATCTCCACGATCTGACGCGAGAGCACGGTGGTCGCGTCGAGATGGGTGAACGTGGTGGCCACGCCGGGGTCCGTCAAGTCGTCCGCCGGGACATAGACCGCCTGGATGGAGGTGATGGATCCCTTCCGGGTGGAGGTGATGCGCTCCTCGAGGTTCCCGACCTCGCTCGTCAGAGTGGGCTGGTAGCCCACCGCGGAAGGCATGCGGCCGAGCAGGGCCGACACCTCGCAGCCCGCCAGAACGAAGCGGAACACGTTGTCGATGAAGAGGAGCACGTCCTGCCCTTTCTGATCCCGGAAGTATTCGGCCTGCGTCAGCGCGGTCAGACCCACGCGGGCGCGCGAGCCGGGCGGCTCGTTCATCTGGCCGTAGGTGAGCACCGTCTTCGAAAGCACGGGCGCTCCGTCTGAGAGCTTGGATTCCTGCATCTCGAGCCAGAGATCGTTCCCCTCGCGGCTCCGTTCGCCGACCCCCCCGAACACGGACACGCCGCCGTGCTGCTTGGCGACGTTGTTGATGAGCTCCATGATGATGACGGTCTTGCCGACCCCCGCCCCGCCGAAGAGCCCGACCTTGCCTCCCCGCATGTACGGCTCGAGCAGGTCGATCACCTTGATCCCTGTCTCGAATATCTGCGGGGTGGTCTCGAGCTCCTCGAGCTTCGGGGCCTCACGATGGATGGGCAGGCGCTCCTGGGTCTCGATGGGCCCCCGGCCGTCGGTGGGCTCCCCGAGCACGTTGATGAGGCGGCCGAGCACTTTCTCGCCGACCGGGACCGTGATGGGAGCTCCCGTGTCCTCAACATCCATGCCGCGCCGCATGCCGTCGGTCGGGCCGAGGACGATGGCCCGGACTGCGTTGTCGCCCAGGTGCTGGGCCACCTCGGCCGTGACGACCGCGTCCTCCCCCATCCGGATCTTGAGCGCGTTCAGGATCGGCGGCAGCCCCCCCGAGGGGAACTCGACGTCGACGACCGGCCCGACCACCTGCACGAGCTTGCCCTGGCTCATGAGCGACCCGTCACCCTTTGTGGAATTTCGCCGTGACGAAGCTCTCCGGCCGCTCCTGCCCGATGACCTCGAACCCGATCCGGTGGAAGCGCACCCCGTAGCGATGCATGCCGCCGGTCGAGCCGGCCCGGATGTGCCGGATCTCCCCGCGGATCTCGAGGGGGATGTTGATCTTGAGGAAGAGCACGCTGCCCTCCTCCAGCTCCGCGCTGGTCCGGAATGTCATGCCGCTCACGGACAGGTCCGTGATCGTCCCGCGGCACTTGCTGACCGTCTGCCCCTTGGCGTGGATGTCCATCGTGATGCCCACCGGGAACCTGGGATGCTGACGCTTCTCTATACCCGCCATGTGATGTCCTCCTATCGGTTTCGAATCAGCTCATGCGGCCAGGGCCTCTGCTCCGCCGACCAGCTCCGCGATTTCGCGGGTGATCAGGGCCTGCCGGGTCCGGTTGAGCTCCAGGGTCATGTACCCCATGAGCTCGCCAGCGTTCCGGGTGGCCGCGTCCATCGCGTTCATCCGGGCGGCCAGCTCGGCCGCCTGGGACTCCAAAAGCATCCGATAAATCTCCGCCTTGATCGACCGAGGGAGCAGGGCGGCCAAGAGCTCTTTGCGGTCGGGCTCGAATTTGAATCCGTAGGCGCGCAGACTCCCAACGGTCGGCGACTCCTTCCTCGGCGGGATGGGCAGTAGCGGCTCCTCCACGACCCGCTGCACCATCACGGACTTGAACTCGCTGTAGATGACCGTCACGGAGCTCAGCCGCCCGTCCTTGAAGCGCTTGCACAAGGGCTCCCCGGCCAGCTCCGCGTGCTTGAACGCGACCTTCGGGAAGATCCCCGCGAGCTCCATGAGGGTCTCGACCCCGGCGTCCCGCAGACGGCGGACGAAATCGCGCCCCTTCCTGCCCACCAGCACGGCCGCCACCGGCTTGCCCTGCCGGGCCCGGAGCCACGCCGCGGCGGCGCGCAGCAGGTTCGCGTTGAAGGCTCCGCAAAGCCCGCGGTCGCCGGTCACCAGCAGCAGCCCCGGCCTCTCATCGGGCCTCCTCTCGAAGAACGGGTGGTCCACCCCCTCGCCCTCCTGCGCGGCCGCGGCCTCCATCAGGGCCAGCTCCGAGACCGTTTCCTCGAGCCTCGCCGCGAAGGGCCTCGAGGAGAGGATGGCGCTCTGCGCGCGCCGCATGCGCGCCGCGGACACCATCTTCATGGCCCGCGTGATCTGCTGCGTGGACCGCACGGACTTGATCTTGCGCCGGATCTCTCGAAGCGAAGCCATTCACCTGCCGCCCAGGTAGTCCTGGATGCCCTCCTCGATGCCGTAGCGCGCCGCGAACCCCAGCCCCTTCTCGGCCGCCGAGGGATCGCCCTGGGTCTGGCTCTGGAAGAAGGAGTACGGGTTGTCGAAATAGTCCGGGGCCAGGGACGTCCGGAGGACGCCGTTGAGCACCTCGACGATCTTGTTGAACGTGGCGGGCTTGCCGGTGCATACGTTGTAGACCCCGCTATGTTCCGCTTGAGCCGCCTTCATGTTCGCTTCGACCACGTCCTTGACGTAGATCTGGTCCCGGAACTGCTCGCCGCTCTTGAAGATGCGCGGGCGGCGGCCGTCTTTCATCTGGAGATAGAGCTGCCAGATCATGCTCGCGGCCTTGTCCTTGTAGGCTTCCCCGGGACCGTACACGTTGAAGTAGCGCAGGCCCACGACGGGGATGCCGGGCTCCTGTAGAGAGAACCGCGCCGCCACGACCTCCATCACCTTCTTGGAGAAGCCGTAGATGTTCATCGGCTCGTATTCCCCGCCCTCGCGCATGGGAATCGATCCCGCGCCATAGACCCCCGCGGAGGAGGCGTACACCACGCGCCGGACACCCGTAGCGGCGGCGAAGTCCAGAAGGTTCCGGAACGCGTCGACGTTGACCTCCATCATCAACTTCTGGTCCATGACGGTCGTGTCCGTGATGGCCCCCTCGTGGAAGATCACGTCCACGGCCCCCACCTTCGGAGCCCACTCCTCCATGCGCCGGAGGTCCGCCGCGACGACGTCGCCCTTGTAGCCTCGGAGGTTCTCGAAGCGGCTCGACCGGAAATCATCGACCACGACGACCTCCAGGCCCCGCCGCTCGAGCTCCCTGGCGATATTCGACCCGATGAAACCCGCGCCGCCGGTGACCAGAGCCCTCCGCATGGGCCCGCGCTCCTTGCTCATCTCCCCCTACCTCCCCTTCTGCGCCCTGCGCTGCACGATCTCCTGGAGGGGGAGCGGCTGCATCAGGCTCAACTCGTTGATCTTCTTCATCAGGCCTTTCGGGATGGGCTTGAACCCCGGAGGCGGCTGCATGGATGCGCCCATCATGACGAGATGCAGCAGGACCTCCCGGTCCCACTCGCAGACGCCCCCGGTATCCTTGAAATCGCGGCGGACCTTGCCGACGAACCGCTTGAGCACGTCCTGGTCCTGCACGAGGTAGTAGGCCATCGCCAGGGAGACCCGATCCTCCGGCACGAACGCGAAGACCGCGGCCAGCGCCGGCTCGTCGATCTTCGCGAGCGCGTCCATCAGGCCGAGGTTGATGATGGGAGGCGCGTTCACTCCCACATTCTGCCCCCTTGCCCCCGAAGCCGGGAGCAGGAGGAACAACGCCAGGATCGTTGATATCTTCATCGCTGAAACCCCTCCTTGAAGGCCGTGATGGCCTCTTTGAGCCGGGCCTCGAGATCGCGGTCCAACTCCTTGTTGCGCGCGATGCCAGCCAGCAGATCCGCGTGCTTCTCCCGCAGGAGGGCCAGGAATTCCCGCTCGAAGCGCCCTACCGCGGCGGCCGGGATGTCGTCCAAGACGCCGGTCGTGCCGGCATAAACGACGACGATCTGCTGGTCCACCGGCATAGGCATATACTGGTCCTGCTTGAGAAGTTCGACCATCCTCTCGCCGCGCGCGAGCTGCTGCTGCGACGACTTGTCCAGGTCCGAACCGAACTGGGCGAACGCCGCCAGCTCGTTGTACTGGGCGAGGTCCAGGCGCAACTTGCCGGCCACCTTCTTCATGGCCTTGACCTGCGCCGAGCCGCCGACCCGGGAGACCGACAGGCCCACGTTCACGGCGGGCCGTATCCCGGAGTAGAAAAGGCTGCTCTCGAGGTAGATCTGCCCGTCCGTTATGGAGATGACGTTGGTCGGGATATAGGCGGAGACGTCGCCGGCCTGCGTCTCGATGATGGGAAGCGCGGTCAGCGAGCCCCCTCCGTTCGCCTCGGAGAGCTTGCACGCCCTTTCCAGAAGCCTGGAATGCAGATAGAACACGTCGCCGGGATAGGCTTCGCGTCCCGGGGGCCTCCGGAGGAGGAGGGAAAGCTGTCGGTAGGCCTGGGCGTGCTTGGAAAGATCGTCGTAGACCAGCAGGACGTCTTTCCCGGCCCAGAGGAACTCCTCTCCCATGGCGCAGCCCGCGTACGGGGCGATATAGAGCATGGGGGCCGGGTCCGACGCCGAAGCGTTCACCACGATCGTGTAGTCCATGGCGCCCGCGTCCTCGAGTTTCTGGACCAGAGCCGCCACTGTGGACCGTTTTTGTCCGATCGCCACGTAGATGCACAGGGGGCGGTTCGCCTCGCCCTTCTGGTTCAGGATCGTGTCGAGGGCGATGGCCGTCTTCCCGGTCTGCCTGTCCCCGATGATGAGCTCGCGCTGCCCGCGGCCGATCGGGATCATCGCGTCGATGGCCTTGATGCCGGTCTGGAGCGGGACCTTGACCGGCTGGCGGGCCACCACGCCGGGAGCGATGACCTCCACCGGGCGGCGCTTCTTGGCCGCGATCGGCCCCTTGCCGTCGATGGGCTGGCCCAACGGGTTCACCACGCGGCCGATCAGCTCCGTTCCGACCGGCACCTCCATGACGCGTCCCGTACGCCGGACCGCGTCGCCCTCGCGGATGAGATGGCCCTCGCCGAAGAGCACGCATCCCACGTTCTCCCGCTCGAGGTTGAGCGCCATGCCGAAGACCCCGCGCGGGAGCTCGAGGAGCTCCCCGGCCATCGCGTTCGAAAGGCCGTAGAGGCGGGCGATGCCGTCGCCCACCTGGAGCACGAAGCCCTCCTCCTTGATCTCGGTGGAAGCGTCGGTGCTCTCGATCTGCCTCTTGATGACTCCGGTGATCTCTTCAGGTCGGATCGCCATGCTTGAACCCTTGCCTCACGCGGCGGCGAGCCGCTCGCGCAGCCGCCGCAGTTCTCCTTGAAGACTCGAATCGAGGACCCAGTCCCCCATGCGGACCACCATGCCCGCCAGCAGCCCTTCATCCACGCCCGCGGAGAGGAGGACCTTCTTCCCCCCGAAGGCCTCCAGGCGGCGTGAGAGCTCTTGCGTCTGCCGGGCGTCCAGCTCGAACGCGGAACGGACGGAAGCGCGCACGGTCCCGCGGGCCTCGTCGAGCAGTCCCGCGAAGTCCGACGCGGCCTGCGGGAGGAGGTTGAAGCGCTTCTTCTCCACCAGCAGCTCCAGCCAGCGCAGCGTGCGGCCGGAGACACGGTCGCCCAATTCTTTCCGGAGCATCTCCCGCTTCTGCGAGACCGGGACCTTGGGGTGCCGGAACAGCGCCATCCTCGGAGCCACGGCCCGGACCGCCTCCCGCAGCTCCGCGGCCGTCCGGTCTTCCTCCCGAGCTCCGGTGGCGCACAGGAAGAGCGCTGCGGCATAGCGTCGGGCGAGGATGCGGTCCGAGGCGGTCATGTCAGCGGGGCTCCGCCTCGCGGAAGAAGCGCTCCAGCACGTCCTTCTGCACCCCGGGGTCCACGCTGCGGCGCAGCAGCCGCTCGGCGGCCAGAACGGAAAGGGAGGACACCTCCCGCCGGAGCTCTCCCATCAGCCGCTGCTTCTCTTCCTCGAGCTCCCGCCGGGCCTTGGCCATGAGGCGCTTGGCATCCTCCTCGCTGGTCCGGTGCGCGGAGGTCCGGATGGCCTCGGCTTCGCGGCCGGCCTTGGCGATGATCTCGCGCATCTCGCCTTCCGCCCCGGCCAGCCGGGCCGAGAGCTCGCCTCGGATGCTCTCCGCTTCCCGCCGAGCGGCTTCCGCCCGCTCGCGCTCCTCGCGCAGCCGCGCCTCGCGCGCGTCGACCGCGGCCAAGAGCGGCCCCCAAGCGAAGACGCGGAGCAAGCCCACCAGGACCAGGAAAGAGACCACGGTCCAGATGAGCAGACCCTTGTCGGGCTGAAGCAGGGTGTCCAAAGGGCTTCAGTGCGCCGGCGTCTCGATCGCGGTCGGACTCTGCAGCCCCACCTGCGGCACGCCCTTGTTCAGGGCCAGCACGCCCAGGAGCACGATGACCAGGGCGAAAAGCCCCAAGCCCTCGATCATGGCCGCCGGGATGATCATCGTCATCCTCAGCGCATCGGCAGCCTCAGGCTGCCGGGCCGACCCCTCCAGGGCCGCGCTGGAGAGCTTGGCGATGCCGAACGCCGCGCCCGTCAGGCACAAAGCCCCGCCCAGACCCATCCCGATGTATCCGAATGCCAGATGCCACATATGCACAGCTCCTTTCCTCAGTCTCTAGTCCTTACCCTAGCCCCTCGCTGACGCCCTTCCAATATCCGCTCGGGACAAGGGCGCATCCGCGCCCTAGTGGGCGGCATGCATGAAGCCTCCCACGAAAACGGCCGTCAACAGCGTGAAGATGAACGCCTGCAGCAAAGCCACCAGAAGCTCTATCAGGTACACGAACACCACCAGACCGACGGAGACCGGGGCGACCATCAGCCCGACGACCTGGCTCGTGGCCCCCAGGATGAAGATAAGCGAAATGAACCCCAAGGCCACGATGTGCCCGGCGATCATGTTCGCGAACAGGCGGATCGTCAGGGCCACGCACTTGACCACGATGCCGGCCACCTCGATGAGCGGCATGAAGACCACGAACGGGAGCACCCACGCGGGGATGCCGCTGGGGACGGGCCAGAAATGCTTGAGGAACGGGAGCGGTCCGTTCGCACGCACGCCGGCGAAGAGGATCAAGGCGAAGGTGCAGCTCGCCAAAGCCCCGGTCACCGCGATGTTCCCCGTGACCGTGGCGCTGCCCGGGATGAGTCCGGCCAGGTTGCAGGCCAGGATGAAGAAGAAAAGGGTCAGGAAGTAGTGCAGGTACTGCCGTCCGCCGTGGCCGAGGATGGGATCCACGACGACGTCGCGCACGGAGAGCGCCGCCGCCTCGACCCCCATGCGCAGCAGGGTCCCGGCGCGGGAACGGCTGCGCGCGGCGTAGGAGAGCAACGCCAGCAGGAAGGCGGACACCGTCCACAGCACGATCAGGTGTTTGGTGAGCGAGAAGCGTATCGGGCCAGCCCAGAACAAGGTCCGGTACGCGTGGTCCGGGATGTGGTGATTGAGCAGGGTCGTGAAATCCATTCTATGAACGTCTCACCAGGTTCCTATACTCCATCTGCAGCAAGAGCAGCACCCCCAGCGCGTACGCGCACCAGCCGGAGGCCTGGGCCTGCCATGGCTCCTTCCAGAGCCAGGCGATCAGGCCCAGAAGTCCCGCTCCGCGGAGCGCGGCTCCCAGGCCGAAAGCCCGCCAGAACCAGACCGGCGACTCTCCCCTCCCGAGCGCCAACGCCAGCACGCTCAACGACGACAACACCCAGGCCGCCGTCAGACCCTCCAGAGCCGGGACCCGCAGCGTCCCTTCCAAGAACAGCCACACCCCGGCCGCTCCGGCGGCCGCCAGGGCCGCGCCCTCCAGGGCGCTACGCGCCGCGATCCGGGCCTGCGAAAGCCTGGCGGATGAGCAGATAGAGGCCAAGCGATATCCCCCCAAAGGCGCCGAGCAGCATCAGCCACGGGTCCGTGCCCAGCCTCCCGTCGAGCCAGCGGCCGCAGAAGAACCCGAGCACCACGGCGACGGTCAACTCGGTGCCTGCGGTGAACGCTAAAGCCCAAGGGTTTCGCCGGGGCGACGGCTTGCCAGACTCGGCAGGACTCACGCGCATCCCCAAAAAAACCTTTGCTATTCTAGTTTATTCGAGGAGAAACATCAACGGACGCGTTCTTGACCCCGATCATTGAGACGGGTCAATTGTGGCGGCGCCATGGACAACTTTCTATACTACATGCCTCATGGACCCGACGAGCCCCCAATCCCAGGGCATCGACCCCGCAGAGCCCAAGCCCCGCCTGGTCGTGGCCGACGACCAGATGGAGCTCCTGGCCATGATGCACGACGTGCTTGAGATGAACGGCTATGAGGTCCGCACCGCGGCCAACGGCCAGGAGGCGCTGGACTTGGTCCGGCAGGACCCGCCGGACGTGGTCATCTTGGACCTCTGGATGCCCATCAAAGACGGGTTCGCGGTCTGCAGGGAGCTCAAGGAGCATCCGCTCTTCCAGCACCTGCCCATCATCCTGCTCTCGGCGGCGAGCGACCGGGACAACAAAATCCAGGGCATGGAGCTCGGTGCGGACGATTTCGTCACCAAGCCCGTGGACCTCATGGAGCTGCTGGCCCGCATCCGGATGATCATCCGGCGCAACCGTCAGGGCCTGGACGCGAATCCCCTGACCAAGCTCCCGGGGAACGTCTCCATCCAGAAGCGCATCGCCGCCGCCATCGCGTCGAAGAAACCCTTGGCCGTCCTTTATACGGACCTCAACAGCTTCAAGGCCTACAACGACTGCTACGGCTACGACAAGGGAGACCGCGTCATCAGAGCGACGGCGGAACTCCTCCTCGACGCGGTGAAGCGCGCCGGGGACGAGCAGGGATTCGTCGGACACATCGGCGGGGACGACTTCATCGTCGTGACCACGCCGGACCGGATGGAGACGCTCTCCAAGGACATCACCGGGAGCTTCGACGCGCTCGTCCCGTCGTTCTACACCGAGGAGGACCGCAAGCGCGGGAAGATACTGTCCAAGGACCGGCGGGGCGAGCCGGTGGAGTACCCGCTCCTGAGCATCGCCATCGGCGTGTGCCACAACACGCTCAAGCCCCTAACCTCGTACGCTCAGGTGAGTTCCATCGGAGCCGAACTCAAGACCCACGCCAAGCGGCAGGAAGGCTCGGCCTACTCCATCGACCGAAGACGGGAATAGCCGACCGCGCGATTTTTCGCCTAGAAGCGAATTCGCTCGCATGTTTATTTGACCCTGCAGGGACGCTATCATTACCTGCGGCTGCATCCCCTGTCCGCCGCCGAAAAGATCATCCTGGTCGCGGAAGACCCACGGACCCGAACGCCCGCCGGCCGGGCTTGTCCCGGTCTAGGCCGAAGGGTTCGAATGCCGGCCCTGAACCGTCCTATCTCGTTTTCGCGCAAAAGGGGTAATCGGCCAAAGAGTCGAAAGCCATCGCCGTGCCGACGCAGCCGCCGCGGCAGACCCCTTTATGGCCGCAGGCCGCGCAGCGGCCCGCCAACTCCCTCTCTTTCCGATTGACGGCCGCGAAATCCGGATCGCTCCATATCTCCTTCAGGCTTCTTTGCCGGATATTGCCGCCGATGAACCCCTCGTTCTTCTGCATGCTCAGACACGGCTTCACGTTGCCGTTGGCTTCGATGCCCACGGCCGATATCCCCCCCCGGCATCCGGTGAATCCGAACTGTCCCCGGTAATAATAGCCGATATCGTCTCCGGCGTAGACCTTTAAGGCCCCGCTCCTCTTATCGATGATGAAATCCAGAAGATGCCCGATCTGCGCCCGGCTCAACCGGATGTCTTCGATGTCTTCCGCCCTGCCCATATCGCTGGTCAATTGTATCTGCCAGCCATCCACATCCAGGCCGGCGATCAATCCATAAAGGCCCTCCAGCTCCTGGAAATTCAAACGGTTGACCTGGCTGATGACGAAGACATCCATGAACAGACCGGACAACAAACGAAGCGACTCGACGGCCCGTGCGAAACTCTTCTGGTTCCGCCGCAGATGGTTGTGCTCCTCTTCCAAGCCGTCCAGGCTGATCGCCGCGGAATAAAGCGGCAGATTTTCCAGCAGCCCGATCTTTTCGGGCAGAATCAAGCCATTCGAAATCAAGCAGGGCTTCATGCCCCTTTCTTCGATGTGCCGGACCAGATCCGCGAGGTCCTCGCGCAGGAGCGGCTCTCCTCCGCTCAGGATCACCCTTTCGCATCCCAGCTCCTTCAAGTCATCGAGGAGCCCCACGGCCTCATCCGTGTCGAGTTCCGCTCCACGGCGTTCCCCCGCCCTGGAGCCGCAATGCAGGCAGCTCAGGTTGCACCGCAATGTCGTCTCCCAGACGCAATGCCTGGGAACATATGTCATCTAAAGCTTTCCCCTCCAGGTGGCGCAGCCGCAAGCCGGACAGCGCCAGCCCCAATCCGGGGGGTCTTTCGGGACCAGACAGCCGGGGTAGATGGCTCCGCCGTATCCTTCCGCCTTCAGCTTGTCCGGAGAAGGGATGATGCCCCAGCGGATGGGCACCCGCACCATCTTGTTCCCGTCTTTGGGACAACGGGGGACTTCAGGGTCGGCCATCATGGGTGGAACAAAGCATACGGATCATTCGGACGCCCTCAGTATCTTGACCTCGATGCGCCGGTTCTTGGCCCGGCCCTCCGCGGTCGCGTTGTCCGCGATGGGCTGATACTCCCCGTAGCCGCTCCCGGAAAGCTGCTTGGGGTCCACGCCGGACGCCTGCAGCTGCTGGATGACCGCATAGGCCCGGGCCATGGAGAGCTCCCAGTTGCTCTTATAGCGCGAGCCGGGCAGGAGCGGCCGGTCGTCCGTATGCCCCTCCACTTGGATGATGTTCTCCTTGCTCACCATGTTCTTGGCGATCATGTCGAAGAGCGGCGCGGAGCCGCCCTTGAGCTCGGCGGACCCGGAGTCGAAGAGGAACTCGTCTTTAAGGTCGAACTTAGCCCACTTCTCGGTCACCACCACCTTCACCGCGTCGCCCAGGTCCTGCTCCGCGGCCGCCTCGCGCACCTTCTGGGCCGTGAACATGAACTTGTCCTGCTCCTGGGCGGCCTTGGCCTCCGGCGTCTCCACCTTCCCCCCGAAGACCCTTTGGATTTCCATGAGGGTCTCGGTCATCCGGTCCTCTTTCAGGCGCATCGGACGCGAAAGCTGGTAGGAGAGCAGGACGAGGAACATGATCATGAGGTAGCTCATCATGTCCCCGTACACGATGGCCCACAGCGCGTTCCTGTTCAGGTGCGCTTCGAGCTCTTCTTTGCGGAATCGGTAGACAGACATCTATTTGAACGCCTGGAGCCGACGCTCCAGCACCAGCGGCACGGTCCCCTGCATCATGCCGATGACGGCCTCGACGATCATCGCCCGCATCTTGATCTCTTCCCAAAGGCGCATGCGCAGCTTGCCGGCCACCGGGATGCAGACCAGGTTCGCGAACATGATGCCGTAGAACGCGGAGGTGATGGCGATGGCCATGGCCGTGCCGACCTTGTTCATGTCCGATATCTGCCCCAGCACGCTGATGATGCCGAGCAGGGTGCCGATGAGGCCGAACATCGGCGAGACGACGCCCGCGGTGCGGATGACGTTGATGACCTCGTTGGCCCGGTCGACCTTGTTGTTCACCTCGGTTTCCAGCACGCGCCTGACGAAATCCGCGTTGTTGTACTCCAGGGCCGTTGTCGAGGCCTCGGCCAGGAAGCCCCCGGCCGCCCGCCCATCGACGTTCCGCAGAGCCCCCAGCCCGTTGGTCTGCACCTCCTGGGACATGCGCACGAGCGAGGGGATGAGCTCCCCGGGATCGCCGTAGGGGTCCGGCCGCAGGAGCGAGACCATCGCCGTGATGGTCTCCCGGATGTACTGGCCCGGGGTGTTGATCAGCATGGCGATGATCGTCCCGCCGAACACGATGAATATCGCGTGCCCGTTGAAGAAGATGCTCCCCACCGCCCCCGTGAAGATGCCCGCGGCGATGAGTCCGACGACGCCGAACAGACCGATGATGGTCGTGATATCCATCTAGCTCTCCGTGGCCGGTCCTTTGTTGCGTTCGACCCACGCCTGCACCAGGGCCATCTGCTTGTCGAGCTTCTCCTGGAGCAACTCCATCTTCTGTCGGCACTCGGCCAGACGCGCCCTCAGCGCCGGGACCTGCGGGGAATCAGGCGCTTCGTCGCGGAGCGCATCCACCGCCTTCGTCATGGCGTCCCGCACCGAGTCCCGCTCCTTGAGACAATCTACCATACTCTCCAAGGAAGCCTCCACCAGCAGTTCCGGCCCGCCGCCCTTCTGCCATTGCCTGCGGGTCTGCTTGAGGGCCAGGAGGATATCCTCCTCCCAACGCCGGCGCTGCTCCGCCTCCTTGCGGCGAGCGGCCTCCGACTCCTCGAGTTGATGCTCCAGGTCGGCGATGCGGGCGGTCAGGACGGACAGGGTCTCCAGCCCGGGGGGCGGTTCGAGTCCCAGCGGTCCTTTCATGGCCGGCGGTTCCGTCTTCTCAAGCCCTATCTGCGGCGGAGCCGGCGGGATCGGGGCCTCCAGCTGAGCCTTGATCCTCTTCTCAAGCTCGACCCGGCCCTCCTCGGTCTGCATGAAGCGCAGGACCTCCTCGGCCGGCAGCATCTTCAGCTGGGCGGTCTGCAAGCGGAGCTGCAGGTCTTGGACCTGGCTCTGGGTCTGCGCATACTGCCCGTGCAGGGCCCGGTCCCAGGTGGCGGCCCGCTGGCTCTCCCGGATGCTCCGGAAGAGGTCCTCGACCTCCTTCTGAGCCTTGCGCTGCGCCTCTTCGCGCTCGCGCAGCAGGATGTTGGCCCGGAGGGCCTCCTGCTGGGCGAGCTCCAGCCGCTTCTCCATGAGCTGGACCTTTGTCTGGAGGAAGACGGCAAGCTCGGTGGGAGGCTGGGGAGGCTCCGGCTGCTCTTCGAGCGGAGGAGGGGCCGCCATTTCCATCGGCGGAGGCGCGGCCATGCCCTCGAGCTTCTGCTCGAGCTCCGCGATCTTGTCTTTCAGCTGGGCCAGTTCGCCCTCGGAGACCGCCGCGCCCTGCGCCGCGGGCGCGGGTGCGGGAGCCTCCGCCTGCGGGACCTCTTCCGGCGGGGTCTCCCCCCGCAACACCGCAAGGAGATTCTCGACCTTATTCGCCATTATCTCGCCGCCTCGCTCTCCACCGTGATCGCCTCGAGCCTGCGCGGCTCGGGCTTGGATATCCGGCCGTCCTTGACCAGACGGTCGACGGCCTCCACCACGCGCTCACGCGCCGTCCCCGACGCCGCCTCGCTCGGCTTGGCCGCGTCCATCATCTGCGTCAGGATCGCCCATGTCTTGGGCAGCATCTGGCTCTGCACCGCGGAACGGATGGCATCCTCCGCGTCATAGAGGGCGCTCGCCCACAGCTCCAGGGGCACCACGCTGAGCACGACGGACCATTCGCGCGGCTCCAGGCCCACGAGGTCCTCGAAGAGGACGATCATCCCCCGGACGACGCGCGCCATGTCGGCGTCGCGCTCCTCCATGAGCCGGATGAGCTCCCGCTTGGCCTTGAGGTCCGCGTCCTTGATCAGATCCATGAGGTCCCGGCGTCCGCCCACCGCGCTCTCCAAGCGGCGCTCGAGTTCCTCCTTCACGGTCGCCACGACGTCCGGCTCCACGAAGCGCACCCGGCCGAGGAACATGAGAACCTCGCCCTGCATCCCCGTGGGCATGTGGGCCAGGAACGCCTTCTTGACCCCGGGCTTCAGATGCGCCGCGACCAGGGCGATGTTCTCCGCGTCCTGCCGCCGCAGGATCTCCCAGAGGTTCTCCACCTGGTCTTCGGCCACATTGAAGACGATCTTCGGCTGTCCCTCGGCCGGGGCCGCCTCCCCCCCCTCCTTGCCCTCTTCCGTCTCCTCCTCTTTGCCTGCCCCTTGGCCGAAGTCCATCTGCAGCTGGTGCGCCTGGGCCTGGGCCATCGAATCCATCGCCTCGGCCAGCTTGAGGAAGCACGCGGCCACCACGATGAGGGTGATGAGCGTCATCAGCGAGATGAGCCCGTACTTGAACAGCAGACCCGTGGCCTCGGGCTGGTACCAGATCGTCTTCCAGGCCGGGGCGAAATCCGCTTCGATGACGTCCACGGTGTCGCGGGACTGGTCCATATCCAGGATGGCCGGCACGATCTGGCGGATCTTCGTGTCCACCTCGGGGGTCCTGACGACCCTGTCCAGGATGATGGTGACCCTGAGTTGCTTCACGAAAGAAGTCGGGAACGAACTCTGCTTCTCATAGGACTTCGTGCTCCCGTAGCCCGGCAGCATGGACTCCGGGCTCGGGAAGCCCGGCAGCAGGTCGGAGCCTCCCGCGGTGGGCGCGCCGATGTTCTGCCAGAGGAACGCGCCCTTGTCGTCTCCCCCCGCCCCGGCGCTCACGTTGAACCTCTCCACGCGGGTAAAATCCAGCGTGGCGTCCACCACCACCTTGTATCGGCTGGGACCGACGAGCTGCAGCAGCACGCCTCCCACCTTCTGCTCCAAGGCCTGCTCATACTGGGCCTTCTCCGCCAAGGGCATGCTCTGCTGGGCCCGCGACAGGACCGGCAGACTGGACAGCAACGCCAAGGCGACGACGGCCGCGGCCTTCCTGAGCATGAGCGGCGACGGTTTGAGCGGGATGCGGTACCAGAAGGTCGAGCCCTTGCCCAGTCCCGCTGAGTCCACCCCTATCTCGCCGAAGTGCGCGCGCACGATCTCCTGGGCGATGGAGAGGCCCAGGCCCCACCCCTTCTTCCTGTTCTTTGGGTCCGAAAACTGCGACTGATAGAACTTCTCGAATATCTTGATGCGCTCCGACGCGTGGATGCCCGGACCGGTGTCCTTGACCGAGAAAGTGACGTTCCGGCCGCTGGCCGTGACCTTGAGCTCCACCTTGCCTCCCTCTGGCGTGAATTTCACAGCGTTGTTGAGGAAGTTCATCAGGGCCTGCACGAGACGGAAACGGTCGCCGACGATGACGATGTCCTGGGCGGGCTCGGCCGCGATGAACTCGACGTTGCTCTTCTTCGCCACCACGCCGATGGGCGGGACGATGTCCTTGAGCATCTGGGAGAGCTGGAACGGGGCCTTCTCCATCCTGAGCTTGCCGGCCTCGATGACCGCCAGGTCCGTCAGGTCGCTCATCAGCTTGTTGATCTGATCCGTGCCGCGGACGATGTAGTCGACGTATTTGCGCTGGGTCATGTCGAGCGGCTGCCGGGTCAGCATCTCGCCGAAGCCCTTGATGGAGGCCAAGGGCGTGCGCACATCGTGCACCGCCATGGAGAGGAACTTCGACTTCATGCCGTTGAGCCTCGCGAGCTCCTCGTTGTTGGACTGGAGCCGGGAGGAGAGGGCCTCGAGCTCCTTGCTGCGCTGGTAGACCTGGCTCTGGGCCAGGGCCAGTTGGGTCATGAACTTGTCGAGCTCCTGGCGGTCATGCCCCCGCCGCCGGGAGTACTTGCCGAACTGGAAGAAACCCGAGATCTGGCTGACCACGAGCATGCTGGCCGCCAGGGTCAAGAAAAGGACCGGCAGGAGCACGATGATCACCACTTCCATGGCTGCCTCATCTCATTGCGCCCCGAGCCCCTGTGCCCGCATGAACTGCCTGAGCTTCTCATCCGCCGGCTCGAGCTCCAGGGCCTTCTCGTAGGCGGCGGTGGCGCGCGGCCTGTCCCCCATGGCGAAGTACGCGGAGCCCAGTCGCGTCCAGGCGAGCGCGTTGTTCGGGTCGAGCCACAAAGCCTCCCGGAGCAACTGCACCGCGGAGGGGAAGCGCCGGGCGTAGACCGTCTCCACCGCCTGCCGCATCTTGAGCGCGGCGAGCTGGCCCGGGGGCAGTATCTGGTCCCGGTCCTTCTCGCGTCCGGAGAGCTGCGCGACCGCGTCCAGGAGCCTCTGCATGGCCCCGCTCCCGGGCTCGAGCCCCAGGCCCGCGTGAGCCAGAAGCACCGCCCGGTCCCCTTCGTTGGCCAGATAGGCCAGCACGACCTGGTAAGCCATGAAAGCGGCCTGCGTCTCGGCCCTGAAGGCCTCCTGGTCCTCGGGATGGGCCTCCAGCCCCATGGCTTGCACCAGGCGCCGCAGGCGCTGCGCCTTCGTGCGCCAGTCCCCCCCGCCGACCTTGGGGTCGATGCCGAGCGCGGTGTCGATGTCCTTGGAAGCCCTCAGGAAATTCCTCCGCTGCAGCTCCGCCTGCCCGCTGTTCAGGAACTCCGTGGCATAGGCCGTCATCCGCTCCGGCTTCTTGTCCTTCTCCTTCGGCACAGCGCCGAAGCGGTAACCCAGGGAAAACCGCTTGGACATCCCCAGGGTGGGATGGCTGACCAAGGCGAGGTCGAAGCAGTACTTGTTGCGCCAGGCCAGGCCGCCTCCGAAGGAGATCATCCCGTCGGACATCCCGACGCGCACCGCGGTCATGCCGAAGGCGTACTCGGTGCCCACGCGGAGCTCGCCGTTCTGGGATATGTCCATGGCCAAGGAGAGGGGGCCGACGATCCGGTAGGAGGCCCCGACGCGCGCCAAGAGCGGCAGCCGGTCATCCGTGTTCCCCTGCTTGAAGCTTCCGACGTTCTGGGCCACGGCTCCCAGCCAAAGCTTCTCTCCCATCCAGGGTCCGAACTGCAGGCCCACGTCCATCCCGTAAAGTGAGTCCGAGGCGCCGCCGAGGCTCCGGCGCAGCATCTTGAGCTTGGCGCCGACCGAGACGAGGGGATGGAGCACCCCCCGCCACCCGTGGGCCACGCCGAGAGCCATCTCCGAGTAGGTGAAACCCCCCGTCTCTTGGTTGTACTGGTCCCGCCCCTCTCCGGAGCCGGTATTGAGCCGGATGAGCTCCACGCCCCAGCCGCCCGCGCGCTTGCGCTTGTTCTGGGCGTAGACCACGTAGTCGTAGTTCGCGCCCTCGAAGAGCTGCGCGCGCATCACCGTGATCTCGCGGCTGGGCAGCAATCCCAGCCCGCCGGGGTTGTAGTAGACCGCGGAGGCGTCCCGTACCAGGGCCGTGTGCGCGCTCCCCATGCCCAGGGCCCGGGCCCCCGCGCCGAAGGAGAATATCTCTCCCGGCGCCCCGGCCTGGCCGGCCGCGAGACAGGTATCGAACGGGAACGCGAGCGCCAGGAGCGCCGCGAGGAACCGCCTCATGGTATAAGTGTAATCGTCTGAAGGGAAAGTTCACGAAGAGATTACGAAGAAAAGCGGGTCAGTGGATGACGCCGATCCTCAGCACCGACTTCGCGCCGCCGGACTCCAGGACCGCGAGATACATCCCTTTCGAGACCTGCTTCCCGTTCTGATCCGACCCGTCCCACTTCACCTCGTTGGACCCCGCGACGCCGGAGACGCCGAACTCCTTCACCAGGCGTCCAAAAACGCTGAAAATCTTGATGGAAACGTCCGCGCTCGCGGGGACCACGAAATGGATGGTCGCCGGCTCCTTGCGGGAGTCGAACGGATTCGGGTAGCTGCTCACGCTCGTGATGGCGTCCTTGGGCAGGGTCCCGAGCACGACCTTCGTGACCGCGCTCGGCTCGCTGACTACTCCCGAGTTCGTCACCGTGCGCATGCGCACGAACACGGTCCCGGGCTCCAGCTCGTTCAACTGGAACGATGTCCCCGTGACCACGTCCGCGGCCGTGACCGCCGCGACGGATATCTCGCCCTGCGCCGCGCGCATGGACGAGATCCCCGTCACGACCGCCCGCGTCTTGGCGTTCAACCACACCGGTCTCTGGCCGGTCCTGTACTCGATGAGGTAGCCCATGATCCCCGACGCTCCGCCCAGCACCGGGGACCACGACAGCAGCAGCGAGGTCTCGCCCGGGCTCACGCTCAAGGCGGGCGCCGCGGGGCTCATGAAGTCCATGAGCACGCCGATCGAGTTCCCGACCGGGCTGAAGAATCCGAAACTCGACAGCGTCTTGACGGAGACGTAATAGGTCGTCCCGCTCAAGAGCGGGAAGCCGGCGGCGCTCACGTCGGTCTCCGCGGGTCCGAGCGCCGTATACGCCAGGACGTCGGTCCCTCCCGGCGTCGTCCCCACCGCGTAGTACGCGCCGGTCAGGGTCCCCAGCGCCACCGACGAGGCCCACGTGAAGTGCAAGGCCTCGAAGTTGCTGCTGCAGGCCCCGTCCACGGTGACCGTGGGCATCGTCGGCGTCCTGGAGTCCAGCACCGTCCCCAGCGCCGTCGAGAACGGCAGAGAGGCGGGCGACGCGCTGTCCGGGATGGAGACCGTCAGGTACGCCGCGTCCGGCAAGGTGAATCCCACGGTCGCGTCCACGGTGGCCGTGGGGTTGAGCACGAATGTCACGAGATAACCCTGCGTGGAGACCCCGACGCTCTGCGCCGATGAGAAGCTGATGGCCGCCTGGCCCGTGGCGAAGGGAGCGCTCCCCACCAGGAGATCCGCCGCGGACACCGCCCCGTTGTCGTCGAGGTCCCGGTAGAGCCGGGCGGCGCTGAACCCGGGATCTCCCAGCGTTCCGGCCTTGAGCAGGCGCAGCTGAGTCCACCCGACGTTGTTGCGGGAGGCGCGCGCCGTCAGCCGCGCCACCGCGGACTCGCTGCCCTGGTTGACGCCGGATGGCATCACGCTCGTCGGAGAAAGCACCAGCTGCTCGGCCAGCTTCTTGAGCGGCACCGCGGTGGAGCTGAGCGGGAAATTGTCCGACGACACCAGGTTCGGGCTGCTCACCGAGAAGCACGACGACGACGCCACGACGAGGCCGAAAGTCTTCGCCTGGATCGCGAACGGGGCGACATCCACGGCGAGGAAGTAGACCTGGGGCGTCGTCCCGATGGCCTGATTCTCGGCCAGGCTCACATAGGCCTCGCCGCCCAGCAGGCCGTTCAAGCCCGATGTGACGTCGCGGTCCACCGTCGGGTCGAGCGTACCGTTCCCGTTGACATCCTTCCATATGTGCACGGCCGAGATGTCCGCGTTGCTTGCCGTTCCCGTGCTCTGCACTCTGAGCCCGCTCCAGACCAGAGCGTGCTGCGGCGTGTTGAGCCGCAGGCTGAGCATGACCTGGTTCGTGGCCGCCTGCACGAGCTCGACCGGCGCCTTATCCTGGCTCTGGACCAGGAGCGTCGTCTGCGCGGCTGAAACCGTGGTCGTGCCCGACTGGATCGGGAAGCCGGCGGAGGCCACGCTGTTCGGCGCCGCGATATTGAACATGCTGGGGACCCCGAACTCCGCCCCGATCGTGTTGCCGAACGCGGCTGTCACGGCCACGTCGTAGGTCACGAAGTAGGTCTTCGTCGAAGCCGAGATCGTCTGGGTGGGGAAGCCCAGGACGGCGGCTCCGCCCGAGAAGGCCGCGGTGCTCAACCTCTCGTCGGACAACACCTCGAGCTGTCCGTTGGCGTTCGCGTCCCGGAACAGCTTCACCGTGGAGACGTCCGAATCCGCCCCCGTGCCGTAGCGCGACACGGTCAGACGGTCCCAGGCGCCCGTGTATTGCGACATCCAGAGCTTGAGGCTCGCCATGGCGACGTTCGTCGCCCCCTGGATCGTCGTGCCGGGAGCCAGGGCCGAGGACAGGACGTGCATCTGCGCCGGAGGCGCGTTGACGGTCAAGCTCGCGGACTGGAATGTCACGGCGTCCATCTGGTTGGGCGGGTTGACCTGGAAATAGGACTCGTCGATGGCGCGCAGCGCGACCGTGCGGCCCGGGACCGCTCCGGTGGCCAGGTCCACGACCACGAAGTAGCGCCGCGGGGTCGACACAAGGGCGGGGGGCGTGCTCGCCCCGACGAAGAAGCTCACGGTCACGAACTTGGAGGTCACCTCGCCGAACTGCTGGTCCGGCGATGAGATGAGCTCGTAGTTGGCCATGTTCGAGGAGTCCCACTGGCCCGAGTCGTTGCTGTCGTAGTACACCTTCACCGCCGAGATCTCGCTGTCCGACGCGCTCCCCACCTGCTCGAGTTTCAAGCTGTACCATCGGGCCTCGGACACGTCGGTCTTGAGTTCGAGCCGCATCATGCCGACGTTCTGGATGCCGGGCTCCGCCCCGAGCACGGGCACGATGCTCGCGGTGGCCACGCTCACGGTGTTTGGGAACTGCCTCACGATGACCGGATTCCCATCCTTGGGGAAGGCGACGCTGTCCGACACCACGTTCGGGGCGCTGAGGTTGAACGCGGAGGCCGTGGCGATGCGGATGCCGAGCGTGGTGTCGGGCGTCGCTCCCGCGCTCACGCTCAGGGTCACGAAATAGGTCTGCGTGCTCGCTCCCACGGTCTGCGCCTGGGTGAGCGGGATGTTGACCTCGTCGTCCGAGCCGAAGGTGTCGGCGCCGCCCGTGATCAGCGTGTCCGAGGAGTCGAACACCCCGCTGGTCGCGCCGTCGTCCTTGTAGATATTCACTTCCGAGACATCCGAATACGCCCCTGTCCCGAGCCGCTGGAGCTTCAGAGCGCTCCACACGAAGTCGTTTTTATCCGAAACCGCGCCGAACTGGAGCATGAGCTTGTTCTGCGCCCCCTGCTCCAGGCCGCTGGGAGACATGGACAGGGCCGTCGGGATGAGAAGCTTGTTCACCGTGGCCTGGATGAGGGCGGTGGGCGTATTGATGGGGAAAGGCCCGGCGACCGTGCTCTGCGCGTCCGTGGTCCGGATGTAGGTCTCGTTCGCCATGTAGACGCCGAGGTCCCGCCCGGGGTTCGCGCCCGTGTGGATGCGGTAGACCACGAAGAGGACGTCGGTGGCGCCGGCGCTCAGGGTCTGCGTCGCGATGTCCACCAAGGCCTGTCCCTGTGTCGAGAACGCCGCCGATCCCAGGAACACGTCCACGCCGGGATTGAAGGGGCCTCCGTCCTCGATCCCGTCCTTATAGATCTCCACGGCGGCCACGTCCTCGCCCTGGGCCGTGCCGCTCTCGTCCACCTGGACCCTGTTGATCCCCGCGAATCCCGCGCTGACCGTGAGCGTCGCCTTCATCACCGCGTAGCGCTCGCCCTGGTAGAACACGACCGGAAGCAGCGGCTCCGGCGAGAACGTCACCACGTTGCTCTGCTGCACGGTCACCGTGCTGCACACGATCGGCTCGGTCTTGAGCACCACGGTATCCGCCGGGTTGCTCAAGACCACGGCCGACGCGGAAGCCACCCGAACCTGGAACGTCGCCCCTTGGTCCGCGTTCGCGGCCAGGTCCACCGAGACGAAGAACCGCGACCCCCCGACCGTCACCGTGCGCGAGGAGGCCTGCGCCGTCAAGGTCATGGTCGCGATCTTCGTGACCGGGTCGAAGAGGTCGTTCCCGTTGGTGAGCCGTTCGTCGGTCACGTCGAGGTCTCCGCTCGCGTTCGCGTCCCGCCACAGGTTCACGGCCGTGACGCGGTTGGCCTCCAGGCTCCCGGTGAGGCGGACCGCGAGCTTATCGATGAGGCTGGTCCCCATGTTCGTGTCCGCGTTGAGCTTGAGCAGGTACACGCCCTGGGTGCCCGGGGCCACCCCGTCCGGGGCCCTGTCCTCGTGGCTGATGCGCAGGTCGTTCGCCCCGTCGCTCACCGGGACCGGCCCCGCGACCGTGGGGAAGGGCCCTTCGGCCCGGTGGGGATGCTGGAGTACGATCAAGTCCGCGGTGGGGATTTCCAGGCCCACGGTCGCGTCCACGCTGGCGGCTGGGTCGACGACGAAGACCACGAAGTACGTGCTGATGTCCACGGTGAGGAGCTGGGGACTCCCCAGGGTGATGACGCTCACCGAGGATACGAACGCCGCGCCCGCGAGCGAAACGTCTTCGCTCGGGATGAAGACCCCGTTGTTCCCCATATCCTTATAGAGGCGGGCCTCCGGCACGTCCGTGTCCGAGGCGGTACCGGTCCGCCGCACCGTGACCCCGTATAATTTCGAGCTGCCCGGCGTATTCAGCGCGATCCGCGCCATGGGCACGAGGCCGCTCTGCGGGGCGTTCGCCGGGATGGAGACCTCGGTGCTGTAGAACACGGTCCCGAAAGTCGAGGTGGAGAAGGCGACGCTCGGCGTGGAGACATTGCCCACCGCGTCGCGCGTCCGGACGCGGACATAGTAGGTGCTCGCCGCCAGGAGGTCCGTGAAAGTGTGGCTCGACCATGCCACGAACGGCGATGTCGTCACGGGGAAGGCGAACGACGACCAAGTCGACGCCTCGAATTGGTAGCCGTCCAGTCCGACGAGATTGTCCGTGCCGCCGGCCACCGCGTAGACGGAGGTGGTGCTGACCGGGGTCAGCGAGGCCATCGCCGGAAGGGGTATCGACGTGTCGACCGCGATGGAATAGATCCCGGGGGCTCTCACGTTGCCGCTCCGGTCCGGCACGAAGTACTGGACCTGGTTCGTGGCGCCGCAGCTTTGGGTCCCCGCGCAGACCGCGGTGCTCGTGGACTCCCGCAGGGCCAGGTTCTCCGCGCGCATGACGCCCGCCGCGAACGAGAGGAAGGGCCCCGCGGCCGAGAACGTGGCGGACACGACGTCCCATTGCCCTCCCGCGTCCGTCGAGATCAGGACGAAGGACTCCCGGGCTCGCCGCTCCTCGTCGATCTCCGGGGCCGACAGCACCCGGCTGAACAACCGCACCTCGTCGATGCCCCCCTCGAACGGATCCTCCGCGGAGATGCCGCTCACCCCGTCCTTGCCGACCCGGAACCGGGAGTCCGTCGGCGTCCCTCCGGAGCCGCACGATTCCGTCAGCGTCCCGTTCACGTAGAGCTTGTTCCCGGAAGGATGCATGGTGAACGCCACGTGCGTCCATATATTGGTGGGGAAGACCTGGGAGCTCACCAGGACGCATCCCCCTCCCGCCGTCGTGTCGAGCTGGTATCGAACCAGCCCGTCCCGGCTGTGCGATTCCAGCCGGAACTGGACTCCCGAGAGGATGGTGCCGCTGGAGTCTTCCGCCACCGTCGGCATGACCCAGGCCGCGGCCGTGAGCCCGCCGCTCCCGTCGAGGGTCACGCTCGAGACATCGACATACCGTCCCGTCGTCCCGTTCACGAACAAGGCGCGCCCCACCGCGCCTTCGCCGCGCATCCCCGCGGCGGACAAGGTCCCGTGACGGCCGGCGCCCGAAGCGTCGTACGCGACGAGCCCCGCGGCCTCCTCGAAGTGCCAGAGCCCGGCCCGGTCGTACGGAAGGACCCCCTGGGATGGAAGCCCGGAGATCGTGTCTTGGACTGCCATCTGCACGGTCACGCCGACGGCTAAATTCGAGGTCTGCGTCGGCCCCAGCATCCCGCCCGTGGAGTTGGAGTATGTGAACTCGGCCGCGGCCGGCGGGACGGCATCGACCACGAAGGTGCGGACCTCGGAGAAGGCCGAGGGCACGTTCAGGGAGTTCAGCGCGCGCACCCACCAGTAATAGGTGGTCCCGCCCTGCAGCGCCGAGGGGATGGAAAGGTACTGCGTCGTCGTGCTGAGGTCGACGCTCAGGGGCGTCATCGAGGCCTGGAGCGAGACCTGGACCCCGTGCTTGGGCATGCTGCTGACTTCCACCCAGCCGAAGGTGGGAGAGCTGAACCGCACATACTCCCCCGCGGCCGGGTAGGCCGCGGTCGGCTGCCTCAGCAGCGCGTCCACGAGGATGGCGTAGGGCCCGGCCGCCTTGACGTTGCCGGCCCGGTCCATGGCCGTGAAGCGTATCTGGTTCGTGGCGCTGCACGCGGAGCCGCCGCAGATGTTCGAGTTCGCGGACTTCGCCAGGTTGAGCCCCTTGACGGTCAGGGTCTGCGGCGCGAGGGTCCCGTCGTCGCCTGTGAGGGAGACCGGCAGCGGCGTGGAGACCATCACGGTCGCGTTGCCGGGGTCCAGGCGCGTGCCGACGTAGAGCCGCCCCTGGTAGGCCGCGAACGCGTTCACCCGGTCGTTCACGCTGGGCAACTGCCGCACGCTCATCCAGTCCTTCCCGTCAGAGCTCACGATGCGGGGCTGGCTCGGGGACTCCGCGGCGGCGTAAAGCCGTCCGGCGTGCAGGCCGATGGCCCGGACGTTGTCCTCCATGAGGTCCTCATCGACCAGCCACTGGATGCCGTCATACGTGAAGATCTTGCCCGAGTCGTTGGTGGCGGCGTAGAGCTTGCCGCCGTACTCCTGCAGGCCGAGGACCGCCGCGCTGAACCCGGCGCTCAAGGTCCAGGTCGAGCCGTTGAACACGTAGCCGCCCGGATACCCGGCGGCGTAGAGCGCGTTGTTGTAGACCTCGAGCGAGAGGATGGATTGGTTCGGGGAACCGTAATCCAAAGACCACTTTCCGGATGCCGGGTCGTAGACGTAAATCCTCCCGGGCTGCGCGGACACCCCGGCCTCGCCTGTCCCGGCATAGAGGCGGCCCCGATACGCGTGCAGGGTGTTGACGCGCGACTCCGGAGAGTCGAAGGCCAGCGCCCAGGAGCCTGCGCTGAACGACCACACGTCACCGTTGGAGAGCCCGGCGTAGAGCTTGTTGTCGAACTCCTCGAAGGCCTGGACCACCCCGTCCGGAAGATCCTGCGACAAGGTCCAGGCGTCGCCGTCGAACTCGTAGACCTTGGCCCCTGGGTCGGTGCCGGCGTAGAGTTTGCCTTGGAACACCTTCAGCACGGTGATCGTGCTCTCGCCGACCGCGGACCAGACATGCCCCCAGCTCCCGTCGTTCCACTGCGGGAGCGCGTCCGCCCCGTTGCTGGTGTAGATGGCCCCGAAGGGCGTCAGGCCGGCCACCGGCGCCGTGGCCAGGCCGGAGAAGCCGGCTTCCTGGATCTGGATCTGCGCCGTGACCCCGGCCAACAGGTCGTTGACGATGCCTTCGTTCACCGCCCCGCCCGTGGAGTTCAGCGTGATGAAGCCCGAGGCCGCGGGAGCCGCCCTGTCCGTCACGAAGTTGCCGATCGTGAGCGGATGCGATCGGATGCCCAGGAAATCCCTGGCCCTGACGCGCCAATAATAGGTCGTGTTGTCGGCCAGCGTGAACGTGGAGAAGTAGAGCCCGGGGACCGCGGCCGCGCTCGTGCTCGGCATAAAGACCGGTGTGGATATCGAGATCGTCGGGGTCAGGAACCCCGGGTCGTCGTCGACTTCCAGGATGTAGGCCGCGGCTGAGCCCATCTGCGTGACCGTCTTCGTGCTCGGGCCGGCCCACACGAAGTTGGGCTGGGTCGAGACATAGACCCCGCCGGAGGGGGCGGACGGAGTGGAGACTGCGGCGGACGCCACCGTGTCGATCACCACCGCATAAGGGCCGCTCAGGGTGAAGTTGCCGCCCCGATCCGTGACGAGCAGGCGCAGCTGGTTCGTCCCTTTCCCGCCCGTGGCGGAGGTGGTCGAATGCGCCAAGGTCAGCCGCTGGACCGTGACCGTCTCCGATGAGACAGACCCCTCGACCCCGCCCAGCGTCACGAAGGGATAGTTCCCCACCGGAGCCGTGACGGTGACGACCGCCCAACTGTTCCCCGCGTCGCTGGAGAACTCCACGGCGAAGCGGCCGGAGCGCGTGGCCTCGTACTCCGCCGCGATCTGCGCCGCGTCCTCGACGTAGTCGAGGACGCGGACCTCGTCCATATAGCCGTTGAAGGACGGTGCCGGGACCTCCCCGCCGTCCATGAAGCCCGAGCAGATGGAGAAGGGTTTCGCCACCGGGCCCTTATTGCCGGAGAACCCGGCTGTACCTGCGTTGAGCAGACGGCCGTTCACGTAGAAGGAAAGCGCGTTCCCCTTGGCCGTGACCGCCACGTGCTGCCACGTCCCCGAGGACACCACAGCCCCCTGGGCGTTGTACTGACTCAGGTTGCTCCGGAGGTTGAGCGTTCCGTCGGTCTGCAGGAAGAGGACGTAATTCGTATCGTCCGAGAGGCTCCCGATCCCGGCCAAGAACCGCTGCGTATTGACGTTCATGGGCTTGACCCAGGCCGAAAGGGTGAAGTCGCTCGCCGCTGCGAAGTTCAGCTGATCGTTCGGCACGGACACCCCTTGGCCGGTCAGGCAGCGGACCCCGGCGCCCAGCGGGGAGAGCGCGTAGGTCGCGGAAGACGCCGTCCCGAAGAACTGGCCGTCCGGGCTCATCCCGCCGGCGTCCTTGGGCGCCGATCCCTCCGTTTCGTTGAAGTGCAGCAGCAGGCGCGTCCCGGCCACGGGCGAGAGTCCGGCCCCGTATGACGCGAGGCCGGCGGTGACGTCGCGGACCCGGAACTGCGCCGTGACGCTCGCTAGAAGATCGACGTGCTGGCCCTCCGCGAACAGACCTTCGGTGGAACTCCACACCAGGAACTCCCCTGCCGTGGGCGTGCTCACATCCGTGACGAAGCTCGACGCCGCGCTCCAAGGTCCGAACACGCCGAAGCGGTTCCTGGAGCGCACGCGCCAATAATACGTGGTCCCCTCATCGAGGGTGTAGGTGGAGACGTACACGCCGGTGACCTTGGCCAGGGCCGGGTCCGGCACGGACGCCGGAGTCGAGACGCGGACGGCGATGTTCCCGAAAGCCGGGTCGTCGCGGCTCGCCTCCAGGTAGAACCACCCCCCCATGCCGCTCACGGCGGCGGTGCTGGGCCCGGTCCAACGGAAGTCCGTCCGCGTGCCGACGTAGCTCCCGTTGGCCGGCATCAATCCCGTCGAGACCGCCACCGTGATGTTGGTGTCCACCAGGATGGCGTACGGACCCGCGGTCACGACGTTGCCCGCGTCGTCCGCGGAGTGGAAGCGCACCTGGTTCGTGGCTTGCGCGCCGGTCGCCGCGCTCGTGGAATTCACGAGGTCCAGACCGAAGACCTTGAACGTCTCGTAGGAGACGCTGCCCGGCGTTCCGCTCAACTCCACCCGCGGGTATGCGGCGGCCGCCGTCGCGGTCACGATGCGCCACGTATTGCCCGCGTCCGTCGAGCGGGAGACCCAGTAGGGATTGCCGTTCGCGTAGTCCGCGGCCACATCGCCGTCCGAAAGAAGGCCGGCGTAGACCCGGACCTCGTCCAGGGTCCCCTTGAAGCGCTGCCCCGCGGTGTCGTCCGTCGTCCCGAGGTACAAGGTCCCGTCCCCCGTATTGGCGCTGAAGGCGCCTGACCCCACGTTCTGTCCGTCGAGGTAGAAGCGGACCAGGGCCCCGTCGTAGGTGAACGCCGCGTGGTGCCAGGTCTCCGTGCTCAAGGAGGGTCCGACGGAGACATAAGCCCCGGACAGGTCGGCCGCCAAACGGCCCTCCACGATCCCGAATCGGGCCGCCGTGGGGGCTCCCCAGGCGAGTATCCCCATCGTCCCGCTCGTGGAGCGCGTATTCACCCAAGCCTCCACGCTCCGGACCGCGCCGCCCACGGGCAGACCTTTCGTGCTCGCCGCGACCAGGTAGCCGTTCCCTTCCAGCAGGACTCCGGCCGCGAAGCGCCCGGCGCCGCGGCTCACCGTGCCGGCCGCGTTGAGGTTGTTCTTCAAATGGGTCGCGTCCTGCCAAGAGCTCCCCGACGTCTCATCGAGGTGCCACAAGCCCGCAGTCCCGAGCGACGGAGCCAGCGGCGCCGCGCTGCTCAGGTTCAAGCCTGAACCCTGGTCCCGGACCTGCACCTGAGCCGTTGCGTCCGCGCTGAGGTCGCTGAACTCCGTTTCCTGGAGTATCGAGCCCAAGGAGCCGAAGCTCCGGAAGTCCAAAGACGAGGGTGGATAGACGTCGATCAAGTACGGGCCGAAATCCTGCTGCGTCCCTCCGGTATCCGAGCCGTCGAACGCCCGTACGTGGAAGTACCAATCGCCGGCCTCCGGCACGGTGGCGGTCATCGTGGTCTTCCAGGTCTGCGCGAGCCACTCGGGGTCGCTCGAGGAGACCGTTTGGACCGAATTCCGGTCCCAGATGTAATGGAAGTGATCGACGTTGCCGGTCCCGAAATTCCCCCGGAACACGATGGAGGAGACGTTGACCCAGGTGCCTGTCGCGGTCTCGGGGACCACGCGCGCCTCGGCCGACACCAGCGTGCGCACCGCGCTCTGCAGCGGGAACGGGACGTCCCAGACCGCGTCCACTCCTCCGGCGAGCACGAGATCCGATGTCGCCGGAATCTCGAGCCCCAAGGTCTTGTTCAGGTCCATGGTGCCCGGCAGCACGTTCCAGGAGATGAAGTAGGTCTGGGTGGAGGGACCGATGGTCTGCGGGATGCCGGCCCCCACGAGCGAGAACGTGGCCTTGCCGCCCGTGAAGGAAAGCCCGCCCAGCAGGCTCTGGTCCGCCGATGAGTTGAAGACGTCGTCCCCGTCGTCGCGCCACAACTGGAGACTGTTGACTCTGTTCGCCGCCGCGGTGCCCAAAGGCGCGACCGAGAGCTTCTGCAGCGTGGCGAAGTCGCCGTTGGTCCACAGCTTGAGTCGCAGCAGGGGGGCGTTCACGGAGCCCGGGAAGAAGACCTGCGGCGTGATGTCGGAGCTGCTGGATGCCAGCACGTCGCCGGCGTCGGACAGAGCGAGGACCGAGGAGCGGCCGTACCCGGTGGCCCCACCGGCCAGCGTCGCGTCGTAGGCGTAGGGACCGACGTCCTTCACGACCATGGTCGACGTGTCCGCCGAGTCGAAGTGGTAGAGCACGACCTCGCCTCCCACGGTGGTCAGGCGCTTCGACGGGGTGAAGGCGGTGTGCGTGGAGTAGCGCACGAACCTGGAGATGCGGACCTCGTCGATCTGACCGGAAAGAGGGAAGCCCTGCCCGGTGGTCGCGCTCGATGCGCCCACCCCCAGGCCGTCCGCGGTGTTCGCGAGCTCTCCCGACGTGTCCCCGCGGTCGAGCGGCTCGCCGTCCACGTACATGACCCTCCCGGCGCCGGTCAACTTGTCGTAGGTCGCGGCCACATGATGCCAGCGGCCGTCGTGGATGGCCACCGGAGTCCCCCCCCTGGCCGCGCACAGGTGGCTGCCTCCGACGAGCAGGGTCGGCACGCCGGCGCCGCAGCTCGCGTTGCCGTTGAGCCAGAGCCTGTATCCCCCCAAGTCGTCGCCGCGCGTGATGATGGAGCGGTTCGAGCCCCCGTCCGCGGTCTTGACCCACGCTTCCATGGTCAGGGTCAGGAAGCTGCTCACGTTCATATTGGGGCCGAAGGGGGCCGCGGCGCGGTCGTCGTTCCCGTCGAAGTTCATGGCCGGAAAATCCGGCCCGGAGAACCCGGCTTCTTTGACCGTGAACGCCTCCCCATCCAGGCTCACGCTCAGCGTGGACCCGTCCACCAACAGGTAATCAGGCACGAACCGCACTCCCACGAAGTAGGTCTTGGTGCCGATGACGACATCCTCCGCGGTTTGGAACGAGAGCGTCGCCTGGCTGGAGGAGAATACCGCGTTCCCGGTCAGGTGCGCTCCGCCGTCGTCCGCATAGACGAAGACCCCGTCGCCGTTGTCCATGTAGACCGCGACATCCTCGATGGCCGCGTCCGGCACCGTGCCCCGCTTCCTGAGCCTTAGCTTCGTCCATTTCGCGGCCCCGGAATCGGTCCACAGCTTGATGCGCAGGAGCGCCGTGGTGTCGCCCTGCAGCGCGCCCGCCGGCGCCACATCGTCGATCCATTCCCGCACCACCAGCGTGGCCATCGTCGCCCCGCCCGAGCGCGCGGAACGGACCCCGTACCGGTCCTTCGTGGTCAAGGCGAAGTGGCAGGTCTTTCCCGGCTCCACGGGGACCAGCTTCGTCACCGACTCGTTCGCCGGCCCGTCGGCCGCGACCAGGAGCTGGTTCCCAGCGTCCCGATACTTGGCGTCCGTGTCGATGACGCCCACCGTGCTCCAGCGGATGTCGTAGACCGCGCCCGGCTGCAGGTCCCCGGTGTTCCCGTCCTCTCCCGGAGAGGTGAACGTGAGCTTGACCCAGGCCGAGGACGAGGTCTCCACATCGGCATCTCGGGCCGCGCTGATGGAGCCCACGGCCGCGGGAGCGGCGAGCCAGGCCGTGGATCCGGCGGAAAGGCCGCTGCGCAGACCCGTCCCGTCCACGCTCATGACGGACCAGTACACGGTGGTCTCCTTCTGCATCACCACCTTGAGTCCGCGCTGGCCGGCCGGGAGCTGCGTGCTGTAGAGAGAGGAGCCGCCCGAGACGCCGTCGAACCCGTAGCGAGCCGGGATCATGAGCGTGCTGCTGCTCCCATCGACTCCGGTCGTGCCGACGCGCACGAGGTAACCCAGGCCCGCAGCAGGCGTGCGGTCGTCTAAGCCGCCGCCCCAACTCAGCGTCAGCACGCCCGAGGCGGAGAAGGCTTCGTACTCGGAGAACGAGGCCGAGAACCCGGAGCTCGGCGCCGCGGGTGCCGCGTGCGCGATCCCGGAATCGTTGCGGATAACGTACAGGTTGTCCGCGGAGGCGTTCGAGACCGCGAGGTCGAGGTCCCCGTCGTTGTCCGCGTCCCCCCAGGACACGCCGAGCGAGCTCCCCGCGGCGCCGGGGAGGTATTGCCGGGAGAAGCTCCCGGAGCCGCCGTTGCGCATCAAGGACTTGTTGCCCGCGCCGTTCCCGACCAAGACATAGTCCAAGTCCCCGTCGTCGTCGTAGTCCGCCCACGAGACCGCGCTCGCGTTGTTGGAGTTCGGCGGCGTGACCTGGTCGAAGGGGCTCCCTCCGTTGTTCCTAAGGATGAAGGTGTTGCCCAGGGTGTTGACCACCAGCAGGTCCAGGTCCCCGTCGTTGTCGTAATCGGCCCACGCCGCGCCGCTGGAATTCGCAGCCGTGGCCGCCGGCGTCACGACCGCGAACGCTCCGCTCCCGTCGTTGCGCAGGAGTTTCTCGTCGCCGTACGAGTCGTTCGCCACCCCGAGGTCGAGGTCCCCGTCTCCGTCGTAGTCCCCCCACGCGATCCCGGTCGAATTCCCGCCCGAGCCCGTGAGCGTGATGATGGTGAACGTCCCGTCCCCGTTGTTGCGCGCCACGTACTCATCCTCGATGCCCCCGTTGGCCACCGCGAGGTCGAGGTCCCCGTCGTTATCGAAGTCGCCCCACGCGATGCCGTGGGAATCCCCGCCCGCGCCGATGAGCGCGCCGGTGTCCGAGAAGCTCCCGCTCCCGTCGTTCTGGAGGATGTGCTCGTCGCCGTCGGTGGCCACGGCGAGGTCCAGGTCCCCGTCCTTGTCGTAGTCCCCCCACGCGATCCCGCGCGACGCCCAGTTGGTCCCCGCGATCTGCGAGGTCGTGAAGGTCCAGGAGCCCGCGTTGTGGATGAGGAATATGTTGACCGAGCCGGTGGACGCGGCCAGGTCCAGGAGGCCGTCGTTGTCGTAGTCGCCCCACGCGACGCTCCAGGTCCCGCCTTCCGTGCCCAGGACCGCGAGCGCGTAGGCCTGGCCCGTGGCCCCGTTGGAGAGATCGGACGTCTGGGGCGCGGCCTCCGAGTCCGTGGATTTGATGACGAAGTAGTGCGTCGTGGTCGCGTCCAGGGAATCGATGCGTACGGACTGTCGGGCGCTGCGCACCGCGGTCGTGGGGATGTCCAAGGCGTAGTTCGCGGAGTCGAAGCCCGCGTCGTCCGTGATGGGCGCGGCCGTGGACCAACGGACGCTGAAATAGCCGGTCAGGTCCCCGCCGTCGTCCTCCGGCGCCGTCCACTCCAGCGTCACGCTCATGGAGCTCGCGCCCAGCCCCGTGGAGACCGTCGCGCTGACCCACAGGTCCGTCACCGCCGCGGGCGCGGCAGCCAGAGCGCGGGACGCGGCTCCTAGGCAAAGGCTGAGGATTAGACCGAGTTTCCCTATAGGCATGGGTCGGGCTACCCCAAGAGGGTAGCCCGCGAACCGCGGGAAATCACGAAAGAATCACGAAGATGGGCTACTTCAGGATGCGGCGCTCCAGGACCTTCACGCGCGCCAGGAGCATCTTGCTGTCGAAGGGCTTGGTCAGGTAATCGTCCGCCCCGCGCTCGTAACCCGAGACTTGGTCCTCGACCATGGCCCGGACAGTGAGCAGCAGAATGGGCAGATCCCTGTAGCGCGCGTCGTCCCGGATCTTGCGGGTGAGCTCCAGTCCGTCCATGTTTGGCATGTTGAGGTCCAGGACGGCCATCTCCACCGCATCCTCCCCCTTCTGCAGGAGATTCCACGCCGCCAGCCCGTCTTGGGCCCGGACCACGCGATAGCCGCCCTGGGTCAATATCTCCGTGACCAGGTCGCGGAACATCTCGTCATCGTCGACGACCAATACGGTCCTCATGTTCATGTCTCCCGGAAAGCGTACCCCACCCCGTAGACCGTGCGCACCATGGGGCCGTATCGGCCCAGCTTCCGGCGCAGCGACTCGATGTGCTTGTCCACGGTCCCCGGCTGGACGTCCACGCTCTCTCCCCGCCACACCGTCTCGAGGATGAACTGCCGCTCCAACACCTTCCCGGGCTGCTCCAGGAAAAGGGCCAGGAGCTGGAACTCCGTGCGCGTCAATCCCACCACCGGCGCCCAGCGGCCTCGCGTGCCCTTGATCCACGCCGCGTGCTGGGCCCGGTCCAGCTTGACCTCGCCCCCAGGCGACTTCAGCACGTCCAGGACCGAGGCCATGCTCGGCAGGATCCTCCTCAGATGGGCCTTCAGCTTCGCGGCCAGAAGCTTTTCGTCGAGGTCCTTGAGGAAATGGTCATCCGCGCCGGCCTCGAGCACCTCGATGACCCTCGCGGCGTTGAGCTCTGGCTCGGACACCAGAATGACGGAGACCCCTGGGGCTTTCGCCCGGACCTGCCGGACCGATTCGGCCAAGGCCCCTCGGGCCGCGTCCCAGTCCAGGAGCGCGATGCCGAAGCGGCTCTCCACGGCCTGCGCCATGAAAGCGGCCACGTCCCGTTCCACGACCACGGTCCAGCCTTCCCGGTGGAGCACCCCCTCCCAGCGCCCGGCCACCGGTCCGTCCGACGACACGATCCAGAAGGTGAGCTGGGCCATATCAGAGGGCCTTGTCCATGCCCGTCAGGTCCCGGATGTAAAGGCGCAGAAGGTTCCAGTCCACGGGCTTGTGCATGAGCCTCACGTACGGGTCCGTGAGCGGGACGATCCTGCGCGCATCTTGCGGCGGCATGCCGGTCACGAAGATCACGGGAAGGTTCCGCTTGATGAAATTGGACGCCCGAAGCTTCTTGAGCGCGTCCACGCCGGTGCCGAAGCCGGGCATCTCGATGTCCGAGATGATGAGGGCCAGGCGCATGCCCTCGGCTTGAATGACGGACTGGGCCGCGTCCTCCGCGCTGGTCACGCGGTAGCCCGCGGCATCCAGCTTGCTCACCAGCATGTCCCGGATGAGCTGGTCGTCGTCCACCACCAGGATGAAGCTCCTGCCCGCGGGGGGCTGGACCGGCGCAGCCTTAGGCGGGATGTATCCGGCCGGGATCGCCGGCTTGGGCTGGGCCGGGGGCGCAGCGGCGGGTCCCTGCGCCGCAGGGGTATGGAGCACGTCTTGCCCTGCGGTGCCGGGCTTTCCGATAGGGCCCGGCGTCGGCGGCTGGGTCCCCGGAGGGGTCGTCGCCGGAGGTCGAGCGGTGATGGGGGGCTGTGTCGCGGGCGGTTGTGTCGCAGGCGGTCGAGTCGGGGGCGGAGGCGTGGCGGCCAACGGCTGCGTCACCGGCTTCGCCGCTGGCGGTTGAGTCCCCGTGGGGGTCGTCGCCGGAGGCCGGACGGTGATGGGAGGCTGTGTCGCGGGGACCGGGGGTCGCGTCGCTGGCGGCTGTGCCCCCGGAGAGGCCGTCGCCGGAGGCTGGGTGACGGGCGGCTTCTGCCCGCCCGATACGACCTGGATGGCCTGGTCCACGAGGGCCTGCGGGAGCCCCTGCTTCAATAGCTGGCCGCGCAGCGCCGCGAGCGGGTACTTCGCCGCGTGTTGCCGGATGTAGGCGACGATCTGTTCAAGCGTGGCCATCAGCCAAGACGATAAGTGTAGACTCCTCTCTTTCCAAAATCAATATTCCAGATGTTAAAGAGCCTCGAAGAGCGTCGCCAGACCCTGCCCGACCCCGATGCACAGCGTGGCCAAGCCGCGCTTCGCCCCGCGCCGCCGCATCTCGTGGAGCAGCGTGGTCGTGATGCGGGCCCCGCTGGAACCCAGCGGGTGGCCGAGGGCGATGGCCCCCCCCCGCACGTTGATCCTTGCCCGCTCGATCCCCAGCTCGGACGCGCAGGCCAGGACCTGCACCGCGAACGCCTCGTTGATCTCCACTAAATCGATCTGCCCCGCCTCCCGGCCCGCGCGGGCCAGGAGCTTGCGCACGGCCTGCACCGGGCCGAGGCCCATGACCCGGGGGTCCACTCCGGCGGAGGCGGAGCCCTTCCACTCCGCCAAGGGAGCCAGCCCGAGCTTCTGGGCGCATCCGGCCTCCATGAGCAGCAGGGCGCTGGCGCCGTCGTTGAGGCCCGAGCTGTTCCCCGCGGTCACGCTTCCGCCCTTCTTGAAAGCCGGGGCGAGCTTGGCCAAAGACTCCAGACTGCTGTCCGGCCGGATCGTCTCATCTTCCTCCACGACGACCTCGGGGCCTTTCTTCCGCGGGATGCGGATGGGGATGATCTCTTTCCGGAAGACCTCCCTCGAGGCGGCGGCCTTGCGATGGCTCTCCAGGGCGAAGGCGTCCTGCTCCTGACGGGAGATGGGGAAGCGCTCGGCGATATTCTCCGCGGTCTCTCCCATGCCCTGCAGGGGGAAGAGCTTCTCCATGCGCGGGTTCGGGAAGCGCCAGCCGAGAGCCGAGTCGTAAGCCGTGACATTGCCGTAGGGGAAAGCCTTCTCCGCCTTCGGAAAGACCCACGGAGCGCGGCTCATGCTCTCCACCCCGCCCGCCACGTACACATCCCCTTCGCCGGCGAGGATGCAGCGCGCCGCGGCGTTGATCGCCTCCAGACCGGACGCGCACAGACGATTGACCGTGCAGCCCGGCACGCTGTCCGGAAGCCCGGCGAGCAGGGCCGCCATGCGCGCCACGTTGCGGTTGTCCTCACCGGCCTGGTTGGCGCAGCCCAGGTAGACGTCCGCGACGGATGCCCGATCGAGCTTCGGATGGCGCTCCAAGAGCCCTCGGATGACCGCGGCGGCGAGGTCATCCGGCCGGACCGGGCCGAGTGCCCCGCCCAAACGTCCCGCTGGAGACCGGACCGCATCCACGACCACGGCGCGACGAACCGAAGCAGAACTCATTCGAATGCCCCCTTGGGCCAGAAGAGCGCCAGGCGCAGCGCCTTGTCGATGTCCTCGCGCGAGGCGATGCCCTCCGAGAACAGGGCCCGCGCCTCGCGAAGGGTCTCTCCGATCACGAGATCGGCGATGCCTGGCTCGGCAGCGCGGGTTTTCGCCATGAGGTCCTGGACCGCGGGATTCTCTCCCGCCGGCCGCCCGTTCCCGTACAGATAGAAGCCGCCTCCGCTCCTGCGGCCGCAGAAGCCCCGCGCCACGAGCGCCTCCTGGAGCGGAGCGGGCTTCAAGCGCTCCGGACGGCCCAGCAGCTCGTAGACCAGACTCGCCAAGGCCAAGTCCTCGTCTATCCCGAAAGCGTCGAGCATCTCGAAAGGACCGTTGCGCATCCCCTTGGCCCGAAGCGCGGCATCGACCGCGGAAGGCCCGGCCTTCCCTTCCTCCACCACGCGCAACGCGGCACGGTAGTAGGGTCGGGCCAGCCTGTTCACGACGAATCCGGGGGCATCGCCGCATAGGACCGCGGCCTTGCCGAAGCGCCCCGCCAGCCCCAGGGCCGTCTGGACGACCTCGGGAGTGGAGTGCGCCCCCCGGATGACTTCCACCATCGGCGCGACCGGGACCGGCAGGAAGAAGTGCACTCCCACCACCCGATCCGGGTTCTCCACGGCACGAGAGACCATCCCCACCGGCAGAGCTTCGGTCTGGACCGCGAGACCCCGCCCCGGAGTCAGCCTCGCGTCCATCCTGGACAGCATGTCCTGCTTCGCCTGCGGCGTCTCCCCGGCGCACTCGACCGCGAAATCGCACTCTTCCAGACGGCTCAGGCGCGTGGACTTGCGGAGCAGCCCGAACATCGAGGGCTGCTCGGCGCGGTGCAGCCCCTGGAGGATGCGGCTCTCGGCCTCGGTCAGCGCCCCTTCAGTGTCGTCGAACAGCAGGACCTCGAGGCCGGACTGCAGGCAGAGCTGCGCCACGCCCGCGCCCAGCGGACCCGCTCCGACCACCCCCACCTTATGGATATCAGGCACTTTCGGCGGGAGGGGCTCACCACTCGGTGGAGAGCTCCTCCTCGATGGCCAAGGCCAGGGATTTCAGGTCCAGCGGCTTCTGGAATATCTTCGTCTCCGGACGGAACTCCACCAGGCGGGCCTGCCGCTCCGGCGGCTGTCCGGTGATGAAGATGATCGGGATGCTCCGGGTCTTGTCTGAGACGCGCAGCAGCGCCTGCGCCGTGCCGCCGCTCAAGCCCGGCATGTCCAGGTCCGAGATGATCAGATGCGGCATGACCTTCGGCGTCTCGCGGTACAGCGAGGCCCCGTCCCGGACGATGACCACCTCGTATCCGATATCGGTCAGGAACTCCTTGAGCAGGTTCGAACACTCCGAGTCATCGTCCGCGACGATGATGCGTTTCTTCACTTTTTCCATTCCGACCTCAAAAGCCCCCAGCATTCCTGGTCAATCCACCGGCTGTTGAGCCGCTTATCGCCCCGCAGGCAGCCCTCGTAGCGGAACCCCAGTTTCTTGAGCACCTTCCGGAACGCGCGGTTGGTGGGGTCCAGCCGGGCGTAGAGCCGATAGAGCCCAAGCTTGCGGAACGCGTGCTCGGCGACCAGGCGGCCCGCCTCGAAAGCGCACCCTTTGTCCTGCTTGTCCGTCCTCACCCAGACCCCCCATCGCGCGCGGGCCCGCTCCGGTTCTGTCATGCAGGCCAGGCTGCAGACCCCCACGAGCCGTCCCGTCCGGTTGTCGTAGAGGCCCCAGACGAACGACTCGCCGCGCTCGGCCGCCGCGGCGGACCGCTCGATGAACGCCTTCTCATCCTCGACTCCCTGGATCCCGCCGATCCATCGCACCCGGCGCTTGAGCACGAGCCGGGAAGCCTCCACCGCCTCATGCAGGATCTCGGAATCGGCCGGGGAAAGCGGAGAAAGCCGCAGACGACGGCCCTCGAGTGTCTCAACGTTCATCGCGGTCATTGTACGACTCTGCAAACGGAATTCCAATACCTCGGCTCCCCGCTGTCGTACGCGCACGCGCGCGGATGTGTGTTGTTACCGCGTATCCAAAAGCTTCAGGACGGCCGCCCGCAGCAAACGTGCTGACTCATCGAACGACATCCCCTTCGCCGCCTCGGCCGCACGCGCGCCCATCTTCGCCAGCTCTCCGGGAGCGGCGAGGAGTTCCTCCAGGGCGGAGGCCAAGCGCGGAGCGCGCAAGGACGTCCCCCCCGCATAGGAGACGGTCCGCCCATATTCCGGCCGGACGGTCTCATCCACGCCGTAGTGGTCGCTCGCGAGTATCGGCAGCCCGGCGCGCATGGCCTCGACCAGGGTGAGCCCGTAGCTTTCATGGATCGAAGGCGAAACGAAGAGCTGCGCCAGCCGGAAATAGGCCTGCTTCTCGGCAGGGGAAAGGTGGCCGGGAAAAAACACCCGGAAGCGATGCAGCCGCTCCGCCGCGCGCCGGACGCGCCGGGCGTAGGTCTCGCCCCTCATGAACGCCGGCTCCCCGCAGATGAACAGGCACACGTCGACGGCATCGAACAAAGACGACCCCTCCAGCATGCGCAAGGCATCCAGGAGCAGGTGGATGCCCTTCTCGGGGGAGATGCGGCTCATGGTCATGAGTACCCGGGACTCCGGCTTGAGCTGGTAATGCTGTTTCAGGCGCTCGGCTTCCTCGGCCGCCTGGGCCTCCGGCACGCCCGAGTCCCAGCCCCCCCACGGATGCACGAGGATGCGGCCCTCAAGGGAGAGTTCCGGGTAGCAGCGCTTGAGGGAGTCCGCCATCTGCCTGGAGGGGACCACCATGAGGTCCGAGTGGTGCACGGCCCTGCGCTGCTTGTCGAACACGATGCGCAGGATCTCGGGCAGGAGGCGCGAGGAGAGCCGGCTGAAGAGCTTGGTCAGCCGTTCCGGCCGCACGATGCCGCGCAAGTAGACTCGGTTGAAGAACTCGACGACATCCACGTGCCAGAGGGAGGCGATGGGGAAGCCGTGCGACGACAGGCGCTCGAAGTCCGGGCCTTCCGCGACGTCGTTGCAGACCAGGACCGTGTCTTTCGGATCATAGGTCTTGAGGATATGCTCGGTGGTGGCCGCTTCGAAGACCCGGCAGAAGGAGGCGTAGCCCTGCTCCGATAACCGGACCAGGTCCGGGTCCGCCGCTCCGGGGGGAAGCTGGACGTAGCGTACGCCCGGAACGGGCTTGGAGCCCGAGCCCAGGACGATGATCTCGGCTCCCGCATGGGCCCATTGCTGCGCCAGCCGGTAGCCGACAGCCGCGCCGCCTCCCAGGGGGGTCGTTTCTATGGGGTAGCCGAGATGGCTCGCGACGAATACGATTCGAGGCACTGCGTTTGGAGGGATGATATCAATTATAATCTCTCCATGAGACTCCACGATCATCGGATCGTCGTCTGCGGCGGCGCGCGCACCCCCATCGGCCACATCTCCCGCTCCCTGGCGGGCGTCCCGGCTTTGGACCTCGTCGTCCGGGCTCTGGAGAGCTGTGTGGAAAAAGTCGGCGTCCCCAAGGACCAAGTCGACGGCGTGTTCGTGGGCTGGGTCGGTCAGGACTTCACCGCGCCCAACATCGCGCGCGTGGCCATGCTCCGCGCGGGCCTGCGGGAGAGCGCCCCGGCTGTGACCCACCACAGCAACTGCCTCTCCTCCATCGAGACCGTCACGACCGCGGTCCAGCGCATCCTCGCGGGCGCGGGAGAGGTCTTCCTCGCGGGAGGGGTCGAATCCATGTCGCGCCTGCCCTACACCATCACGGGCTCGCGCGCCTCCAAGGAGCTGCGCTCCATGGACACGGTGAAGGCCAAGTGGGGAGAGCTCTTGGCCAGCGCGGAGGTCGCGGTGGTCGATTCCATGGAACGCGGCCTGACCGATCCGGTCAAGGGCATCAACATGGCGGCCACCGCCGAGGTCTGCGCCCAGATGCACGGGATCTCGCGCGACGCCCAGGACGAGTTCGCTCATTCGAGCTTCAAGCGCTGCGTGGCGGCGTGGAACCGGGGATTCTACGCCTCGCACGTCGTGCCCGTGACCAAGGACGGGACCGCGCTCCTGGAGCGCGACGAGTACCCGTTCCTGCGCGAGGACCTCATCGCCAAGCCCGTCAAGTTCGGCAAGGCCCCTCTGCTCTTCGAGAACTCGGCCTTCTCCATGGCCGACTTCTACCGGGACTTCGGCAAGCACATGGGCGGGAAGGCGTACCAGGAAGGCGCGCACGGCACGGTGACCCTTTTCAATTCCTGCGGCCGCTCGGACGGGGCCGGCGCGGTCGTGGTGGCCACGGAACGCAAGGCCAAGGCCCTGGGCCTGCCCATCCTGGCCGAGATCAAGGGCTTCGCGTTCGTGGGGAACGACCCCGCGCACATGGGCGTCGCGCCGGCGCTGGCCGCTCCGGCGGCCCTGGAGCACGCGGGCATCGGGTTCGACCAGCTCGACCAGATCGAGCTGCACGAGCCCTTCGCGGCCACGGTGCTGGGCATATTCAAGCTCGGGGCGGAGCGCTTCGGACACGACTGGACCGGCAAGCTGCGCAGCGGCGCGCTCAACCCGAACGGCGGGTCCATCGCCATGGGCCACCCCCTGGGCGCCACCGGCTGCCGCCTCATCCTGAACCTGGTCCACGCCATGCGGGAGAACCCGTCGGCGCGCTACGGCATGGCCGCGGCCTGCGCCGGGGGCGGGATCGGGGGAGCGCTGATACTGCAGAAATACGAGGGTTGACTACCGGCAGAAGGGCGTCATCCCGATGCCGAAGAAGTTTGTGCCGGTGGTGCTCTCTTTGCCCTGGCGATACACGGCGACGAGGGCGAAGAGCGGGTCGCTCGAGCTCATGAACAGATAGCGGGTGGGCGGCTCGTCCTTCTTCTTGCCCGGGACGAGCACGATGATCATGGAAGACTCTTCCTGGAGCTCGCACTCCGAGCACTTCGTCTTCTCCATGAGGAAGTCCTCTTCAGACTTGGATATCTGCTCGAAGCCCATGCTGCGCAGGGAATCGACGTACTGCTGCGAGCCCTCCTCGACCTCGCACTGGACCTTCTCCCCCTCCTTGCCGAGCCTGCGGAAGGCGGGCCGCATGCGCTGGTCCGAGAGCCTCTTGAGCGACATGAGCTCGGCCCGCCTGGCCTGGAACTGCGGCCTGAGCTTGGAGGGAAGCGTCTTGGGGTCGATGGAGACGAACTCCGGGATCTGCTCCGGGGGCAGGTCGCCGATCTCGGTCTTCACGAAGCGCTCGACGAGCTTGACCGTCCCCGTGGACGCGGTGAAAGGCTCGTCCGCCGGCTTGGCCTTCTTGGCGGCGACCGAAACCGGCAGGAGGAGCGCGAGGGAGGCGGCCAAAAGGACGGCGCGAGCCTTCATCTCGTAAGTATAACAGTCCTTGGCGGACCGGGCCAGGGGACCTACCGCGTGTTGGAGTCTATGAACTTCCTGATCGACCGGTCGTAGCTGCGCTCCGCATCGGCCGAGAACAGGCAGCCGGGGAGCTCTCCTCGGCCGCGGTGATAGGCGATGCACTCGCAGCAGATCCCCTTCCTGGGGCAAGGCTCGTAGGTGCAGGGGCAGGCGGCCTTGTTCTTCTCCACGTTGCATTGCCTCATGCGGTCTTCACCTCGACGATCGGAGGCTGGACCAGATGCTTCTTGACCGTGCACAGTTCCGCGGCCTTGACCACGGCGGTCTTGTATTTCTCCGGGAACTCGGGCGGCAGATGGATATCGATGGATATCTTGGACACCATCTTGGTCTCCGGGTCCTTCTCCGCGTGCTCCACGAGCCGGATTCCGTCCGTGGAGAGTCCGCGTTTCTCGCAGAAGAGAAGAACGTAAAGCCCCGTGCAGGCCCCCATGGAGGCCAGGAATAGGTCGAACGGGGCCGGGGCCGAGCCGTCGCCCCCATGCTCCTTGGACTGGTCGGTCCTTATGGTGAAGCCCTTGCAGTCCACATCCACCTTCTTGCCGCCGGCGAGTGTGATCTCCATGTCCATCCGTCAATGATACCAAAGGATGCCATCGCTCAGTTATGGTATCCTTCTCTATGATATGCCAGGATCAGAACCCGTCACCCTGGCCATAGACTCCGACCGCCTCCGGTGGCTCGGCGGGGTGCTGGGCCTCTACTCCCTGGCCATGCCGCCGGACCCCGGGGAACTCAAGGACACGCTCCCCTCGGTGTCGCTCCTCCGGTATCCCGAAGGGACGGACATCCTGCGCGAGGGCGACACGGGCACGGACCTCTACATACTGCACTCGGGCGAGGTCGTCATCCTCCGCGGCGGCCAACAGGTGGCCGAGCTCGGCCCCGGCGCGCTCCTGGGCGAGGTGGGGTTCCTGACCGAATCTCCGCGCACCGCCACGGTCCGGGCCAAGCACGACTGCGAGATGTTCCGGATCCCATCCATCCAGACCTTCCTTTCCCGCTATCCGGGTCTGAAGGATTTCCTGCAGGAGACGGCCCAGCGCCGGCTCGGGGAACTCAAGCGCCTGCTGGGCGAGGCCGAGGCCGAACACGGCCTGCGGCCCACGATGCGCTCCCTGGAGACGCTCTCCCACGCGCCGTCCATGGCCCACGCGGCCCGGCAGACGCAGCCGGCGGACCCGCCCCCTCCCAAGACCAAAACGCTCATCGTCGGGAAGTACGAACTGCGCGGACTCCTCGGCAAGGGCGGCATGGGCTGGGTGTACGAGGGGTTCGATCACAATCTGGAACGCAAGATCGCGATCAAGCAGCTCGTCGGCAAGAGCCAGACCAGCGACGAAGCCCGCGCCCGCTTCATCCAGGAAGCCAAGACCATCGCGCGCCTGACCCACCCCTTCATCGTCGGAGTCCACGATATCGTCGAGGACGATGGACGGCTCTACATCGTGATGGATTTCGTGGACGGCAAACCCGTTTCCCGGCTGCTCCGGGAGAAGGGCCGGTTCACCCTGGCCGAGTGCCAGACCGTGTTCTCGTACGTGTGTCCGGCCGTGGCCTGCGCGCACTGGAACCGCGTCCTGCACCGGGACCTCAAGCCGGCGAACATCATGATCGAGCGGGCGGGTTACGCCAAGGTCATGGATTTCGGCTTGGCCCGGCAGGCCACGGACGCCCTGGGGAGGCCCCTGCGCGAGATATCGGGCACCCTCGCCTACATGGCTCCGGAGCAGCACCGCGGCGAGTCCGGCCCGGCCTCGGACGTCTACTCCCTGGCCGTCTGCCTCTTCGAGATGCTCACCGGAGACATCCCGTTCCACGGCCCGGACTACCTGGGGCAGAAAGAGGCGATGAAGTACACCCCGCCCGGCTCGCTGGCTCCCGGTCTGCGCGACGTGGACGCTCTCATCGCGGTCGCGCTCACCCCGGACCCACGAAAGCGGATGGCGTCCGCCCTCTCCTTCCAGGAGGCTCTCAAGCAGGTGCCCGCGTCCTGAACCCATGCCCCCGCGCATCGTCCTCAAGGTCGTGAAGGGCCTTCCCCAGCCCAAGGACTTCTCCTACGAACGGCACGACCTGTTCGTATTCGGCCGCTCCAGGGAATGCACTTGTTCCATCCCGGACGACCCCTACCTGTCCAAGGTCCACTTCATCATCGAGTTCAACCCGCCCGACGCCGCCCTGCAGGACCTCGGCAGCAAGAACGGGACCTATGTGAACGGGGTGCGGACCTCGGCGAAGAAGACCGCGGGGACCTACAAGGAGGTCCTCGAGAAGGCCCCGCGGGTGACGCTCAAGCACGACGACGTCATCAAGGCCGGCGGCGCGGAGATGCATCTGGCGATCGAACAGAAGGGCTCGTCAGCGGCCGCGGTAAAGCCGGCGGCCCCCGCGAAGCAGCCCAGCCTATCAAACATCACCATCCTCAAGGAGATCGGGAGCGGGGGCATGGGGAAGGTATACCTGGCCCGCCTGACCGACGGCCGGGAGGCGGTGGTCAAGACCATGTCCCTGCACGGGGCCGTTGAAGAAAAAAAGCAGTTGCAGTACTTCGAGCGCGAGATGCGCTCCACCATGGAGCTCAAGCACCCGAACATCGTGGCGTTCTACGGCAGCGGCCGGTTCGAGGGCGGGCTCTACTTCGCGATGGAGTACTGCGACTCGGGCAGCTTCACCACGCTCATGGAGTCGTGCGGGGGCCGCGTGCCGCTGGAGCAGGCCGCCCCCCTCATGCTCCAGGTCGCGGACGCGCTCGAATACGCGCACGCCCGGGACATCGTCCACCGGGACCTCAAGCCCGGCAACATCCTGCTCAAGAAAGAAGGGCGGGGCCTGACGGCCAAAATCTCGGATTTCGGCTTGGCCAAGAACTACAAGCTCGCCGGCTTGAGCGGCGTGACCGAGGTCGGGACCGCGGCCGGCACCCTGGCGTTCGCTCCCAAGGAGCAGCTCCTCAATTTCCGGTTCACGAACCCGGCCACGGACGTGTTCTCCACGGGAGCCGCGTTCTACTCCCTGCTCACGGGCTCCTATGCCTACGCGTTCGAGTCCGTCAAGGAGCCGCTGGAGGCCATCCTCGACAGCCGCATGGTCCCCTTGCGCAAGCGCTCCCCGGACCTGCCCCAGGCCCTATGCGCCGTCATAGACAAGGCGGTCTCCCCCGAGGCCGCGTCCCGGTACCAGAACGGCGCTGAGCTGAGGGCTGCACTTAAGGAAGTCCTGAAGTAAGACCTGTCCTGGACTGATCAGGAACTTATCCACAGCACCGCCAATTCGAAAGTGATTTTGTCGAATAAGGCATACGACCCCCGAGAAACAAAATGCGCGAGCTTTACAGCTCGCGCGACTAGCCCCTCGGGTGATACTTCTTATGAGCCGCCTTGAGCTCGGAACGGTCCAGGTGGGTGTATATTTGCGTGGTGGAGATGCTCGCGTGGCCCAGGAGTTCCTGCAGGGAGCGGGCGTCCGCCCCGCCGGTGAGCAGATGGGTCGCGAAGGTGTGCCGGATGAGGTGCGGGTGCAGGTCGCGGCTTAAGCCCGCCCGCCGGCCGAGGCTCCTCAGGTCGCGCCAAAGCTGGACCCTGGAGAGCGGCCGGCCCGAACGGCTCACGAACATCTCCGGAGCGGCATGCCGGCCCGCGAAGCGCTGCTGCCGCAGTTCCAGGTAGCGCACGAGCCTGCGCCGCGCGGCCAGATGCATGGGGATCAGCCTCTCTTTAGACCCCTTCCCCAGCACGCGCACCCAGCCTTCCTGCAGGTTCACATACTCGGGCCGCAAGGAAAGCAGCTCGGAGGCGCGCATGCCGGTGGCGTAGAGGAGCTCCAGCATGGTCTGGCCGCGCACCGCGTTGAACGTCTCCTTGGCCAGGGGCTTGAGCAGCCTTTCCATCTCGTCTAAGGTCAGGTATCTGGGCAGCCTCTCGGGGAGGTGAGGGGATTTGAAGGTGCGGGTCGGATCGTCCGGGATGCGCTCCTCTGCCGCCTGGAACCGGTAGAAGGCGCGTATGGCCTCCATCTTCCGGAATATGGACACCGCCTTCAGGGCCTTGTCGGACTTCAGATGCCAAAGGTAGTCGTCCACGACCTTGGAATCGGCCTTGAGCGCGTCCCCGGAGCCCAGCCAGCGCAGGTACTCCGCGAGGTCGCCGCCGTAGGCCAGGCAGGTGTTCTCCGAGAGCCCTCTCTCGGCGGAGAGATGTCTGATGAACTCCTGCAGCAGGGGAGACCCGGGATCCCGGGTCTCCCCTGCATGCGGAATCATTTCTTGGCCTTCGCCGTCGTCGCAGGCTCTTCCGTCTTTTCAGCCGCCGCCTTCGGCGTCGGCTGAGATTCCGGAGTGACCAGGAACTTAGCGCGCAGGGCCTTCTCGAGCTCCTCGGCCAGCTTGGGCGAGTCGCGCAGGAAGGCCTTGGCGTTCTCTCGGCCTTGGCCGAGGCGCTCGCCCTTATAGAGGAGCCAGGAACCGGATTTCTCCACGATGCCGCTTTCCTGGGCCATGTCCACCAGGCAGCCTTCCCTGCTGATGCCCTTGCCGTGGATCATGTCGAAAGTGGCCTGGCGGTAAGGCGGGGCGACCTTGTTCTTGACGACCTTCACCCGGCAGCGCATGCCGTAGACCAGGTCCCCGTCCTTCAGGTTCTCCACGCGGCGGATGTCGAGGCGGACCGATGCGTAGAACTTGAGAGCCAGCCCTCCGGTCGTGGTCTCGGGATTCCCGAACATGACCCCGATCTTGTGGCGGATCTGGTTGATGAAGACGAGGCAGGTATGGGTCCGGCTGATGGAGGAGGTCAGTTTGCGCAGGGCCTGGCTCATAAGCCTCGCCTGCAGGCCCATGTGCTGGTCGCCCATCTCCCCCTCGATCTCGGCCTGGGGCACGAGGGCCGCTACCGAATCCACCACGATGACGTCCAGGGCGCCGGAGCGCACCAGCTTCTCCGTGATTTCGAGCGCCTGCTCCCCGGAGTCCGGCTGCGTCACCACGAGGTTGTCGGTGTCCACGCCGAGGGCCTTGGAGTAGGCGGGATCCATGGCATGCTCGGCATCTATGAAGGCTGCCGTTCCTCCGGCCTTCTGCGCCTGCGCCACGATCTGCAGGGCCAGGGTGGTCTTGCCGGAGGACTCGGGGCCGTATATCTCGATGATGCGGCCCCTGGGGACCCCCCCGATGCCCAGGGCGAGGTCCAGGGAGAGAGCTCCGGTGGGGATGACATCCACCCGCGACTTCGCGGCCTTGTCGCCCAGCCGCATGATGGCCTCTTTGCCGTACGCCTTCTCGATCTGCAGCATGGCCAGCTGCAGCGCTTTCGCCTTCGCGTCCTGTCCGGTTGTGGTCATTGGGCCCTCCAGGCTTAGTATATCATCTACTGCAGAGGAGGATAGTAGTCCTCGTCCATCAACTCCAGGCTGGTGCGCACCTCCCGCTCCTCCTCGCGGCCGGTGGGGAGCTCCTCGTTCGAAACCGCCAGTATGCGGCTGCCGTCGGCCCAGAAGTAAGCCTCCCCGGACCGCCTTGGTTCGCCGTACACCAGCGCGAGGTCGAGGACGAGCTGCTCGAGCGGCTTGCGCTTGGACTCGTCCCTGTCGTGGATGAGCTGCATGTGCACCAGGCGGCCGCGCCGCATCCCGAGCCGGAGCGTGGCCACCCCCGGAGGGAACCACTTCGAGTACCCCCTCTCTATATTAATACGAACGACCCTGCCTCCAGGTTCCCTGAATTTCGGCCACTCCTGGGTGGGCGGGTAGATCATCTTGATCTGCTCGAGGGTGTCCCCGAGACGCAGGCTTACCAGGTATTGTTGTATGGCGGTCTGCGCGCGGGCCGACCCCAGGAAGAGCGCCAGAATCGCCGCAGCGAGCCGCATCATCCTATTCGCTCCGCGAGCGCTGCGAGGGCCGTCCGAACGCCTTGGCATAGTCGTGGGACTGGCTCCCGTAGGTTCGGTAGGTCACCCGTCCCACGTCCATGATGAACTCCTTCGCGGTCCAATACGACTGGTTCCTCCCCGTCAGGATCACGAGCAGGTAATCTCCATACGGGCTGAAGATGACGGCCGCGTCGTGACAAGCCCGCCGGAGCAGGCCGGTCTTGTGCGCGATCTCCCAGCCCACCGGCAGGTTCCGGGCCAGCCGCGCGCGCGTGCGATGGCCCTTCATGATCTCCAGCATGAGCTCGCTCGCGAACCGGTCCACGACCTGGCCGCGGTAGATGTTCTCGAGCATCGAGGCCATCTCCCGCGCGGTGGTGTAGTTCTCCTGGCGCACGTAGCCGCTGGCCAGCGTCAGGCCGTCGGGATATATCTCGGTATAGACGAGGCCCAGCCGCGGCAGAAGCTCCTGAACGAACCCCAGGCCGATCTCGTCGAGGAGCATGCGCATGGCCGTATTGTCCGACTCGTGGATCATGGTGTCGAGGAGCTTGCGCACCGTGAAGACGGCGCCGTCCCGCCTCCACTTCAAGCTCCCGGACCCGCCCATGCGGGTCCGCCGCCGCAGGGAGAGGTTGCTCGAGAGATAGAGCTCCCCGCGCTGAATCTTCTCGAACACCGCGATCATGATCGGGACCTTGACCAGGCTGGCCGAGCCGAACAGGTCGTCGGCGTGGTAGGTCCACTCCCATCCGCGCTCGAGGTCCTTGAGATAGATGCCGGCCTGCCCCGGGTGCTCCTCGGCCATCCGCTGTATCTGGACCGTCATCTGCGTGAAGGGCTCGTAGAAGGGGTCGTCCTCCTTGGGGACCTGCAGCCGCCGGATCGGGTTGGGCCGATCCGCCCGGTCCGCCGTTGGGGAAGCCTCTTCCCCCGCGACGATCGCCTTTCGCGGGGCGGGCGTCGATCGCTTGAACACGCTGTAGAGCGCCGGCGCCAAGGCGAGCAGGAACACCGCGGGGATGCCGATGTGTTTGAACGGAGCCCACGCGAGCGCGGTCAGGACCCGGTCACGGAAGACGCCGGCCGCCCGAGGGCTACTGGACCTTTTCTGCGGGCTTGGCGTTGAAGACCAGCTTCCCTGCCTGTTCATCGAACTCCACTTGGATCGTCGACCCCGGCGCGAACTTCTTCAGCAGCATTTCCTCGGCCAGGGGGTCCTCCACGATGCGCTGGATGGTGCGCAGCAGCGGCCTCGCCCCGTAGTTCGGGTCGAAGCCGGTCTTGAGCAGGAACTTCTTGGCCTCGGTGCTGAACGCGATCGCGAACCCCTGCGTCTGGGCCTTCGCGGCGACGCGCTTGAGCTGCAGCTCGAGGATCTGGCCCATCTCCTCCACGTCGAGGGAGTGGAACACGACGATCTCGTCGATGCGGTTGATGAACTCGGGGTTGAAGACCCGCTTGACCTCCTCCATCACCGTATCCTTCATGGACGTGTAGTCGCGGGCCTTGTCCTCTGTCGGAGCGAAGCCCAAGGACTTGCCCTTGGAGATGAGGCGCGCGCCCACGTTGGACGTCATGATGACCACGGTATTCTTGAAGGAGACCTTGTGGCCGAGGTTGTCGTTGAGGATGCCGTCCTCCATGATCTGGAGCAGGATGTTGAACACGTCCGGGTGCGCCTTCTCGATCTCATCGAGGAGGACCACGGAGTACGGCTTGCGCCGCACCGCCTCGGTGAGCTGGCCGCCTTCTTCGTAGCCCACGTAGCCGGGAGGGGCTCCGATCAGGCGCGAGACCGCGAACTTCTCCATGTACTCGGACATGTCGATGCGGACCATGGACTCCTCGTTGCCGAAAAGGGCTTCCGCGAGGGTGCGGGCGAGCTCGGTCTTGCCCACGCCGGTCGGGCCGAGGAACAGGAACGAGCCGATGGGCTTCTTCGGGTCCTTCATGCCCGTGCGCGATCGGCGGACGGCCTGGGAGATGATCTTGATGGCCTCGTTCTGGCCGATGAGCCGACGGTGGAGCAGCTCCTCCATGTTGACGAGCTTCTGCGTCTCGGACTCGGTCAGACGCGTGACGGGGACGCCCGTCCACTTGCTCACGATGACCGCGATGTCGTCCTCGCTGATGTTCGGGACGGTCAGGTCGCGCTTGTTGCGCCATTCCTTCTTGGTGTCCTCGAGCGCCTTGCGCAGTTCCTTCTCCTTGTCGCGCAGCCGGGCCGCTTTCTCGTACTCCTGGCCCGCGATGGCCCCGGACTTCTCCTTGACCACCTTCTCGATCTCTCCCTCCTTCTCCTTGAAGGTGGGCGGGGCCTGGGTGCTCTGCAGACGCGCGCGCGATCCCGCCTCATCGATGAGGTCGATGGCCTTATCCGGCAGGTAGCGGTCCGCGATGTAGCGGTCCGCGAGCTCGGCCGCAGCCTTCAGGGCCAGCTCCGTGTACTTCACCTTGTGGTGCGTCTCGTATTTATCCTTGAGGCCCTTGAGTATCTCCACGGTCTGCTCCACCGTGGGCGGATCCACCATGACGGACTGGAACCGGCGCTCGAGCGCCGCGTCGTGCTCGATGTGCTTGCGGTACTCGTCCAGAGTGGTGGCGCCGATGCATTGCAGCTCGCCGCGGGCCAAGGCCGGCTTGAGCATGTTCGAGGCGTCGATGGCGCCCTCGGCCGCTCCAGCGCCGATGACGGTGTGGAGCTCGTCGATGAAAAGGATGATGGAGTTCCGCGTCCGGCGGATCTCCTCGATGATGTTCTTCAAGCGCTGCTCGAACTCGCCGCGGTACTTGGTCCCGGCCACCACCGCCGCGAGGTCCAGAGTCAGCACGCGCCTGGAAGCCAGGAGCTCTGGGATGTCCCCCGCCACGATGCGCTGGGCCAGGCCTTCGACGATGGCTGTCTTGCCCACGCCGGGGTCGCCGATGAGCACCGGATTGTTCTTCGTGCGGCGCGCCAGGATCTGCACCACCCGCTCGATCTCATCGTGCCGGCCGATGACCGGGTCGAGGCGGCCTTCCCGCGCCAGGGCGGTGAGGTCGCGGCCGAATTCGTCGAGCGTTGGGGTCTTGGACTTGCCCTTCTGCCCAGCGGGGGCCTGCGGCCCCTGTCCGCCCTGCTGCTGCTGCTGCTGGCCCTCGCCCAGGAGGTTGAGGACTTCCTCGCGGACCACGTCCAGGCGCAGACCCAGGTTCTCGAGCACGCGCGCGGCCACGCCCTCCTCCTCGCGGATGAGACCGAGCAGGAGGTGTTCGGTGCCCACGTAGGAGTGCCCCATGTGCTGCGCCTCTTCCACCGCGTACTCCAGGACCTTCTTGGCGCGCGGGGTGAAGGGGATCTCGCCGAGGAGCATCACGTTGTCGCCGGTCCCGACGATCTTCTCGATCTCGGAGCGCACGCGGCGCAGGTCCACGCCGAGGTTGGCCAGCACCTGGGCGGCCACGCCCTCGCCGAGGCGATCAGGCCGAGCAGGATGTGCTCGGTGCCCACGTAGTCGTGGTTGAGGCGCTTGGCCTCTTCCTGCGCGATGAGGATGACGCGTTGGGCTCGTTCGGTAAAACGGTTACTCATGTAAGTCTCCTGTTGGCGACAGAAAACAGACGGGCCGACGGCCTAAGCCCTTCGCTGACACAATTTCCCGTGTCCGCTCAGGACTAGGGTCCTTCCGGTCCCCTAGTATAAGACCCGCGCGAAAATAATACAAGACTTTCCATGTCAACCGCTACCGCCACAATGGCGGTAGCGGTGGATAATCCCTGCCGCCCGATTGCGCCAACCCCTCCGAGGGGCTGGCGCCTGTCAAACGACGATTTCTCTTCAAAGGCCATCCTTTTTTAAGCAACCGCATTGGCTGCAAACTCGTTTCCGTGAACACAAACAGGTATCATTCCCCATGATCATGAACACGCTCGCGTTCTGTCTTCTGCTAGCCTCACAGGCTTGGTCCGCTCCCAAGGCTCCCCTGGTGCACGGTCACCGCGGCTGCCGCGCCGTGCTCCCGGAGAACACCATCGCCGCTTTCGACGGGGCCCTGCGCGCGGGCGCGGACGTCCTGGAGACCGACCTCAACGTGACCAAGGACGGAGTCGTGGTGGTGAGCCACGAGCAATCCGTCGACCCCGATATCTGCCGTTTCAAGGACGGCCGGCCCGCAGAGAAGGTCCCCATCCGCTCGCTCACCCTGGCCGAGGTCAAGGCGTACGACTGCGGCTCGATCAAGAATCCCAAGTTTCCGAAGCAGATGGCCAGCCCTGGCCAGCCGATCCCCACCCTGGCCGAGTTGTTCGCCTACGTGAAGGCCTCGGGCTATCCCAACGCGTCCAAGGTGGAGTTCAACATCGAGACCAAGATCGTGCCGGGCGAGCCGGACCTCTCCCCCTCGCCGGAGGAGTTCGCCCGCCAGGTCGTCTCGGTGGTGCGCAGCGCCAAGATGGAGTCCCGCACCATCATCCAGTCCTTCGACCGAAGGACGCTCGAGGCGGTGCGCAAGCTCGAGCCCAAGATCCGGCTCTCCATGCTCCTCTCGGACAATCTCCCGGACCTCGCGGCCGTGGCCAAGGCGCAGAAGGTGCACTTCATCTCCCCTCACGAGCCATGGATCACGAAGGAGGACGTCCGGCTCCTGCACGCCGCGGGCGTGAAGGTCGCTCCCTGGACGGTCAACGACGAGAAGGGCTGGGAAAGGATGCTGGACCTCCGCGTGGACGCGGTCATCACGGACGACCCCGGGGCCTTCATCATGTTCCTCAAGAAGCGCGGGTTGAGGTGATCGCGCACCTGCTCTTTGCGTGCATGTCTCTCGCTCACGCTCAAAATACGCCCGACGGGATCCTCACGGCTGTCGACGCGGTGGTCTCCACGGAAGACAAGGCCTGGTGCGACGCGGCCGGCCTGCGCTGGCCTCCGGACGCCGCGGTCCTGCGCGTCTTCAAGAAGGAACGCGAAGCCGAGCTCTGGGGCATGAACGCCGGGCATAAGAAGATGGCGCTCATCAAGACCCTGCCGGTCTGCGCCATGGACTTCGAGCCCGGGCCCAAGCTGCGCGAAGGCGACGGGAAAACACCGGAGGGATTCTACCGGCCGAGCTTCGAGTACGGGAGCAAGTTCTGGTTCATGTGGATGGACTTGGCCAAGCCGGACGACAAGGGCGAGGTGGGCAAGGGCTCGTCGTTCAAGATGTGCACGGAATACCCGAACAAGGCGGACAAGGCGCGCTCCGCCTCGCTCGGCATCCGCAAACCCGGTAGCGAGATCTGCATCCACGGCAACTGCGTGAGCATCGGCTGCGCCTCGTTCAAGAACCGCGACTTCCTGCACGTGTTCTCCTTCTCGCGGCACCACGACGCGAAGGAAAACGGCCCGTTCCAGGTCCACATCTTCCCCTTCCGGTTCCAGGACGTCCCGGCGGACGAGCGGAGCCGCGCCGCGTCCCTCTCCCCCCTTGGAAAGGAGCGTCTCCTGCTCTTCTGGAAGGACCTCGAGCGGGGCTACGACCTCTTCAACAAGGATCCCCGTCCTCTGGACTTCAAAGCGACGCGCCGGGGGTACACGTTCAAATGAGCTGGACTTCCGACGCGATCCTGCGCGTCTCGCGGGGCTATCAGGCCTCCTGCGTGCTCCTCGCGGGAGCGGAGCTTGGAGTCTTCGGCGCCCTGGCCAAGAGACCGCTCACGGCCCGGCAGGCCGCCGCGAGGCTCGGCGCGAAGGAGCGCGGGATGACGGTGCTCCTGGACGCGCTCGCCGCCATGCGCGTGCTGCGCAAGCGGAGGCGCCTCTACTCCCTCTCCCCCGAGGCCGGGGCCGGCCTCGGCATGACGAACATGCTGCGGCATCAGGCCAACTGCCTGAGGCGCTGGTCCCACCTGGCCAAAGCGGTCAAGACCGGCAAGCCCGCTCCCCGCGTGCCGAGCATCCTGGGCGAGAGAGGGGACGCCGCCTCCTTCATCGGGGCCATGGATGACATCAACCGCAGGGTGGCGGATGATCTGGTCAGGAGCCTCAAGCTCCGGCCTTTCAAGACGCTCTTGGACATCGGCGGGGCATCCGGGACTTGGACCGCCGCGTTCTTGAGAAAGTATCCCGATGCCGCCGCCGTCATCTTCGACCTTCCGCATGTCATCCCGATGGCAAGGAAGAGGCGGCTTGCCCGCGTCACTCTCGTGGCCGGCGATTTTCTCAACGACCCCCTTCCGCGGGGGTGCGACCTGGCCTGGCTCTCGGCCATCGTGCATCAGAACTCAAGGGCTCAGAACAGGGTCTTGTTCCGGAAGGTCCGCCAAGCCCTGGACCCGGGCGGCCGCCTGCTCATCCGGGACATCGTGATGGAGGAGTCCCGCGTCGCTCCCATGGCCGGTGCCTTCTTCGCCGTGAACATGCTCGCAGGCACCAAGGGCGGCGGGACCTATACCTTGCGCGAACTCCGCGAGGACCTGCGCTCCGCCGGGTTCAAGGCCGTCCGCCTCCTGCGCCGCGACCCCGGCATGCACTCGGTCGTGGAGGCGCGGACCGCGTGAGAGTTCCGGACTATCCGCGTGGATAGCGGATCGACGCTGCGGGTCCTGTCGCCGTCCATCCCGCCGGGTGCTCGCTGCGCTGCGCGCCCGGCAGGAACCCTGTCCGTGCCCGCGGGGCGGTACGGTACCGTGACCCTCTGGAGGACGTTGGTCATGTGTACCGGCGCCACCCGCAGCATGGATTCGCCATGAACCTGCCTGACCTAGACGCCACGAGATTCGCCGTGTTGGCTTGCCTGGTGTTCCTGGCCGGGTTCGTGGACGCCATGGCGGGCGGAGGCGGACTCATCACGCTCCCCGCCTATCTCGCCGTGGGCCTGCCGCCGTCCTTGGTCCTGGGCACGAACAAGCTGGGCTCCACCATCGGCACCGCGGCTGCCACGGCCCGCTTCTGGGCGAAGCTGGACATGAGCGCGCGCGTCCTGCTGCCCGCCGTACTGGCCACCATGGCGGGCTCTTTCCTGGGCGCGCGGCTCGCCCTGCTCCTGGACCCGGCCTGGATACGCCGGCTCCTTTTGGGCGCCCTGCCCCTGGCGGCTTTCGCCGTGCTCTCAAGACGGGGCTTCGGCGGAGATGACTCGGGTTCCGTCATGCCCGCGGGCAGGCTGAGCTCGCGCGCCATGGCCGTCGTGTTCCCGATCGGAGCCTATGACGGATTCTTCGGGCCCGGCACAGGCACTTTCCTGGCCCTGGGCTTGTCGCGCTTCTGCCGCTTGAGCCTGCTGCGCGCCACGGCCTGGGCCAAGGTCATCAACCTGGTCTCCAACGCCGCGGCTTTGGCCGCGTTCCTGGCCGGTTCGGCCGTGCACGTGCGCCTCGGCTTGGCCATGGGGGTCTTCAGCGTGGCGGGAAATTACGTCGGAGCGACCGTGGGCATCAAACGCAGCGCGCTCATCCGTCCGGTCATCGCCTTGGTCTGCGCCGGCCTGTTCCTGAATATACTCTTCGGCCTCTAGCAGGGTGCTGATAAACCCCTCCTGAACGGCGCCTCCTGCGCGCCGTGGGGTAAGGAGCACGGCTCTTCCCCACGGTGCCGAGCGTCCCGATATCGCTCGGCGCTCGGGCTTGCGGCTTCGTCC